>Ga0075428_100006017_pt1 | contig 13474 bp, 10 predicted proteins | sample RhiMetdeltSRZDD2_FD_75291 | JGI IMG/M metagenome (GOLD analysis project Ga0075428, IMG submission 75291) | Populus rhizosphere microbial communities from Tennessee, USA - Rhizosphere MetaG P. deltoides SRZDD2 | ecosystem: Host-associated > Plants > Roots > Rhizosphere > Soil | place: USA...
CGCCAGGGTGAACGCCTGGTTGCCCGGGCATCAGCCCTTACGCTTCCTTTTTCGGACGACACCTTCGATCTCGCTACCTCTTTCGACGTGATTTATGCGTTCGACGACGATCAGGCCGCGCAGGCGCTGAAAGAGATGCACCGGGTGCTTCGTCCGGGCGGACACCTCGTGCTCAACGTCGCCGCCCTGCCGATGCTGCGCGGGAACCACTCCATCCTCGGCGGCGAGGTTCAGCGGTACACCCGCGCCAGCCTGCGGCGCCACCTGCAGAACGCCGGATTCGATGTCGTACGACTGACTTACACGAATGCGGCGATCCTGCCGATCGTGGCAGGCGTCCGCTTCGCCCAGCGCCTGCGCCGGGGCGGGCACCAGCTCTCGGACGTGGAGCTGTCTGTGCCGAAGGCGCCGGTCAATCTCACCCTCTCAGGCCTCCTGGCGGTCGAGTCGGTGGCCCTGCGGGTCGTCGACATGCCGCTCGGAAGCTCGCTGCTCACGCTGGCGAGGAAGGCGTAGCTCGGGGGCTCGCAGGTTCGCGGGCTCGGGGGTTCGGGGGTTCGCGGAGGCGGCTGTAATCAGAGGCAACTGGCTCTTTGATTTGCCTCGGTTGCCTCTGACTACCACCGACTGCCCCGAACCCCCGAACCCGCGAACCCACGAACCCGCGACGCGATCTTTATTCCACCCTCACCGCGTAGATCCGCAGCGCCAGGTGCCTCTTGTCCGGGGACTCCCCCCGCTCGGCGGGTGAGAACCACAGGTCGGTATCGATGGTCACGATGCCGCCCGATGCCGCCAGCGCTTTTGCCGGGATGGTGATGCGCTCGGTGAAATCGGACGATGGGGAGAACTGCGTGAGAGCGGTGCCGGCGGCGTTCACGCGCACCGACGGTGGCTTGTCGAAGTACTTCAACGGCGATTCGCCGGTGATGGTCAGCAGGACGTCGCGGCCCAGGGGGCGGATCCAGAGCCGGCCCTGCTCCGAGATCCAGCGCCAGGCTTGCGCCGTGGTCGGGTTGTATTCCGGCTCGTACCAGCCGTCGACGAACCCGAACATCACCGTCCCTTCCGGCTGCAGGTCGAACTGCTCGAGCGCAACCGGGACCACGCGGCCGGATCCGTCAGCAGCAGTGCTGTTCACGCGAAGGGGCACGTAACCCGACCCATCGAGCACTCCGGCGGGAACGACGATCCGGCGGAAGAAGTAGCCTGGCGACACTTGCCACGAATCGACCGGCCCGCGATCGCTGTCGAGGGTCAGGCGCGCTGGCGGATCGCCCGCCGCACCGAGGTGGCGACCGCCGATGATCAGGTCGGCCGCACCGGATCGCCCGCGGATCCAGGCGATGCTCGGCTGGCGGTGCGGACCGGCGCCGTCCCTCTCGGTGATGCCGCCGACTTCGGCCGTGAGCGCCCACCCGCGATCGAGCATCCAGCCAGGCGGCCGCATGTAGTAGACGTCCGCGTCGCCGGGCCTGATGCCGGCGACAAACGGGATGACGGGAAACGTCCAGCGCTCGGCGGCAAACCTTCTGCGTGCCTGGGGATCGAACAGCGCGAGATCCGTCCGGCGTGGGTCGGCAAGGAATTTCACCATCGTCTTCGGCTCCTGCCGCCACAACTCGACCAGCGCGAGCCATTCGTGACCGTGTGGTGGGCGGACGACCCGTACCGCAATCGCTTCCAGCGGGACGACTCCGGCCGCCGGCGCGACAGGGCTGCCCGGGCCAGGTCCGGGACCCCATTCGTCAACCCGGCGCAGCGCGGCGTGCATGGCGATGACCCCGGCGCGATCGTCATCACCAGCCCCGGTCATGAGCTTGCCGACTGCCCGGAACGCGGGACTGCCGTCTCGCGCGTATGCCCGCGCGGCCGGCACCGTCTGCGCGAGCGAGCTGGCAATGACGGCAACCGCCGTCACGCCGGCGCCTATCCGCCCGAGAGCCGCAGCGGCATAGACCAGCAGGAACGCGACAGGAAGCACGAGCGGGAGCGCATACCGCATCGTGGCGGTCTCGTGAAACAGGAGGTGGAAGATCTCGTATGGACCGAACGCGATCAGGAGGGGAACGAAGCGCCTCGGCATCCGCCACGCGAGGCGGGCCAGGCCGAGCACGGCGACGAGGACCACGCCGGCACCGGTCCAGAAGTCCTTCCACGGCCACACGAACGAATTGAGCACCGCGTCCACGGCCACACGCGCCTGGCGCGTCGTCCACAGCATCACGACACCCGAGAAGTCCTCACCGGCCTGCGTGCCGAGCGCCGCGAGATAGCCGCCGAGACCACCGCTCGCGGCGAGAAGCGGCACGACCCAGACCAATGCGCCGGTGAGTGCCCCGCCAATCGCGATGGCGCGATCCTTCAGCGAGAGGCCTGTGCCTGGCCATACGAGGACGGCCAGGAGCAGTGGCGCGGTCAGCATGAGGGTCTGCACGCGCACACCGGCTCCCACCCCACACAGCACCGCGCCGGCGAGCAGCATCCGGCGTGCTGCGGGATTCCGGCCGTCGCACCACGCCGACAGCGCCAGCCACTGCGAAGCGACCGCGAAGGCCAGGCCCACCATGTCGCTCAGCGGACGCAGCGCCGTGAACCAGAACAGCGGTGAGCAGACGGTGACCGCCATTCCCCACCAAGCGACGGTGTCGTCATCCCCCAAGTGCCGGAACAGCAGGAACAGCAGCGGGATCAGGACCGCGCCGGCAATCGCGCTCAACAGGCCCAGCGCGGCGGATGACGGCTGCAGCGGCCGTATCCACTCCACCACCGCGGTCGAAACCTTTGCGAGGCCGATGTAGACCGGATATCCGGGCGGATGGGGCTGATGTCGCGCGACGTCGAAGTCCTGAACCCCGAGCGCGAAGTTCACCGAGTCGATGTCTTCGAGCGTTGGTGGAAGAGAGAACAGATGTGCGAGCAGAAACAGGACGGCGAGCGCCGCGAGTCCCCTGTGCACGCGATCAGACGGGCCGCAGCCGCAACGCTTCGTTCAGGCTGCCGAGCCGGTAGCCGCGCAGATCGACGGTGACGTGCTGGTAGCCGAGCCCGCGCAGCTCGCGATCGATCGTGTCGGCGACCTCCGGCTCGAGCGCCCGCGGAATTTCGTCACGGCCAAGCTCGATCCGCGCGATCGCATCGTGGTGCCGGACACGAAACACCCGGAAGCCGAGATCGCGCAGCACGGCTTCGGCCCGCTCGATCGTCCGCAGCTTCTCGTCGGTCACTTCGCTGAAATAGGGAATCCGCGACGAGAGGCAGGCCGACGCCGGTTCGTTCCAGGTCGGCAGACCGGCACGCCGGGACAACTCCCGGATTTCGCTCTTGGTGAGGCCGGCTTCGTCCAGCGGACTGCGCACCCTGAACTCGCGCGCCGCCTGCCGCCCGGGCCGGTAGTCACCACGGTCGTCGGCATTGCTGCCGTCGACGATCACCGCGATCCCGCGATCCCGCGCGATGGCCGAGAGATGCGTGTAGAGCTCGTGCTTGCAGTAGTAGCAGCGATTTGCAGGATTGGCGCGGTATTCGGGCCGATCGAGCTCCGCGGTGTGAATGATCTCGTGATGAAACCCGAAACGCGCTGCCAGGCCGAGTGCGAGCTGACGGTGCCGATCGGGATAGCTCGGACTATCGGCGGTGACGCAGAGCGCGCGCGATCCCAGGACATCCGTGGCAAGGTGCGCAAGATAGGCGCTGTCCACCCCGCCGCTGTAGGCGACGATCAGCGACGGGATGCCTTCGAGGATGCGGCGGAGCGCCGCGTGCTTGTCCGTAAGCGCCAGGTCTGGCGCGGGGTCGGTGGATCCGGCGGCGGCCCCGCCGGTGATCCCCGGCGATTCAGCCAGCGGAGCGCGGCTCACTCGTCCCAGTCCCCGCCTTCGTTCTCTTCATCGTCGCCGTCGTCGTCGGCGCCTTCGTCGTCCTCGTCGAAGTCGTCCTCTTCTTCGTCTTCGTCGTCTTCTTCGTCGTCGTCGTCGTCCGCGGCTTCGAGTTCAACGGGGGACGTGCTGGTCACTTCGAGGTTGGCGCCGCAGTCGGGGCAGCTGATCAAATCCCCCTTGTCGACGTCGAACTCATCGACCTCGATATCTGCGTCACATTCCGGACAGGTGGCCATACATGCTCCTGGCGGGAGCGCCTTGCCCGGAGAGTTCACCGGCTCTGTCGCGCGTCCCACGATTCACGTAAGAGTTCGAATTATAGCGATAACCTGATAAATTCTGCAACGAACCTACTCTCGCGTTCGCGCGCCGCCGATACCCTTGGCGTGCCGGCGCCTGGTCCCCTTAACGTGTCTACTACGAAGACTGTCATCGTCGCTGACGACACCGCGTTCGTGCGGGACCGGTTCGCCACGGCGCTCCTCAGTGCCGGCCATACGGCGTTCACGGTCAAGAGCGCCGCTGAGCTGTTGGCCCGCGTGCGCGCCGACCTTGCGCGAATCGACCTGATCGTACTCGATTTGCGCCTGCCCCATGCCGGCGGGGTCGAGCTCGTTCGCACCATCCGGAAGCTCGATCAGGGGCGCCTGCCGATCCTGGTGTTCAGCGGCACCATCGCCAGCGCCGAGGAGGTGCGGGACCTGGCCGCGCTCGGCGTCGCGGGGTATGTCAACGAATACAGCGCCGTCCAGCACATCCTCCCATCACTGGCGCCGCACCTGTTCCCCGACAACTTCAACCGGCGCGGCAGCCCCCGAGTCGTGCTCGGGATCCCGGTCGCCTACCGGTTCGGGAACACGATTGCCGCCGCGCTTACCCTGAATATCAGCAAGGGCGGCGTGGCGATCAGGACGATGAGCCCGCTGCAGGGAGGATCGAAGGTGCGGGTACGCTTCCGGCTCCCGGGCTCGAAGCGCGACGTCGAAGCCGAAGGCCGCGTCGCATGGAGCGACCGGAGGGTGGGGATGGGCCTGCAGTTCGAGCGCGTCGAGTCAATCGACCAGGGTGCGATCGACGAATTCGTCGATCAGCACTTCTTTTCAAATCGCAAAGCCTGAGAACAATCAGCGACAGCCGCACTTCAAAACCTTATTACAGGGGGGCAGGAGATCAGGAGATTTGGTTTTCCGCTTTCCTACCTCCTGAACTCCTAGCCTCTTGCAAGAGGTTCTGGGCAGCGGCTGTCGGTCGAAATCTCATTCCCTCAATAATCGCAGCGCGTTCCCAATGACGATGAGCGACGCGCCCATGTCGGCGACGACGGCCATCCAGAGCGTCGCGACGCCGGCGAAGGCCATCACCAGGAAGGCGCCTTTCAGCAGCAGCGAGAAGGCGATGTTCATCCGGATGTTGCGCGAGGCCGCGCGACTGAGGCGGATCGCGAAGGGAATCTTCGCGAGCTCGTCCGCCATCAGCGCGACGTCGGCGGTCTCGAGCGCTGCGTCCGTTCCCGCGACGCCCATCGCGATCCCGACGTCGGCGGTCGCGAGAGCGGGCGCGTCGTTGACGCCGTCACCCACCATCGCCAGCACGCCGTAACGCCGCTTCAGTTCCTCGACCGCTGCGACTTTGTCCTCTGGCAGCAGCGATGCGCGGTACTCGGTAATCCCCAGGCCTGACGCGAGCGCCTTCGCGGGAGTTTCCTGATCGCCGGTCAGCAGCACGACGTGCGCGATGCCGTGGTCCCGCAGCATCTCGACCACCGCGCGGGCGGAGGCGCGCGGCTCGTCAGCGACGCCGATCAGGCCGACGGTTTCGCCGCCTCTCGCGACCATCACCGAGCTGCAGCCGCGGGCCGCCATGGCTTCGAGCTGCTCGTGCACCGCCGGCGAACACAGCCCGCGCTCTTCGAACAGCCGGTGATTGCCGACGATGACGCGATCGGGGCCGACCCGGCCTTCGGCACCAAGGCCGGGCAGTGCCTGGAATCCTTCCGCGCCGACGAGTGCCAGGCGCTCGTCAATCGCATGGCCGACGATCGCCCGGCCGATCGGATGCTCGGAGCGCGATTCGAGCGACGCGGCAAGCCGGAGCACCTCGGGGGGCGGCAGGCCGTTGGTCGAAGCCACGTCGACCACCTGAAGCCGGCCGTGCGTCAGCGTCCCCGTCTTGTCGAAGGCGATACACCGCACTGCCGCCAGATGCTCGAGCCGCGCGCCGCCTTTGATCAGCACGCCCTTTCGCGCCGCCGCCGCCAGCGCCGACACGATTGACACCGGCGTCGAGATCACGAGCGCGCAGGGACACGAGATCACCAGCAGTACCAGCGACCGGTAGATCCAAGCGCTGTAGGGGCCGCCGGAGACCAGGGGGCCTGCAACCGCAACGATCACTGCGAGCGTCAGCACGGCCGGTGTGTAGACGCGCGCGAAACGATCGATGAACGTCTGGCTCGGCGCCCGCTGGGCCTGCGCGCGCTCGATCAGATGGACCACCCGGGCGATGGTTGAATCCCGACCGGGTTTCGTGACGGCGATCTCCAACGCCCCTCGCCCGTTGATCGTGCCGGCGAACACGTCGGCGCCCGGGGCCTTCTCGATCGGCAGCGATTCGCCGGTGACAGGAGCCTCGTTGACGTGGCTGTCCCCTGCCCGCACGTTTCCGTCGAGCGGAATCTTCTCCCCCGGCCTCACGACGATCACGTCCCCGACCCGGACGTCGTCGACCGGCGTCACGACATCGCCGTTGCTCGTGCGGACCAGCGCCTCGGCAGGCGCCAGATCCATCAGCGAGCGAATCGCGCCGCGGGCCCGCTCCATCGCCCGGGTTTCGAGGAGCTGTGCGAGCGCAAACAGGAAGACCACCGATGCCGCCTCGGACCATTCACCGAGCGCGACCGCGCCGACGACCGCGACCACCATCAGCACATTGATGTCGAGCACGCGGGATCGGATCGACACCCAGGCCCGCCGGCCAGGGTGGATGCCGGCAAGAGCCACGGCGAGGGCAAAGAACACCCACGCGAATGGGACGAGTGCCGGAAGAAGCGGCGCCGCAAGACCGGCGGCGAGGGCAGCGCCCGATGTGGCGACGAGCCATACGCGAGTTTGCGTCGCGGCGGAGGGCTGCACGGCGGTTTCGTGCTCGAGCCACGCGCGCATGCCGGTTCTCGCGACGGCTTCCGCGATGCGGGTCGGGGTCAGCACCGCGGCGTCGTGTTTCACGCGAAGGCGCTGCCCCATGACGTCGGCGTCGAGCGCTTCGATGCCGGTGAGACGCTTCAGCGTGCGCTCGAGGATTGCCACCTCCTCGTGACAATCCATGCCCTCGATCCGGAAGGTGGACTCCGCGTGGATCTGGCAGACCTCACACGACGGGGCCATCAGACCGCCTCCGCACGGACGGGGCGCGGTTGCCGGGCCTCGGCCGCGCTCTCCTGAACGTGGGTCACGGCCAGCCGCAGCAGCTCGACGATGTGCTGGTCGTCGAGCGAGTAGAACACCTGCCGGCCGGCCCGGCGTGGGCGGACCAGCCGCATTCCCCTGAGCAGCCGAAGCTGGTGCGAGACCGCCGACTCGCTGATGCCCGCCAGAGCCGCGATATCGCACACGCACAGTTCGCCCGCGCTGAGGGCGTCGAGGATCCGGATGCGCGTCGGGTCTCCAAGGACGCTGAACGTGGCCGCGATCTCCTCAACGGTCGCGGAAGAAAGAAGCCGGGCCTCCCGCGCGGCAGCGTGGCCGGCATCGAGGTGCGGAACGTCGCAGGTATCAGACATATGAATATATGAACATATTCTCAGATATCGTGCGGCAGAACAAGACGCTTCTGGAACGGCCGGGCAGGAATCAGAAACCTGTCGCCGGGGTTATTGCAGGGTGCCTCCGGCCCCATGACCTGCCCGCGAACCTTGACACGTTTTTCCCGCACTCGTTACTATGCAGGTTTCGGCCTGTAATCGGCCTGCTATCTATTACTTACGTGCTCGCAATCAATCTCGCGGAGGTCCCGGGGGTGAAGGTCCGGCCCCTGCCGGTCTGCCGTCCTGCGCGAGGTGGCGAAGAACTGCATTGGAGAGAGACCTGTGATTGAGGTCGAACACATTACCAAGCGCTACGGCCGGGTCACGGCCGTGGACGACGTCAGCTTCAGAGTCGAACGCGGAGAAATCCTCGGATTCCTGGGTCCCAACGGGGCGGGCAAGACCACCACGATGCGGATCCTCACCGGCTACATGCCGCCGACCGATGGACGGGCGACCGTCGCCGGATACGACGTCTTCACGCACCCGGTCGACGCCAAGCGCCGCACCGGCTACCTCCCCGAAATGCCGCCTCTGTATCCGGACATGACCGTCCGGGAGTATCTCGACTTCGTTGCGCGCATCAAGGGCGTGCCCCCGAAGGAACAGAAGGACCGCGTCACGACGGTGATGAAGCGCACGCACATCGACGACGTGGCGGCGAAGCACTGCTCGAAGCTGTCGAAAGGCTACCGGCAGCGCGTCGGCCTCGCGCAGGCGTTGATTCACAATCCGGAGGTGCTGATCCTCGACGAGCCGACCGCCGGGCTCGACCCGAAACAGATCATCGAGACCCGCGACCTCATCCGCGGCCTCGCCGGCGACCACACCATCGTCCTCAGCACGCACATCCTTCCGGAAGTCGCGCAGACGTGCCACCGCGTCGTCATCATCGCCAAGGGACGCGTCGTGGCTGTGGACACGCCGGAAGGGCTCAAGGCGCGGCTGCAGGGAGCGGAGACGCTCTACGTGCAAGTCGATGCGATGGGGGCACAGGCCGCACCGGTGCTCCAGGCCATTCCCGGCGTGACCCGCGTGACGGTCTCAGACCACCGCACCGGGGTCGACGGCTTCGAGATCGAGAGCGCCCGCGGCACCGACATCCGGCGCGAGATCGCGCGTGCCGTGGTCAATAGCGGGTGGGGCCTGCTCGAGTTGCGCCCGATGGGAATGAGCCTCGAGGAAATCTTCCTGCAAGTCACGACCGAGGAAGGCGCCGCGGCACCGGCCGCCGCTCCCGAGGCACCGGACGCCGTGCAGCCTGAAACACCCGGAGGAGTGCAGTGAACAGCGTACGCAATATCCTCGCGATCGCCGGCAAGGAGCTGCGCTCCTACTTCGCCTCGCCGATCGCCTACGTCATCATCGGCCTCTTCGCGCTGCTCTTCAGCCGATTCTTCTACGCGTACCTGATGGTGTTCGTGCAGCGAAGCTCCGGGATGATGGGCATGGGCGGCGGCGCCAACAACATCAATCAGGAAATGATCCGCTACGTCCTGATGAACTCGGCCGTGATCATCCTCTTCGTCATGCCGATGATCACCATGCGGACCTACTCCGAGGAAAAGCGCTCCGGCACCATCGAGCTGTTGCTGACCTCACCGCTCACCGACCTGGAGATCATCGTCGGCAAGTTCCTCGGGGCGATGGGACTCTACTGCGCGATGCTCGCCGTCACCGTGGCGTACATGGGCATCCTGTTCTTTTACGGCAACCCGGAGTGGCGGCCGGTCGTTGCCGGCTATCTCGGCCTGGTGCTCCTGGGTGGGTGCTTCATCTCGGTCGGGCTGCTCATTTCCAGTCTCACCAAGAACCAGATCGTTGCCGGGGTGATCACGTTCGCCGTCTTCCTCATGCTCTGGATCATCAACTGGTCGGCCGATCAATCAGGACCGACGATGCGGGCGGTGCTGAATCACCTGTCGATCATCGATCACTTCGATGATTTCGCCCGCGGCATCATCGACACCAAACACGTCGTGTATTACTTGAGTTTCATCACATTCGGGCTGTTCCTGACCGCGAAGTCGGTCGACAGCGAGCGGTGGCGGGGATAACCATGGTCAAGCGCATCCTCGACCTCCTCGGCTGGCTTGGCGTTTCTCTCGTCCTCATCGCGTTCGCGCTGTGGTTCCTGCGGCCGCAGTGGGAGGCACGGTACTGGCTCGCGATGGCCGGGCTCGTCTGCACGCTGCTGTACATGCTCAGCCAGTGGCGTGAAATTGCACGGTCGTTCTCGGGACGGGAGGCCAAGTACGGCACCGTCGCGATCGTGAGCTCCGCGGTCGTGCTCGCCATCCTGATCGCCGTCAACTACCTCGGTGTCCGCCACAACAAGCGCTGGGACCTGACCGCGGCGAAGCAGTTCACGCTGTCGGAGCAGACACGCAAGATCCTGAGCGGCCTCCAGAAACCGGTCTCGATCAAGGTCTTCGCGCAGCCCGACGACTTCTCGCGGTTCCGCGATCGGCTCGAGGAGTACCAGTACGCGTCGAAGCAGGTCACGGTCGAGTACATCGACGCGGTCAAGCAGCCGTCGCGCGCAAACCAGTACCAGGTTCAGCAGCTCGGCACGGTCGTCTTCGACTACGACGGCCGGACCGAGCGTGTCACCTCCGACGGTGAGCAGGAGATTACCAACGGGCTGATCAAGGTCGTTCAGGGCAAACAGCTCAAGGTCTACTTCGTCCAGGGCCACGGCGAGAAGAGCACTGAGGGCTCCGATCGCGACGGCTACGGCACGATTGCCAAGTCGCTGGGGTCAGAGAACTACACCGTCGAGAGCCTGGTGCTGGCGCAGCAGAAGGACGTGCCCGCCGACGCCTCGGTGCTGATCGTCGCGGGACCGAAGACCGATTTCTTCGGCCCGGAAGTCGACATGCTCAAGCGGTATCTCGCGAAGGGCGGCAAGCTCTTCCTGCTCATCGATCCGCCGGACAAGGCCGGCGGCGGCGAGCTGACCTCGCTGACCGCCCTGTTGAAGGACTGGGCGATCGAAGTCGGCAACAACGTCGTCGTCGACGTCAGCGGCATGGGCCAGCTGCTCGGCACCGGCCCCGAAGTCCCGGTGGCGGCGAAGTATCAGCCGCATGCCATCACGGATCGCTTCAACCTTCTGACGGCCTATCGTCTGGCCAGGTCGGTGGCACCGGCACAAGGCGGCGCGAGCGGAAAGTTCCCGCAGACGCTGGTCGAGACCAGCCCGAACAGCTGGGCCGAGACCGACATCAAGACCCTGAACACGACAGGAGAGGTAAAGCGAGACCTCGACCAGGGTGACAAGGCCGGGCCGGTCTCGCTGGCGGCGGCGGTTTCGTCGCCGGCGACTGACGTGCCCGCGCCTCCCGCCGGCGCCAAGCCCGAGGACACCAACAAGCCGGAAACCCGCATCGTCGTGTTCGGCGATTCCGACTTCGCCTCGAACGCATGGCTCGGCATCCAGGGAAATCGCGATCTCTTCATGAACTCGGTGAACTGGCTCGCGCAGCAGGAGAATCTGATCTCGATCCGGCCGCGCGATCCCGAGGATCGCCGGATCACGCTGACCGCCGACCAGCAGCAGTGGATTTTCTGGGCGACGGTGTTCGTCATCCCCGGATTGATCCTCCTTGGTGGCGTGCACGCGTGGTGGCGGAGGCGATAGATGCGTGGCCTCCGTTCCCTGATCCTGCTGATCGTCATCGCCCTTCCACTGGGCTGGTTCGCCTATCGCGACTACCAGAAGCCCGCCGGTGACGATGGCCCCAAGAAAGACAAGGTGTTCACCGTCGAGTCCGACAAGATCGATGAAATCTCGGTGAAGTCGGAGGGCGGCGAACGGACTCGTCTCCAGAAATCCGGGACCGAGTGGAAGATCGCCTCGGCTGCCGACGCAAAGCCCGACACCGGCGAAATCTCGGGGCTGACGTCGAATCTCTCCTCGCTCGAGCTCGAAAGGGTGGTCGACGAGAACCCGCCGGATCTGAAGGAATACGGTCTGGCCCAACCGCGGATCGAGGTGGCTTTCAAGTCTGGAGGCCAGGAGCACACCCTCCTCATCGGCCAGAAGACCCCGCCCGGCACCGACCTTTACGCGAAGCGGGCGAACGACAAGAAGGTGTTCCTCATTCCGTCGCACATCGAGGGCACGTTCAACAAGTCCACCTTCGACCTTCGCGACAAGTCGGTGGTCAAAGTCGATCGCGACAAGCTCGACGCGCTGGAGTTCACCGCCGGCGATCGCAGCTCGCGATTCGTCCGGCCGGCTGGCGAATGGCAGATCGCGGCCCCGGTCCAGGCGCGGGCGGATTTCAGCGCGATCGAAGGGCTGGTCAGCCGCCTGGCCGGGCTCCAGATGAAGTCCCTCGTGGACACCCCCGATGCGGACCCGAAGAAATACGGCCTCGACAAACCTGCGGCGACCGTGAAGTTCGGATCCGGCTCTTCGCAGGCGACAGTCGTACTCGGTGGCAAGGCGGCCGAGGGCACGATCTACGCGCGCGACCTGTCACGCCCGTCGATCTTCACGGTCGAATCGAACGTGCTGGACGAGTTGAAGAAGGATCCGTCCGAATACCGGCAGAAGGATCTCTTCGACGCGCGCAGCTTCAACGCGACCCGAATCGAGATCGTGCGCTCCGGGCAGACCCACACCTTCGAGAAGACCAAGACGAAGAACAAGGAAGGCCAGGACGAAGAGAAGTGGCGGCAGGTGTCGCCACAAACGCGCGAGCTGGACCAGGCCAGCTTCGACGCGCTGGTCTCTGCGCTGACCGGTATCCGGGCCACCGGGTTCGTGGACGCGCCGGCCGCTGCGAAGGCGCTCGCGGCACCTGAGCTCGCCGTCACCATCAAGTTCGACGAGGGCAAGAAGGAAGAAAAGGTCACGCTCGGCAAGGCAGGCACCGACGCGTTCGCCTCGCGCGCCGGCGAGCCCGGCGCCGCCAAGGTCGACGCGAGCGCCATCGACAACGCAGCGAAGGCCCTTCAGGAGCTGAAATAGCGCTGCTCGCTCCAAGAGTCGCTGCGGCGCTCGGCCTGCCCGTCCTGTTGGCCGGCGGCTGCGCCGCACGACACTCCTCCGTCACGCCGGGGCCGGTCCCGACTTCCCCACCGGCGGCTGAGTCTCCCGCACGCGGCGTCTCCAGCAGAGCCCTTGAACAGCTGCGCCACGATCTCGACTCGATCTTCAACGCCCCGATCATGGACCATGGACAGTGGGCGGTCGTCGTACGGGACCTCGGCAATGGACAGCGTCTGTACGATCGAAACAGCGGAAAGCTGATGGTGCCGGCGTCGAACATGAAGATCGTGACGCTTGCCGCGGCGGCGAAGTCGATGGGGTGGGACACGCGCTTCGCGACGACGCTCGAAACGGCGGCCCAGGTCGAGGCGGGCGTGCTCCGCGGCGATCTCTACGTTCGTGGCAGCGGTGATCCCACGATCAACACGCGCAACGGGCGTGGGGCCGCGGTGTTCGCGGAGTGGACCTCGGCACTGTCAGCCGCGGGGATCGGGAAGATCGACGGCCGGATCATCGGCGACGACAACCTGTTCGATGACGAAACACTCGGCGCCGGATGGGCGTGGGATTACCTGCAGTACGGCTATGCCGCACCGGTCGGAGCGCTTCAGTACAACGAGGACGTCGCCGACTTGATCGTGACGCCCGGTCCTGCGGCAGGTGCTCCGGCCGTGGTCAGTCTCTCGCCGGGCTCCGGCCTGACGCTGTCGAACAAGACCACGACTGCGGCGGCCGGCACTCCAGAGACGATCGACTATCGGCGCCTGCTCGATCGGCCGGTTCTCGAAG
>Ga0075428_100006019_pt1 | contig 13473 bp, 9 predicted proteins | sample RhiMetdeltSRZDD2_FD_75291 | JGI IMG/M metagenome (GOLD analysis project Ga0075428, IMG submission 75291) | Populus rhizosphere microbial communities from Tennessee, USA - Rhizosphere MetaG P. deltoides SRZDD2 | ecosystem: Host-associated > Plants > Roots > Rhizosphere > Soil | place: USA...
CCAGATGTGGCAGCAGTGGACCAGGCTGCCGTTCGTGTTCGCGGTCTGGCTCGTGCGCGCGGGCGCCGACGCCGCTGCGATCATGAAGACGCTGATCGCTGCGCGCGCGCGCGGCCGCCAGCTCGGCGCAGTCGATGGCACGCACGGCGCGGCCCACTACGACCTCGACGACGAAGACGTGCGTGGCCTGCGCCATTTCTGGGCCGAGTGCCGCGCCCTCGGGCTGGCCTCAGCCAGCGACCCCCGTTTCGTTCCCCACTCGATTTCCGCATCGCGATGAGCAACCTGACGGTCCAGCAGACCCTGTTCGCCGATACCACCGAGACGACTATGGCCGCTCAAAAAGCACCGAAGCAGAAGCAGAGAGAGAAGGAGACGGAGCCCAGCGAGAGGGAGCCCAAGGCGAAGGGGCCCAAGGCGAAGGAGCCCGAAGACACGGAGCCCAGCGCAAAGGAACCCAAGGCGAAGTCGCCCAAGACGAAGTCCACGGAGGGCGCCGTGAACGCCGAGTCGATGGCGAAGAAGCAGCGCGAGATCTCCGTCAGCGAGTTCTTCACGAAGAACCGCCACCTGCTCGGCTTCGACAGTCCGCGCAAGGCGCTGCTGACGGCGGTCAAGGAGGCCATCGACAACAGCCTCGACGCGTGCGAAGAAGCGCGCATCCTGCCCGACCTCAAGGTCAAGATCTCGCGCATCGGTCAGAGCGAGAAGCAGTTCACGGTGACCGTCGAGGACAACGGTCCCGGCATCGTCAAGGCGCAGGTGCCGAACGTGTTCGGGCGGCTGCTCTACGGCAGCAAGTTCCACCGACTGCGCCAGAGCCGCGGCCAGCAGGGCATCGGCATCAGCGCGGCCGGCATGTACGGGCTGTTGACGACCGGCAACCCGGTGCGCGTGCGCACGAAGCCCGGCAAGAAGTCGGTGCCGCTCTACTTCGAGATCACGATCGACACCGCGAAGAACCGCCCCGACTTCACCGACAAGGCGATCGAGTGGGAGAAGGACCACGGCACCGAGGTGACGATCGACCTCGAGGGCGAGTACCGCCGCGGCCAGAAGAGCGTCGAGGAGTTCCTGAAGCTCATGGCGGTGGCCAACCCGCACGTCTACCTGCACTACACCGATCCCGACAACCAGGTCACCGAATACCAGCGCGCGACCAAAGAACTGCCGCCCGAGGTCGATGAGATCAAGCCGCATCCGCACGGCGTCGAGCTCGGCATCCTGCTCAAGATGATCGGCGAGTGCGACAACCGCACGACAAGCGCCTTCCTGCAGGAGGACTTCTCGCGCGTCGGTCCGACCGTCGCGAAAGAGATCTGCGAGAAGGCCGGCATCAAGCCCGAGACCAACCCGCGGCGGCTCGAGAGCGCCGACGTCGCGAAGATCAAGGCCGCGATCGACCAGACCAAGATCATGTCGCCGCCGATGTCGTGCATCGCGCCGATCGGCGAGGACCTGATCATCGCGGGGCTCAAGAAAGAGGTCGAGGCGGACTTCTACGTCTCGACGTCGCGCAAGCCGGTCGTCTACCGCGGCCATCCGTTCGCGATCGAGGTCGGCATCGCGTATGGCAAGCCCGGCGACACGCTGCAGATGACCGAGGGCGGCAAGATCGTCGAGGTCGCGAAGAAGAAGACCGAGAGCGACGAAGTGCTGATGGGCGCGGCCGACGAGCCGGTGCGCCTGATCCGCTTCGCGAACCGCGTGCCGCTCGTGTTCCAGCAGTCGGCGTGCGCGATCAGCAAGGCGGTCATCGGCACGAACTGGAAGAACTACGGCCTGCAGCAGCCGCGCGGTGCCCTGCCGATCGGCCCGATGGTGATCTTCGTGCACATCGCGTCGGTGTGGGTGCCGTTCACGAGCGAGAGCAAGGAGGCGATCGCGAGCTACGACGAGATCCTCGAGGAGCTCGGGCTCGCGCTGAAGGAGGCCGGCCGCAAGCTCGGCATCCACGTGCGCAAGGGCCGCAAGCTCGCGAGCGAGTTCAAGAAACGCAACTACATCGAGATGTACATCCCGCACGTGGTCGAGGCGCTGAAGGACATCCTCGACCTCGACGACAAGGAAGTGTCGAAGGCGACCTCGAACCTGACGGCCGTCCTCGAGAAGAGCCGCAAGCTCTAGCCACTCCGCTCCCCCATCCACTCACCGCCGAGCATCCATGGCCGCCAAGAAGAAGCAGGAAACCAGCAAGAAGAAGCGCAAGCCTCTGACCCACCTCGACAAGGTGACGATCGGCGAGATCATCAAGTGCGCCGACTCCGTGCACACGACGATCGAGAAGCAAGGCAAGCCCGAGCTCAAGTTCCCCGAGCGCTCGCTGCGCAACGCGAAGTACGACAAGAAGGGCGGCTTCCAGATGGGCCGCGCGCGCGTCGAACGCACGCTGACCGTCAACACGGTCAAGACGTTCGCGCAGACGCTGAAGCTCATGTCGCTGAGCAAGGAGATGGTCCAGCAGGACGACTTCGCGACCAAGCGAGATGCCTACTACCAATCCAAGAACTGGGGCGACGCGAAGTTCCTCGAGCAGCCCGAGTCGGACGCGGTGATGGACGACATCGAGGCGCTGTTCTCGCTCGAGGGCGTCACGCGCGAGCAGCTGCGCTTCTACCCCGAAGAGCACGGCGGCGCCGTCGCGGGTCAGCTGATCGTGATCGACCGCGATCCCGAGACCGACCGCGAAGTGCGCATCGACTGCACGGGCTTTGCGACCGGCTCCTACTCGATCCCGCACTCGGTCGAGCAGCTGAAGTTCGAGACCAAGGCGAAGTTCATCCTTGCGATCGAAACGGGCGGCATGTTCCAGCGTCTGAACAACCACAAGTTCTGGCGCGAGTACAACTGCATTCTCATCGAGACCGCCGGCGTGCCGACGCGCGCGACGCGGCGCTTCATCCGCAAGCTCGCCGACGACTGCAAGCTCGACGTCTACGCGTTCAACGATTGCGATCCATACGGCATCTCCAACATCTACCGCACGCTGAAGGTCGGCTCGGGCAATGCCGTGCACCTGAACCAGTTCTTCTGCGTGCCGCAGGCGAGGTATCTCGGCGTAACGCCGCAGGACATCATCGACTTCAAGCTGCAGGACGCGACGCACCCGCTGCAGGAGGTCGACAAGAAGCGCGCGCAGGACGCGCTCAAGAACGACCCGTTCTTCCAGGCCCACAAGGAATGGCAGAAGGCGATCGAACAGATGCTCAAGATGGGCGTGCGCGCCGAGCAGCAGGCCCTCGCGAAGTGGGGGCTCAACTACGTGATCGACGAGTACCTGCCGCGCAAGCTCAAGCACCCCGAGAAGTTCCTGCCGTGACGCCGCGCCGCGCGCGGCTTCAGCGCTGCGGCGCGCTCGCGATCTCGGCGCTCAGTCCCGCGTGTAGCGCGCGCCTCGCCGGCAAGTAGGGAACACGCAGTGGAGCGCAATGTAGCCAGCGCGGCCCGGCTCCTTCTCCGGGTCAACGAACCGGGCAGTGGCATCCCGAGAGACCGCCGGAGAACATGGACAGATGCCGGGTGCCTTCCAGTCCGCCGTCGCTGTGCTCGCGTGCTTTGCCCTCGCGGCAGCGCCTGCAGCCCAGGAGGCCAACCCCAACGAACGCGTCGCGAAGTGGCCGAGCGGCAACCTGCACGAGCGCTACACGGTCGACGAGCAGGGCAACAAGCACGGCAACTTCGAGCGCTGGTCACCCTCGGGCGTTCGCGTGCTGTTCGAGGTCTACTCGCACGGCAAGCTGCACGGCATGCACCGCGAGTGGGCCGAGACGGGGACGCTGGTCTGCCAGATGTCGTTCCAGGACGACCAGTTCGACGGCCCCTGCGAGACGTTCCACGAGAACGGGCGCACGGCGACGAGCGGCAGCTACCGCGACGGCAAGAAGACGGGCAAGTGGACCGAGACCGACGTCACGGGCGAAAGGAAGCGCACGGCCGAGTATCGCGAGGGCCAGCTGCACGGCACGGTGCGCGTGCAACTGAAGGGACGCCAACTGACCCACCAGACCTGGAAGCGCGGCGAGCTCACTGCACTCGGCGAGCTCGCGCCGTTCCCGGTGCCGCGCGAGAGCTTGCTGTCGCAGCTGCGGCAGATCCTCGGCACCGAGAAGGTCGCCGATGGCGCGGATCCGAAGTCGGCGCTGCGCCAGGAAGCGTTGCTGCGCTTGCGCGCCTACCGCTTTCTCTGTGGTCTGCCGCACGGCGAGATGGTGTTGTCGCCACAGTGGAACGAGCTGTGCGACGCGGCCGCCGAGGTGTGCCGGCGCAACGGCAAGCTCGACCATCACCCGGTCCAGCCGCCGGGCATGGACGACAAGCGTTATCAACAGGGCGTCGAAGGAGCGGGCCACAGCAACCTCGCGGTCGGGGGCACGGTCGTCGACTCGGTCGACAACTACATGGACGACAGCGACCCCGGCAACATCGGCCGCCTCGGGCATCGCCGCTGGTGTCTGAACCCCGCGATGAAGAAGACCGCGTTCGGCACGGACGAGAACTTCCACGCGATGTGGTCGATGGACAGCAGCGGCGGTTCGCCGAAGGGGCTCGAAGCGATCTACTACCCGCCGCGCGGTTACGTGCCCGTCGACTTCTTCTCGGCGGAGCGGGCGTTCTCGATCGCGCTGCTGAAGGGCGGCAGCGTGAAGGCCAGCGAGCTGCGCGCCAGCATCCGCCCGCTCGACGAGGATTACCTGCCAGGGGAACCGCTCGAGATCACCGATCGCCACGTGGCGGACGCGGGATACGGAACCGGGACCTGCATCGTCTTCCGCGGCAAGGGGCTCCGCGTCGCGGTCGGCGCGCGTTATCTCGTCGAGGTCAGCGTCGACGGCGGCGTGAGCCAAGCGCACCAGTATCTCGTCGAGTTCTGCGAACCTGCGGGTCCCGTCGCGAAGTAGTTCGGACTGCTCCCGGTCAATCGATGCGCAGCGGCTCCCGGCCGCGCCGCGCGCGAATGCGATTCAGAAAACCCAGGATCTCGGCGCGCCGCACGAGACGGCGTTCGATCGCACGCTTGCCCGGGAAGTCGAGCAGCAAGAGCCCGATCAGCAACGTCAACAAACCCTGTCCCGGCAGCACGAGCATCGCGAGGCCGGCGAGCACGAACAAGAAGCCGAGCAGGTTCTTGCCCGCGCGCCCGATCCAGTGGACCACGCCGCGGCGTCCGGCCAGTTCCTGCCGCGTGGCGAGGAAGTAGTCCGCTGGCAACCGCACGACGAACACGGGCAGCAGCAGCGCCGTGAGGACGAGCGACGCGAGCGACAGCCCGAACATCCAGCCCAGCAGGTTCTCATGGCTCTGCAACCACTCCCAGAGCGATGCTTCGGGGGCCTGCGCGAAGAGAACAGACAAGTACACCTCGGGTCGGCCCATCGATCGCCCATCCACGTGCGAAGCGAGAACACTAGCGGGTGCGGATGCGAATGTTGCCACGACGACCCCTTCTGTCTATCCCATGTGCCATGGTCGAGACCACACCGGCAGCCGAGCTCGAAGCGAGAATCCGCGCCCGCACCGCAACCGTCGCCGTCGTCGGACTCGGCTACGTCGGGCTGCCGCTGTTGCGCGCGTTCTTCCAGGCCGGGTTCCCCGTGCTCGGCTACGACATCGACGCGCAGAAGATCGCGATGCTGAAGCGCGGCGAGTCCTACCTGAAGCACCTCGGCACCGACTTCGTGCGCGAGCTTGCGAAGTCGCCGAAGTTCCTCGCGACGGCCGATCCGAAGGATCTCGCGAAGGCCGACGCGATCATCCTCTGCGTGCCGACGCCGCTCGGCCGCCACGGCGAGCCGGACATGAGCTTCATCCTGACGTCGACACAGATGGTCGCAAGGGTGCTGCGCAAGGCGCAACTGGTCTCGCTCGAGTCGACGACCTACCCGGGCACGACGCGCGGTGAATGCCTGCCCATCCTCGCGAAGACCGGTCTAGTCGCGGGTCAGGACTACTTCCTCGCGTTCAGCCCCGAGCGCGAGGATCCGGGCCGCAAGGACCACAGCACGCAGACGATCCCGAAGCTCGTCGGCGGCGTCGACGACGCGAGCTGCAGCCTTGCGACGATGCTCTACGCCGCCGCGATCAAGCAGGTGATCCCGGTCGAGAACGCCGAGATCGCCGAAGCCGCGAAGCTGCTCGAGAACATCTACCGCTGCGTCAATATCGCGCTCGTCAACGAGCTCAAGCCCGTGCTCGCGGCGATGGGCATCGACATCTGGAAGGTGATCGAAGCCGCTTCGACGAAGCCGTTCGGCTTCCAGGCCTTCTATCCGGGCCCCGGCCTCGGCGGTCACTGCATCCCGATCGACCCGTTCTACCTGACCTGGAAGGCGCGTGAGTATGGCCACCACACGCGCTTCATCGAGCTCGCGGGCGAGATCAACAACTCGATGCCGCACTACGTGATCCGCCGCACGATCGAGGGCCTGAACCAGCTCGGCAAGCCGCTGCGCGGTGCTTCCGTGCTCGTCATCGGGCTCGCCTACAAACCCGACGTCGACGACGTGCGCGAAACGCCCGCAGCCGAGATCATCAAGCTGCTGCTCGAGCACGGCGCTTCGGTGAGCTACCACGATCCGCACGTGCCGCTGTTCGCCGGCATGAGGAAGTATCTGAAATACCGGATGCACTCGGTGCCGCTCAGCAAGGAGAACCTGACGGTGGCCGATTGCGTGCTGATCGTGACGAACCACGGCAGCGTCGACTGGAAGGCGATCGCGGAACATGCGCGGCTCGTCGTCGATTCGCGCAACGCGCTCGCCAAGCTGCTGCCGATCACGGGCCGCTACGTGCAGGCCTGAGGCCCTGCAGGCGATGATCGAACTCCGAAGCACGGTCCCCGTCCGTCCTACCTGGACACCGTGATTCCGCTCGCGGCTGCTGCCTCGCGCGAAGTCGCACGGCCGCGTGACTGCGGCCTTCTCGTTCCGACGCCGTAGCAGCCAGGCAGGTGATGTCATCGTCTGCGCGCCACCGCGCCGCTGGCCCTTCAATTGCGTTGCGCGGCGCACGCGCCGTCGCCTGCGCGCCAACCAAGAGATGAACCATGAGACCCCTTTCCCTGACGAACATGTTGTGCGCAGGCGCACTCGTGTTGCTGAGCAACCCTTCCTTCGCACACGGTGGTAGCTACGCCGGCCCTCCGGACGTCGTGCCGCCGAGCCCCGGTGGCGGTGGTGGTGGTGGCCGCCCGAGCGGCCCATCCGGCCCCACGACCGGCAACCCATCGGGCCCCACGGCGCCGGCGCCGTCTGGCCCTGCATCGGGCACGCCCACCGGCCCGTCGACCGGCCAACCGACCCCCTCGGGCCCCGGCATGACCGGCCGCACCACCGGCGGCATTGCGCTCACCACCGATCTGAGCGCGTGGGACCTCTGGTGGGAGTTCAACAAGGACTCGTTCCTGCACCTGAAGGACGCGGTCCATCGCAGCGGCCCCGAGACCGGCAGCCTCGAGTTCTACATCGGCAAGCGCATGACGGCGTTCGACACGCTGAAGCCGACCGACAACCAGATCATGAACGACGTGCTGCCGGCGCTGAAGAAGGCGATCGACGCCACGGACCAGCGCGACATCGCGTCGTCGTGCATGATCGCGATGGCGAAGATCGGCAGGGACCATCCGACGTTCAAGCTCGTCGACGTGTTCGCAAAGCACCTGCGACGGAACGACCAGGAAGTGCGCGAGACCGCGGCCCTCGCGATCGGGATCGCCGGCATCCCTGGCGCCACCGAGGTCGACCTGCTGATAGGCCTCGCGCTCGACAACCAGGCGGGACGCGACGCGTATGGCGGAGAAGTCGACATCCGCACGCGTTCGTTCGCGGCCTACGGTCTCGGCCTGCTCGCGCACGAACACGCGTCGGCGGAGCTGAAGTCCAAGGCGATGGGCGCTCTGGCGAAGCTGGTCGAAAACGACAGGATCAGCCAGCGCAACCTGAAGGTCGCCGCGATCGAGGCCATCGGCATCCTCGCGCCGGGCACTTCGACGCCGGCGGAACGCCAGGTGCTCGTCGACGCGGTGCAGTGTCTCGAATCGTACTACGACAAGCCGCTCGGCGCCGGCGAGATGCTGATCGCGGCCCACTGCCCGACGGCGATCGCGAAGCTGCTCGGCCGCACGCACGAACTCAGCGGCCACTTTCGCGACCGGTTCGTCGCGGACCTGACCGCGCCGAACAAGCAGAAGAAGAACAACGACATCGCGCGTTCGTGTGCGCTCGCACTGGGTCAGCTCGGCCTGCCCGTCGACGACAAGAGCAGCCCCGGCGCCGCTTGCAGCGCGGTCCTGTTCGACACCTACGTGAATCACAAGGACGCCCAGACCCGGTATTTCGCGATCCTGGCCTTGGGCCAGATCGGCGGCAAACAGAACCGCGCGCTGCTCGTCAACACGTTGGCCCGGGCCAAGGGACTCGACCGGCATTGGTGCGCGCTCGCGGCAGGCGTGCACTCGTTCCTCGCGCGACGCGCAGCGGAGCAGGCGCAACTGCAGATGCCGGATGACCGGATGATCGGCGAACTGCTGTTCAAGCAGTTCAAGGAAGAGAGCGGGCCCGAGATCGTGTCGGCGCTCGCCGTGGCCCTCGGCCTCGACCACCACCTCGAGGCGGTGGGCGCGATGCGCGAACGGTTGCTCGGCGATCTGAACAAGCAGGACCAGGCCGGCTATCTCTGCATCGGGCTCGCGCTGATGGGCGACCGCGCCGCGACGGAGGACGTGCACAAGGTGCTCGTGGCGGCCGGACGCCGCACGGACCTGATGCGACAGGCTGCGATCGCGCTCGGGTGCCTCGGCGACAAGACCGCCGCGGAGTATCTGCGCACCAGGCTCGACGAAGGCAACAACCTCGCCACGCTCGCGGCCGTGTCGGAAGCCCTCGGCTTCATCGGCGACCGGAACTCGATCAAGCCGCTCCAGGACATGTTGTTCGACTCGGACCTCGGCCCGCTGCCGAGGGCGTTCGCGGCCGTAGCGCTCGGTGGCATCGCCGACAGGGCGCCGCTGCCCTGGAACGCGAAGATCAAGGCGAACATCAACTACCGCGCTTCGGTCGAGACGCTGACCAACCAGCAGAGCGGGATCCTCGACATCCTGTGAGCAACGCCGCGCGTGTCGCGGGCGCTGACAGCGTTGTTCCTGTTACAGTGCCCAACATGCGTCCCACCCCCTCGTTCACGCGGGCGCTGCCGTTCCTCGTGGCAGCGCTTCTCGCCCCTACCTGCCTTCTCACCGCGCAGAACCGCGGCCCGCAGCACCGCGACGTCGTCGACCGCTCGCCAGACTTCTACGTTGCGATGGGATTCTCCGGCGGGGAATGGGAACACGAGACGTCGGGTTCGGCCCTCGACGACGACGCCGAAGCGCTGCTGTTCCGCTTCCGGTTCGAGGGCAACAACAGCCGCGGGGCCGGCGGCGGCTTCCGCTTCGAGCATCTCGCGAGTGACGACGACCTGTTCGAGGACGCGGGCTTCGCTCGCACCGAAGCCAGGGTGCTCTCGGGCTTCCTGCACTTCACCTACCGCGTGGAAGCGCGCCGCTTCTCGATGCCGTTACGCGTGGGGCTCATGACCAACTACTACACGCTCGAGGAAGTCGCCACCGACGACGAGATCAAGTATCTGTCGATCGGTCCCTACTTCGAGTTCGCACCCGAGGTGGTCCTCGCGGGCCGGCGTCAGGTGCAGTGGTCGCTCTACGGCGAGTTCGGCGGCGGCTTCGGCTTCACGGGAATCGAAGTCGACGGCGACAGCAATGACTACTACTCGACCACGCTGCTGTCGGGCGTGGAAGCCGGCATGCGACTGCGGTTCGGTCCGGTCGAGATCGGCGCCGCCTACGTCGGCCGCTGGCAGTGGATGGACGAGAGCGAGCCAGAGGGAGGCAATGTCGTGTTCGGATACGACGCCGACTACCACGGCTTCATGTTCAGTATGGGCGCGCGCTTCTGACCTGCACGCTCAGCGCGGCTGGTAGAACTGTTCGCGCTTGTACTTGGGCAGGTAGAAGTCGACCAGGAACGGGTTCCAGGCCCGTTCCTCCTGCGCGAACTGGTCCATCTCCCCATAGAGCAATCCGAGGTCCACCTGCTCGTCCTGCAGGTCGACCGGCTGCACGCGCAGACCGACGCGCTCCTCGAACGGCACGAGCGGTACGATCTTGCCATCGGCACCGTCGTCGAGCCGCAACACGATCGAACGCGCGCGCCGCAGCACGTAGACGCGGTTCTCCTCGTTGCGCTTGAACATCGTCGCGAGGTGGATCGAGAACACGTCCGACTTGGTCGTCAGCGCGTTCTGGAATGCAGTCTTGATCTCGGCGTCGGGCAGGTTCGCGAATTCCTCGACCTTCTCGAGGTCGGCCACCGCCTCGAAGAACTGCAGCTTCTTGTCGGCGCCGAGGCGCAGGTCGCCGAAGTCGGACAGATCGGTCTGCTTCGACTCTTCCTCGGCCTTCCTGACCTCCTCCTCGTTCTCCTTGTTGCGGTAACGCAGGATCGCGTCGATCACGCGATCGGGGATCTTGTCGGCCGGGAACAGCGCGCGCAGCACCGGCCGCGAAGCGGTGTTGACGTTGATCCGGATGCCCAGACCTTCGGGCTGTGGTGGCGGCGAGTCCGGGCTCCCGGTCCCCGCGGACGCCGCGGGATTGCCGGCTCCTGGTGCTTGCCCGCTGTCCGGAGCGCCCGGCGCGGTCTCCGGCACGTTCTCGCCGCGAGCCTGGGCCGACGCGCGCTGTCGCGCGAGTTTCTCGGGATCGCCGGGATCCGTCTTCAGCGACGTCCAGACCGTCAGCACGGACTCGAGCCCCAAGTACACCATGCCGTCCTGGACCTTGTCGTAGAACAGGTCCTCGGTCATCGCGGGCAGCATGAGCAGCTCGTCGAGGTGCAGCGGCACCGTGAACTCGCGGCGCTTCTCGTCGAAGGACTTGAGACGCGGCACCGGAATCGCCTCGATGTCGGCCCGCTTCCCCCATTCGAAGATCTGCTGCACGAGCGAGTCGGCGTCGCTCGACGGGATGTCGAACTCCGAGTCCTCGCGCAGCGTGTCGATCAACCGCGTGAGGCGATCGCGCGAGAACTCGGCGAACTTCTCGTCGGGACTCCACAACGCCAGGATGTTGAACTTGCGGTTCTCGTCCTCGACCCAGACGTAGGTCGTCAGATCGTTGTCCGCGTGGGCGATCGGGTGGAACCAGGCGTCGCGGCTGCTGTCGCACTTCGTGGAGGGATCGGCTTCCTCCTCTCCGGCTCCACCACCTGGGGCTCCACCACCACCCGAACCGCTTGCGCCGGCAGCGGCGGCACCGAGGGCACTGGCCGCGCCTCCCGCCCCGCCGGCGCCGCCCCCTGCCTCTTCGGCCTGCCCCGCGAGGTCTTGGAGCAGATCCTCCTCGGTATCGGCGAGCTGGTAGAGCATCTGCGTGCGCATGCGCGCGAGCAGGGCGTCGTTCTCGCCAGTGGACCTGACCATGCGCCCGGCGACGACGAGCTCCGCCACGAGGATGTAGAGCAGGATCGAGAAGATCAGCGTCAGGACCAGGGCGACACCTTGCTCGGTGTCGCGTTCTTTGGCGCGGAACGGTGCAAGGTCTCTGCTCATGGTGTCTTGCGGGACTGGGTGTCCTGCCGAACGGGCGTGGGGCTCGGTGCCGGACAGGTCCGACGCCGCATCGTAGCGCGTTCTTCCCGCGGCGTCGCCCTTGGAGGCGTCTGGCACCCAGGGGACTCGATGCCATGGCTTCGACGGCGCGGCGCCTCGCGCGAGCAGCGGCTCAGAGTCCCGAAGAGATACTCGGGGCACCGCGGTCGGTGACGATGCGCGGCGTGATGTGGAACTCGAGCGTCGTTTCGTTGTGGCTCGTCGAGGTCGAACGGAACAGGAAGCCGAGGATCGGAATGTCGCCGAGCAGCGGGACCTTGGTCTCGGTCTCGAACTTCGTCTGCGACTTGAGACCGCCGATGACGAGCGTGTAGCCGTCCCTCAGGTAGACCGTGGTGACCGCCGTGCGCGTGCTCGTGATCGGCGTGCTGACCGGCTCCGTCGCCGCGAAGCCCGTGACCGCCGACACGTCGGCGTAGACCTGCAGGATGACCGAGTCGGTGCCCGCGATCATCGGAATGATGTTCATCTTCACGCCGACCGGCTTGAACTCGATGTCGGTCGCGACCTCGGTGCCGAGCTGCGAGATCTTCGCCTTCGGGAACGGCACCTGCGTCAGCGTCGAGATCGCCGCGACGCCGCCGTTGCGCACGACGAGCTTCGGGGAGCTCTGGACGTCCGCGAGGCTGTTGGCCTCGAGCGCTTCGAGCACCACGTCGAGCTCCCAACTCTTGTGGATGCCACCGAGCGCGATGCGGCCGAGGTCGGTGATCGGCGACGAGCCCACGTTCGGCGGCCGCAGTGGGAACGACGAGGTGTAGGAGCGCACGAGCTGGCTGCTGCTCAGGTTGGTGAGGATCGGCGTGTTGGTAGGGGCGAAGAGCGCGACGCCGAATGCCAACGCATCGGCCGTCTGGTACTCGACCACGGTCACGGTGATCTCGATCTGCGGGATGCTCGAGTAGAACAGGTCGAGCGCCCCCTCGAACGCGGCCAGCGCCGCAGGCAATGCCGTGACGAGCGCCAGCGCCACCGACGGGGCCTTGATCGGGCTGTCCAAGGGTGCGCCGAGCACGGCAGGTTGCGGGTTGGCGCCGGGCACGTCGACGATCCTCGCGCCGCTCAGGATCTCGAACTCGGGCACGTAGGTGACCTCGACCTCGTGGTCGCGCAGCATGCGGCCGAGGATGCTGTGGCTGTCCTTGCCACCGACCTTGGTGCCCGGCGGAGGCGGTTTGATCTGGTCGCGAGGGAGCGAGACCTGCTCAGGCGTGATCTCGGCGATCAACTTCAGGAACGTGAAGCCGAGATCCCCGGCGAGGAAGTACTGCTTGGTGACCTGGCCATCGGTCCCGATCAGCACGCTGCTGCCGAACTGCAGTCGCAAGCGGGCGTCGCGCTGCTCGGGCGTCTCACGCGGATCCTGCGGCGCGGTTGCCGACTGCGCGGCCGGGGCCGGTCCGAGGCCCCAGGCCAAGGGCCCCAGCGTGGCGCCATTGTTCTGCGCGCCTTCGACCGCAGCGTCGAGTTTCAGCGAATTGGCACGGTGACCTTTCTCGGTGCTGACGCAGCCGGCGAGCCCGGACAACGCGAGGATCCGCCCGACAATGAACAAGGCCCGGCGATGACGCCATCCCGCAGTGGGCAAGCGCTCGGGACGAGGGGAGACGCGGGGCACGGGTCGATTCTGCGAAGCGCCACGGTGGCGCGCGACACTTTCCTGGAGCCGTCGACAACCTCACTCGCCGAGCTTGGCGACGACCTTGTCCGTGAGATCGACGACGTCGCGCCCCTTCTTGTCGGAGATGTCGTCCTTGCGCGTGACCATGTCGCGCTTCTCGGTTTCCGCAACGTCCTTCACCGCCTTGCTGA
>Ga0075428_100006020_pt1 | contig 13472 bp, 10 predicted proteins | sample RhiMetdeltSRZDD2_FD_75291 | JGI IMG/M metagenome (GOLD analysis project Ga0075428, IMG submission 75291) | Populus rhizosphere microbial communities from Tennessee, USA - Rhizosphere MetaG P. deltoides SRZDD2 | ecosystem: Host-associated > Plants > Roots > Rhizosphere > Soil | place: USA...
AACTGCGCCAGAAAATCGAGGAAATCCCACTGCGGGACCATCGCGATGAACGGCGCGTGCACGGGAAGGTGCGTGAAGTCGGCAATCGTCACGCGTTCATCGCCGATCATCCCGCGCGCCTCGCGCAGCTCCGAGTGCGGTCGCGCAAGGAACTCGTCCAGCACGCCCAGCTCGTACATCACCTCGAGCGTTGACGGATGCACAGTGTCGCCGCGGAAGTCCCTCAGGAAGTCCGGATGCTTTTCGAGGACGACTACTGGTATGCCGGCGCGCGCGAGGAGGACGCCCAGCATCATCCCTGCCGGTCCACCGCCGGCGATGCAGCACTTCGTCTCCATCGCGACTGTCATCGTCCGATTGCCTTCAGCGTCCGTTCGAGATAACCGGCGGCGTCATTATTGGTCGGCCGCAACCGGAGTGACGCGCGGAACTCGTCAATGGCTTCGTTCACCTTTTGCTGTCCGATCAGCGCGAGTCCCAGTAGGTTATGTGCCTCGGGATCGCCGGGCGTCAGGCGAACACCTTCGCGCGCATGTGTCACGGCATTGTCGAAATCATTCGCCTGGAGATATTGCAGTGCCAGGTTGCGCTGCGAAAGACCATTATCCGGATTGACAGCGACGGCGCGTTTGAAGGCGTTGAGCGCCTCATCCTTGCGGCCAAGCGCGTCGAGGGCGTTTCCCAGATTGCTCCAGGCATCGGCGTCGCGTGGATGATCGCGAAGATAGATGTGGAGTTCATCGGCCGCTTCTATGTGGCGTCCAAGCGCCAACAACTCGATGCCGAGTACGTTGCGAAGCTCGGGCAGATCGTTGACCGCCGCGCGGAGGTGCTCGATCTCCTCGTCGCGGCGATTTGCCAGCTTCAGTTCCGCCGCGAGATTGCGATGCGCGCGCGCGTGTGGCGGCCAGCGGTCGAGCACGGTCTGCCAGAGCGTCAACCCAGAACGGTATTCAGCATTGCGTTGATAGGTTGCCAAAGCGAGAACCGCGGCGATGGGCATCACGACGAAAAACGATCGAGCTCCTGACGTGTAGGGCGCCGCTTTACGCGGCGCCACATTCGCCTGGCGGGCCGTAAAGGCCCGCCCTACACCAACGACCACCAGCGCGACAATTGCCATCAATGGGACATACATACGCCGTTCGGCGCCAACTTCCGTCGAGATCGGCATGATGCTCGACGTGGGCGCCAGCGTCAGAAAGAACCACGCTCCGAGAAAGCCAACCGGCGAATTGCGGACGAGCGCGACGACGGTGCCGACCAGCAGCGTGGCGACCACAATCATGTGGGGTGCAACGTCACTGAAAGTGACATGTGCCGGCTCGCCGTAATCGAGCACCAGTCCTCGAGGCCACAACGCCAGCCGCAGATACCGGACGATCATCACGGACTGATCCAGCAGATACGTCCACGGCGAGACGGACGCGCCCGTGAAGCCCGCGGAATCGCCCCGTGGCGATGACCAGAGCAGCGCGACGAGCACCAACCACGTCGCACACAGCGCAACGTAATACCCGCGGCGCTGCTTCACGGCTTCGCGAAATGATCCGAACGTGAACGTGCGGTCGCACAGCAGGACGACGATCGGCGCCACAACCATCGTCTCTTTGCACGCCATCCCGAGCGCACAGCAGATCACAGACACCGTAGGTCGGGTGCCGCCCGCAAGGTACGTGGGGCGGGTCCCGTCCGCACTCGATTTCCGCGTGCGGACGGACCCGCCAGATCCGCCGAAATACACTGTCAGCAGAAAGAACGCCGCCATCATCAGCTCGGTGCGCTGCGAGACGTAATCAATAGGCTCGGTCACGAGCGGATGCACCATCCAGATCAATGCGACGGCGAATGCGACTTCCCGGGCCTTCACCACACCGCGGACCCGAAGGGTCCGCGCCGCTACGGCAAGAAGCAGTAGCGCATTGACGACGTGAATCGCGATGTTGGTCAGCCGGTATCCGCGAACGTTCAGGTCGCCGAGCGCGTAGTTGATCGCAAACGTCAGGCTGACAACCGGCCGTCCGGCAAGCGGCGATCCCTGTTCGGTACGTGAGAGTGATGTCGAGATGTGCCGAATCTGCTCGTTGACAACGATCGCGTGGTCGTCGTCGAACGTGAACGGCGCCGGCAGGCTGTTCCAGAAGACTGCGAAACCAATGAGCGCGAGCGCCGCGGCCATCCAACCGGCGCCCGGTAATTTGTGATTAGAGATTTGTGATTTGCGAGTTCGTGCCACCAAAACCAATCACAGATCACAAATCACAAATCACGAATCAATTACTGCCGCCCCGCTGATCGAGCACCTGGTAGATGCGTGTGATCGTCGCTTCCTGAAACCCAGGGCCGTTGATGTTGCGGTAGTGCTCGCGATGCGCGCTCAGGTCAATTCTCTTTGCGGCATCGGCGGCGGGCACTTTCTGATCGTGAAGCGTCTTCGTCTGATTCCAGAGGTCGCGCAGGAACGCCTGGAAATACGAGATTTGCTCCTTGCCTTTGAACGGCTCACCGTGCCCCGGCACGACGGTTTCGAAGTCGAGCGCCTTCAGCTTCTCCAGGTTGTTGGCCCACTCATCGTGAAAGCCGAAGTTCAGTGCGCCCGTCACTGGACCTTCGAAGAAGTCGCCCGTCGCAACAATCTTTTCCTTCGGCAGGTACACGATCACGTCGGTGTCACTGTGTCCGCGTCCGAGATACAGCAATCGAATCTCGCGATCGCCGCGAAAAACGGTCATGTGATCGTCGAACGTCACCGTCGGCGGTGTCGGGACCGTCTCCTTCAACTGTTCCTGATAGGCTTCCTGAACCTTCAGTCGCTCCTCGGCTTGTTTCTTCCTCGCGGGATCCGCTTCGGTGGCGATCTGCTTGCGCAGGTTATCGAGTTGCCCGGGTAAGTTCTGAAACTCGAGAGCGATGCGATTCTTCAGCACGCCCGCGAGGATCTCCGAGCGCTCGTTCGCGTGACCGATGAGCGAGACCTCTGGGCCGAACACCTGGTTGCCGTTCGTGTGGTCGTAATGCCAGTGAGTATTCACAACATACCGAACCGGTTTGTCGGTCAGGCTCTTGATGTCGTTGACCAGACGGCGCGTTGCCTCCGGCGTGATGTTTGTGTCTACGAGGAAGACGTCCTCCGCGTTGACGATGACCATGTTGGACGACCGCGTTTCGATCGTGCCGTTGCCAATCGCGGAGTACACGCCCGGCGCAACCTGGATGAACCGGTGCGCGACTGGCGTCTGCGCCCGCGCACCCGTGGCGCTTACGAGGGCTACGGCGACGGCGGCCGCGAAAACCACCTGTTTCATGCGGAAAATCGTATCACTGTAGTATCTTGCGCCTGCCCCGAGCGTCGTCGAGGGCTGACTCTGAGGGAACCCTGATGAGCGTCCAGTCTCTCGCCGCGGAAGTTGTCGCCCCTGCTTCTCCAGCGCGCACACGGCAGTCGATCCTCATCAGAGCGGTCGCGCCGTTTGTCGTCGGCAGCGCCGTGCTGCTCGTGCCGACGCCCGAGGGTCTGACCGAGAACGCCTGGCACTTCTTCGCACTGTTTCTCGCGACCATCACTGGTGTCATTACAGAGCCGATTCCAGGCGCAGCGGTTGGCCTGCTTGGCGTGTGCATCGCGACCGCGCTTGGTCTCGTGCGTCCCGCGCCGGCGCAAGCAACCGCGTGGGCGCTCAGTGGATTTTCGAATGCGACGGTGTGGCTCGTGTTCGCCGCGTACATGTTTGCCTGCGGGTATTCGAAGACCGGGCTCGGCAAGCGTATCGCCCTGCATCTCATCCGGGTGATGGGAAATCGCACGCTCGGACTCGGCTACGCGGTCACGTTCGCCGATCTCGCGCTCGCCCCGGTGACGCCGTCGGCAACCGCGCGTTCCGGCGGCACCATCTATCCGGTGGTCCGGAATATCCCCGAGTTGTACGACTCGTACCCGAATGACGCGTCGGCGAAGAAGGTCGGTGCGTACCTGCTCTATACGGCGTTGGCGGCAAGCGCGGTCTCGAGCAGCATGTTCATTACCGCGTTGGCGCCCAACACGATGGCGATCGCGATGATCGCTACAGGGACCGGGGTCACCATCCCATGGACGCTGTGGTTCAAGGGATTTCTGCCCGTCGGCGTCATCCTCACGCTGATTCAGCCGGCGCTGCTGTACGCCATCTATCCGCCACAGATCAAGAACGCACCGGCAGCGCCGAAGTGGGCAGGCGAACAGTTGAAGGCAATGGGCGCGATGACGCGGCGGGAGATCACGATGCTGCTGCTCGTGTTGGCCGCGCTCGGCTTCTGGATTGGCGGCGCCTCCTATATCGATCCCGCGATCGTGTCCGCGTTCGTGATTCTCGGCATGGTGATCTTTGGTGTCGTCTCATGGGACGACATTGTCGGGCACTCGCAGGCGTGGAACACGTTGGTCTGGTTCGCAACGCTGGTGGCGATGGCGGGTGGGCTTGCGGAGACGAAGTTCCTGGATTGGCTTGCGGCGTCGCTGGTGCCGCTCTTGTCCGGGCTGGGTGCCTATACGACGATTGCTGGCGTCGTGCTCACGTTCTTCTTCCTGCACTATTTTTTCGCCAGCATCACCGCGCACACGGCGACGCTCTTCCCGCTCTTTCTCGCGGTCGCCATCAAGATTCCCGTGGTCTCGCCGGTCGCGTGGGCGCTGCTGCTGGCGTACCCGCTCGGCATGATTGGCATCCTGACCCCGTACGCGTCCGGTCAGAACGCGGTCTATTACGGCAGCGGCTACATCAAACGCCGCGACTTCTGGGTGCTCGGCTTCACGCTTGGCGTCGTGTACACGGTCGTGTATCTCGGCATCATAGTGAAGTGGCTGGAGTATCTCGGTGTCTAGTGGAAGGTCGAAGGTCGAAGGTCGAAGTTTGAAGTGGGACCTTCAAGCTCCGGCGACACGACGGCTTGCCGAGCTGCTCGCGGCCGTCCGCTACGACGATCTGCCAGCGGACGTCATCGACCATGCGCGGCGAGCCGTGACCGACTGGCTGGGGTCTGCGCTCGCGGGCTCGATCGAGAAGCCGGCCCGCCTGGCCCAGGAGGTTGCAGCAGGGTTTGGCGCGTCCAGCGAAGCGACCATGTTTGGTGCCGGCCGGGCATCGGCGCCGGCGGCAGCATTCGCCAACGGTGTCGCATCGCACATCCTCGAGCTCGACGACATTCACAGGGGTTCGACCGTTCACGCGGCAGCGCCGATCATTCCTGCGGCGCTCGCCGTTGCGGAACGCTTGCACGTCGACGGCCGTCGATTTCTTGCGGCGGTCACCCTCGGCTACGAAGCGGCGTTTCGCATCGGTGAGGCGGTCAATCCGAGCCACTACTACTTCTTTCACCCGACGGGGACCGTCGCGACCTTTGGCGCTGCTGCTGCAGCAGGTTCACTGCTCGGTCTGAATGCCGACCGAATGGTGGACGCGCTCGGAAGCGCCGGCACCCAGGCCGCAGCGCTCTGGGAATTCAACGCCGATGGCGCGATGAGCAAGCACCTGCATCCGGGCAAGGCTGCAATGAATGGTGTGCTCGCGGCGGATCTGGCGCGCGTTGGTTTCACAGGTGCGAGTCGAATCCTCGAGGGTGAGCGAGGCTTTCTTCGGGCGTTCACTCGCGGACCCGAAGGGTCCGCGCCGCTCGTTCAAGAATCCAAACAACCTTACGATGCATCGAAGATCACTGATGGCCTGGGTTCGCGGTGGAAGATCGGTGAGAACGGCTACAAGCTGTATTCCTGCTGCGCGCATACTCATACAGCGGTTGATTGCGTGCTAGACGTTCGAGCGCGCAGGCGATGGACCAGCAACGACGTGCTGCGAGAGGTCACCGGCATCACCATCGAGACCTATGGGCCGGGCTACGAGATCGTCAAGGAGATGAACCCCCGCACGCCGTATCAGGCGAAGTTCAGCCTCGCGTATTGCGTGACGACCGCATTGCTCGAAGGGACACTCGGGCTCGAACAGTTCGGCGAGGAGCGATTTGGGCCCGACGGCGTTCGCGAAGCGGCGATATCGGAAATGCTTGGTCGCGTCAAGGTGACGGTCAGCGACGACCTCACAGCACAGTACCCGTCGGCGTGGCCGGTGCGCGTCACAATCTTCCTGGACAGCGGCGCGACCGAGCGGGCCGCGAGCGAATATCCGCGGGGCAACGCCGAGAACCCGGTGTCGACCGACGAGCTCGAGAGAAAATTCTCGACGCTGGTTGCCGCGCGTTTTGGCGACGACGTAGCGCGAACCGCGCTTGAGGCGGTGCGCTCGATCGATCGGTGCGCTGACTTCGCGGATCTATTTGCTTCCTTGGGTCGCACGACATCGTTGGTCCGCCTAAAGGCGGACCCCACGTACGAGCCCACCGTCTGATGGCGGACATCAATCCCCGAGCACAGGAGTACCAGGAGTATCGTCAGGCCATCCGCGAGTTGTGCGGCCAGTTCGACAGCAAGTACTGGCAGGAGGTGGAGGAGCGCAACGGTTATCCGGATGCGTTCGTCAAGGCGCTGACTGACGCCGGCTGGCTTGCCGCATTGATTCCGGAGCAGTTCGGCGGCGGCGGCCTGAACGTCACCGAGGCGTCGGTGATCCTCGAGGAGATCAATCGGTCCGGTGCGAATTCCGGCGCGTGCCACGCGCAGATGTACATCATGGGTGCGCTGTTGCGTCACGGGTCGGACGAGCAGAAACAACAGTACCTGCCAGGTATCGCGTCGGGCGAGTTGCGCTTGCAGTCGTTCGCGGTGACGGAGCCGACCACCGGCACCGATACCACGAAGACGCGCACGCTCGCCGTCCGCAAGGGCGACCGCTACATCGTCAATGGCCAGAAGGTCTGGATCTCCAGGATTCAGCATTCCGACCTGATGCTGCTGCTCGCGAGGACCACACCGCTTCCCGAGGTGAAGAAGAAGACCGAAGGGATGTCGATTTTTCTCGTCGATCTGCGGGGCGCCGATCAGAACGGGATGACCATCCGGCCGATCCGCAACATGGTCAATCACGAAACCAACGAAGTGTTCTTCGAAGACTTCGAGGTCCCGGCCGCGAACCTGATCGGCGAGGAAGGTCTCGGGTTCCGCTACATCCTCGACGGCATGAACGCGGAGCGCATTCTGATTGCCGCTGAGTGTATCGGCGACGGGTTCTGGTTCATTGACAAGGCGCGGACGTACGCGAACGAGCGAATTGTGTTCGATCGGCCGATCGGCAGGAATCAGGGCGTACAGTTTCCGATCGCGCGCGCGTACGCGAACGTGCGTGCCGCCGATCTCATGCGCTTCGAAGCGGCGCGCCTGTTCGACACCGGTAAACCCGCAGGCGCGGAAGCCAATCTGGCCAAACTGCTCGCGGCCGACGCCTCATGGGAAGCTGCGAACGCGTGCCTGCAGACATTCGGTGGTTTTGGCTTCGCCGCCGAGTACGATGTCGAACGAAAATTCCGCGAGACGCGTCTCTATCAGATCGCACCAATTTCGACGAACTTGATCCTTTCCTATATCGGTGAACATGTGCTTGGAATGCCCAGGTCTTTTTGAACCACGAAGGCCTGCGGCAAGCACGAAGACCACGACGACTTTTTTGGCTCTTCGTCTGCTTCGGTGCTTTGTCGCGTAGCGACCTTCGTGGTTAAAGACAACTATGACTGAAGACCTAACCGCAAGTGATCGCCTTGAGCGATCGATGCTTTACGTGCCGGCGTCGCGGCCGAACATGATCGAAAAGGCGGCTGCCTCCGACGCGGATGCGGTCTGCATCGATCTCGAAGACGCCGTCGCTGTTGACGAGAAGGCGGCGAGCCGCGCGAACGTCGTCCGCGCCTTCCGCGAGCTCGACTTCGGCCGCAAGCTCAGGGCGTTCCGCATCAATGGACTCGACACTTCGTTTGCCTATCGCGATCTGGTTGAAGTCGTCGAAGCGGCAGGCGACAGGATCGACGTCGTCATGATGCCGAAGGCGAACCTGCCCCAGGACGTCAAGTTCGTCTGCATGCTGCTGACGCAGATCGAGCTGGCGAAGGGCTTCGAGCGGCAGATTGGCCTCGAGGTGCAGATCGAAAGCGCAAAGGGTTTCATGTACCTGCGAGAGATCTCCGAGGCCTCCCAGCGCCTGCAGGCGCTCATCTTTGGCCCCGGCGATTACTCGGCGACGATGCAGATGCCCGTCGCGAACATCGGTGAGTTCGACGAAAACGACCATATCTATCCAGGGCATCGGTGGCACGCGGTGATGCACGCGGTCGTGGCAGCTGCACGCGCGCGGGGTCTGCGTGCGATTGATGGCCCGTATGCCGGTTACAGGGACACCGACGGGCTCGAAAAGGCCTCGCGCATCGCGCGCGTCATGGGCTTTGACGGCAAGCAGTGCATCCACCCGAGCCAGATTCCAATCGTCAATCGCATCTTCAGCCCCTCAGCCGAGGAAGTTGCGCACGCGAAGTCGGTGGTCGAGGCGTACGACGACGCTGTAAAGGCGGGGCGCGGCGCCATCGGCAAGGATGGCAAGATGATCGACTACGCGAACATCCGGATGGCGAGAGCGCTTCTGAAGAAAATCGGAGATCGTGTGTTTTGAGAAGTCAATCGGTACTGTAGAGGCGGACCTTAAGGTCCGCCTCTACGACGTAGAGTCCGCCTCTACGATGTGGAATTACCTCGTTGCCGATGTTTCGTCGGCGTGAACGATCCGATCGCTCCCGACCTTGAATGCCGTCAGACTCTGCGCGCGATTCTCGACCGTTCCATCAGCCTTGAAGTCGGCATCGGTCAGCGGCGAGTAGATTTCCAGGCTGCCTTTCAGCATCTTGCCCGCATGCAGCGCGTCGACTTCGTCGGCGTTGAGCGCCGAGCGATAGAGGACCAAGTCCTTGTAATCGCCGCGGCTGCCGACGACGAAGTTCTTCGGCTCGAGTCGTTCGGCGACCCTGCCAGCCAGCTTGCCGTCGACGAAGAGCATCGTCTCGCCGCGGGCGGTGAAGTGGCTGAGCACGACGTGATGCCACTGCGCGTCGGCGCGCACCTCTGAAAGGATGCCGCTGGACACGCCGGCCCCCCGGTAGCCGAACCTACCGTTCTGCACCACGAGCGATGCGGCGAAGGCTTTGTCGGCGACGAGAGTCGTCGCGGTGAACGGCTTCCCTTCGCTCATCCGGATCTCGGAGCGGGTAGTGAGGGTGAAACCGCTGATCGCCGCGATCGTGCCGTCGGTCTGCGTGCGCACCATGAAGCTCAGTGCGAACGGATGCATCGTCTCCTCGGGCGCAAACGTCAGCGGCGCGGCGCCGGACGCGATGCGCGCGAAGCCCCCGCCGGTCGCTTTGACCGGGTTCGGCTTGCCCTTCTCGAGTGCCTCGAAAAGCGATGGCACGAACGCGTAGGCGAACTCGGCGTGACCCGACGCCTGCGGATGCTTGTCGTCAAACCCAAGCGCCCAGTGTCCCTTGCCATCGTCAATGGCGCCCAACACATTGACCGTCGGCACATCCCATTGCGCCTGCTCGACGTTCGCCCGCCGCACATACTCGTAGTCTTCCGGCGTGTAGAGGTCGCGTGTGTAGCACAACATCACGACGGGAACGATGCTGTTCTGCCGCGCGCGATCGACCACCGCGCGAATCCTCTTCAGATACCCCTCGTACACCGCATCCTTCTCAGTCTTCGTCTTCGACTCGTAGAGGTTTTCATTGCCGAACGACAGGCCGATGACCACATAGCTCGGATCAACGGTCATCAGGTAGCGCGTTTTCGGGTCAGGTGCGCCCTCGGGCGCGAAGCGGGTCATCAGCGTTTTGGTGTTGTCTCCGCCACGCGACTGGTTCAGCACCTCCCAGCCTTTGCGCGCCATCAGCACGCGCAGCAGGCCCGTGTAGCCGTCGCGCGCGAACTCGTCGCCGCGGCCATTGGCGACCGAGGACCCGAAGACCGCAATCCGATGGGAATGGAGGCGCGTCGCCTGTCCGTGACCGACGAGTTGCGCCAGGGTAACGAGGCCAACGACTGCAACCAGGATTCGCCGCATGACGTGCCTCCTCGGGCGTTGGTAGAGGCGGACCTTAAGGTCCGCCTCTACGATGCGAATGTTACGCGCCGTAGCGAGCGTGATCCACGAGCAGCATTTCCTCGGGTTCTTCGGCCTCGGCGATTGTCTCGCCGTCGAAGACGCGCTTCAGCCGCCGCATATCGAGCTGCTTGTCCCACTGCGCGACGACGATTGTTGCGAGGCCGTTGCCGATCAGATTCGTCAGCGAGCGCGCACCGGACATGAAGCGATCGATGCCGATCAGCAGCGCGAGACCGGCGACCGGCAACGCCGGGATTGATGAGAGCGTCGCGGCCAGTGTGATGAATCCGCTGCCTGTCACCCCCGCCGCGCCTTTCGACGTCAGCAGCAGAACCGCGAGGATACCGAGTTGCTGTGGCAGCGTCAGCGGCGTATCCGTTGCCTGCGCAATAAAGATTGCGGCCATCGACATGTAAATGGAGGTGCCGTCAAGGTTGAACGAATAGCCGGTTGGAATCACCAATCCCACGACGGGTTTGGCGCATCCCGCGTGCTCCAGTTTCGCCATCATGCGCGGCAACACCGTTTCCGACGACGAAGTTCCGAGGACGATGAGGATCTCCTCCTTGATGTACGCGAGGTACTTGAACAGGCTGATTCCCGACCACCACGCGATTGCCCCAAGGACGCCGAAGATGAAGAACAGGCACGCGATCACCATCACGAGCATCAGCGCGCCAAGCGAAAGCAGCGTGTGGATGCCGAACTGGCCGATCGTGTATGCCATCGCGCCGAATGCACCAATCGGCGAGACGTACATGATGATGCCTACCATGCCGAACAGCGCGTGCGTGAACTGATCGATCAGCCCCACGAGCTGCTTGCCGATCGTCCCAAGGTGAAGCACCGCGACGCCGAACAACACCGAGAAGAACAGCACCTGCAGGATGTCGCCCGTCGCGAATGCGTTGACGATCGTCGTCGGGATGATGTTCATCAGGAAGTCGACGGTTGTCAGATGCGAAGCGCTCGAGGTGTAGGTGGCGACGCTTTTCGGATCGAGCTGCGCCGCGCTCGCATGCATGCCCGCGCCCGGCTGCATCACGTTGACGAAGACGAGGCCGATGATGAGCGCGACCGTCGAGACCACCTCGAAGTAGATGATGGCGCGCAGGCCGATGCGGCCCACCTCCTTCATGTCGCCCATCTTCGCGATGCCGACGACAACGGTGCCGAAGATGATCGGCGCGATCATCATCCGAATCAGCTTGACGAAGCCGTCGCCGAGCGGCCTCATCGAGGCGCCGAGACCCGGGTTCAGTTGCCCGAGAACGACCCCGACGACGATGCCAACGATGACCTGAAACCAGAGGCGGGTATAGAGCGGCTCGTGTTTGGCGGTTCTCGCTGGGGACATGAATCAGTTCTCCAAAAGGATTCGGAAGTATACAGCCGCGAAACACACGGCAGCGCCTCGTCGTAACTTCCATACTGGGCTGCCCGCGTTCGCGCTGGGCTCCCGGGCTTGCGAGACTGGCCTGATTTCGGCGATAGTTCAGCGGTTTAAGCCCTACACAACTGGCCGTCTCGGGATGTCGAGGCAGGAGGCGTGGATGATCAGCAAGGCATCAGCAGTCGTGGCGTGTCTGGCGCTCGCGGTGCTGACGACATATGCACAAGCGCCGCAGACGGGACGCGGCGGGCAGCGGCAGGGGCCCCCTACAGCCGCTCCGGCCAACGACGCGAAGAAGGTCATCGAAACGATGATGGACAACCTCGGCATGCTCCGCGGCATGCAGCGTAACGACTCGGTGAACCGCATCGAGATGTGGGGCGAGAAGGGCACGAAAGTCATCGGCGGCAAGCCGGTCACGCTGACGAACTGGAAGGTCAGCCTGAACTTCACGATGAACGGGATGCGGTTCGACTACGCGCATGACGGCCAGCGCACGATCGAGGTTGTATCCGATAAGTACGCGTGGAACGAGGAGGCGCCGGGCGGCAAGGCGACGCCGATGCCAGCGACCCTGCAGGAGCGACAGATTCAAATGATGCTGACGCCAATCGGTATGGCGAAAGCCGCGAAAGCCGCTGGCGACGCCGCCAAGGTGTCCACGACCGCTGGCGTCACGACGCTGACGTTCCCAGCCGCTGGCGGGACCATCACCGCGACGCTGAACAAGTACATGGAGCCAGTGAAGGCTGAAGGGCGTTACGGAACCACGGTTCTAGCGGTCACGTATGATCAATACGGCGACTGGAATGACGATGCGAAGGCGGACGTTTATCTGCCGAAGCACGTCATCCAGACCCAGAACGGCATGACCGTCCTGGACCTGACCGTAACGCACACCAATACTTACAACCCGTATGTGATCATGCCGATTCCGGCCAACGTGAAGGGCGGGGCGGCGGGGGCGCAGAGCAACTAACGCATTCATTGACTTGAATTTGGCGGTATGTTTCAGTATCTCGGGCGTAGAGGCCGACCTTAAGGTCGGCCCCTACCGGACGTCTTCTCGGAGAGGTGCGATTTATGAAAAGGCTATTCGGTCTTCTGGCGCTTGTCGCTCTGAGCCTTGCGGCAAAGCCGGCCGTGGCGCACCACGCGTTGCAGGCGGAGTTCGACACCGCCAAGCGTGGTGAGTTCACGGGGACCCTCACCAAGTTCGCCATGATCAATCCGCACGTCCGCTGGTTCTTCGACGTGAAGAAGGCGGATGGCACGGTGGAGAAGTGGGAAATCACCGGCGCCGGCCCGCAGGCGCTTCGGTCTAACGGCATGACGCGCATCTTCAGCGTCGGCCAGACGCTGAAGGTCAGCTACGCGCCCGCGCGCGACGGCTCGCACACCGGTCGTGTTGTGACGTTCACGTTCCAGGATGGTCGGACCGTGACGATGTATCACGAAGATCCGAACAACCCGAACGACCTCTAATTCAATGACTCAACTGAATAGATTTGGCATCGCCGCCGCGTTTGCGGCGGCGATGACCGTCGTGTCTGTCGCCGTGCAGAATGCTGCGCAGGCTCCACAACAGAACGTTCCGACGCCGCGCACCGCGAACGGCCATCCCGACCTCTCCGGCATGTGGGGCGGTGGTGGCGGCGGCGGGGGCGCGGCGAAGCCGGACGAGAAAGGCAACTTGACCGTGCTGCAGCGTGGGCGTCCATGCTCTCAGGCGCAGGTTGACTCCGGCCAGTGTGCGCCTGGCGTCAACTTCGAGCGCGACTCGGGCGTCACGCAGCGGATGGGACCTGAGATTCCGATGTACAAGCCGGAGTTCTGGGAGCGTGTGCAGTACCTCGATCGCAACGGCACGCAGGAGGATCCCGAGTTCCACTGCAAGCCGGGGGGCGTTCCGCGTATGGGGGCGCCGACGAAAATCGTCCAGACGCCGACGGAGCTGATCTTCCTTTACGCGCAGGGCAATCAGTTCCGCGTCATTCCGATTGACGGCCGTCCGC
>Ga0075428_100006021_pt1 | contig 13469 bp, 9 predicted proteins | sample RhiMetdeltSRZDD2_FD_75291 | JGI IMG/M metagenome (GOLD analysis project Ga0075428, IMG submission 75291) | Populus rhizosphere microbial communities from Tennessee, USA - Rhizosphere MetaG P. deltoides SRZDD2 | ecosystem: Host-associated > Plants > Roots > Rhizosphere > Soil | place: USA...
ACCTTTGCCGTCCTCGTTCCACGCGCCTTCAATCTGATACGAGGCGGTAGCGACGCCCCAGACGAACCCTTTCGGAAATGAAGTTTGGCTCGCAGGGTTCGGCTGCGTTTGCGCCTGAGTGACGGCCGACTCCGGACGCGAGCAGCCTGCGGCTACCGCGCCGAGCGAAGCACATGCCGTAGCCCTCGCGAAATCGCGACGGGATATGGACGAGGACATGTTGAGTCACCTCTACTGACCAAACAGGCGCGGCGTCAGCGCATGCCGCTATTTGGCGAAGTGTGGGCCAACAGTGCCGTGGAAGGCTACCCGTCGAGTTCCTGCTTCGCAATCAGCCACGTACTGGCGACGCATTGGGAAAGTACGGGCGCGGCACCGAAAAACTACGGTCGCAACGCTGCCTCATCCATGGCGCCTCGAGTTGTCACGCGGACCGTGACAGCAGGGATACTCGATCTGCTCGTCGCCTTGCGGACGCCCGCCAGGTGTGAGATCGAACAGAGTCCAGAGGGGTTCGACCGTTCCGAGGTGGCGCGGATCCTGGCCGGGATCAGGCGGCTCGTGAATCAATTCGCTGGCCCAATGCAACCTGATGACGCCATCAGGCCCACGTCTGAACACCGTCATCATCGGCACCGGCTCGCCATCCAGACCGTCACCGCCGTAGTCGCGCCGGAACGTGTTGTTCGCCGCCGACAAGAGTCGCGTATGCCTCCATCCCTTATCGCGCGCAAACGCGGCGACACGGGCGATGGGCGCTCGCGCCACGATGACGAGGTTGCCGCCTAAACCCTCGAAGTGCGGCATCGTCCCTTCCCACATGTCGATGAGCGCGGTGCACGATGGGCACGGACCCTCGGCCAGCGGCACGCTCGCCATGGGTCCCGAGGTGGGCCCGGCGCGGTCGTCCATCGAGTGGCGCGGGAACATGTAGTGATAGATCATCAACGTGTCGCCGCCCCGGAACAGCTCTGACATGCGGATGACCGCTTCGGCACCTCCTTCACCAATCGCGTCGAATCGATAGTCTTCGGGCACTTCGCCTCCGGGCGGCAAGGCCCGAAGTTGTGCGGCGACGGCTTCCATCTGGCGGCGTAAGGCGATTTCGTTCGCGAGGAGCGCGTCACGGGCCGCGCGGTAGTCCGACGGTTCATTCGGAAAGCTCATGCTCACGTCAACCCCCTTTGGTTATTCATATCAGAGAACGTTTGTTGACAGGCGACACAATAGCTATTCGTGTCGATAGGCGACACTATGGCTCGACCGTGTCGCGATCTGACACTGCGCCTCCGCGCGTTAGAATCGCTGCTTCCGGTTGTCGGGGGTCTGCTGGCTGGTGGAGGTCTCGCCGCTGCTGTCGGGATCGCGCTGATGACGACGACTCTCTAGCTGCGGCGCGCGGCGTCCACGGTGCGCGTGGGATCCGCGCCGGTCCATGACACGTCAGCCGTCGGACCGTACATCGGCGGTACGGGACGGTCGAGCAGGCGCAGATACACGGACAGCTGCGTCCGGTGATGCGCCGTGTGCAGGATGCGCCGCCAGAACACCCACACACGCGAACGCTCGACGTCGAAGAACTTCACCGGCTCCCCCCACCAGGTGCGCGAGGCGCGGGCAAGATGCGGCAGGCGGGCCCGCGCGAGATCCGCAAGTCGCGCGACCGATGCCTCGACCGTGAGTGGATCGGGCACTACCACCGCGGCATCCGGCTCGGGCAGTCCGAGGAACTCGCCAAAGAAGCGCCGTCCCGACAACAGCTCGTGCTTGAAGATGTCCGCGACCGCCGTCGACTTCGGGTGAGGCTTGAAGCCGAGCGTTGCGGCGTCGAACGCGTGCCATACCGACGCCGTCTTGTTGATCTCGCTCGTGTAGACGTCGAGCAGGTGTTGATCGGAGGGCTCACCGGCGCGCGGAATGTCCGCGGCGTCGATGACGTGAAATGGATACGTCGCTGCCATAGCACGGCATCTTACGCCCGGTTGTCATCATGCGCTCGGCAATGTGCCTTTTGCTGTCTCGCTGACGTTGTGTCTTACTCGTGGCGGAGTGCAGTGATCGGATCGACGCGGGCGGCGCGGCGGGCGGGCAACCAGGCCGCGACCGCAGCGGCCAGAAACAGAAAGAGCACGGTGCCCGTGAACGACACCGGATCCAGCGCGCTGACACCGTAGAGCTGTCGCTCGAGCAGACGGGACACGAGCGAAGCGATCACCAGCCCGGCGGCGACGCCAATCGCGACCGGCGCGAGCGCGCGCCGCACGATCAGCGCGACCGCGTCGAATCGCCGAGCACCGAGCGCCATCCGGATACCGATCTCCCGCGTGCGTAGCGAGACCGAGTGCGACGCAATCGCTGCGATGCCGCCGAGCGCGATCAGGAGTGCCAGGCCGCCCATCCCTGCGGCGGCCGACACGAGCCGACGGCCAGCTCCCCGATCCTCTGCGATGCGGTCGGCCGGCAGCGCCGCCGAGACCGTCAAGCGCGTGTCGAGCTGTTTCACGACAGCCGTGGCCGAACGAGCGACGCCAGCGGCCGGACCCGATGTGCGGACCAGAATCGTCCCGGATCGGCCGGGCCGGAACAGGAATGGCTCGTGCTGGTGACGCAGCTCGGCGTAGGGATCATCGCGCGCCACGCCGACGACGACGTAAGACTGGCGATTGAAGTCCCCCGTTGTCAGCCGTTGCCCGAGCGGACTCCCGTCGGGCCACAAGCGGGCCGCGAGGGACTCGTTGATCACGACCTCCTCATCGCTCGTCCCCGACAACCAGCGGCCGTGAACGATCGGCAGGTCGGCAACGCCGAGAAACTCCGGCGACACGGCTGCCGTGAACGACGTGACGCCTTGCGCATCGAGCTGATCGCCGCGCCTGACGCCTGTCGAGGCCCGTGCGCCGCTGAACGGCGCGGGACTTACCAATGCCGTGGAGCGCACTGCCGGGATTGACTCGATCTGCCTCCGTGCCTCCCGCACCATCGCGTCCAGGCGAGCGCCCTCGTAGCCGTGCCGGTTGGCGTCGATGGAGATTGCGAGCAGCTGATCGACCGGCATTCCTGGATCGACGACGTTCGCGCGCGCGACGCCGCGCAGCAACAACGCCGCCGTCAGCAGCAGCACCAGGGAGATCGCCACTTCTATCCCGACGAGCGATGCGCGAAGCCGCCCAATTCGTGCCGGGTGACTCCGAGTCATATCCGGATGCAGTGCAGTTCGCGACGCTTGAACCGCCGGCAGCCATCCAGCGCTGATGGTCGCGACGACGGTCAGAAACGCCGCGTACAGCAGGATTCTGCCGTCGATCGACGCGGCGCCGCCTGACACTATGCCGGTCATCCATCCGGCGACGATCAGTCCGAACACTGTTCCGGCGAGAGCGAGCGTCAACCCCTCGGCGAGAAACTGACGGATGATGCGAACACGGCTCGCGCCGAGCGACAGTCGGATCGCGATTTCCTGCTGGCGTGCGGCCGCCCGGGCCAGAAGCAGGCCGGCGACGTTGCCGCACGCGATCAGCATGACCAGCATCGTGGCCGCGCCTGCGATACCGAGCATGACAGCCTCCTCGCCGCGCAGAACCCGCGAATCGAAATGAGTGACTCCCCAGACCCACGGCGCGCGAGGATGTCGCTGCCCCGGATACTCGGCGTCGAGCGCTGCGGCCACGGTCGCGACCTGGGCGCGTGCCTGCGGGATCCCGGCGTCTTGCCGAAGGCGACCGATTGCCTGAAGCCCCCACCACATCGTGCGTCCGCGGAGCAGGTTGCTCCCAGGTTCGAGCATCGGCTGACACCACATTGGTACCCAGACGTCCGGCGGGAACGCCGTGGTTCCTCGTCGTCCCGCGCCGCTGAAACCCGGCGGCATGACGCCAACGATCGTAAAGGGCTTGAAATTCAGATCGATGGTTCGACCGAGCACATCTGGTGAACGGCCGAACTGGCGCGCCCAGTAACCGTCGCTCAGCACCGCGACAGCGGTCCCGAGTGGCGGAAGGTCCTCCGACGGAACGAACGTGCGGCCGAGCGCCGCGGGCGCCTGAAGGACCTGAAAGTAATTACCAGAGGCAAGAGCCACGTCGATGCCTTGCGCCTCGGCGCTCGCTGCCGGCTTCCTGTTGCCGCCACCAGTGAACGCTGCGAAGTCGATCGCCGCGACGCGATCCCGGTAGTCAACGTAGTCCGGATATGTCGTTCCACCCGTTCGTTGACCACCATCGTCCAGCCACACGAGGGTCTCGGCGTTCGTCAGATCGGGCGAGCGCAGGAACGCGTCGTTGAATTGCAGGAACACGGCGCTGTTGAGGCCGGCGCCGAATGCGATCGTGAGCACGACGACCGCACACAGCCCCGGGCTCCTCGCCAGCATCCGTGCGCCGAACTTCAAGTCCTGAAAGAAGGACGTGACGGCGACGCTGCCCCAGTAGTCGCGACTGCGCTCGCGAATGACGGTCAGGTTGCCGAACTGGCGGCGTGCTTCGCGCTCGGCGTCCGCTGGCGGCATCCCGTTTTCAACCAACGAGCGCCGCCGGAGTTCCAGATGCAGCTGTATTTCTTCGGCGAGTTCGCGGTCGAGCCGTTCGCGCCGGCAGAACGCAATGACGCGGCGAATCAGCAGCAGCATGTTAGTTCCCTCGCCTATCTTGGGGACGCGTGGCGCTTACGGCGTTTCGCGCGCCGGTTTCATGACCCGGGAAATCGCCGCGATGAGCCGTTCGAAGCTCGACTCCACCAGCCCGAGCTGCTTGCGGCCCGTGGCCGTCAGCCGGTAGTAGCGGGCCCGGCGGTTGTTCACGGAATGCCCCCACTCGGAGGCGATCAGCCCCTGCATTTGCAGGCGCTGCAACGCCGGATACAGGGAGCCCTCTTCGACCCTCAACACGTCGTCCGAAAGCGAGCGGATATGCTCGACGATGCCGTAGCCGTGCATCACTCCGCGCGTCAGGCTTTTGAGGATGAGCATGTCGAGCGTGCCCGGCAGCAGCTCCTGTTTCGATTGGCTCTTACCCATAGACTGACTATGGGATACTCTCATTGGAAGGATTTGTCAACCGCTCGCGCGCCGAAAGCACGACAACTAGACAGCTTGTGGAAGGGCCACGGGAGCACCGACGTAACCGGCCCGCGGCATCTGCCGGTCGACGGTGTGGGCTTTTTGGCGGGTTCCCGCAACATCCCAGTAGCGGATAACGCTCTCGATGATTCCATCCAGCTGCACCCGCGGCTCGTAGCCAAGCAACCGATGGATCTTGCCGATGTCAGGCACTCGACGAGGCATGTCCTCGAACGAGTTATCGAACGCCTTTTCGTATGGCGTGTAAATCAACTCAGAGCGGCTGCCTGTGAGCTCGCGCACACGGAGTGCGAGGTCGCGAATGGAGATCTCCGCGACATTGCCAATGTTAAACACCTGGCCAGCTGCGCGGGGCTCATTGATGAGTGCGGTTATCGCCCAGACCACGTCGCCCACCCAGGTGAAGCTGCGTGTCTGTGAGCCGTCGCCGTGGATCGTGATCGGCTGGCCCACGAGCGCCCACTTCACGAAGTTCGGTAGGACCATGCCATAGCGGCTGCTCTGCCGCGGGCCAACCGTATTGAACAGTCTCACCACCGTAACGCGCAGGTCGTGCTCGCGGGCAAAGGCCATCGCCAGGAACTCGTCCATCAGTTTGCTCGTCGCATAGCCCCAGCGAATCTTGTCCGGCGGCCCGAGTACCAGATCCGCGTCTTCGCGGAACGGGAGCGCGTGACCCTTGCCGTACACTTCCGACGTCGATGCAATGAGGATGCGGCGGTTGAACCGGGTCGCCGCCTTCAGCACCGTCTCGGTGCCGTTGACATTCGTGTGAATCGTATGAATCGGCTTCTCGACGACCAGCTTGACGCCGACTGCCGCGGCCAGATGGAATACCACATCCGCCTGCTCGACCAGCGGCTCGACCGCAGCCTCGCTCGTCACGGTGTCGACGATGCAGCGGAAACCCGGCGCACTTGCCAGATGAGCAATATTCTCGAGGCATCCCGTCGACAGGTCATCCAGCACGGTCACCTGGTGTCCCTGCAGAACCAGGGCCTCGGCCAAGTGTGACCCGATGAAACCCGCTCCCCCGGTGATCAGTGCACGCATCGTGACCCCTTGTCCCTTTCGGCTAAAAAATAAATTCGCAACCGCACCACCGTCCACATCAGAAGCGCCTGACCAGCATTGCCCCGGCGCTGTAACCTCGAAACGCGCCGCTCTCGAGCCGGCGGTTGTCCGTCACGCTGCCGTGCAGCTTGAGTACCCAGCGATCGTAGATGCCGAATGTGGTCTCCGCGGACGCGTTGCTACCGGGACGGAACTCGCGAGCATCGTCATCCCGCTGCGCGCCTACGCCTATCGAGACCCCAACGCCAACGCGTTCCGACGCCTTCCAGTACGGCGAGACGACGACGGCGTAGTACTCGTAGCGCTCCGGATCGTAGTAGCCGTGATCGAAGTCGTACCGGGCGCCGAACTGGTGCACGAGAAGGCCGAGATCGAGGTTGAACCGCTGTCGACGTGCAACTTCCATCCGCGGCGACACGAAGACCTCCCAGCGGACGTTTCCGTCCGACAGATCTTCATGCGAGCTGTCGATCGCGACGTGGTAACGGAGTGCCGGATTCCACTCGAACTGGACGCGATGGCCGACGCGGGTGAGGCCGAGCCCGATCGTCCGCGGAGAAATGGCGAAGAAGCCGGAGCTCCGTTCGGCTGATGCGGCCAGCGTGTCGGACGTGAAGCCCACCATGGCAGAGTACGTAGTGGCACCGCGCGACTCGGCGTTGGCCTGACCGATCGTGCCGCCGACCATCATGCGCCCGATGCGTTGGCTCGCGCCGCCCCAGACGTGTTCGACCGATGCGGACGTCAGACCAGAAGACTGCTCTAGGCCAGTCCCGGCGCGCGCCCGCAGCTCCACCACGTCGTAGCCGCCATGGACCCTCGTGTCGGTCCGGAATCCAATGTCGAACTTTGGCGTCGCGCGCAGCGTTCGAAGCCCGTCCGAGTCGCTGTAATACGTGGTTGGCAGACCGGCATTCGACGCGAGCAGCGCGCGCACGACTCCGGCGGCCGCGCGCGTTTCGGCACGTCCTGGCTTCAGGGCGTCTACGGCCGTGAGGTTCTCGTACGCATCCCCTTGGCGGCGCAGCCTGGCGAGCGCGATCGTGCGCGACAGAGTCAGCTCGTAGTCAGCGGGCGAGGCGGGCAGCAGCGCGTCGATATAGTCGAGCGCTTCACCTGGGCGGCCGCCGCGCGCGAGTGTTGCGGCAAGCTCCCTCGTGTATTCTGCCGTTGCGCCGACGGCCTGTCGGAAGACTTCGAGCGTGGTGAGTGCCGCGGCGAAGTTCCCCCGCCACGATTCGGCACGCGCAAGTTCCAGCCAGACGCCAGACGCCGCCTGCGGCTGCGCGAGGTACTCACGGTAGTGAGTGACGGCCGCGTCGGTACTACCTCCCCACACGCAGACTCGGGCGAGCGCCAACGTCAGCTCCGCGTCACCGGGCGTCCGCTGGCGCAGCTTGCCGTAGCTTCGTTTCGCGGTCGCGTAGTCGCCCGCCCAGGTCGCCAGCTGCGCATGCGCCCGAAGGTACTGCTCGTTCTCCGGCTGGAGCGCCAGCGCGGCCTCGATGGCGCGCGTCGCCGACGTCGCGTGTCCGGCCGCAGCGTACGCCTGCGAGAGTCGCTCGAAGGTTCCGGCTGCAGGCTGGATTTCGGACGCGCGCACCAGGGCCGCGATGGACTGTTCGCTGCGTCCGAGACGCGCCTCGATCTCGGCGATGCGCAGCCAAAGATCAGCATCTCCATGGTTCTCGCGCAGCTCGGTGTAATACGTATCGAGAGCGTCCGACCAGCGCCCGTCTATTTCCGCCGCAAGGCCGCGCTCGGGAACACGGGACTGCGCGGCGGTGCCGACCGGCAGTAACGCACACACCGTGATGATCGAGAGGAATCTTCTCATTTGCGCCACTTTCTATTCCGTGTCACCCAGAGGTCAGTCGAGAACCGAGCCAGGGTCACCATCTCGGACGCGAGCAGGCCATACCTGATGGGCAGTACAGCCAAGCCCTTGAAGAAGAACTCGACACGCTGACCCTTCGTGACGATCATTAACGCCGTCACGCCAATCGCGGTTTCGGCCGCGACCGTCACCCAGAAGCCTTCCCAATTCCGAACCAGCATCATGATCAGCAGCACGGTGGGGAAGAACACCTTCTCGATCGCCGACGTCATGAGCAGCCACCCGACCGGACGTCCGTACTCGCGTGTGTGCTTCCGTCCGAAGGCCTGGCGATACGCCTCGCGGACGACGCGGCGATCTGCGGCATCCGTTGAGGCCGGTTCCGGGGCAGCCCTCTCGCCGGCGGTCGCGGCTGTGCGGAACATGGTTGTCATCGAGACGACCGGCGAAGGTCCGCCTGCCACGGCAAGCGTGGGCGCCGAAGCCACGCGCGCGTCGACAGACCTCCCAGCGCCTCGCTGCGGCGGCCGTCGGCGGAGCTGACGCCGCTTGTGCGCGCGGAGCGGACTGCGGAGCAGGGCGTCGAAGTAGTAGCAGGACTGCAGGAACGACGACGACCAGAGATACACCTGGCGCGGAAGTCGAGTGCAGAGCGGTTCAACGGTCCGGGCGTACACGTCCGTGAGCTGGATGTTGCGATAACCCTGGTCGAGCATACCCATGCCGATGAAGATGTCTTCCGAGTTCGTCAGGTCGTCACCAAGCTTCGGACCGAAGTGGTTGAACAGCGCCTCCACGTACTTGCGCCGATAGGCGACCGCACAGCCCACCGGGTTCGTGATCGTGCCGAAGAACTCCATCTGACCCCGGTAGAGGAAGCGCTGCAGGAAGAGGTACAGCACCTCGCGATAGACGTTCGTGACACCACGCAGAAATGCCGCCATCGGCGGCTCGTCGACGACCGGCTGTGCGACCGGCACTGACGTGAATGCTCTGACCTCGGCCTGCTGGGCCAGCTGTCGCCGATCGCGGCGGCGCAGCGGCAGAATGGTGCCGCACGCGGACGCGATGCCGACTCCCTGGTACAGCTCCCTTACGGTGCGCTCGATATACTCGGGTGACTCCAACACGGTGTCGCCATCGAGAATGAACTCGACGTCCGAGTCCAGCTCGCGCGCCTGTCGCTTGATCGTTGGCGTCTTACCGATTGGCTTTCGGCGCTGAATCGCCAACAGGTCGAGCCCATTCCGTTCGCAAAAGGCACGGGCGGCGTCGATCGTCCCGTCGGAGCTCCCGTCGTCGATGAGGACAACGCGCCGCGGACGGAGCGTCTGTCGCAGCAGGGACGCGAGACACAGCACGATCGTGGCGGCCTCGTTGTGCGCCGGGATGACCACATCAACCTTGGCCTCGCGCCAGTCCTCAACCGGCGTGGGCGTCGTCGCGTCGGGTCCGCGCGTCAGGCCCAGAAGGCTCAACGCCGCGTTCGGACCAAGAGCAAAGTACGGATAGGTAGCCATTGCAATTCGATGAGGTTTAATCATCGACTCAGCAATTGCAGCACCAGCCTCATCCATGAGCCAAGAGTCGCGGGAATGGCGGATTTGCGGCGTGAAATCCGCGAAACTGGCGAAATTGTGATCTGCTTGTGGGAAAGAAGTCCGCGATTTGGCAGCCTTATGGCTCAGGCGATAAGACTTTGAGACGAGGTAGGAAAATCAGCCGCTGGCGCCAGCGGTCGGACGGCGTGCCATCTCGCGAAACTGCGAAGGCGTGCAGCCGAAGGCCCGTCGGAACACCGCCGAGAAGTGACGGTGGCTCGAGAATCCCGTCTCGAGCGCCAGCATCGTCAGGTCATCAGTGTGCGGCAATTCGGCGAGGGCATACGAGAGCCTCAGCTGCATCAAGTACTGATGAAGTGACACGCCTTCCACCTTGCTGAACACGTCAGTCAGATAGGCTGGCGACGCGCCGACGGCGCGCCCGACGTCGTCGAGACGAATGCGATTCGATAACGCAGCCTCGAGGAACTCCTTCGTTCGCCGAATGAGCCGGGCGGTCGCGGCGCCGCACTGCACGCGATGCGCACCGCCATCGTGAACGGCGGCGCGAAGGAGCGCGATGACCGACTCGTCTGCTTCGAGCGCATCGACCTGGTCCGAACGAGTGGCCCAATGGATGAATCGGCTGCGGAGGATTTGAAGCGACGGGCTGGCGCGCAAATGACGACGACGGAAGAGCGGATGTTCGAACAACCCGCCTCCGTTCACGCGCGCGATTTCCGAGAGAACCTCGATGTCGGGAGAAATGATCAGCTCAGCGTAGCCGCCAGAAACAGGTCCGCTGATGCTGTAACCCTCCCCGCCCCGTACGAAGATGATCTGATTGGGATCTCCAACAACGTCGTCGCCTTCCACATGCCAGGTGAACATACCCTGATAGGGAAAACACACCTGGTAGTCCGCGGAAAAGTCCTCGACAGTCCTCTCGTGCCGGCAGCGTTTGCGGCGGAGATTTTCCACCCGTGCGACAGATGGATTGAGTAGGCACGTCCGCGACTCGGTCGCCTGACCGGCCACTTCTTCCGCCGAAATGCCGTTCAACTGATTCGTCAACTCGCCACTCCCTCGACGCACTCTACAGCCCGAGTCCTGGGTCGCCTTCAATCACGCGTTGCTCGAGACCGGGCCGCTCTCCCTTCCGCCACACTCGACAGCGATGAAGCAGGCGATAGGCGAGCGGACCACCGTCAGGCGAGTCACTGCGCTCGAGCGGGCGAGGAATGCAGACGAACTCGCATTCCATAGCCTCCTCGGCGAGACGGACAGTCGCGTAGCCATGCCCGCCCATATCGACGAATTTTAGATGCGGCGAGAGATCGCCGTTCGAGAGACGTCGGGCAGCCTCGAGATCGCCCGTGCGCGCGTACTCGAGGCACGAGCGAACGCCATGCCGCATCAGCATGTTCACGGCGGCCTTCGGGCGCGGTTCGTCGCGCGGCTGAACGAGGTACAGATTTCGCAGCGGATGATCCTTGGGGAAGTTGTGCTCGAGCGCTTCGACGAGGCCCGGCGCCGAGATCGAGCCTGTCGTGAACGCGACGCCGAGCGGTTCGAACGTCCCCGGCGGGAGCGATGCGGACGCAAACCCCGCCCAGAAACTGTGCCGATCGCCTGTCACGGTCACAAATCCTGTGACGCCGCTATCACGAACAGCCGCGTAAATCTCCGATCGCTCTCTGTATGCCGTGCTGAAGTCGCCGCCTCCGAAGCCAGCATATCCCTCGCCTGGCCACGGGGATGTCATGCCGGCAGGGAGATTCTGCGGGTCGGCGCGCCAATCCAACGTTCCAACGGAACAGCCCCACACCTTCCACGTCGCGCGAGAACGGCGCAGCCTGTTCAGAAACCACGCCTTTTGATCGGCCCCCAGGATCGTTTGCGGAGCTTCGTCCTTCCTGAAGTTCTTGATCGCAGAACTGCCGAACCGGATGGTGTCGGGCGGCCGGCCGCGGCCAAAGGTGCGGCCGCCGTCCAGAATCTCGAGCGCCTCCTGCGGAACGAGCTCCGGGAATGTCGAACTTGAAAACGCCGCGAACTCGCGCACGCTCGTTGGTTCCTCGGATCGGTAGCTGTGCTGATCCGTGATCAACAGGTCGAGGTGCCGCCCCCAGCGGAGCGCGCGGTACGCCCTGAGGCTGCGGATCGCTGTGAGGTTGTTGGGCTCGCGTCCAAGGCCGTCCTCGTCGAAGCGAGCGACGGGTACATCCTTCACATCTGGAGGGACGAAGTGATCCAGTGTCTTCGCGTGCGACTGCACGACGCGCGAGGGCTGATATTCGAACCATGCCTGATTCGCCATCACCTTGCGCGTTTGCGCCGGCCGGGAGAGACCGTTGAAGCGCTGAAACGCCTGCCAACCCATCCAGGAGAATTCGTGGTTGTCCCACATTGCCACGAATGGCCATCGGGCGCGCGCGTCCTGCAGGTCAGGATCGCTGAGATATGCCTGATAGAGCGTGCGGTAGTCGGCCAGCGATGCGGCGACGTGAGAGGTTTTCGAGATTCGCTCGCCATCGGGCAAGCGGATCGCGTCGCGCAGTCGTCGATCGTACCTGCGTCCGTTCGGGCGATCTTCCGGGTAGTCGACCACCTCGTAGATGAAATCACCCAGATGAAGGACGAATGAGAGCTGATCCTCCGGTGCGGCGCGCTCGTCCTCGTGGATCATGCGGCGGAACGCGTTTTGTGCGCCTTCGCAGATGTTCTGACAGCTCACGAACGCAAAGCGAACCGGACGCGGATCATCCTGACGAGGAGCGGTTCGCGTTCGTCCAATCCGGCTGCCGCGGCCTTCCGCGTCGATGAACCGGTACCAATACGTCTGGCCCGAGCGCAGGCCGCCAACGAGGACACGACACGTGTAATCCGCGCGTGGATCCGCATTCGTCGACGCCGTGGCAATCACGCGGTCGAAACGCGTGTCTTCGGCCACCTCGACCGTCAGCGGGATGCGCTCACCGGCGCCAGATGACGCCCGCGTCCAGACGATGACGCTGGTGGATTCGGGATCTCCGGATGCGACGCCTTGAGGAAACAGATCCCGCCGTTCGACCCAGCGGTTTGCCGATCGAACGGGACGTCCGCTCCACGCCAAGGTCGCTCCGATTGAGGCCGCCAGCTCGAGGAACTCGCGCCGAGTCATCGGCTCGATCGTCGACCGCCTATCACCATTTCTGCTGTCAAATTCTTTAGCCGGCACGACTCCCCCGCTCCCAAAGCTAAAAAGCTTGATAGCACACGCCTGGACGTCGTGAGGACAATCTCGTTCCGGCGCCAGCACGTGCGGCGCGAAGGAGGTTTGTGATGAAACGCTCGATCGCGCGTGGCGCCTTCACCGCCGCACTGCTGGCCGTGATGCTGCCCTCGGGCCGGCCGGCGGCCGTGCAGGGAGACAAGCCGTACACGATCCGCTATCTGCCGTCAATCAGCGAGAACGGGACAAATAGTCGAGGGAACAGCATCAATAACCTCGGCTGGATCGCCGGCTACTCGCACGTGAACGCCACCTACCGGCACGCAACAGTGTGGATCGACGACAGACCGACTGACCTTGGAACGCTGGGCAGTCCGAACCCCGACAAGAACAGCAACGTGGTGTGGCCAGTGAAGAACACCAGTGGCGTGATCGTGGGGATCTCACAGACCGATGCGCCAGATCCCTACGGCGAGAACTGGAGCTGCTCCGCGTTCTTCTCCCCTGCAGCCAGCACAGGCCGAAGGTGCCTTGGATTTGTCTGGCAGGACGGAAACATGCAGCGGCTGCCGACGCTCGGTGGCACGCATGGGTTCGCAGCCGGCGCCAACAATCACGGGCAGATCGTCGGTTGGGCGGAGACGGACATCATCGATCGCACGGCCTGCGAGCCGCCCCAGATCTTTCTGTTTCGCGCGACGGTGTGGGGGCCTAACGGAAAGTCCGTTC
>Ga0075428_100006025_pt1 | contig 13464 bp, 11 predicted proteins | sample RhiMetdeltSRZDD2_FD_75291 | JGI IMG/M metagenome (GOLD analysis project Ga0075428, IMG submission 75291) | Populus rhizosphere microbial communities from Tennessee, USA - Rhizosphere MetaG P. deltoides SRZDD2 | ecosystem: Host-associated > Plants > Roots > Rhizosphere > Soil | place: USA...
TTCCGCCGGAGCGAGTGGCGACAACCAATTTCAAATTAAGGACCAGCCGCATGTCGTTTTCGATGTCTCAGGCGTCGCTTCCAACGTTCGAGATCGGCCTCAACGCATTATCCGCCATTCTCGCCAAGGCCGAGGCGTTCGCCGCCGCCAAGAAGATCGATCCGGCAGTTCTGCTCAATACGCGGTTGGCGCCCGACATGTTTCCGCTGATTCGTCAGGTGCAGGTCGCAACCGACCTCGCCAAGAACGGCGCGGCGCGCCTCGCCGGCGTCGAGCCACCCCGCTACGAGGACAAGGAGACCACGATCGGCGAGCTTCGAGCGCGGCTCGCCAACACCGTTGCCTTCATCAAGACGCTCGATACGAAGAAGGTCGACGCCGCGGCCGACCGTGAGATCACGTTTCCGCTCGGCCCCACCAACAAGGGCCAGATGAGAGGCGACGACTACCTCAACCATTTCGTGCTGCCGAACGTGTATTTCCATCTCACCGCCGCTTACGCAATCCTGCGTCATTGCGGGCTGGAGATCGGAAAGCAGGATTTCCTGGGTGCAATTCCCTTGAAGGTGACGTAAGGGAGGCGCAGCTTTACGTCACCGCCGGTCCCGCTCCCGGGAATCGGGCCATTCCTCGATACGGCGGCGTACACCTGCAATTGCCGATACGCCTTCTTCCAAGGCGACCTTTTCCACGGCTACGTCGCCACGTCGATCGTTGGTCACTCGCATGATTCGCATCCCGCGACCCGTCGGAACGCTGCTCTTTCTGTTGGCTTGGCTGACGCCGTGGCGGCCCGCGTTCCGCACTCGCGCCAAGCAATCGAAGCTGCCCTTCTTCGTGCATCGACGCGATCTGATCGGCCGGCATATCGCCAAGTACGGCACTCACGAGCCGCTGCTGACGCAATGGCTGTCTGCTTATCTCGCCACGTCATCACTGGGCATCTTCGTGGATGTCGGCGCCAATATCGGCTGGCACGCCATTCACGCCGCGCAGCACAAGACCGTTGAGACCGTGGTCGCCTTCGAACCGGACGCGTTCAATGCGTGGCTGCTCGATCGCAACCTCTCGCTCAATGGCATCGGCAACGTGGTCGTGAATGTGTGCGCTGCCGGCGCGCGGCCAGGCCTTATCCGCTTGCATCGTTATAAGAGCTCCAATCGCGGCCGCCACTCCATCCTGGCCGACTATGGATATGGATCAAGCCTTGTCCCGATGATCGGACTCGATGCGGCGCTCGAAGCTCTCGGCATGGCGGACCGGCCCGTGCTGATCGTGAAGATCGACGTGGAGGGTTACGAGCCCGAAGTCGTGGTGGGCGCCACGCAGACGCTGGCGCGGGCCGATGTGGCGGTCATCGAATATTCGCCGGGCTTGAGCCGGGCAGGCGGCTTGGCGCACGAGGACATGCTCGATCGACTGTATGCGGCCGGTCTTAGACCCTATCGGCTTAGCAGCGACGGCTGGACCGGCGAGAGCACGGTCGGCAAGGGTCGCTTCGACGGGCAGATAGACGTGATCTGGATCAGGGCCGGCAAGGAACCTGCTGTGTCGACCGACGATGCAGCGCGTTTGATTCGCCCGGTCGACAAAGCCACCCTCCTTCAGTTGGCGGAGACTTGGAAGCGGCTGGCGGAGAACGGCCAGAAAGCATCCGGATAAATCCGCGTCAGCCACCGCCGCTGGTTCGAGCCATCGTGCCGGGAGGAACCGCGATCGTTACCGCGGGCTTGCCACTCCTTCGTACAGGAACGTCATGATCCTCGGCCCCGGAATGTATCCGGTCTCCAACCGATCGATGCGAAAGCCCGCATCGGACAAAAGATCGTCGGTCTTGCGGTTCAGGTGACACCCGCCTGAAAGGCCATGCCAGAAGGGGTCGAGGCGGTCCTGCCAGCGGGCAACGCCCGGCTCCGGGGCGCGCCCATGCTCGACGAACAGCAAGCGTCCGCCGGTCTTGAGCACGCGTCGCATCTCGCGGAGTGCCGTGCCGACCTCGGGAATGCTGCAGCCGGTCCATGTCATCACGATCGTATCCACACTGCGGTCGGCCAGCGGAATAGATTCGGCCGAGCCCTGGATGAGATGGACGGGACATTGCGCGTGCGCAACGTTGGCCTGCGCCCGCGCCAGCAATCGCGGCGACGGATCGAGCCCAAAGATGTCCCGGACCCGCGGCGCATAGAAAGGAACATTGAGGCCGGTTCCGACGCCGACGTCGAGCACGCGCCCTTCCGCGGCGCCTGCGACGCGCGCGCGGTAGGGCCGAAGCCGCTTGTTGCGCATCGACAGATCGATGAGCGCCGGCACGATCCATTCGCCGTAGACGCCCATCCAGCTCTCCAACCTCGCGGCCGAAACGGCAGCAATCCGGCTATTTGCAAACAGGTTGGCCGTTGACGACCGACATGGTCTTGCCCGGCGGACATCCCTTGGGCGCCGGTGGAGGCGGCGCCGGCCGGGCGGCTGCGGCCGCTGGCGCAGGAGGTGGTGGAGGCGTCGCCGGTTTTGCGCTGGGTGGAGGTGCCGGTGGTGGCGGCGGCGCCAGCCTTGCAGCGGGTGGCGGTGGCGGCGCTGCCGGCTTTGCACTGGGGGGCGGCGCCGGTGCCGGTGGTGGCGGTGGCGCCAGCCTTGCAGCGGGCGGCGGTGGCGGCGCTGCCGGCTTTGCACTGGGGGGCGGCGCCGGTGCCGGTGGTGGCGGCGGCGCCAGCTTTGCAGCCGGCGGCGGTGGCGGCGATCCGGGGCCACGCGCCGCCGGCGTGACCGGCCTTATGGCAGCCGCAGGTGGAGTCGTCTGCCTGGCGGCGGGCGGGTGCGCGCCTGGTGGCGGCACGACCGGCTTCACGCCGGGCGGCGGCGGCGGCGGAGGCGTCGTCAGCTTTGCGGCGGGTGGCGGCGGCGGTGCCGACGGCTTCGCGGCGGGCGCCGGTATTGCCGTGGGCGAAGGCGCAACTGGGGCCGTGGCGGTCGGGGGCGCCGCAGGCGTTCCCGGCGCGGTGGCGGGTGACGAGGGCGGCGCGAGCTTCGCCGCCGGCACCTGCGATGGCGGCGTTCCCCGCTTGCCGCGGCCTGCGGGCGGCGGTGCGGGCACGCCCGGTGTTGCCGCCGCCGCAGGTGGTGTTGAGCCTGGCGCAGTCGCAGCCGGTGCAGGCGCGGGTGGCGTTCCTGGTTTCGCACCCGTTGCGGGCGGGGACGCCGATGGCGTGCCCGGCGGCGGGAGCGCCGCCGTGGGCGCAGCCGGTGCGACCGGAGTGCCGGTCGCCGGCGGCAAGGGTTGTCCCTGCATTCCCGGCAGCGGCGGCCTTTGCTGCTGTCCCGGCCGTTGCCTCGCCCCCGGCCCCGGGACGCCACTCGATGTGCCCGATCCTTGCGGCGTCTGACTCTGCAGCGTGACAGCCTTCTGCGCGACTGAAGGCGGCAGCGCCGGCCCGAGCGCCGCGGGGACGGGCGCGGCGGTTGGCGCGCCTTGCGGCTGCGCCGCGGGACGCGCCGGCGGCGCCAAGGTCTGCGTCTGGCCGCTCGGATTGGTAATGGTCACGGTGTTCGTCACATTGCTAATGACGACCGTGTTGTGGACGTTGCTGTAGATCACGTTGTTCGGCGGGGGCGGCGCCACATAAGCCGGCGGACGGACCCATACCGGCACTGGCCGGTATATCGGCATCGGCAGCAGGAAGAGTCCGACGGGCGGCGGCGGAGGAGGGAGCAGCAGGAATTCAGGCGGCGGCGGCGCCAGGAAAACGACGGGCGGCGGCGGCGGCGCTGCGAACGCGAAGTCCGGATCGTCGAACATGAGGACCGGTCGTTGGATAAAGACAATCTCCTCCGGCGGCGGCGGCGGCAGATCGTAGGCGAGGGCTGCGAATGACGGCGGGGGCTCGAGCGCGGCCGCCAGGAACGCGAGGCGGCGGTGCGCATCAGCCGCGTGCGGCCCCTGCGGATAGCGTCGCAGATATGACCAATAGGCGGGCGGCGTATCGACCACGCGCGTGCGTCGCCACGTCAGCGCCTCGCGCCGGGCGGCAATGATGGCACGCACGCGCCCGGCCATCGGATCGTCGGCATAGGCGGCGAGGAATTCCCCATAGCCCTCGAGCGTGTCGCGCTCCAATGCCGCGATGTAGGCCTCCTGCGCGGCCAGTTCTCGGATGGGTCGCGCGCGAATGGCCGCGGTCTGTTCGGTGGACACGGCGGGAGCCGGCGCATCGGCGGCGCGCTCGAAGAACACCAGCGAGGCCTCCACCTTCGACGCGTGCCACGGCACCTCGGCGCCCTTGGTCAGATCGTTGACGCGCAGTCGCGCGCGATCGAAAATCCCGGCGAGCGGCAGGCCGCCTTCGCGCATCATTTCGGCCAACGCCTGGGCATACGGCCCGTAAGGGCCCGGTCCCTCCGGTGCCACCGTCCCGGGCGCGGCGTTGAGGGCCAGGAGCAGGCCGGGCTCCGGCTCGGCGAGCGCGAGCCCGCCGGCGAGCGGCGGACCGGACTTGGCGAATGGGTTCGCCCGCGCAAGGTCGAGGACGACGATGCCGGCCTTGAGCTTCAGCGCAGCCAGCGGACGGGTGTAGTCGGAAATTCGCAGCGCTTCGGCCGTCACGTCGGCGTCGCGAGCGATCCGCGCGTCGATCGGAACGAAATAGTTTTCACCTTCGAGCTGCACCCCGTATCCACTGAGATAGACGAAGGCGACCGTATCCGGCCCGGAGCTCGTGGCCTTGTCCAGAAAATCGCGAAAGGCGCGGCGCAGCGAGTCCTGATCCAGATCGCGCGCGCCCACCACATCGAATCCGGCGGCCTGGAGGGTTTGCGCGATCAGACCGGCATCGTTCGCCGGCGTATTCAGTGCCCCTGCTTGATAGGCGGCGTTGCCGACAACGAGCGCAACACGCGTTTCGGCGTGCGCGGTGCTCGGCACGACGAGCGCAATCGAAAGCAGGGCGAACGCCGTCGCGATGATCGTGCGCATCCGTGTCATGGCATCCCCTTACCAGAGTGCAGAACGGCATCCGAAGATGCAAAGCGCGCCGTCCCGGGCCATTGAAGCGCGGCGGCACTGAACCGCATCTGAATAGAAACGGTCGATAGTAAGGCGACCGCGACGCCCGAAGTTCCATATCAACATTTGAACCGCGGCACTGCTCACGCACGGTCTCGTTCACGACGAAAATACCGAAGCAGATGTGCTTGTGCCCCTACCCCGGTGGGGAGTGAACAACACAGAGAGGGACCGTGGCGGCGCCAGGGCACTCGGCATTGCAGATTTGAGCGAACGCTTTGCGCGCGCGCAATCCAGAGGCAGGAGCATGAGGAGAGGAAAGCTGCGAGCCTTTCGCGCGCGCAGAGTTAAACCCCGGCGCGGAGAGGGCCTGCCTTCGCGCATTCGTCCATACCGGTTGTGCGGCGTTCTCGTTGGTGCGGGAACCAAACCGACGCCGGAAAAATTAATCATCATGGCGTCGTCTCGTCGCTCAATCGATTATTCCGTTGCCGTCAGGCGGCAGGGATGGCCGCCGCTCTGGACCTGGGAAATCCGGCAGGGTTCGCTGCCGCTGGCGGTTAGAGCCTCGGTCGATAGCTTTACATCCGAGATGGCGGCGCAACGCGCCGGAGAAAAGGCCTTGAGCCGCTTCCTCGCCGCGGTCGCTGAGGAAGAGCAAAATCTCATCTGAGGCCCGCTGCGCGTCGCCGGCCGGCCGCCGCCGCCGTGGCGCCGGACGAGTTCGCCCTCGTCAGGTAGCGTGGGCGCGGCTGTTGAGTGTTGGCGCGGCCGCAGGTTCGCGCGGACGGAGCCGTCCGCCGCGCGAACCGCTCAAGCCGGCCGATGCTTACTGCCGGCCGGTCGTGGATGCGCCCGCACCACCGTCCGAAGCGCCGGATCGACCGCCGCTCTCGCCACCGGTGCGACCACCCGCGCCGACAGTGCCTTGGCCGGAGGAGCGCTCGCGAACACTCGCGCTGGGGTTTGCACGCGATGGATTGGCGGCACCTACGCTGGTCCGGCTGCGCACCGTGGTGCGCGTGGACACGCCGCTGTCGACTGCGATGCCCGCCCGCCGTTTCTTCACGATAACGGCGGTGGACGGATGGCTATAGGAAACATACCGCTTCTTCCGGATCACCGTCGTTGTGGGCTCGCTGTAGATGTAGCGGCGCGCCTTCTTCCGCCTGATGACGACGGCATCGTCGCTCGCCACGGTGCGCACACCGACCGCGGCGCGGCTACGCCCGTGTACCGAAACGCGCGTGCCGCCGGAACGCTCGCGAACCACGGTGCGGCTTGTCGTCTGCGTTCCGTTGCGCACGGTGGTCCGTCCGCCGGCCGACTCGCGCGCGGTCGCGCCGCTGCCTTCCGAACCGCGCGTTGCCGCAGCCCCGCTCTCACGATTGCCGGTGCTGTTGCGCGGGCTCGCGCCCAGCCCCGACCCGGACTGCGGAGCGGAGTCCTGCGCCTGCGCCAGCTGGATGCGGTCCGGAACTGGATTGGCCGACACCGCCCCGGCGATGCCGGCCGCCGCTGTCGCTCCAAGGATAAGGGTGAGAATTTTCATCTGATCCTCCTGATGGACTTCGTTGACTCCCCGAGAACAATCCGCCGGCCACCCGCGCGGTTTCCGCGGCCAGCGAGAATCTTTCTTTGTGAACAGATGTTTATCTTGCGTGGCGCGTGGCTCGACGCACGCGAAGCGGACTTGGTTTCGGCGCCGCCAACGCAAGCAGCGCGGAGGACGGAACCAGATCGGCTGATGCGAATTGAGGGCATGCTTGGATGTGCTTTGACCCCTCAGCCAAGCACCAACTCTTCGAAGCTCCGCCTCGGCGGAGCTTCTTCTTTTTTCTTTCCTCCGCTTGCTTTTTTGCACCGGCGGGCGTGCAGGCCGAGGCAGCCCGATCGTCGGTTCGTTTCTTACAGTGGCGGTTGCTGGCGAGGCGGCTCAGGCGCCGCTCACGAGCCCCATCTCGCTGAGCCGTAGGATGCGCCCCGCGGCGGCAGCGCCTTGGTCTGGCGCTGCGTCGGGTTTGCAACCATTTGGTACGATCAGCGTTGAGCCGTGGCCATATGGGAGGAGATTTTCATGAGCATCCTTTGGACAATTATCATCGGCTTCGTTGCGGGTGTGATCGCCAAGCTTCTTCACCCCGGTCCGAACGAGCCTGCGGGCTTTATTCTGACCACTGTCCTCGGCATCGTCGGTGCGCTCGTCGCCACCTATCTGGGGCAGGCAATCGGCTGGTACCACGCCGGCGAAGGCGCAGGGCTGGTGGGCGCGGTGGTTGGCGCACTTATCGTCCTCGTGATCTGGGGTTTCCTCGCTCCGCGCGATACCCGCGCAGTGTAGACCGATCGCACCCGTCTTCGGGGCGGCATCGGCGCCGCGTAGGAACGCCCGCGAGCGCCATCCTCGCCAGCGCGCCGCCGATCTGTTCGTCTTGGTCGAACCAGCAATCGCCGATGTCAAAACCGGGACGTTGCGGCAGATCAATCGCGACTCTCAGGCTCAGCTCTAACCTCGCTGTGGTGATTGCAGCAAAGACCGTACACTCATGAGTGTCCGGATTTATCGCAGCAGGGTAGGGGCGGGCTGGTGTGACCCTAAAATTGTCGTTTCTCGGCGGCGTCGGTACCGTTACGGGCTCGAAATATTTAGTCGAGCATGAGAACCATAAGGTCCTCATCGACTGCGGTCTATTTCAGGGGTTCAAGGCGTTGCGCCTCAAGAATTGGGCGCCTTTCCCGGTCGAACCGCGCAGTATCGACGCCGTCATTCTCACCCACGCCCATCTCGACCACTCCGGCTATCTGCCGTTGCTGATCAAGCGCGGCTTCCGAGGTCCCGTCTACTGCTCGGGTGCCACGGTCGACCTCTGCGCGATCCTCCTGACTGACGCGGGGCATTTGCAGGAGAAGGACGCCGAGTTCGCGAACCGGCATGGCTTCTCGAAGCACAAGCCTGCCTTGCCGCTCTATACGGAGGAGGATGCGCGGGCTGCTCTCGAGCGTCTGCGGGCGATCCCGTTCGATCAGGACCGGAGGCTCCCGCGCGGCGGCACGATCCGGCTCCGGCGAGCAGGACATATTCTCGGTGCGGCATCGGTCCAACTCGACTGGGCGGACACCACGATCCTCTTTTCCGGCGACCTCGGCCGATTTGACGATCCGGTCATGGTCGATCCGGTATCGATCGAGCGCGCCGACTATCTCTTGGTCGAGTCGACCTACGGCAACCGGCGACACGACAAGCGTGATCCGGGGCAGGTCCTGGCCGAGATCGTTGGTGCCACCGTCGCGCGGGGCGGAACAGTCATTATTCCGGCCTTTGCGGTGGGACGGGCACAAAGTCTGCTCGTCCACTTCCACCAATTGAAATCGAAAGGATTGCTCTCGAACGTTCCCATCTTCCTTGACAGTCCAATGGCGGTGGACGCCAGCGAGCTGTTCTGCCGCAGTGTCGAGGATCACAAGCTCGCCGAGGTCGAGTGTCGCCGCTCCTGCGCGGTCGCCCGCTACGTCCGCAGCGTCGAGGAATCCAAGGCTCTCACGGCCGATCCGCGGCCGAAGGTGATCATTTCCGCCAGTGGTATGGCGACCGGCGGGCGCGTGTTGCACCACCTCAAGCGCTATGCTCCCGACCCCAAGAACACCATTCTCTTCGCCGGCTTTCAGGCTGGCGGAACGCGCGGCGCCGCCATGATAGCGGGCGCGGACAGCGTCAAGATCCATGGTGAATACGTGCCGGTGCGGGCGCAGGTGGACAACCTCGACATGCTGTCCGCCCATGCGGATGCCGACGAAATCATGCGCTGGCTGAGCGGCTTCAAAGCGGCGCCGCGAATGGCATTCATGACGCACGGCGAGCCTGCCGCATCGGATGCGTTACGCCATGAAATCGAAGAGGTACTGGGTTGGCCATGCATGGTCCCAGACCACGGTCAGACCGTCGAGCTCGCATGAATGAAAGACGGCGAATGCGCAGCGCCAAAAAGAGCGGGCCAAGATCGGCGCTCGGTTTCGCCCGCTCGTCCCTGGGTGAACGAACCGTGAAACAGCAAGAAAGGACAAAAGCAGCAATTCGCGCCCACAAACGCGAACAGACGTGAACGCCGGGATGCCGGCCGTAATTAGGACATTCTGATGTGAAGCCTTGGCGCCCGTGGGGTTGACGATCCCCACGCTGTTGGAACACTCAAGCCCCGCCCACCGCGGGGCTTTTTCTTGGGGGGCACCGGCAACAAGTTCGGACTGGCGCTCGACGGAAGATCAATCGCTCCCTTGGCGGTCGATGGCAGCGGGACTCTCATTGGCCTCCTCTTCCGCCAGCAGCTTCAACAGCGTCTGGCGCTGGGCGTCGTCTTTCGTTTCAGCGAGCTGCTTGCGGAAATTCTCGAGATTGTGGCGGTGCAAGAACTTGTCCATCCGCGCCTCCCTGGGCCATGGACGAAACCCATCTTGTCCCCGGACGTGGTGCGCGTCGACCACAATGTCGTGTTCCCGACATTACAAATCGGCAACCATCGAGGCTCAAGTCCGGGCGAGCGCATCCACACCGCACCTTTTGTACGCGCAAGGAAGCACGCGTCATTCACCACCGCCGGCTGCCGGTTCACACCTCGACCTCTAACGGGGGAGTGATCGGCGCAAGATCGCCGCGAGCAAGGCAAGATCGCGCGATCGCGCTATGGCGCGTTGAGCCAAGGTGACGCTCTTCCTCCTCCCTTGGACTTGGGCCGCCGAACGGGCCAATGCCCCCCGGCGGCCCCTTTCACCGCGGGACGGCGGCTTCCCGCTACCGATGGATACGCCGCCGCTTGCTCGCGCCGGGCTTTGTCGATCGCGAGATGTGGAAGAAGAATTCGCCCTCAATCTCGTCTCCAGCGCATTCAAATTCACGCGCCGAGGCGGCATCGCGATCGCCATGCCCCGCTCGCCTGGCCGAGGCGATGCCGCAGCAATAGGCTTTCCAAGCCGATTCTATAGGCTTTGGGAGCGCGACTGCGTCGCATTATGATCGTTGGCAGCAGGCCTTGATTCCCGGCTACGAGGCTTCGCTAGGCCCCGGGGGCTTGACCTCCCGGGGCCTTCTTCATGCGCGGAGAGATCCGTGCCTGCATAGGCCCCGCCATTGTCGCCTGATCATTCGGACGACTACTTTGTCACCACCAGGGGCGAGGGGCGTCCGCCGCTATGGACGTGGGAAATTCAAAGGCGGTCGAGACCGCTGGGGGTGAGGCTCTCCGGCGGCGGTTTCAAATCGGAGTTCGCGGCGAAACTCGCGGGTGAAAAGGCTCTCTCCGAGCTTCGTGCCGGCCTCGCGGAACAGCGACCCGATCCGCGTGATCTGCCGCGCCCGCCGGCCGAGGACGGGGATACGCCCTCCTGCCCGCATTGCCGCAGGCCGATGAACCTCGTCCGCACGATTCCCCAGGTCGGATCGCACCCCGAGCTGCTCGTCTTCCGTTGCGCGGGCTGCAATCACGTGGAAACCAAAGCGCAGAATCCACGCTAGAGCCTGTTCCGCCCAGCGCTGACCCTTGCGCGGGTGTCCTGCGCGCGCGTGATCCGTACATCCAGCCTCGGGCAAAAGAAGTGCGACCAAGCCGGATGAGCCCTTGCGAAGAAATGGATGAACCCGCGAACGCGCGGCATTGGCCAATCCCACGTGTGGTTAAATAATTTCGCATTTTGCGAAAAGTTCCCGCAACCGGTTCCGCTTGCATCGAGTGCCCAAGAGTCCAAAGACGTCATGAAACGGCGAGCACGCACGAGCGCGCAAACGCCGCTCGCTCGTTTTGCTGAAGGTCGTCTTCGCGCCTGGTGCTCTTAGGTCTCGGGCGGGTTCCAGCGATCGCGCCAATCCACAAAAGATAAGTTGCCGTGCGCAACCATCCCGAACCCGAGCGGCCGCTTGTTTGTTGCTGCCGTATATCCCGGTCGCCTCATCGGGTGCCGCAAATGAACAAACGCAATGCGGAGGAATGCCTGAAGCGCGCTGCGGAGTGCGGGCGTCAGGCCGAAGCTGCGCGCGATCCGGAACTGAAGCTTTACCTGATGAAGCTTACGTTGTCCTGGACGCAGGCCGCAGCGAGCGAGATGACGGAGCGCCAATTCGAAGACGCTTGATCGCTCAACCCGGTCGCAGCTCAGGCGGACATGTTTTCGCGCAATGTCTTGCCCTCGTAAGAGGTGCGGTAGCGGTCCCGTCGTTGCAGTTCCGGTACGAGATAGTTGACGATGTTCTGCAGCACGTCGCGTGGGGCCGCCTGGGAAATCGACAGCATGAAGCCGCCGCGGCTGCCGGTGGCCTCGAACATCTCTTCCATCCGGTCGGCGAGCTGGGATGCCGTCCCGGCGAAGGTGATGTTGTAGCCGGTCGCCGCGTGCAGGCCGTGCTCGAAGAATTCCTCGCGCGAGATCTCGGTGTTCTCACCGTATTTTTTCGCCAACAGATGCACGAAGCCGACCGGGGAGGCGTTGGCGGCGACGATGCGCTGCTGCAGCTCGGCCAGCGAGAAGCGCGATGGCAGCTGCGACATGTCATAGCCGGTGTTGTGAGACAACCAGACGCCGACCGCCTCGAGCGGCACGTCGGCAATCATGCTCTCGCGCATCGCGTGCGCTTCCGCCTCGGTCTCGCCCACCATCGCGCGGCTCGACCAGAGTATTCCGACGGCGTCGGGGTCGCGACCCTCGTCGACCAGCGCCTTGTCGAGATCCGTCCGTTGCTGCACCATCAGCGGAATCGACTTGGTCAATCCAAAAACATGATCCGCCACATGCGCCGCCGCACGCGTCCCGCGCGGCGAGCCGCCGGCCTGGATGATGACCGGCTGACCCTGCGGCGAGGGCACCACGCTCAGCGGCCCCTTGACCTTGAAGGACTTGCCGACGTGGTTGATCGGGCGGACCTTGCGCGGATCCGCCACGGTGCCCGACTTGCGATCCCAGACGAAGGCGTCGGCGTCGACGCTGCTCCACAGCGCGCGGCAGACGTCGATGAATTCCTCCAGCCGGTCGTAGCGCTCGTTGTGGTCGACCAGCTCGTCGTAGCCGTAGTTGGCGTAGTCGGCGCGCCGCTGCGACGTGATGACGTTGAACGCGATGCGGCCATTGGTGACGTGATCGAGCGAGTTCAGCAGGCGTGCGGTGTAGAACGGATGCATGAAAGTCGAGGCGTAGGTCAGTCCGAAGCCGAGGTGACTGGTGACCCGCGACATCATCGCAATCCATGGGCTCATCTCGAACCGCGGCCACGCCACGCCGTTGCGCACCGCATCCTCGATCGAGCCTTTCCAGGTGTCCGGAATGCCGGTGCTGTCGCCGAAGAAGATCATGTCGAAGCCGCCGCGCTCGGCGGTGCGCGCCACCTCCTCGAACATGCCGATGTTGGGATGATGCCGGTCGACCCAGGAGCCCGGCAGCCGCCAGTGCGTCTCGACCGTCGTCCAGGACAGATCGAAGGCGAGATGTATTTTCTTCTTCATCCTCGGTCTCCTCGGCGAAGAATTGGGACGTCGCTGGAGCGTCTGCCTGCCTCTGCAACCTTAATGCCAACCGGTCTGCGCGTCCGGCGTTGATCGGCAGCGGCCGAAGCTAAGCAAAACTGCGATGGTGGTGAATACATACGTGCGCGGGCAGCGGGTGATTGCCGCCTATCCTTCCGCGCAGGTCGATCGCCGTGTCGCACGAGTTGCGCCCAAAAGCCGGTCAACCTCGATTGCGCTCGGCATGTAATTTGGTCTTGCTGCAACCGGGCCCGCTCGCATAGCCTTGATGGTCCGATATCTGCCGGACGGCAGGGCGATACCGCGGTGACCACCGACCAATTCGTACAGACCTTGCTGGGCGGCCTGGCGATCGGTTGCATCTACAGCCTGATCGCACTCGGGATTTCGATGATCATCCGCGCGACGGAGATCCTTCATTTCGCGCAAGGCGAGATGATGATGATCGGATCGATGATGGGGCTCAGCGCCTTCTGGCTTGCGGAGATGCCGTTCGTTCTCGTGCTGCTGTTCGGGATCGTGGGCGGCGGGATCATCTCGGTGCTGGTCGAGTTCACCATCTATCGGCCGCTCGGCGCGCGTCGCGTCGCCTTGATCAACATCGTGATCGCCACGCTCGGAGTCTCGATCGTCCTGCAAAACGTGGCTCGCTTGGTCTGGGGTTCGGAGCCGTTGCGCTATCCGGGGCTGTTCGCATCGAAAGGTCTTGTACTCGCAGGCTTCGTCATATCCCCGCAACTGGTCTGGATCGTCGTCCTCGGCGCCCTGATCATGGGCGGCCTGATGGTGTTCTTCCACTTTACGCGTCTCGGTATCGCGATGCAGGCCGCAGCGCAGGATGCCGACGCCGCCCGCCTGATGGGGATCAGCGTCGAGCGCACCACGACCCTGACCTTCGCAGTCTCCGGGATGATGGCCGGCGCCGCCGGCGTGCTGCTGGGCTCGTTGTTCTTCGCCTCCTTCAAC
>Ga0075428_100006026_pt1 | contig 13464 bp, 9 predicted proteins | sample RhiMetdeltSRZDD2_FD_75291 | JGI IMG/M metagenome (GOLD analysis project Ga0075428, IMG submission 75291) | Populus rhizosphere microbial communities from Tennessee, USA - Rhizosphere MetaG P. deltoides SRZDD2 | ecosystem: Host-associated > Plants > Roots > Rhizosphere > Soil | place: USA...
TCGCGAGAAGAAACTCCCATGCGACGCGTTGATTTACCTCGGAAGCGGCTATTGCTCGAACGGTTGGAACACCGGACATGGCTCGGTGGCATTCAACACGAACGCCTTCGTTCCGGAGAACATCAAGGCGCTGCACGATGAGAACTTCAGAGTCGTGCTCCACGTCAATCGTGCGCCGCGCAACCTCATGGGCGCGTCCATCACGGAGACGTCCGAGTCGCGGTTGCACATTCGCAGTTACTGGGCTCGGCATCGAGAGACGTTTGCGCTGGGCGTGGATGGTTGGTGGCCCGACGATGGCGACGAATTGCCTCTCGAGGCCCGGCTCGCGCGGCATCGCTGTTATTACGAAGGGCCCCTCCAGGATCGGCCAGGGGTTCGTCCGTGGAGTTTGCACCGCACCGGTTACGCGGGCGTGCAACGTTATGGCGGCTGGATTTGGTCGGGCGACACGGACAGCAAGTGGGAGACGCTCGCGGCGCATGTCTCCATCGGCCTCAATCATGGCCTGAGCCTGACACCATTCTGGGGCAGCGACACGGGCGGTTTTTATCCGACGCGCGAACTCACGGGCGAACTTTACACGCGCTGGCTCCAGTTTTCCGCGTTTTGTCCGTCGTTCCGCTCCCATGGCCGCACCTGGAAACTGCGCCTGCCATGGTGGTGGAACAGCGGTGAGTACGGGCCGATCGAGAACAATCGAAATGTGGACGCCTCCGAACTGCACAATGCCGAAGTCGAACCCATTTGCCGAAAGTACCTCGAACTGCGCTACCGGTTGTTGCCCTACAATTACACGTTAGCGCGCGAAGCATGCGATACCGGCCTGCCGATGATGCGCGCGCTGTGGTTGCATTATCCCGGCGACCCCGACGCCGTGAAGCTCGGAACCGAATACCTTTGGGGCCGTGATTTGCTCGTCGCGCCGGTTGTCGAAAAGGGAGCAAAGTCCCGCCGCGTGTACCTGCCGGAGGGCGCGTGGTACGACTGGTGGACGGGCGAAAAACTCGAAGGCAAACGCTGGAGTGAGCGCCCGGTTGATCTCGCCACGCTTCCGCTCTACGCGCGCGCCGGCGCAATCATTCCACTCGACCCTATCCGCCAATACACAGCCCAACCCGTCACTGAGCCCACGGCACTCCGCGTGTTCCCCGGCGCGAGCGGCGTCTCCAAACTCTACGATGACGACGGCCAGGGCCTCGGCTACCGCAACGGGTCCGACTCGAAGTTGTTTTTTATTAATCTCACATGGGATGGTTCCACTCGTCGCCTCAGCGTGGAACCCGGCACGAAATGGCCGGGTGGAACACGCAATTTCAAAGTCGAAGTGATCGGCAGCAGCGCGCCTCCAAAGCAAATCGAATTCCGCGGCGAGAAGCTCGCGGTGAGTTTGTGAAGACGCGGTGGCACATTGCCTTTCTCGTCAGTGCTGCCATCGCTATCAGTTATCTGGATCGTCAAACACTCCCGGTAGCGATCAAGGCGATTGAGAAGGACATTCCCGTCACGAACCAGCAGTTTTCGCTGCTGCAAACGGCATTTCTCATCACCTACGCGATTATGTATGCGGCCGGCGGCAAGTTGATGGACGTGCTCGGCACGCGTTTGGGCTTCACCTTGATCATGGTCTTCTGGTCGCTGGCTTGCGCAGGGCATGGGCTCGCGTCGACGCTGGTCACGCTGGCGGCGATGCGCCTTCTGCTCGGCATGGGCGAAGGCGGCGGCTTCCCGGCGGCGACGCGCGCGGTGGCTGAATGGTTCCCCGTCAAGGAACGCTCGACCGCGATGGGAATTATCAATGCTGGAACTGCGATCGGCATGATCGTCGCGCCCCCATTGATCGCCTTCGTGCTTTCGTTCGCGAGCTGGCGCTGGATTTTTTTCGTCACGGGCGCAGTGGGTTTGCTCTGGACACTCTGGTGGCGACGGGAATATTTCCCGCCCGAGCAGCATCCGCGCGTGAGCGAAGGCGAGCGCAAGGAACTGCCTCCGGCCGAGGCAACTACGACAGCGCTTGGGTGGTTCGCGCTCCTGCGATTTCGCCAGACGTGGGGCGTGGTGCTCGCGAAGTTCCTGAGTGATGCGGCCTGGTATTTCTATCTGTTCTGGCTGCCAAAATACCTTTACGACGCGCGCGGCTTCGACATCAAGGCGGTCGGCACGTTTGGGTGGATTCCGCCCGCCGCCGCCGGGATCGGCTGTTTGGTCGGCGGATGGTTTTCGAGCTGGCTGCTCCACCGCCGTGTGCCGCTCAATCGCGCGCGCAAGATCGCGCTGGGCGCGAGCGCGATCCTCATGCCGCTGATCCTGTTTGTGCCGAGCGTGCCCGTAGCCTGGGCCATCGCGCTGTTCAGCGTGGCGTACTTTGGCCAGCAATCCTGGTCCACGCTCGTGATGATTTTGCCGACGGACATATTTCCAAAGAGCAACGTCGGCGCTGTGGCCGGTCTGGTTGGCTTTGGCGGCGCGATGGGCGGAGTTGTTTTCGGCCAGCTCGTCGGTTACCTCCTTGACCATGGTCATGGCTGGCAATTGGTCTTCGCGCTCGCCGGCTCATTTCATGTCATTGCATTTTTGATCATTTGCGCGGCGATTCCGCGCATCCAGTCGCTGGTGTCCTCAAAGAACGAGTTGACTCCTCAGCCGGCTCCGGCGTGAATCCATGAAACCATGATGACGATGCCACGGCTACACGCGGGACTATCTTTGCTTCTACTGTTTTCCTTCCGCACGGTCGCGGCCGAGTCCTTCCCCGTCACGATTCGCGTCGACGCCGCGAAATCCACCGGTGAACTCAAACCAATCTGGCGGTTCTTCGGCGCGGACGAACCGAACTACGCGTACATGAAAAACGGGAAGAAGCTCGTGGCCGAACTGGGCGAACTCGCTCCCAAACGGGTATACTTCCGCGCGCATAATTTGCTCACCTCGGGCGACGGGACGCCAGCGCTGAAGTGGGGGTCCACAGGCGTGTATCGCGAGGAGCAGGGAAAAGCGATTTATGATTGGACGATTCTCGACCGCATTTTCGATACGTATCTGGAACGCGGCGTGAGGCCGTACGCGCAGATCGGCTTTATGCCGAAAGATCTTTCGATCAAGCCGGAACCGTATCAACACAAGTGGACGCCGCGAGCGCGTTACGAAGAGATTTATACCGGCTGGGCTTATCCGCCCAAAGATTACGAGAAGTGGGCGGAGTTGGTGTTTCAATGGGTCAAGCATTGCGTCGACAAGTATGGCCGCGCCGAAGTGGAAAGCTGGTATTGGGAAGTTTGGAACGAGCCGAACATCGGATACTGGCGTGGCACGCCGGAGGAATTTCGGAAGCTTCACGACTACGCCATCGACGCGGTGCGCCGCGCGTTGCCGACTGCGCGAGTCGGCGGGCCGGACACGGCGGGAAGCGGTGGCAGATTCATGCGTGCGTTCCTGGAACACTGTCTGCGCGGCACCAATTACGCCACGGGTAAAATCGGCACGCCGTTGGATTTCGTCGCGTTCCACGCCAAGGGCGCGCCGGTTTACACCAATGGTCACGTGCGCATGGGCATCGCCGCTCAGCTCCGCACGATCGAGGATGGCTTCCGGATCATCGCCTCGTATCCGGAACTCAAAAGCAAACCAATCGTCATCGGCGAATCCGATCCGGAAGGTTGCGCGGCGTGTCAGGGGCCGCAGCTCGCCTACCGAAACGGAACGATGTATTCCAGTTACACTGCGGCGAGTTTCGCGCGCAAACACGATCTGGCCGAGAAGCACGGCGTGAACGTCGAGGGCGCATTGACCTGGGCCTTTGAGTTCGAGGACCAGCCCTACTTTGCCGGGTTTCGCTCGCTCGCCAGCAACGGCATCGACAAACCGGTGCTTAACGTATTTCGCATGTTCAGTCGGATGAGCGGGCGGCGTCTCGCCGTCAATAGCGACAACGCTGTGACGCTGGAAGATATTGTCACGCAGGGTGTCCGCGGAAAACCGGATGTCGCCGCGCTCGCTAGCCTCGACACCAACCGGCTTTGCGTGCTCGCGTGGCATTATCACGACGATGATGTTCCGGGTCCGGATGCCGCCCTTGCGCTAACACTCGAGGGCGTCAGTTTTAGCAAGGCGACGCTCCAACATTTCCGAATCGATCAGGAACACAGCAACGCCTTCACCGTGTGGAAAAAAATGGATTCGCCTCAGCAACCGACCGCGGAACAATACGCGCAACTGGAGAAAGCAGGCCGGCTTGCCGAACTCGAGCCGCCCAAAACTGTGCAAGCGGAAAATGGGCGAATGAGCGTCGCGCTCGACTTGCCGCGACAGGCCGTATCGTTGCTGGTGTTTACCTACCGCGAATAGCGATCCGGGTTCAGTTGGCGGATGTCGATTGAGGGCTTCGCGTTCGCCAGAATATCCGCCACGAGTTGCCCAGTGACAGGTCCCAGGCTCAGGCCCATCATGGCGTGGCCGGTCGCGATCGTCAGGTTTGAGTAACGCGCCGGACGGCCGAGGTACGGCAATCCGTCTGGTGAACACGGCCGCAGCCCGCACCACGGCTTGACTCCTGCGAAATCCTCAGCCCGCAGGTCCGGGTAATACTTGAGCGCAGACTTGATGATACCCTGAACCCTCACGGGATTGATGTCCTCATTCAGCCCCGCAATCTCCATCGTTCCGCCAAAGCGCAAAGTATTGCCCATGGGAGTTACGGCGACACGCGCTTCGCAGAGGATCGCGCAGATTTCGGGAAGCTGTCGCGGCTTCGGCAACGTGAGACTGTAACCCTTGCCCGCCTGCATCGGCAGGTTCAGTCCAAGTTGACGCGCGGTCAACGACGACCACGATCCTCCGCACAAAACGTATTCGTCGCCGGGCAAGGCTCCGCGAGCGGTCTCGATCCCTTCAATGCGATTGCCGCTACGCTGGAAACCTGTCGCATCCGTGTTCCAGCGAAACTCGACGCCGCTTTTGGCCAGGCGTTCACGCATGCTGTGCATGAAGCGCGCGGGCGAAAGGTGGCAATCGTTGGGAAAATAAACACCTCCGGCGACGTTCATGCGCACGCCCGGCTCCAGCTTTGCGGCGGCTCGCGCGTCGAGCACTTCCGCTGGAATCCCGAGCTCCCGGGCCAACTCCGCGGCTTTCGTCTCTTCTTCGAATGTGTGCTGCGTTTGACAGAGCATCAGCAGGCCCTTCTTCACGAGCCCGAAATCGCCCCCAACGGAAAGTTCCTCGAACGCGACGCGGCTTGCCACATGCAAATCGCGCAAGAGCGGCGCTGCCTGGGCGACTTTGCGTTCATTAGCGGCCTGCCAGAATTTCCAACCCCAGCTCCACAGTTCTGGAGTCAGCCGCGGCTTTACCCAAAACGGCGACTCGGGGTTCCACATCCATTTTAGTCCGAGCGCGACCATGCCCGGCGCGGCCAGCGGAACGAAATGGCTCGGCACGACCATTCCTGCGTTGCCAAATGAACAGCCCTCGTGCGCCGGTTCTTCGCGATCAACGACCGTGACTCGAAAACCGCGGCGCGCGAGATAAAACGCCGAGCAAACGCCGATCACGCCGGCGCCGATCACCACCACGTGCTTCTCCCCGCTCACCGCAGCCCCCAGCAAAATGGATCGCGCTCATCCAGCAGCAATGTCGCTTCCGAATTCACGAAGGCGCTTCCGGTAATCCGCGGGATTATTTCTTCGCCGCGCCGCGTGTACGAACCGGTGAAGAGACTTCCCACAATGCTCTCCTGCACCCAGGGCTCGCCTTCGCGCAATTTGCCGTCAGCGGCGAGGCACGCGAGCTTGGCGCTCGTGCCCGTGCCGCACGGTGAACGGTCGTACGCTTTGCCGGGGCACAATACGAAATTCCGCGAGTTCGCTTTCGCGCTTTTTGCCGGGCCAAACAACTCGACGTGATCGATCTCAGGGAAGGGTTCATTGATTGCCTGACGCACGCGCCACGTGAACTCGGTCAACTTCTCCACGTTCGCGAGCGTCAACTCCTGCCCGTGATCCTCCACTAAATAAAACCAGTTGCCGCCCCATGCGACATCGCCACACACAGTTCCAATCCCGGGCACGTCCACCTTCGCGCCCTTGGCTTTCCGGTAACTCGGGACGTTTTGCACGGACACGGAGCCGTCGGGATGCAATGTGGCCGTGACGACGCCCACCGGCGTTTCGACGCGATGCTCCCCCGCTTTGATGCGCCCCATGTGAGCGAGCGTAGCGACTATCCCGATCAACCCGTGGCCGCACATGCCGAGGTAGCCGACGTTATTGAAAAAGATGACGCCGGTGGCGCAACCCGCCTCAACGGCGGGGACCAGCATCGCGCCGACAACGACATCGGAGCCGCGCGGTTCATTCACGACGGCGGAACGAAAACGATCGTGCTGCTCGCGAAAGCGCTTGAGTTGCTCCGCGACGGTGCCACCGCCCAAATCCGGTCCGCCACCGATGACCGTGCGCGTGGGCTCGCCGCCCGTATGCGAATCAATGACGAAGACTCGTTTCATCAGACTCGGTCTTATGATGCTGAAGCCGGAACTGCCATCGCGCCCGGCTCTGCGCGCGGTCGATAGCGGCTCGCCAGCAACGCGAACGTGATGGCAACGACGAACATGAGCACTGCATAAAACAGGAACTCAGCCGCGCCGGCCACTTTGACAAACCGCGCGTTCAAATTGGTAAAGGCTGCCACCAGGAAGTGCCCTCCCGCAATAGTCATCAGCCACAGGCTCATAATGGTGCTCTTCAAGGATGCGGGGGCCTGGCTAAAGGCAAATTCGAGCGCGGTCGCCGACACCATAACTTCTCCGGCTTCGAGAATGATGTAAGGAACCAGCTGCCACGCGAGGCTGAGGCTTTGTCCCTTGTCGACGTTCATCTGAATGGCCGCGCAAACAATAAACGAGAGAGCGCCAAGGAACATTCCAATGCCCATTCTGCGCAATGGCGTCGCGCGAAAACCGAGCCGCTCGGCCATCGGATAAATGCCGAGCGTCAGGATTGGCACCCATATCAGGACGAGCAGTGCTCCGGCTGCCTGCATACTTTCCGCATCCACTTTGTAGCCGAGGATGCGAAATGGAACCATTTTGGTGCCTTGAAAAACCCACGTCGTGTTCACCTGGTTGAAGAGCGCCCAGAAAAACACGATCGGAAAAAAAATCAACGCGATGCGGCCAACGACTTTCAGCGTGTCCGCTTTGTTGGGGTTGCGCGCCTCGTCGACTGTCGCACGCGCTGGCGGCGCGATGATGTAACGTCGCCGACCGAGCCAAAAAACCAGCGTCGCAATACCCATGAAAACTCCGGGCAATGCAAATGCCCAACTGTAACCGGCCACGTGGCGAAATCGCGGAATGACCGCGAAGCCGAAGAACGCCCCAATGTTGATCGACCAGTAAAAGAGGCCATAGAGCTTTCGCAGCATTTTCTCGTTTTGGTCGGGGAATTGATCACCCACGAACGCGGAAACGCACGGCTTGATTCCCCCCGCGCCCAGGGCAATGAGTCCAAGGCCGAGATAAATTCCCCAAAGTTTGCCTTCGAACAGAGCGAGGGCCCCATGACCCAGACAATAAAACAACGAAAGACTTAGAATGGTTCGGTAACGGCCCAGCCAGCGATCGGCGAGCCAGCCGCCGAGAATTGGCAGGAAGTAAACCGCCGTGGCAAACAAGTGGACGATCTCCGTAGCCGCGGTTTTGCCCATTCGCATTTCATTGCCGAGGTAGAGCGAGAGGATGGAAAGCATCCCATAATAGCTGAAGCGTTCGCACGCTTCGTTGGTGACGATGTAGGCGACTTGCCCTGGAAACTTGCCAGCCATCCTACCGGCGCGCGGGCCGCCAAACTTTGTTGCCTTGCTTCGGCACTTTCGGGCGGGTCGCGATGCCGTCGTGGATAACTTTGAGAATCTGCTGGCGCTCCTCGCCGGTGAGCGCGAGGCGGGGCGCGCGGACCCACTCAGCGCCCAGGCCGCATTCCTGCACGGCCAGCTTGATGTACTGCACGAACTTCGGATGCGTATCCAGGTGCAGCAGCGGCGTGAACCAGCGGTAGATTTCTCGCGCGGCCTCCCAATCGCCGCGGCGCGTCAGTTCCCAAAAATACTGGTTCTCCCTTGGGAACGCGATGCCGCTGCCCGCCACCCAGCCGTCGATGCCGAGGATCGCGCTCTCCAGAACGAGATCATCCACGCCCGTAAAAATCGCGTAGCGGTCGCCGACGCGATTGTGAAGGTCCGTGATGCGCCGCGTATTCCCGGAACTCTCCTTCAGCGCGACAAAGTTTTTTTGATCGCTCAGTTCGTCAAACAACTCAGGCGTCACGTCATGCCCGTAACTGATCGGGTTGTTGTAAATCATGATGGGCACCGCCGTCGCGCGCGACACCGTGCGGAAATGCGCCAGCGATTCGCGAGGGTCCGGCGATTTGTAAATCATCGGCGGCATCAGCATGAACCCGTTCAGGCCCAGGCGCTCGCAGTCACGCACGTACCGCACCGCTTCGTTCGTCGCAGCTTCGGCGACACCGCTCAACACCGGCACGCGGCCATCCACCGCCTTAAGCATGGCGCTGACGACGCGCCGCTTTTCCTCGCCAGTCAAAGATTGGTTTTCGCCCAGCGAACCCAGGAAAATGAGGCCGGTCACGCCCGAGCGAATCAGAATGTCGGCGTGGGCGGCGGTCGCTTCGAGATCGAGCGAGCCATCCTTCTTCATCTGGGTGGTGATGGCGGGGAAAACTCCGGACCAATGCGCTTTCATGCTAGTTCAATTCGTCGTTTGCGGGGATCGGGCTCGACGGATCTCGCTCCTCCGACTGGGGCGATGAAACGCCTGCGCGTTCCCGTTCGACTGGCCATTGCTTGTGCGTTTCACGGCGCGGCGATCGCTTCGGCGCGGGCCTTTGCGCATCAATTCTTCGATCTGCTCCGGTTCTATTGGAATGTCTGCCATTAAATCGACGGGCCCATCTTCGGTGAGGAGAATGTCGTTTTCCAGTCGAATGGCGAAGCCCTCCTCCGGAATGTAAATGCCCGGCTCGCATGTCATCACCCAACCCGGCTGCATCGGCTCGGTTGTGAGACCCACGTCGTGCACATCGAGACCAAGCGGATGCCCCAGACCGTGCATGAAATATTTTTTCAACGCCGGCTCATCGGGGTCCTGGCGCTTGATGTCGCGGACAGTGATGAGCCCCAGATCCACCAACTCTTTCTCCATCAGGCTCTCGCCCTCTTTTTGCCAGTCCTTTGGCTTTTTGCCGCACACAAGACCGTCCGTTGCCTGGCGAAGCACGCGCAAGACGGCGTCATAAACGCGACGCTGTCGGGGCGTGAAGCGACCGCTCACGGGAATCGTGCGGGTCATGTCGGCATTGTAGTTGGCGTAACTGGCGCCGACGTCGAGGAGCAAAAGGTCGCCTTTGCGGCAAATCGTCGAGTTGTTCACGTAGTGCAGCGCGCAGGCGTTCGCCCCGACGGCAATGATCGGTTGGTAGGCAAACTTTGCGCAGTGGCGAATGAACTCGTACGCAAATTCCGCTTCCACTTCGCATTCATTCACGCCGGGCTTGACCATTCGCAGTACGCGGCGAAAGGCGCTGTTGGTCAAATCACAGGCGCGGCCCGTCAGCTTCAATTCCGCCTCCGACTTCACCACCCGCAAACGATGCATGAGCCGCGCGAGCCGCTGATAATCGTGCAGCGGATACTTTCGCAACGTCTCCGCAACGAAACGGGCGTCGCGCGTTTCCACTTCGACCACGGCGCGTTTGTGCTCGTTCGTGTTAAGGTAAACGTGCTCGCATTCGCACATGAGGCGATGAAAGAGCGCCGGAAATTCCGAGAGCCATTCGACACGCCGGATGCCGCTCAGCTTGCGGGCTTCCTCTTTGGTAAGCTTGTGCCCCTCCCAAATTTCCAGTTTCGCGGCGGGTTCGCGCAGAAAGAGAATTTCGCGATGTTTTCCATCATCCGCGTCCGGGTAAAGCAGAAGTATCGACTGCTCCTGCTCGACTCCGGAGAGATAAAACAGGTCAGCGTTTGGGACCATGGCCATCGTTCCATCCGCGTTGGTCGGCAGGACGTCGTTGGCGTTAACGACCGCCAGCGAATTGGGCAGCAGCAATTCGCGCAGCCGTTGCCGATTGGCGGTGAACGACCCGGGGTCAATCTGTTCGTGGCGCATGTCGTGATGTCGTGATGTCGTGCCTGAGTCAACCGTTTCACCGTTCAAATCGCCATTACATAAATACACACCCGCCTATCAAATATCACTATGAATCTGCGAAAACAGCCCTTCGGGGATCACTGCCCAATGATTTTGACAAGCACGCGCTTGCGGCGTTTGCCGTCGAATTCGCCGTAGAAAATCTGTTCCCACGGCCCGAGGTCCAGCTTCCCGTTCGTGATCGCCACGACGACTTCGCGACCCATGATCTGGCGTTTCAAGTGGGCGTCGGCGTTGTCTTCGCCGGTGCGATTGTGGCGATACTGCGCGGTAGGCTCACGCGGCGCGAGCTTCTCCAGCCAGACATCGTAATCGTGCAGGAGGCCGTCCTCGGCATCATTGATGTAAACGCTGGCGGTAATGTGCATCGCATTAACGAGGCAAAGGCCTTCCTGCACGCCGCTCTTGCGGACCAATTCCTGAACGGTCGCCGTGATGTTCTCGTAGCCGCGCCGGCTCGGAATCTCGAACCAAAGATGTTCAGTCAAGGATTTCATCGAGATCGAATTGGCCAGTCCGGATCTTTGCTATACGCTCCGCCGTGGTTTATAGGTCAGCCTGTTGATTTCGTCATTGCAAGGATTGCACGGGATGTCAAGGGCCCCATCCGCGCCGCTGAACCTTGCGCCGGGCAAGCTGCTTACCGCTACGTCGATTCAATTGTCAAAGAACGATTTTTGAGTACACCCCCCACCCTTTTGTACTCAAAATGTGCTCATTTTGTACTCATTTTTCGGACGGACTCGGACCTCTAAGGAAACCAGGAAGTGAGGAACCGAGGACCGGCTTTCAAAGTGAGACTCGTTACCTCGTCTACTACAGGGCTCCTGGACAAAATCGAACGACCGAACATGTTGCCGTCGTAAGTCGCTGGTACAACGTGATCGGTTTTTCTAAAAATCTGACATCGTTCGGTTTCGTTCGCTTCTGTACAGTTATTTCAAAGTTTGTTGCCAGGCGGGGCACCCGCAACGGAGCGTACCGGTTTGTCCCTCATCCTAACCTTCTCCCCAGGGGAGAAGGGATAGCGGTCGATCGGCCTTTTACGTCGAGCGTCCCTGGATTCTGGCCAAGGCTTCGGCTCTCTACGGTTAAAACGAGAAGGACAGTTGGAGAATTCAGACAATTTAACACGTTAAAGTTGTAAGTTATTGTAGCAGAGCAATTAACAAAACTGCATTCACGATTTTGTCTGCATTTTGTCTGAGTTTTGTATGTACTTTTCTCAAAGCGCCGGGTTGGCGTGGCAGATCGGGACAAAGGAGTGCGCCGGCTCCGGATGGAGCCTGGAACGTAGCGGGCATTGGCCTTCATAGGGTTACCCTTTCCTCGACTGATCAAAGGCAGGTTTGCCAGTGTCAGCGCAGGCTGATTACGCTGTTATGTATAGTTTATTTCTGCCAAAAGTGCAACGAGAAAGATGCGGATTTTTGAAACATCCGAACCAGTCTGTCCCAGTGACTCGCGCATTGGCCATGCGCTCGGTCCCGCATCCGCGGAACCTTCACCTCCGGTGAATTCCTTTGGCATCCTACCCCCCGATGCTCAAGTCACTCGGGGAGAGGGGACAGCGGCGATGGTGCCGCCTGCCCCAACGGCGACGAGCTCACTTCAGCTTGTCGACGAGTTTTCTTTGCGTGCCACCCTCGTCGACTACCCACACCTCACTGGTGGTTGTGTCCACAATATGAGCGCCGTGACCGCTTCTGCCTTGGGCGGCGAATCCCCAGGCCGAGATTTGGAAACGGGCACTCGGTGTGTCTGTCGCAGCGGCAACCGATAGCCCAACCAGCACTGCCATGAGGGCCCCAAACGCGAAACTCTTCAGATGGATAGGAGATTTCATACCTTAAGGAGACTGACGCGCGCGTTGAACCAGGTATTCGACGCGGGCTCATACCCTCGTGTTGGCGTTACTGAAAGCACCTACCTTGGGAAAGACCGTCTTCTGCGATCCGGAAATGTTACAATGCTCAGAACCGACGCCTTCACGGCACTCGTCGCTGCGGGTCGAACTCGCCCAGAAGGCTGCTACGGTCAGGTGAAATCGCTGGAGTCGGCAGCGAGCGCAGAAACGTGACTGTGCTCCATCACGAAGACACGCGTGGCGGCAGCGAGATGATCGGTTGCAACCAAAGGAATCGTCTCTTTTTCGTCTTGGCAACTCGGCACAATTCGGGAGGACTGGCGGAGGGCAGGTGGAAAGTCACTGTCTGCCGCTGACGAAAACGGTATTCTATTGACGCGCAAAATGACCGCTGCTCGAACCATCTGTTTGGTGTTCCTCTTCTGTGTTTTTTCCGTTCGTTCGTCAGCAGAAGAATTCAGCAATGCCATCCACGCGTTCCTGCAACAACGCGTTGAGGTTGAAAAGCGGGATGTTGGCATCGTGGTCGGAATCGTGGACGAACACGGGAGCAAAGTTGTCAACTGTGGGAGAATAGATAACGGCACTGATGAGGAAGTAAATGGCGACACCTTGTTCGATATCGCTTCCATCACGAAGCCGTTCACCGGGCTGCTGCTGCAAGACATGGTTGATCGCGGGGAGATGAAGCTCGACGATCCCGTGCAGATGTATTTGCCGGCATCTGTCAGAATGCCGACCCGCAACGGCAAGGAGATTAGCTTGCTCCAACTGGTGACGCACACCTCCGGGCTGCCACACATCGCTGACAACCTGGATCCCAAACGTCCGGATCAACCCTTTGCGAACTATACCGTCGAGGAGTTGAACACGTTCCTGTCCAATTACCAATTGACCAGTGATCCGGGCGCGAAGTTTCGATATTCCAGTCTGGGAGCGGGATTGCTTGGCCACGTCATCGCTCTCAAAGCCGGGTCGGATTATGAATCTCTTGTGGTGGATCGGATTTGTCGGCCGCTGAAGATGGACAGCACGCGAATCACCTTGACGCCCGAATTGAAATCTCGATTTGCCACTGGACACAATCAAGTCGGGGAAGCCGTCCTAAGCTGGGATCGTGCAACGCAACTCGGCGGAAGCGCGCTCCGCTCGACGGCCAATGACATGCTGAAATTCCTGTCGGCCAACCTCGGCCTGGCGCCCTCCAGCCTGACTCCGATCATGGAAAAAACTCACACGCTTCGTCTTGATCAGACGTTGGGCATGGACTTTGGGCTGGCCTGGATCATCACCCGGTGGCCGCAGGAAAGAGAGATCATCTGGCATGCCGGAGGGGCGCCCGGTTACGTCACGTTCGCTGGTTTCGACA
>Ga0075428_100006027_pt1 | contig 13464 bp, 14 predicted proteins | sample RhiMetdeltSRZDD2_FD_75291 | JGI IMG/M metagenome (GOLD analysis project Ga0075428, IMG submission 75291) | Populus rhizosphere microbial communities from Tennessee, USA - Rhizosphere MetaG P. deltoides SRZDD2 | ecosystem: Host-associated > Plants > Roots > Rhizosphere > Soil | place: USA...
TCGCCCGACTTGCGGTCGAGATCGCCGGTCGGCTCGTCGCACAGCAGCAGCGTCGGATCGGTGACGATCGCGCGCGCGATCCCGACCCGCTGCTCCTGGCCCCCCGATAGCTGCCGCGGGTAGTGCTTCGTGCGATCGCTCAATCCCACGAGCGACATCGCGGTCGCCACCTGCTGCTTGCGCCGCGCACCCGACAGCGACGACAGCAAGAGCGGCAGCTCGACGTTTCGCTCCGCGGTCAGCGCGGGCAGCAGGTTGTACATCTGGAACACGAAGCCGACGTGGCGGGCGCGCCACGCGGTCAGCTTGCCGTCGGGGAGATCGGAGATCTTCACGCCGTCGACGGCGACGGTCCCCGACGTCGGACGATCGAGACCGCCGATCAAGTTCAGGAGGGTCGACTTCCCCGACCCCGATGGTCCCATCAGCGCCAGGAACTCGCCGCGTCGCACCGCGACGCTCGTGCCTTGCAGCACGTCGATCTTCTCGCCGCCGCGGAAGAAGGCCTTGTGGATGTCCTTCACGTCGACCAGCGTGTCCATCGTTCCCTCCCTGCTCACTCGTCCGTCGACTCGACGACCTCGACGCCCGCCACGAGCGTCGCCGGGCCGGCCGTCACCACGCGCTCACCGGCCGTCAGGCCCGCCATCACCTCCGCGGGATCTTCGGCCCCCGGCCCGAGCGTGACCGCCCGGCGCTCGAGCTTGCGATCGCCGCCGACGACGAAGACGTACTCCTCGCCCACCGAGCCCCGGAGCGCCGCGCGGGCGACGCGCACGACGCGCGCGGCTCGTCCCGTGCTCGACGCGTCGCCCAGGAACGCGACCTTGATCCCCATGTCGGGAAGGATGCGCGGATCGAGGGCGTCGAAGCCGATGCGCACGGTGACCGTCGCCTTCTGCCGGTCGGCCGCGGGGATCGTCGTGATCACATGGGCCGGAATCGCCCAATCGCGGTAGGCGTCGAGCGTCGCCTGGACTCTTTGCCCGGGCGTGACGCGCTGGATGTAGGCCTCGTTGACGTCGACCTCGATCTCGAGCGACGACATGTCGACGATCGTCGAGATTCCGGTGCGCGTGAAGCCACCGCCCGCCGACATCGGCGAGATGATCTCGCCGGGCTGCGCGTTCTTCGAGATCGCCACGCCGGCGAACGGCGCGCGGATGACCGTGTCGTCCAGGTACTGCCGCGCGATGTCGACTTCGCGCTCGCCGGCGATGACCCGCTGGGCCTCCGTCCCGCGACGCGCCTCGAGAACGGCCACCTCCGCTTCGACGGCGTCCCAATCCGCCTTCGAGGCGACGCCGCCCGCGACGAGATCGTGGATGCGATTCTTGCGAAGAACGGCTTCCTTCAGCTGCGCTTCGGTCTCCACGGTCGACCGTCGCGCCGTGGTGAGCTGCGCTTCCGCGAGCGCCAGGCTCTGACGCGCCTGGCTGGGGTCGAGGCGCGCGAGCACCTGGTCCTTCTCGACCTTCATCCCCTCTTCAACGAGCACCTCGGCGACCTTGCCGGTCACCTTCGACGAGACCGTCGCCTGGCGCCGCGCGGTGACGTAGCCCGACGCGTTGAGCACCGTCGGTCCGCCGCGTCCGCCCTGGGAGATCTCCTCGACGACCGCGATCGTCACCGGCACCGGACGAGGCTTCAGGAACCACCACGCCGACCCCGAGATGACCGCAAGCACGAAGACGAAGATCGTGATCCAGGACGCACCGAGGCGCGTCCGCGGGCGATCCGCGCGGTCGATCTTCAGCGCGTCCAGCTTGCGCTGAAACTCGCTATCCATCGGACCCGGCGTGTTCAAGCGGCGAATTGTGGACCGGGAGGGGCGCCGATATCAAGCGTCAGCGCAGCGCGTAGAGGTTTCCGTCCATACTGCCGACGTACAGCGTGCCGCCGGCGATAACCGGCGACGCCATGACCGCACCCACCGTCGCGAAGCGGTAGAAGTCGATGTACATGTCCTCGAAGTCGTTGAACAGCGGGGCGAACGCCTCCTGGCGCAGGGAACCGTCCTCGTTCACCACCTTCAGCGGGTCGGCCTTGGCACCCTCCGTCCGGAACTCCCAGACGGCCTTGCCCGTTTTCAGGTCCACCGCGAAGACGCGGCCGGCGTGGTTGCCGAAGTAGACGAGATCGCCCGCGATCGCCCCCGACGAGAAGACGTAGGCTTGCGCCTTGAAGTTGAACCTCAGCCGGCCGGTCTTCGCGTCGAGCGCCATGAAGCGCGCGCTGTCGGAGGTGCCGACGTAGACGACGCCGTCGCGCACCGCGGGCGTTCCGATCACCCACGACTTGCTGGTCGGGTAGTCCCACTTCTTCCGGCCGGTCGCCGCGTCGAGCGCGTACACATGCGCATCGCGGCAGCCGACGTAGACCGTCCCGTCGACGACGGCGGGCGACGACTGAAACCCGACCTGGTTGTGGATCGTGTCGTCCTGTCCCGCGGCGAAGGTCCATTTCGCCTGCCCCGTCTCGGCGTCGATGGCGTAGAGCGTGCTGTCCCAGCTCCCGATGTAGACGACGCCGTTCGCGACCGCCGGCGATGCGTGCACGACGCCACGCGTCGGGAACTTCCACTGCAGGAGGCCCGTGGACGCGTCCACCGCGTACACGTTCCCATCACCGCATCCGAAGTAGACCTTGCCGTTCACAACAGCCGGGGACGAGGTGAAGATGTCCCACGCATCGGGGATCGTCTGCGCGGCCGATGGATACCCGTGGAGGTTCTTGGCCTCGAACTTCTTCTCGTGCTCGGCAACGAAGACCCACTTCGGCTGCCCCGAGGCGGCGTCGATCGCCGCGAGCGCGCCGGTGCCGGAGACGAAGTAGAGCGTACCGCCGGCGACCGCGGGGGTCGACGCGATCGGCATCCGCGACTTGAACTTCCACTTCTCCTTCCCGGTCTCCTGGTCGATCGCATACAGGTGCGTGTCGAGGCTCGCGACGTAGACGACCCCATCCGCGATCGCCGCCGAGCCGACGATCGGACCGCCGGTCTTGAACGCCCACGCGACCTGCGGATTCCCGCTCGGCCCCGGATCCGTGTAAACCCCGGTGCGTGCCGGGTTGCCGTGAAACGTGTCTTGCGCGGCCGCGGGTGCGAGCGCGGTCGCCAGCGCGAGAATCGTCGCGAGTCGTCTCATGCGGTCGGTCTACGGCACTGCCACGACTGAGTTTCTGCGTTCTTCAATTTCTTATTGCTTCGTGCCGTCGCGCTGCGCTTGGAGCGTTTCGATGAGGTAGTAAATGCCCTGACCTGAGGAAACCGCGCGGGATTTCCCGTGGCACCCGACTTGCTGCCCGTCTCGTCAGCGGACCTCGGATCTAGCCCCATGTTCACGGGCCGAGGTTCCCCACTCAGCCAAGGAGGAAAAGCATGAGATTCACTCAACTCACGATGGCCGTCGTCCTCACCCTGGGGGCGCTGGCGTGCGCTCAAGCGCCTACCGCCGACATCGACGCCGCCCAGAAGGCGCTGGATGACGCCGGACGCGCTCAGGCGAGCGACTACGCCTCCGAGGCGTGGACCGCGGCGAAGGACGCCGAGGCCAAGCTGCAGACCGAGCTGGAAGCTCAGAAGCAGAAGTGGACTCCGCTGCGCTCGTACCAGACGACCAAGGAGCTCGCGCAGCTCACCAAGCGTGAGGCCGAGCGTGCCTCCCAGGAAGCGGTCGCCGCGAAGGAACGGACGAAGGGAGAGGCCTCCGATCTCCTCGCTCAGGCGCGCGAGGCGCATCAGAACCTCCAGGCGTCTCTCGCCACGGCGCCCCGCGGCAAGGGAACCGAGGCCGATCTCGCGAGCATGAAGTCCGACAGCGCGACCGTGGAGTCCCAGCTCACGGAGGCGCAGCAGCTGATCGATTCGGGCGACTACCTCGCCGCGAAGACGAAGGCGCAGGCGGCGCTGGATACGACGAAGCAGATCCAGGCCGAGATCGACGAGGCGAAGACCCGTCGTCGGGCGGCCTGAGGCGTCGCATTCGACCCGATGAGAGAGCGGTCGCGCCGGTAGCCGGCGCTGCGGTCCTCGTGAAGGGGCCGGACGCTCATGCACGAGTCCGTCCGGCCTCCTCGCGGGTCCTCGGCTGGTCCGCCGGCCCCGGCGCGACCGCTCTTCTCGTCGTCTCGAACCGTCTGCCCTTCGACATCGGACGGCAGAGCGGGCCACCCCGGCGCAACGTCGGCGGCCTCGTCAACGCGCTCGAGCCGGTGTTCACCGAGCGCGGCGGGACGTGGATCGGCTGGGACGGGATCACGCTGCCGAACGTCCGCGCGGTCGAGGAGGTCCTCCTGCACCCGCACACGATGACGCTCCCGACGGGCGTCGAGCTGTGCGGCGTGCCCCTGAGCGAGCGCGACGTGGCGCGGTACTACAACGGCCTGTGCAACCGCGCGCTCTGGCCGATCCTCCACGACTTTCCCGGCAAGGGCGCGTTCGATCCCGACGACTGGGAGCGCTACGTCCGCGTGAACCGGCGCTTCGCGGAGGTCACCCTCTCCCGCGTACCCGCCGGCGGCGGCCGGATCTGGGTTCACGACTTTCAGCTCACACTCGTGCCGCGCTTCCTCCGCGAGTTGGGCTTCACCGGACGCATCGACTTCTTCCTCCACACGCCGTTCCCGCCGAGCGAGATCTTCCGGACGCTGCCGTGGAGGCAGGAGGTTCTCCGCGGCATGCTCGCGGCCGACGCGACGGTCTTCCACATCCCCCGCTACCGCGACAATTTCGCCGACGCGGCCGCCTCGATCGCGGGCGCGAGCCTCTCCCAGCCTGCGCAGGACGGCAGCGTCGAGCTGACGCATCCCGACGGCAAGACGCGGATTGCCGCCGAGCCGATCGGCATCGACGTCCAGGGGATCACGAACCTCGCATCGTCGCGCACCGTGCAGGCGCGCGCGCGCAGGATCCGGGCGGCGTACGGCGAGCGGCCGATCGTCTTCGGCGCCGAGCGGCTCGACTACACCAAAGGGATCCTCGAGCGCCTGAACGCGGTCGAGCGGATGCTGCGCCTCCATCCCGAATCGTCGGGGACGTTCGTGCTGGTCCAGGTCGTCGTGCCGAGCCGTCACGTCGTCGAGGAGTACCGGCGGATGAAGCGCGACATCGATCGCGAGGTCGGGCGCATCAACGGCGAGTTCGGCGCCGACGGATGGCAGCCGATCCACTACGGCTACCGCTCCCTCGACCGCGCGGAGCTGGTGGCGCACTACCTCGCCGCCTCCGTCGCCCTGGTGACGCCGCTCCGCGACGGGATGAACCTCGTGGCCGCCGAGTTCGTCGCCTCGCGCGTGGACCACGGCGGCGCCCTCGTGCTCAGCGAGTTCGCGGGGATCGCGGACGTCCTGGACGGCGCGCTGCTCGTCAACCCCAACGACGTCGACGCGCTGGCGACGGCCCTGCGGGACGCCCTCGGCATGCCGGCCGACGAGTGTCATGCCCGGATGCACCGCCTCCGGCCGATCGTGCTGGCCAACCCCGCTCGGGACTGGGCGGCGCGCTGCCTCGGCGTGGGCATGTCCCTGTCGAGGGGTTTCCCCGACGGGGTCGTCGCGGGGGTCGCCCCGTGGGACGTGAGGTGAAGGCGCTGGCCGAGGAAGTGGCCCGCGCCGCACGCCGGCCCCGAGCCGCCAGAACCCTGATCCTCGACATCGACGGAACGCTCGCGCCGATCGTGGACGATCCCGGCCGCGCGCGCGTTCCCGCTCCCGTGCTCCGCTCGATCCGAGCACTCGTCGAGGAAGGCTGGCACATCGCCGTCGTCAGCGGACGCCCGGCCGCCGACGCACGGGGGCTGGTTCCGGTCGACGGCGTCACGATTTACGGATGCCACGGGGCCGAGCGAGAAGACACCGGCGTGCCGCAGAAGCTGCGCCCCCTGACGACGCGGGTCGCGCGGATCGCCCGCGAGGCCCGGAGGTCCGCGAGCCGGTTTCCCGGCGTCCGCATCGAGCGGAAGCCGGTCGGCGTCGCTTTCCACGACCGCGCGGCGACCTCGGCCACACGAGCGCGTTGGCGCCGCACGCTGACGGCGTGGCTCGCCGCGCGCGACCTCGACGGGCTCGAGCTCTTGTCCGGGAAGAAGGTCCTCGAGATCCGTCCCGCAGGAATCGGGAAGAGCATCGTCGCCCACGATTGGCATCCCGCCCGGCGGTTCCGGGGCCTCGATCGCTCGTTCGTCGTGATCGGCGACGATCGGACGGACGAGGACCTCCTCTCGGTCTACGCCTCGCGTGCCGTGACCATCCGCGTCGGCGACTCGCGCGTGCGGACGGTGGCGCGACGGCGCCTCCCGTCCCCCGCCGCCGTCGGACGCTTCCTCGCGGCGCTCGCCGCGCGTGACGGAGCGCCGCGATGACGGCGTCCGAGATGCGGGCCACCGAGCCCTTTCTCTTCGCGGACTACGAGGGCTTGGTCGTGGCCACCGGGTGGGACGCACGGAACCTGCGCGAGCTGACGGAGATCGTGAGGCGGGCCCCCGGCGAGGTGATTCACCATCACATGTTCCGCGCGGCGCTCGAGCACCGGTACGGAACGTGGGACCACCCGAACGACTTCGGGGCCTGGGCCGCCAACGCCCTCGGCGATCCGGTGCTCGCCGAGAAGCTCTCGAGCCTCGACCTGTTCCGCCGCGGCGACATCGAGGACACGCGCGCGGCGGTCATCGAGGTCTTGGAGGAGCACTTGGACGCCGTCTCGACCGTGCCGTGGGCGCGGCCCGGGTTCGGATTCCATTTCGCGTCGGGGATCTACTTTGCGCTGCCGAGCCAGCGGGAGGCGTGGACCGTCGACGAGCTGCGCCAGGCGATCGCGGAGATCCCGCTCAGCTCCCTCTACTTCCACTTCCATGAGGCCCGGCTCCGCGGCCAGGGGGACGAGGACGACTTCTCGCGCTGGCTCCGGGACGAGCTGCGACGCGAGGACCTCGCCGAGCGGCTCCGCCGCATCGACTTCTACCTCTTCAGCCTCGAGGAGCTTCGGCAGCGGATCGTAACGCTCCTGACCCCGGGATTCTCGGAATGACCCCGGGCGCTTCGCTCGACGACTACGCCGAGATCGTCGGTCGCGGCCGCATCGACGTCCTGCGCCGGCTGGCGTCGCGGCTCCAAGGCTTGCGCCTCGTCGTGGTGAACTCGACGCGCGTCGGGGGCGGGGTCGCCGAGCTGCTCTCGCGGCACGTCCCCCTGTTCACCGAGCTGGGGCTCCGCGTGCGATGGGAGGTCATCGTCGGCGCCCCCGAGTTCTTCGTCGCCACCAAGCGCATGCACAACGCGCTTCAGGGGTATCCGACCGATCTCACGAAGTCGCAGCGCGATGCGTACGTGGCCGCGAGCCGGCGGGACGCGGAGCGCCTGGGCCTCGGCGATGCCGACGTCGTCGCGATCCACGATCCCCAGCCCGCGCCGCTGATCTCGTTCGGTCCCAAGGTGTGCCCGTGGATCTGGCGCTGCCACATCGACGCCTCCCGCCCCTTCCGCCCCGTGTGGAAGTTCCTGCACGAATGGGTGCGCCAGTACGACGCCAGCGTGTTCTCCCTGTCGTCGTTCACGCGGCCGCTGGACCACCCGCAGTTCTTGATCCCGCCCTCGATCGATCCGCTGTCGGACAAGAACGCCGAGCTCGGAACCGACGAGATCGACCGCCGGCTCGCCGCGCTGCGCATCGACCGCAGCGAGCCGCTGCTCGTGCAGGTCTCGCGTTACGACCGGTTCAAGAACCCCGTCGGCGTCGTGCGCGCCTTCCGGCGGGTGCGCAAGCTGGACCGGTGCCGGCTCGTGCTGGCCGGCGGCAGCGCCGACGACGACCCCGAAGGCGCCGAGGTGCTGCGCGAGGTGCTGGACGAAGTGGACGGCGACCCCGACATCGACGTCCTGGCCTTGCCCCCGGACAGCCACCGCGACATCAACGCCTTGCAGCGCGCCGCCGCCATCGTGATCCAGAACTCCACGAAGGAGGGGTTCGGGTTGACGGTGACCGAGGCGATGTGGAAGGGCAAGCCGGTGGTCGCGGGCGCTGCGGGTGGGATCACGCTGCAGGTGCACGACCATCGCACCGGATTCCTCGTGCACTCCGAGGAGGGTCTGGCGTTCCGCCTGCGCTATCTGCTGAACCGCCGCCCGCTGGCGCAGGCGATGGGGCGCGAGGGGCGCGAGCTGGTGCGCTATCGCTTCCTGCTCACGCGCCAGCTCCGCGACTGGCTGACGCTCCTCCTGATCGTGACGAAGCGCGCGGGCAACGAGCTGTCGATCCCCCAGAAATGACGAGGCCCCCCCGATCCGCCGTGCGGAAGATCGGGAGGGCCTCGTTTTGACGATGGCTCCCATGAGCCATCGGTTTTAGCCCTGGGTTCGTTCCGCCTTCGAGTTGAGGTAACGCAGGTACGCGTTCCCTTCGCTGGTCGGCGCAACCTTGTGCTCGAAGAGGATGTCGCGCGCCGTCTTGCCCTTGTCGCCGTACATCGCGCGGTTGTTGTCCTCGTCGGGCTTGACCACGCTGCCGTCCAACGCCGCGCCGAGGAACGCGCCCTGCGAGCGCGACCAGGCGAGGATCTGGGCGTTCATCTGGGCGTCCGTCGCGGCCTTCGCCGTGCGTCCAACGGGGCCCGCGGTCGCGGTGACTTCACCGCCGAGCGTGAACTTGTCCTCGAGCAGATGGCTCATGCCGTTCTTGTTCATCACGAGCAGCACGAGGTCGGTCTGCTGGCCACCGAACTGCCAGCCGACGCTGCCGCCGCCGATCTTGAAGAACGCGGGGGCGCCCATCTTGCCGTTGGCGTCACGGCACGTGAACACGCCGGTGCCGCCTTGGCCGCCGACGATGAACGCGCCCTTCGTCACGTCGGGGAACACGCCGACACATTCGGCCTTCGCCAGCGCGTCCTGCGGGATCCCCTTGTCGGGCGCTTCGAGCGAAGCGCGGAGAACGGCCTCCGCCTTCTTCAGTTTGTCTGAGTTGTGAGCGGCGTCCTTCGCGATTTCCTTGGGATCGTTCTCATCGTCCGCATAGACGAAGCCCGGAATCGCGAGTGCTGCCGCGATCACGACCATCGACGACATTCGAACGAGTGCTTTCATTTTTCCAGTCCTCCATTCCGCAGGTCGGCGACACGCCTGGACGCTGCCCGCGACCAGGGATAAGCGCAAGGGCAGTGCCAACGAATAAGCGCGTCTCGGCGTGCCTTCGCGCGCAAAGGTGTCGATGCGTTCTTTCGGGGGCGGAAGGAGGTACGCGATCGCGTCAGGGAAAGTCAGGCAAAGGTCGCGGGCGATTCCCGCAATCATGTAACGGGTTCGGCGACTCGCGCGAACGTCGCGTCGCCTTCTTCGTCGAGCAGCCGCTCGAGCGTCGACCAAGAGAAGCAGAACGACCCGTTCCGAAGGCCGCCCCAGCGCGGGCCCCACGAGTTGTAGCACCAGACGCGGCGCTTCAGGACGTCGAGCCCGAACATCTGGACCTCGTGCCCGCCTCTCACCTTCGCCGATGCGCCGATGCGACACCGGCCGTCCTTCGCCGGCTCGTCGAAGCTGTCGTACCAGCTGATGCCCAGGATGCCGGGTGACAGCACGAGGCTACCCAGCAACTGCCGGAGGCTGAACGTGTGCGCGTACCCCGCGATGTAGCCGGCCTTCACCGCCGCCTTCATCACGCCGAGCCCGCTGCTCCCCGTGTCGGCGGGAGGATACGTGCCGGGAATCTTGTCGAGCCGCGTCGCCGCCTTGTAGAGCGCGACGGCGTCCGCCTCGGTGAGCGTGCGGCCGCGGATCCAGAACGGCTCCGTCATGAGGAGGCCCGCCATCGACGTCCCCGTGCAGGACCCGAGCTCGCCCTGATGGAAGATCCGCCCGTGACGCCGGTGCATGACCGTCTCGAGCGCGGCGGTTCCGGCCATGAACGCACGGCTCCGCGGATCGTGTTCGACGTGGCGGCCGAGGCGGCCGCGACCCGGGCGCTCGCGAAGACGCTTCTCGAAGACTTTCACGATGGGCGGCGGAGTGTACTCGTTTCCGTGGCTCCGGTGTCTGCCGGAGGCCGCGATTTACCACGTGCGATCCGCTCCGGGCATTTGCTACGCCGTGCCGGGGGAAAGACCCCGGACCGGCGCGGGTCCATCCCGGCATGACGGTTGCTCCAATCCAGGGTGTGCGCGACGCGAGACGCGGCCATTCCGAAAAACCCAGGTCGGGTCGCACGCGCGTGATAAGGAGATTAACCATGAAAGTTGGAATCCCGATGCTTGCGGCCGCTCTCATCGTCGGGTCCATCGCGGTGGCGCAAGAGGCGCCCCCGCCGAATCCGACTCCGATGGAGCCGAGCCAGCAGTCCACGGCCGGCCTGACCATGACGAAGGGCCAGGTCGTCTCGTCCGACGCGCGGTCCAACACGCTGGTGGTGAAGATCGATAAGGCACCCGGCGGAGCGCAATCGGATATGTCGTTCGTCGTCGGCCCGGATACCAAGATCCTGAAGGGCAGCAAGAAGGCTTCGCTGGCCGAGCTCTCGGGCGGCGACAAGGTGACGGTCAACTACAAGACGGTCGCCGGCAAGAACATGGCGGTTTCGATCGGCGTCGAGCCCGCCGTCTGACGATTCCGATGGGAGACCGTGGATCGGCGCCGGCCCGGCGCACGATCCACGGTTTTTTTTGCCCGCTAGCGGGTGAACAGCGCGTTCAGCTCGTCGAACGGGGCGGCCTCACCGAACGCTTCGAAAGAACCTCGCTCGGCGATCTCCCGCGCCGAGCGCATGAACGCGCCCCACGCGACGCGCGCCAGCGCACCTCCGACCGAGATCCGTCGCACGCCCAGATCGCCGAGCTGCGCGACGGTCAGCGAGCGGTTCATGGTCGAGACCAGCACGTTCACCGGCTTGGGAGCGACTTCCTTGACCATGCGGGCGATCGCCTCGGGCGCGGCGACGCCGGGGGCGAACAGGCAGTCCGCACCTGCCGCCGCGAAGGCGGCGAGCCGCGGGAGTGCGACCTGTTCGGGATCGGGCACCCCGACGAGCCACGCCTCGCAGCGTGCGGTCAGCACGACGGGAGTCCCGGAGGCGTCGATCGCCGCGCGCGCGGCGCGCACCCGGTCGACCGCCAGCGCCGTCTCGTAGAGCGGCGTCCGGGGATCGCCGGTCGCATCCTCGATCGAGAGGCCCGCGGCGCCGGTCGCGACGCAGAGCGTCACGTTCGCGGCGACCCCTTCGGGCTCGCGCGCGTAGCCGGACTGGTAGTCGGCGTTGACGGGCAGGGTCGTCGCAGCGGCGATCTCGCGCACGTGGGCGAGCATGACGTCGCGAGGGATCACGTTCGGGTCGTCGGGAAGCCCGCGCGAGAAGGCGAACCCGGCTGAGGTCGTGGCGAGCGCGTGGAATCCGAGTCTCTCCAGGAACACCGCGCTCCCGACGTCCCACGGGTTGGGAAGGACGAAGCAGCCGGCGTCGTGAAGCCGGCGGAAGCGCTCCGCGACCGAGGTCGGCACCTAGGGGCGCTGGGCCTTGCCCGACTGGATCGCCTGGCGTACGAGGGTCTCGAGATCGAGCGACATCGCGTCGGAAGCACGATCCTGCTCGTCGTCGAGCGCTTCTTGCCGCCGGTCGAGCGCCTCTTCTTCCCGCTCGATCGCGTCGCCATCGGCTTGCTCGCGATCGTGAAGCGCATCCATCTCGCGCTCGAGCGCTTCTTGGCGCGCGTCGAGCCCGTTGTCGCGCTCGAAGATCGCGCGCGCCCGCGCAAGCGTTGTCGGATCGGAGATGACGTACGCGTCGCCGTCGATCCGGGTCCACAGCACGATCTTCCTGTCCCCCTGGAGCGCCCGCTGCACCGCCTTCAAGTCGGAGAGCGACCCGATCATCTTGGTCGAGCCATCGGCCTCGCGCAGGATGAACGAGGCGTCGGACTCATCGGCGTCGCACGCACTCGCCGGGGAAGCGACGCTCAAGAGGGCGCCGGCCAGGGTGGCCGTGAGCACGCTGTTTCGCATGAGGGGTACCTCCTGGGAGGATTAGACGTACCGGAGCGGGAAAAGTTGCAGGGGCCGATTCAGTCGTCCGGAGGACCGGAGGCCGCGGCCACCTGGTCGGCCTTGATCTTGCCCGCGTCGAACTTCTTCGCGGAGGCGAGCATCTTGGCGACGGTCTCGTCGAACCGGGGCTCCCCTCCGCGCTGGAAGCGGAGCGGGTTGATCCGGGCGACCACGAACGCCTTCAGGTACGGGCTCTCGAACCCGCGCTCCTTGAGAGCGCCGACCGCGGCGATCACCGCGTCATCGAGCTCGATCAGCGCCTGGGCGCGCTCCTCGCGCACCGCGAGCGCCGCGGGCAGCTTCGCCGAGAGGAACGCCTCCACGCGGCGCAGCATCGGTGCGTAGGCGCCTCCCGAGAACCGGCCGCGCTTCTCGTACGACGCGCCGAGCGTCAGGAGCGCGGGCTCCTCGAACTCCAGCGCGAACTCGCTCTCGGGCCGGGGGTCCCGCTCCGCGAGCGAGCGGGCCATCCGGATGACCTCCAGCGCCTTCTCGCGCACGTTGTGCGCCTTCTCGGTGTTGAGCGCGAGAATCCGGTAGGCGGTCTCGGGCTCGGGAAGGACGAGCGCGACGATCGCCTGGGCGCCGATCGCCCGGAGCGCCGCGAGGCGGTGGTGGCCGTTCGGCGTCCAGTAGCCGCCCTCCGGCCCGCGGACGACGATGATCGGATCGAGGAACCGGTCGATCCGGCTGATGACGTCGGCGAGCCGCTTCGCGTGCGTCTCCGACAGGTCGCGCTGGAACGGCGTCGGGGCGACCTTGTCGATCGGAAGGGCCGCGAGGATCTGCCAGTGCCCGCCCAGCGGATCGCGGTAGGAGGCGAGCACCTGGCCGCCGTCGTCGGCGACGGCCTCGCGAAGCGATTCGAGTCGTGCGGGGGGTGAGCCGCCGGTGAGCGAGGTCGCGGGCAGCCCGCGCGACTTTGGCTCCGGCTGAGAGCGCTTCTTCCTGGCCTTGGCCACGCACCTTACTACCGTGGGCGGGCGCGGGCGTCAACGATGGTTATGATGGATAGGACTCGTGCCCGAGGACACCCGATCATGGCGATGGAAACCGTCATGGAGGCGCTGGCCCGGCTGAACGGATCGGGCTACGTCGACGATTACCGCGCGGAGGCCGAGGGACTGCGCAACCGCAGCACCGGGGCGGTCGCTCCTCCCGAAGCGTTCGAGGTCGACGAGATCGTGCGCTTCGAGGGCGACAGCGACCCGAGCGACGAGTCGGCGATCTTCGCGCTGCGCTCCCGCGCCGACCGACGCCGTGGGACGTACACGGTGGCCTACGGCCCGATGATGGACGGGCTCGACGCCGAAATGGTGAGGCGCTTGGGACGCTGAATCGTCCTCCGGCGAGGAAAGATTTTCGCGACGGACGTGCGACGTCCTTGAGGCTCGCGGCGGAAACGCCGCTCCGTCGCGGCAACGTTCGATGGCGCGGCGTTTG
>Ga0075428_100006031_pt1 | contig 13460 bp, 6 predicted proteins | sample RhiMetdeltSRZDD2_FD_75291 | JGI IMG/M metagenome (GOLD analysis project Ga0075428, IMG submission 75291) | Populus rhizosphere microbial communities from Tennessee, USA - Rhizosphere MetaG P. deltoides SRZDD2 | ecosystem: Host-associated > Plants > Roots > Rhizosphere > Soil | place: USA...
TCCCGGCCGAGGCGACGACCCGGAAGGTCCGGGCGCGATCGTCGATCTCCGCCAGGACGAGCAGGTGGTGCGGCAGGACCTCCTGGACCGCGGCGGAGATCCGGTCGAAGACCTCGCGGATGTCGAGCGACTCGGCCAGAGTCGCCAGGGGTCCCTCGAGCTGGTCGAGCCGCTCCCTGCGGCGCCGCTCGGCGTCCCAGATCCGCCAGTGCTCGACCGCGGACCCGAGCAGGGTCGCGATCGGGCCCAGGATCTCCTGGTGATCGTCGGTGAACGCGCGGGGGCGATAGGCGCTGACCCAGACGCCGCCGGTCCAGGATCCCCCCGACAGGAACGGCTCCCAGAGAGCCGAGCGCACGCCATCCTGCAGGATCTTCGCGTCGATGGGAAACGCGGGGTCCAGCTCGGCCTCCGCGTCGTCGACCCGCGCGATCGGTCCGGGACGGGGGCGCAGCCTCTCCGACCAGGCGCTCAGGGAGGCGGGCTCCGAACAGTCCTGGCTGCGCTTCGTGCAGTCCAGGGTGGTCGCGTGCAGGACGGCCCACCGCCCATCGAGGATGCGGACGACGCCCAGGTTGTCGCAGGGGATGAGCCGGCGGACGGACGCCGCCACCCGGTCGAAGACCTCCTGCAGCTCCAGGGTCGCCGAGGCGGTTTCGGCGATCTCCCCCAGGGCGCGGACAAGCGATGGAGAATCCATGGGTTCCGTTATTCTAGAACGCCCCTCAGAAGAGCGCCACACCGCCCGCGGCGCGCCGCGGACCGACGTTGCGCTCGCGGCCGTTCCCTCCTAAAATCGGTGGCTTGGGAAACAAACCGGCCAAAGCGTCACACGAGCCCGAACCACTGCCACCCCTGCCGGCCCCGACCGGTCCGGCGAGGGCTTGCCTCATGGTCGTCAATCCACGCCTCCTGTTCCTCTATTGGACGTTCGACGAGGCCTTGAGGCACAGGCTCGAGGCGGCGCGCGGTCCGGCGGAGATCCTCCTCGAACGTCCGGCCGGAACGGGCGGCGGGGCCGAGATCCTCCGGGCTCCGGTCGACGTCCGCAACGGCTCCTGGTACCTGTCTCTCGAGGCGACGTCCGGACGCCTCCTGGCGCGGATCGGGCTGCGTCAGGCGGGGCGCTTTCAGGAGCTGCTCAGGACGGAGCCGGTCTCCATCCCGCGCACGGCGCCGGGGTCCGAGGAAGAGGTCTGGATGGACGTGCGGGCGCTTCGGGCGGGCCGTGCCGAGCCGGCCGCTCCGCCCCCGCGGCGTCCGGCGTCCGGAGTCAGCGTGGCGCGGACCGCGGCGATGGGCCGGGGAGGGGAGCCTCCGGGAGAGGCGCTTCGGACGGGACGCTCACCGGCGTTCGCGCCCGCCACGTCCCCCGCGCGCCACGTGTGGGCGGCCGCGGGAGCGGCATGGCCCGCTGGCCGCTCCGGCACACCATCCCCTGGAGCAGGCGCGGCTGGCGGCGAGGCGGTCCCCGGGCTCGATGGAGTCGGTTCCCCGGCCCGCGGGGGAGAGGCGCCCAAGGCGGCGCTGCCGCCACTCGGGATCGCCGATCCGCGAGGCTACCTCTGTTTCGTCCTGCACGCGCACCTGCCGTTCGTGCGGCACCCGGAGAGGGAGTACTTCCTCGAGGAGCACTGGCTGTTCGAGGGAATCACGGAGACCTACCTGCCGCTCCTCGACATGCTCGACCATCTCGCCGCGGATCGCGTTCCGGTGCGGCTGACCGTGTCGATCAGCCCGACGCTGGCGACGATGCTGCGCGACCCGCTGCTGCTGGGGAAGTACGAGCGGCACCTGGGGCGCCTGTGCAACCTGGCGTGGCGGGAGGTGGAGCGCACGCGCCGGGATCCCGCCTTCAGCCCCGTGGCGGGATTCTACTGGGACCGCCTGCACCGCCTGCAGCACCTGTTCACCGAGGTCTACCGGCGCGACCTGCTGGCGCAGTTCGCGCGCCTCGAGGATCGCGGCGTCGTGGAGCTCCTGACCTGCGCCGCGACTCACGGCTTCCTCCCGCACCACCGCGCCGATCCGGGGTCGGTCGTGGCGCAGGTCTCGGCCGGCGTCGCGGAGCACCGCCGGCTCCTCGATCGGTCCCCGCGCGGTCTGTGGATCCCGGAATGCGCCTACTTCGAGGGGCTCGACGCGATCCTGAGGGACGCGGGGATCGAGTACTTCTTCGTCGACACCCACGCGGTGCTCAACGCGACGAGCCCGCCCCGGTTCGGCGTGCACGCCCCGATCCTGTGTCCCTCCGGCGTGGCCGCCTTCGGCCGGGACGAGGAGTCCTCGGCGCAGGTCTGGAGCAGCGAGCAGGGATACCCCGGCGATCCCGCCTACCGCGATTTCTACCGCGACATCGGCTACGACCTGGACGCCGCCTACGTGGCCCCCTACCTCGACCCCGCGGGGACGCGCGGCATGACCGGCCTCAAGTATCATCGCATCACCGGCCGCACCGACCACAAGGAGCCGTACCGGCGCGATCAGGCCCTGCGGGCGGCCGCCCGGCACGCCGCCGATTTCGTGCGCAACAGGGGCCTGCAGATCGACTGGCTGCGGGGCGGGATGGACCGGCCGCCATTGGTCGTCTCGATGTATGACGCCGAGCTGTTCGGACACTGGTGGTTCGAGGGCACGGACTGGCTGGAGCTGGTGATGCGCGGCCTGCCCGGCGCCGGCATCGCGGCCATCAGCCCCGCGCAGTACCTCGCGCAGCATCCGGTGGCGCAGAGAGCCTTCCCCTCCGATTCCTCCTGGGGCGAGCATGGCTACTTCGACGTGTGGCTGATGGCTGAGAACGACTGGATCCTGCCGCCCCTGCACGAGGCCGGGCGCCGCATGCGGGACCTGGCGCGCCGCTTCGCCCCGGAAGGAGGCCGCGCCTCCGGCGCCGAGCGTCGGGCCCTGGCCCAGGCGGGGCGCGAGCTGCTGTTGGCGCAGGCCTCCGACTGGCCCTTCATCCTGAAGAACCGCACGACGCCGGAGTACGCCCGGCGCCGCGTCCGGGAGCACCTGAGTCGCTTCGATCGGCTGGCCCGGATGCTGGAGCGAAGGGAGGTCGACGACCGGGCCCTCGGCGGCATCGAAGACCAGGATCGGATCTTCCCGGACCTCGACCCGGGACTGTGGGGCCGCCCGTGAGCCCGGGGATCCCCGTCGGACGGATCGCCCATGGCGTCAACGCCATCGTTCTCGCCGGCGGCGAGGGCAGGCGCCTGCTCCCGCTCACGCGCCGGCGGGCCAAGCCGGCGATGCCGTTCGCGGGCTGCTACCGGCTGGTCGACTTCGTGCTCACGAACCTCGTCCACTCCCACCTCCTGCGCATCAACGTCCTGACGCAGTACCAGTCGTACTCGCTGCTGCGCCATCTGTCGCGCGGCTGGAACTTCGCCAGCAACCTGGGGCAGTACTGCGAGGTCATCCCGGCGGCCGTCGGCGAAGGGAAGGGCTGGTACATGGGGTCGGCCGACGCGCTGTACCAGAACCTGGAGCGCATCGAGCGCGACCACCCGCTCATCGTGGCGGTCCTGGGAGCGGATCACATCTACCGCATGGACTATCAGCAGATGATCGAGGAGCACGTGGAGACGCGCGCCGACGTCAGCGTCAGCGTCGTGCCGCACCCGATCGCCGAGGCGCACGAGTTCGGCTGCATCGAGGTGGACTCCGGCATGCGGATCACCCGCTTCCTGGAGAAGCCGCAGTCGCCGCCTCCCTTCCCGCCCGAGCCGGACCAGTCCCTGGTCTCGATGGGGAACTATCTCTTCAACTACGAGGCGCTCCGCGACATGCTGCTCGCCGATCACGAAGCGTCCGACAGTACGCACGACATCGGCCGGGATCTGCTCCCGCGCTGGTACGACCGTCTGCACATCCACGCCTACAACTTCAGGAACAACCGCGTGGCGGGCGCGCCCGAGTCGGACGTAGGCTACTGGCGCGACGTCGGAACGATCGGGGCCTACTGGCGCGCCTCGATGGACCTGGTCAGCGTCACGCCGTCCTTCAACACCTACAACCACGAATGGCCGATCCTGACCGCGCGGCGGGACGACCCGCCGGCGAAGTTCGTGTTCGCCGACCGCGAGTCGAACCGCGCCGGGATCGCCACGGACTCGCTGGTCTGCAACGGCTGCATCATCTCCGGCGGGCACATCGATCGCAGCGTCCTGAGCCCGCGGGTCCGCATCAACTCCTACGCGACCGTGTCCGAGAGCATCCTGTTCGACGACGTGGACGTCGGCCGGCGCTGCCGCATCAAGAGGGCGATCATCGACAAGCTGGTGCACGTTCCCGCCGACACGACGATCGGCTACGACCCGGAGCAGGATCGGGCTCGCGGCATCCTCCTCAGCGAGGAGGGGATCGCCGTCGTGCCGCAGGACGTGCGCTTCTGATGGGGGCTGGCCGTCCCCTGCCCGTGGCGCGGACCTGATGGCCGTCTCCCTCGCCATCCTCTGGCACATGCACCAGCCGCTGTACCGGCTGGGGGAGGAGCGGGTCTGCTTCCAGCCGTGGGTCAGGCTGCACGGCGTGCGGGCCTACTACGACATGATCCGCGTCCTGGAGGAGTTCCCGGGCGTCCGGGTGACGATCAACCTGGTGCCGGTCCTGCTCGACCAGATCCAGGCCTACGAGCGGGGCGCCAGCGACGCGTTCCGCGAGGCGGCGCTCACCCCCGCAGAGGACCTGGACGAGGCGCAGCGCCGCTTCCTCGTGCGGCATTTCTTCTGCGCGCAGGAGGAGCGCCTGATCCGGCCGCTGCCCCGCTACGCGGAGCTGTTCGATCGGAGGCGGGCCGCCATCCGCCGGCTCGGCGAGGAGGACGCCTGGCGCGAGTTCGCGGTCGCCGATCTCCGGGACCTCCAGGCCCTGCTCGATCTCGCCTGGTTCGGCTTCAAGGCGGAGGAGGAGTTCCCCGAGATCCGGGAGCTGCGCCGCAAGCAGCGCGGCTACACGCTCTCCGACATCAGGACGCTGCACCGGGTGGAGGACGCGATCCTGGCGCGCCTCGGACCGCTGTACCGGGGCGCTGTCGCGCGCGGCCAGGTCGAGATCAGCGCCTCGCCCTACGCCCATCCGATCCTGCCGCTTCTGATCGACACCAAGAGCGCGCTCGAGGCGATGCCCGAGACGACCCTTCCGGCGCGCCTCCTGGCGGGCGAGGACGCGCGCCGGCAGATCGCCGACGGCCTCGAGCGGGTCGGAGCCGCGGTCGGCGCCACGCCGCGCGGACTCTGGCCCTCCGAGGGATCGGTGAGCGACGCCGCGATCGCCCTGATGGGCCGCTGCGGCGTCGCCTGGGCGGCGAGCGACGCCGACGTCCTGCGCGCCTCCGAGTGCTCGGAGGAGGCCGACCCGTACCGGCCCTGGCGTCTGGCGGGGGAGGGCGGGGAGGTCGATCTGGTGTTCCGGGATCACGACCTGTCCGATCGGATCGGCTTCACCTACGCGCGCTCGGATCCGCGGGAGGCCGTGGGGGACCTTCTGGCCGAGGTGCGCCGGCGCGCGCCGGCGGACGCGCTGGTCCTCCTGGCACTCGACGGGGAGAACCCCTGGGAGCACTACCCGGACGGAGGGGCCGGCTTCCTGAGGTCCCTGTACGCCGCCCTCGAGAGCGAAGGGCCGGTGACGGCCCGCACCGTCGCTGAGGCGATCGCCGCCTGCCCGCGCCGCGGGGCCTTGCGCCGCCTGCGCGCCGGCTCCTGGATCAACGCCGACCTGGGGGTCTGGATCGGCGGGCCGGAGCGGAACCGCGCCTGGACTCTCCTGGGCCGGGTCCTGAGCGTGATCGCCGGGCCGCTCCGCGACCCGCGCCTGGAGGAGGCCGCCCGCCGGACCGCCTGGGAGTCTCTCCGGGCCGCGGAGGGGAGCGACTGGTTCTGGTGGCTCGACGGGCAGTACGATAGCCTCTTTCGCGAGGACTTCGATCGCCTGTTCCGGGCGCATCTCAGGGCGTCGTGCACGGAGCTGGGGGTCCCGCCCCTTGAGTCCCTCGACTGGTCGATCCTCTCGCCGGAGCACAGGACTGCGGCGCGGCCCCCCGCGGGGCCCGCGCCCATCGTGGAGGTGATCGTCGACGGCTACGAGAGCGCGTACTTCGAGTGGTGCGCCGCCCCGCCCCTCGACTGGGCCGGCCACGGCCCGGACGCCGCCATGCGGCGCGCGCAGCGGCCGATCGAGTCGCTGCGGTTCGGCTTCTCGCCGGGCGGCGAGTTCTGCCTGCGTCTCGATCCGGGCCGGCGGGCCGGGCCGGGGATCCTGGCGGGGCTCGTGGTCGAGCTGCGCTTCGCCCGGGACGACGGGGAAGCGCGCGAGATGACCATCCATCTGGACGAGCGGGGGGATCTGCGCCAGGCGACCCCGCCCTCGGTACGCGCCCGGGCGCGGAAGATCTTCGAGATGGCGGTCCCGGCCGGCGACGCGGGCCTGCAGCCCGGCCGATCGGTCTCCCTCTTCGTCCGCGTCCGGATCGGGGGGGCGGTCCACGAGCTCCGGGAGGTCGAGCTGTCGCGGACCGACGCCGCGGGGGCGCCCCGGACCGGGGAGGCGCGCCCGGACGGCGCCCGCGGGGAGGACGCGTGAGCCCGGAGGGGGACCGTCTGCGACTCGTCCTGGCGCTGCACCTCCACCAGCCGGTCGGCAATTTCGATCGCGTCTTCCAGGAGGCGTCGCGCCTCTGCTACGCGCCGCTCGTCGAGCACTTCGAGCGCCATCCGGGGGTGCGCGCCGCCTTCCACCTCTCCGGCTGCCTCATCGAGTGGCTGGAGAAGCACGACAGGCCGCTCCTCGATCGTGTGCTGGCGCTGGTCGACGCGGGACAGATCGAGCCGCTCGGGGGCGGATTCTACGAGCCGATCCTGCCGGCCATCCCGCGCGACGACGCCCTCGATCAGATCGCGCGCCTGGCCGGCTGGTGGCGCCGCCGATCCGGCATCGTGCCGCGCGGCGCCTGGATTGCCGAGCGCGTGTGGGAGCCGTGCCTGGCCGAACTCCTGGCGGAGGCCGGGGTGGAGTACACCATCCTCGACGACCAGCACCTGCGCTTCGCCGGCCTGCTCGACGATCGCTTCAGCGGGGTGTTCGTGACCGAGCGGATCGCCCGGCCATTGGCCTTCTTCCCGTCCGATTCCGCCCTCCGCTACCTCCTGCCGTTCCGTCCGATCGAGGCGGTGCGCGAGCATTTCGCCGCGGCGCGGGGCCTCGTCCTGACCTACGGCGACGACGCCGAGAAGTTCGGCCTGTGGCCGGACACGCACGGCTGGGTCTACGGGGAGAAGTGGCTGGAGAAGTTCTTCTCGCTCCTGGAGGAGCCGGACGGCCCGGCGACGGCCGTGCAGCCCCGCGAGGCGCTCGCCGCACATCCCCGGGCGCGCAAGGTCTACGTCCCGAACGCCTCCTACATGGAGATGCTGGAGTGGGCCCTGCCGGCGCGCTCGGTGGCGGCGTACGGCGCCACGCGCGCCGCAGCCCTCAAGGGGGGGAGTCCCGAGGCGGTGCGGGCGTTCGTGCGCGGCAGCCTGTGGGACATGTTCCTGGCCCGCTATCCGGAGGCCGACCAGCTCCACAAGCACGTCCTCTGGACATCGCGCCGGGCGCGGGCGCTGCGGAGCGGGGCGGTGGGCCGCGAGCAGGCGATCACGGCGGTCCTGCGTGCCGAGTGCAACTGCGCCTACTGGCACGGCCTGTTCGGCGGCATCTATCACGCGCACCTGCGCCACGGGCTGTACTCGAGCCTCCTCGAGGCGGACGCTCTCCTGGCGGCGGGAGACGGGCGCCCGGTCGCGGTCGAGGTCGTCGACCTGGACGCCGACCTCGAGCAGGAGGTCGTCCTGAGCGGCGGCGGCCTGCAGGCCTTCCTGCGGCCCGCCGACGGCCTGACGATCGCGGAGATCGACGATCTCGAGAGGCGCTTCAACGTCGCGAACGTCGTGTCGCGCTGGAAGGAGTCGTACCACGAGGGACAGGACGTGACGCACGGCGGCGAGGGGGAGGAGGCGATCGCCTCGCCGCACGAGCGGGCGGTCGGCGTGGCGGCGGCCGATCTCGAAGGACGCGCCTTCGATGTCCTCCCGCTGAGGAGCTTCAGAGACTTCGTCTGCGACGATCCTCCCGATGCCGACCGGCTGTCGCGCTTCGAGGGTCTGGCCCTGGTCGCGGAGCCTCCGGCCGAGTGGCAGCCTGGCCCGGAGGGCGTCGAGGCCCGGTTCGAGCGCCGCGACGCTTCCTGGACCAAGAGCATCACGATCGATCGGTCGGGAGTCCTGCAGGTGCGCTGGCGTTTCACGACATCCCCCGCGGGAGTCTTCGGCACGCTGCTCGCCCTGACGCTCCTGACGCCGCGGGATCCTCTCCGATCGCTCGTGGTCGCTGCGGGGACGGGGGAGCCGTTGCGCGCGGCGCCGGGCGACCGGCTGGAGATCGAGCCGGTGACGCGGTTCAGCCTGGAGGACCGCTTCTTCGGGTTCGAGCTGCGGATCGAAGTGACCCCCGCCGCCTGCCTCGCGACCGCGCCGATCGAGACCCTGCAGCGCGCCGAGGTCAGCTACGAGTCGGCTTACCAGGGGACTTTGTTTGCGCTATGCTGGCGCGCGTCCGGGGATCCCGGCCCGGCCGGCCGCCTCCCGTCGCCGGAGGTTCGGCTGGCTTTCCATCCCCTCGGAGGCAAGTCCCGCACGCCATGAGCGCGTACCCTCGCGTCGATCCGGAGCTGCGCAAGGACCCGGTGCTCGGGCGGTGGGTGATCATCTCCGGCGAGCGCGGCCAGCGCCCGAACCCGTTCCGCCGCTACTCGACCGCGGTTCCCGGAAACGAGCCCTGCCCCTTCTGCCCCGGGCACGAGTCGCTGACGCCCAAGGAGGTCCTGCTCTATCAGGGAGGGAAGGGAGAGGCCGGCGCGCCGTGGAGCGTCCGCGTAGTCCCGAACCTCTATCCCGCCCTGCGCATCGAAGGCAGCGACGACAAGCGGGGCGAGGGGCTCTACGACCTGATGCGCGGCATCGGCGCGCACGAGATCGTCATCGAGTCGCCGCGGCACGAGGAGGACCCGGCCTCCTATTCCGTGGAGCGGATGGTCGAGGTCATCACCGCCTACCGCGAGCGGATGATCGACCTCCTCCGGGACACGCGCTTCCAGTACGTGCTGGTGTTCAAGAACCACGGGCCGGCGGCCGGAGCCAGCGTGCAGCACGCGCACTCCCAGATCATCGCCCTTCCGGTCACGCCGGCGCGCATCGAGATGGAGCTCCAGGGGACCGGCCGCTACTACGAGTACCGCGGACGCTGCATCTACTGCGACATCATCCAGCAGGAGATCGCCGACACGCGGCGGCTGGTCGCGCAGAACGCCGATTTCGTGGCCTTCGCTCCGTTCGCCTCGCGTTTCCCGTTCGAGGTGACGATCCTGCCGCGGCGGCACGAGCCGTTCTTCCAGACCCTGACTCCGGGGTTGTCGTCGGGGCTCGCGGAGATCCTCATCGACGTGCTGCGGCGCTACAAGCTGGCGCTCACAGACCCGCCGTTCAACTACGTCATTCACACGGCGCCACCCGGTTATCGGTCGCCGGATCGCTATCACTGGCAGGTCGAGGTCCTGCCCAAGCTGACCGAGGTGGCCGGCTTCGAGTGGGGGAGCGGCTTCTTCATCAATCCCATGCCTCCGGAAGAGGCGGCCCGCGCCCTGCGCGAGCTCGATCGGGTGATGGACGTGCCCGACGGCCACCTGCTCGCCAACCCCGTTCCGTGAGGACCGTTCCGTGAGCGCCCAAGACGCGCCGCCGATGAGCCGCGAAGGAGGGACGCTCGAGATCTGGATGGCGGCCGCCGAGGTCTCTCCGCTGGCCCAGACCGGAGGCCTCGCGGACGTGCTCCGCGCGCTCCCCGCGGCCCTCGTCCGCCAGGGGCACCGGGTGCGCGTGTTCCTGCCCGCCTACGGCCGCGTCGACAGAACCCGCTTCTCCTACTCTCCCGCGGAGGACCACCTCGCTGTGCCGCTCGGGATCGGACGCGTCCCGGTGCGCCTGCTGACGCGGAGAGGTGAGGACGGTGTCGTGACGACGCTGGTCCAGAACGAAGAGCTGTTCGGGCGGGAGGATTTCTATGGCGCACCGGGCGGCGCCTATCCCGACAACGCGCGTCGGTTCGCGCTCCTGGCCCGGGCCGTCGTCGCGCTGGCGGAGCGCGCGGAGCGCCCGCCCGACGTCCTGCACGGCCACGACTGGCACGCGGCGCTCGTGCCGCTGTTCGCGTGGCTCGCGTGGCCCGGGCGCGGGCGGCGGCCCGCCACGGTGCTCACGATCCACAACATGGGGTATCAGGGGCAGTTCGGCGCCGAGGACATGGACTGGATAACGCTCGATCCCACTCTCCGCGAGGCCCTGTTCCGCTTCAACGGGATCGAGTTCCGGGGCGGAATCAACTTTCTCAAGGCGGCTCTCCAGTTCGCCGATCGGCTGACGGCCGTCAGCCCGCGCTACGCCTGGGAGATCACCACGAGGGAGGGCGGCTTCGGTCTCCACGACGCCGCCTGGCGGCGGCGGGACGAGCTCACGGGCATCCTCAACGGCGCCGACTACGAGCAGTGGGACCCGCGCCGCGATCCGAAGATCCCGGTGGTGTACGACGCTGCCTCGATCGAGCGCAAGGAGGAGTCCCGCCGGGCGCTCCGGGCGGCGTTCCGCCTGGCGGAGGGCTCCGCCTCTGGAGCCCCCGACCGGCCTCTCCTGGGCGCCGTGTCGCGGCTCGTGGATCAGAAAGGGATCGACGTCCTGCTGGAGGCGGCGCCTGCGCTCCTGCGTACCGGCGCCGATCTCGTCGTCCTGGGGGCGGGGGAGAGCCGGATCGTCGACGGTCTCGAGCGGCTGCGGCGCGATCACCCGGACCGCGTCGGCCTCTTCATCGGCTTCGACGAGCCGCTGTCCCACCTCATCGTCGCGGGGAGCGACCTCCTCCTCGTCCCGTCGCGGTACGAGCCGTGCGGTCTCGTCCAGATGCACGCCATGCGCTACGGCACCATCCCCGTGGTGCACCGGACCGGCGGCCTGTCCGACACCGTGCGCGACGAGACGGCCGAGCCGGATCGCGGCACGGGCTTCGTGTTCGAGGGCGTCCACGCGGGCGCTCTGGCGCAGGCCGTCCACCGCGCCCTGATCCTGCGCGCGGAGAGCCCGGCCCGCTGGCGGTCGCTGCAGCAGCGGGCCATGGCGGAGGAGTTCTCCTGGGACGGGTCGGCCGCCCGCTACCTCGACGTCTACAGGTCCGCGCTCGGCTGAGACGCGGCGGCCCCTGGGCCGCTTTCCGGGCCGCGTTCGCGGTGAGACCGCAGCGCGTGCCGCGTCCGGCGTCGCCTGGCCGCCTTGGCGCCCCCTTATATAATGTTGCGCCGGAGCCCGTGCCTTCCCTGCTCCGTGCGTGGAGAAGGACGTTTGCGCCCACCCTGGCGATGCATCGCGGCGGTTTCGCTGGCGCTGTTGGCCGCGCCAGGGCGAACGGCCGTGCGCGCCGAGCCGGAGGAGCCCGCCCGGGGGACCCTGGTCGAGCGGGTCACGAGCGAGGTCGTCCTGATCGAGGTCTTCGCCACCGACCTGAAGGGACGCCCCGTCAAGGATCTCCGGATCCCGGATCTCGAGCTCAAGATCGACAACCACATGCCCCCCAAGGTCATCTCCACGCTGGAGTACATCGAGCCGGTCCAGCCAGCCGGCGGCGCGTCGGAGCCTTCCGCCCCGGGGGCCGCCGGAGCGTCCGCCGCCGCGCCCGCGCCGTCCGTGGCCGGGGACGGGCAGACGGCCTCGGGCCGGCGGCGATATCCCAGGCGCTTCATGCTGTTCTTCGAGGATTCCACCTCGTCGCCGATCGGGCTGACCCTGGCGCGACGGGCCGCGGAGCAGTTTCTCTCGGGCGGCGGCGAGCCCGACGACCAGTTCGCCCTGGCGGCCTACGACCAGAGGCGGCACCTCCAGGTGCTGCAGGACTTCACCTCCGACCGGGAGGCCCTGGTCCGGATCCTCCAGAAGAGCATCGAGGACCGCGGGCGGTTTTCCGACTACGTCTCGGAGCTGGGGCTGCGGCACGAGCAGATCGAGGCGGCCAACCGGGGAGCCGAGGCGAGCGTGTTCAGCACGCGCTCAGGCTCCCTCTCCCCGGAGGCGCGCCGGCTCGCGGAGTCGTACGCCTCCCAGGACTTCCAGCGCATGAAGCTCGTGCTCTCCTCCCTGAAGACGCTCGTCGACGCGCTCGCGCCGTGGCCGGGTTACAAGGCGATCGTGTTCCTGGGGGACGGAATCCCGGAGGAGCCCGCGAACGAGTATGGTCTGGGCGACACGCGGCAGACGCTCCGGACCGACCTGGGGGAGCTGGGGTTCGCGACCGCGGCATCGAACGTGACGCTGCATACGGTTCAGACCGCGGGACTCGTCGCCGGCGAGGCGAACGTCGTGGCGCAGGCGTCGCGGCGCTCGAACGCCCTGGCCAATCTGGCCCTCGACACCGGAGGCGTGAGCCACGACACGAACGACCTGCTCACGGCCCTGACGTCGGTCGAGAAGGCCACGCACGGATACTACCTCCTGACCTACGTGCCCGAGGGGCCGCCCGACGGCCGCCACCACGCCATCATCCTCAAGGCGAAGCGCCGCGGCGTGACACTGCGTTACCGCCGCAGCTTCGCGCGCCTGCTCCCCGAGGAGGCCCGCATGCGGGCGATCCAGTCGGCCTACCTGACGCCGGAGCTGCATGGCGACCTGGGGCTCGATCTCTCCGCCGTGTCCGGCCCGGTGGGAGCGTCGGGGCGGGTCTTCGACGTCGTCGTCTACGTCCCGCCCGGGCGGGCGCTGTTCCTGCCGCAGCCGGGAGGTCCCGCCGCGCGCCTGGAGGTCGGCTTCGTGGCGCTCGACGGCGAGGGCAAAGAGACGCTGCGCCTCGCCCGGCGCGTGCGAGTCGCCGCCGATCCGGCCCGCGCGGGGGAGGCGGCGTCGCAGGCGCTCAATTTTTTCTCGAGGGTCAAGCTCCCGGCGACGAGCCAGACGATCACGGCCGTGGTCGCCGACGTCCAGTCGGAGTCCGTGGGGGCGGCGCGCCTGCCAATCGACGGCAGCGGGGCCGGGGCGCCCCGGGTGCTGGGACTGTCGCTCTACTCGATGGACGAGACGAGCCTCTGGATCGAGATCGAACAGGACAAGAAGGCCGGGGCCGGGGAGGACAGCGCTCCGTACACCGTCGGACCGGCCCTGCGGACCCGGTTCTCCCCGGGGGAGAACGTGCGCTGCGGGTTCAAGAGTGCCGCCTCCGGAGCGCAGGACGCTCAGGACCTGCGGGTCGCCATCGTGAGCGGGGACAAGGTCGTGCGCGTCCAGCCGATCGAAACAGGGCCACCGTCCGGGGACAGCGCTCCGCGAAGGCCGGCCGGCGAGACGATCGTGGCGAGCCTGACGCTCGACGGGCTCGAGGCCGGGGACTACGTC
>Ga0075428_100006033_pt1 | contig 13459 bp, 9 predicted proteins | sample RhiMetdeltSRZDD2_FD_75291 | JGI IMG/M metagenome (GOLD analysis project Ga0075428, IMG submission 75291) | Populus rhizosphere microbial communities from Tennessee, USA - Rhizosphere MetaG P. deltoides SRZDD2 | ecosystem: Host-associated > Plants > Roots > Rhizosphere > Soil | place: USA...
CATCGAGAAGCCGTTGGTGAGCATCCAGTCGTAGTAGCCGCGCCCCCAGCGGTGCGTGCGGAGATACACGAGCGTCTCGAGTCGGCCTTCACGAACCGCGAGCAGCTCGGTCTCGCGACCGAACACAGCGGCGTTGGCGCGGATGGTCCTGCCGACGCGCCCCAATGGAAACAGCCACAGCGCCAGGCCAAGCGCGGCGGCCCCCGCGGCGACGGGCCGGAATCCGGAGGCGGCGCCCGGCCCAGCGACCAAAAGCGCGCCCGCCACCGCGTACGCGCAGGTTGCGACGATCAGGGAGCCTTCGATTCCAAGCGTCGGCAGCAGCACGAACCCCGCCAGCAGCGCGCCGGCCATGGCGCCAAGGGTGTTCGCCAACGTCAGCAGCCCGGCAGCGCGCGAGCCGTCGCGGAGCTCGGCTTCGAGCAGCGCCCCGATCAGGACGAACAGCACACCCGACACGAGCGACGTCGGCAGCATCAGTCTGAGGGCGACGACCAGGATCTCGGGGAGCCGGCTCAACAAGTAGGGCCCCGTGGGTTCCCCCAGTCCTGCGAACGACGCCACGACCGCGACGCCCGCCGCGCAGGCAACCGCCGCGGCGTGCGACGGGGCCTCCGGGCGCCACGCGCACCAGCGTCCAGCCAGGGCGCCGCCGAGCGCGATGCCGGCCAGCACCACAGCGAGCATCACCGCGAAGGTCGTCGCCGTGCTCAACGCGCGCAGCGTCAAGTAGCGAAACCAGGTCACCTCGAGGGCGAGCAGCGCCGCGCCGCAGGTGGCCGCCGAGAGCCCGAAGCGGAGCCCTCGAGAACCGCGAGTCCGCGCTCGTGGCTCGATCTCCGGTTCGGCGGCGAAGCGACGGGAGAGCGCGAGGCCGCCGAGCGCTGCGAGCAGGTCGAGCCCCGCGCTGAAGAACGCGGTGCCGCGGATCCCGAGGCGTTCGATCAGCAGAAGCTCCCCAGCGAGCGCGCCCAGGACGGCGCCGGCGGTGTTCCACGCGTAGAGCCGGCCGAGCAGCGAGCCGAACACCTCGCGTTGCGAGCTCAGGGCCCGGACCAGAGTGGGCAGTGTCGCTCCCATGGCTGCGGCGGGTACGGCCAGCACCAGCAGTGCGCTGAGGAGGCGGAAGACGTTTCGCGGAACGGGGTCCTGAAGCGCGGGCCCGAGCCACGGTACGAGAAGCCGTGTCAGCGCGGGGAGCAGCAGGACCACCACCATCCCCGAGATCGCGACGCCGGCCTCGAGGGCGGCGTAGACCCGAAGGGGACGCCGCCAACGAGCGGCGCGTGTGGCCGAGAGCCAGTTGCCAGCGGCGAGACCCGCCATGAAGCCGGCGAGGACGAGGCTCGATGCCCAAACGCCGTTTCCGAGCATCAAGGCGCACAGCCGGAACCAGAGGGTTTCGAAGATGAGCGCCGCTGCCCCTGAAGCGACGACGATCGCGGCCACGGCTGTCTGGAGCACTCGCCGTTGGATCACGAAGCTCGGATGCTAGCATGCAGGTGACAGGGCGAACGGCTCGAGGACATATCAATCAGTCGGCTCATATATATTGACTGTAATCTACTCAAGTCATATATTAGGATTTGGAGGTATCGATGCGCCTTGAGCAGTTCACCGTAAAGGCCCAGGATGCCTTGACTTCCGCCCAGACGTCGGCTGAGAAGGCGGACCACCCCGAGGTCACGCCGGAGCATCTCCTGGCGGTCTTGCTGGCGCAGGAGAGCGGAGTCGTGCCGGCTGCCCTTGGGAAGCTCGGCGCCGCCACGGCCGGAATCGCGAGCGACGTGGAGCGCGCGCTGGCGGGGCTGCCGCGCACCCAGGGCGCCGCAACCCAGGTCTCGGCCCGGCTCGACGCCATCCTGAAGCAGGCGCTGCGCGAGTCCGAGGCGCTGAAGGACGAGTACGTCTCCACGGAGCATCTGCTGCTCGCCCTGGTGGAAGCGAAGACGCCGGCCGGCGAGGCGCTGCGCCGGGCAGGCGTCACACGCGACGCCCTGCTCAAGGTGCTGCGCGAGATCCGTGGCAGCCACCGCGTCAGCGATCCTCATGCCGAAGAGCGCTACCAGGCCCTCGAGCGCTATGCGCGCAACCTCACCGACCTGGCGCGCAAGGGCAAGCTCGATCCGGTGATCGGCCGGGACGACGAGGTGCGCCGCGTGATCCAGGTGCTCTCCCGCCGCACCAAGAACAACCCGGTGCTGATCGGCGAGCCGGGCGTGGGCAAGACCGCGATCGTGGAAGGACTGGCCCAGCGCATCGTCTCAGGGGACGTGCCCGAGTCGCTGAAGAACAAGCGCGTCGTGGCCCTCGACCTCGGGGCGCTCATCGCCGGCGCCAAGTACCGCGGCGAGTTCGAGGACCGCTTGAAGGCGGTCCTGAAGGAGGTCCAGGAGTCGCAGGGCGAGATCATCCTCTTCATCGACGAGCTCCACACCGTCGTGGGCGCGGGCTCGGCCGAGGGCGCCATGGACGCGTCCAACATGCTCAAGCCGGCGCTTGCACGCGGCGAGCTGCGCTGCGTCGGCGCGACGACCCTGAACGAGTACCAGAAGCACGTCGAGAAGGACGCAGCCCTGGAGCGCCGCTTCCAGCCCGTCTATGTGGGCGAGCCCGACGTGGCCGGCGCGATCGCGATCCTGCGCGGACTGAAGGAGCGTTACGAGGTCCACCATGGGGTGCGCATCCAGGACTCGGCCCTGGTCGCAGCGGCCACGCTGTCGAACCGCTACATCGCGGACCGCTTCCTCCCCGACAAGGCCATCGACCTGATGGACGAGGCCGCGAGCCGCCTGCGCATCGAGATCGACTCGCTGCCCACGGAGATCGACGAGGTCGAGCGCCGCATCGTGCAGCTCGAGATCGAGAGGACAGCGCTCAAGAAGGAGAAGGACAAGGCGTCCCGGGAGCGCTCCGAGAAGCTCGAGAGGGAGCTCGCGGATCTGCGCGAGCGCTCGACGGCGATGAAGGCCCACTGGAGCCGCGAGAAGGAGGCGATCGGGAAGCTCCGCGCCCTCAAGGAGCGCATCGAGAAGACGCGCTTCGAGGCCGAGCAGGCCACCAATCGCGGCGACCTCGGCCGCGCGGCGGAGCTGCGCTACGGGACGCTGCCGAGCCTCGAGAAGGAGCTCGCCGCCGAGAACGAGAAGCTCGTCGCCCTCCAGAAGGTGCAGCGCATGCTCAAGGAGGAGGTCGACGCCGAGGACGTCGCCGAGGTCGTGTCCAAGTGGACCGGCATCCCGGTCTCGCGCATGCTCGAGAGCGAGGTCGAGCGGCTGCTCCACATCGAGGACCGGCTGCGCCGCCGCGTGGTGGGCCAGGACGAGGCGCTGCTGCTCGTCGCCAACGCCGTGCGCCGCACGCGGGCGGGCCTCGGCGACCCGAGGCGCCCGATCGGCTCGTTCCTGTTCATGGGCCCGACGGGCGTCGGCAAGACCGAGCTGGCGCGCGCCCTCGCCGAGTTCCTGTTCGACGACGAACGGGCCATGGTCCGCATCGACATGACCGAGTACATGGAGAAGCACGCGGTGTCGCGCCTGGTGGGCGCCCCGCCCGGCTACGTGGGCTACGACGAGGGCGGCCAGCTCACCGAGGCGATCCGCCGCCGGCCCTACGCGGTCGTGCTCTTCGACGAGATCGAGAAGGCGCACCCCGACGTGTTCAACATCCTGCTGCAGGTGCTCGACGACGGGCGCCTCACCGACGGGAAGGGGCGCACCGTGGACTTCCGCAACACCGTCCTGATCATGACGAGCAACGTCGCCTCCGACTACATCCAGGAGATGTCCAAGCGCGGGGAGATCGACAAGGACCGGCTGATGGACTCGTTGCGACGCACGTTCCGGCCCGAGTTCCTGAACCGCATCGACGAGATCGTCACCTTCGAGAGCCTGCGCCCGGAGCACATCGCCGCGATCGTCGACATCCAGCTCGAAGACCTGCGCAAGCGCCTCGCGGAGCGCAAGATCGGGATCTCGCTCACCGAGGCCGCCCGCGAGCTGGTGGCCGAGCAGGGCTTCGATCCGACCTTCGGCGCTCGCCCGCTGAAGCGGACGCTGCAGCGCATGGTCGAGAACCCGCTCGCGGTGGAGGTCCTCGCTGGCCGCTTCGCCGACGGCGACCACGTGGTCGTGGACGCGGATGCCGGCCGCCAGACCCTCCACTTCCGCAAGGAAGCGCCCGTCGCGCAGCCGGCCTAACGAGCCGCGCGCAGCCTGAGCCCGACCAGCCGCAGGCCCGGCTCCGGAGCCAGCAGGCGCAACTCGTTGTCGCCGCGGAAGAGCGTGCCGCCGGGCACCAGCACGCGGAGGCGCTCGGGCTCGGGCCGTGCCTGCAGCTCGGCCAAGATGCGGCCGTTGATCGCAACGCGCACGGGCATCGGATGGGACGCCTGGAGCGCGAGCGTCGCGTTCAGGTCCTCGGGACGCAGGCACGGGAGCACCAGCGCCGCCTGGGAGGACTGCGCGACGACCGGGCCATCGCCGTAGTGCGCGGCGGGCCCCCACCCGTCGCGGAGGTACCAGCGCATGCGGCCCATCAGCTCCGGGTAGCTCTTGCGTGGGACGAAGCTGCGCCGCTCCGGGTCGTAGTCCACGAGCCGGCCCTGCTCGAGGCGCCGGGCCTCGGCCAGGCTCTCGCGGCAGAAGGTCAGCACGAGGCGGCCGTCGCGCGGCCCGGAGAGATCCGCCCGCCTGTAGGGATCGAGGGCGAACGCGGGCAGGGCCCCGAGCGCGATGGCCGCCAGGCCCGTCGCGAGTGCGGCACGTGTGCCGTACGTGAGCCGCACGCCCGGGGCCTCGAGGTGGGCGAAGGCGGCATCCCACGCCACGAGCGCGAGCGCCAGCGTCAGCGGCAAGGCGTAGAGGAGCAGGCGCGGGATGTCGTCGAGGAAGAAGGGCACGCTCTTGTCGCCCGTGTAGACCGACGCCGCGAACGGCGACGCCCACGTGACCGCGAGGGCGTAGCCATAGCGGCGGAGCAGGAGCCGCCCAGGAACGCGCAGCGCTCCGAGCAGGGCGAGGGGTGTCAGGCCACCGAGCAGGACCACGGGCAGCCATTCGTCGGCGCGCTCGATGAGCCGCCACAGCGCGATCCAGAGCGCGTCGGCATCGGCCGCGAGCGGGGCCGGCCGAGCGGGCGCCCAGGCGTGCCGCAGCAGGAACGTCGCGAGAAGGGCCGGCGCCGCGGCGACCAGAGTGGTGACGAGCGCACGCCGATCGCCATCGCGATCGCGACGGGCGAAGAAGATCACCGGCAGGAGCAGGATCGCGACCTCCTTCGAGAGCGCGGCCAACGTGGCGACCAGAGCCAGCGGCCCCGCGCCGCAGCCGGACTCAAGAGCGAGGAGCAAAGCCAGGACCAGGGAGAGCGTGACCGGCTCCGACAGGAACGGGTATGCCACGGCGGCCGAGACCGGCTGCGCGAACGCGAAGGCCGCGACGCCGAGCAGCGCAGCCTGTGAGCCGCAGCCGAGGCGGCGCAGGAAGAGGAACAGCAGGCCGCCCGAGAGGGTCAGGAACAGGAAGCTGATCCACGCGAAGCCTCGCGAGCTGGCCAGCGGCAGCAGGTGGACCAGCCATGGCGTGAGCGGTCGCCAGCCCCATGGCGGCAGGGTGAACACGCCGGGCGCGTCGGCCATGGCCATGTAGACGTGGGCATCGAAGCCCGGCAGCGTGTTCTGGTCGTAGCGGTCGAGGCTCGTCTCGTGGGCCTCGCGGTGCACTGCGAGGGCGGCCCCGGTCAGGAGCAGCGCGAGGATCAGACCCCGCAGGCGCGCCTCAGTTCGTCTGCGTGTAGCGCTGGCGGACCAGCTCCGCCGCCCGCGCCTCGAGGCGTCCCAGCGCCTCCTCGCGGCGGTCGAACAGCCCCAGCGTCGAGATCACAGTCGAAGTGCCCTGGCGCTCCTCGGTCAGCAGGTAGCCTCCCGTCTGCGGCTCGTAGACGCGCAGCCGCACGCGGCTGGCCTGGCTGGGATGCGCGAGCTCTCGCGTCTCGAGGCCCATCAGTGCACCTTCTCGACCTTGTTCTTGAGGTAGTCCATCAGCACGAACTGCCCGAGCGACCACGGCGTCGTGAAATAGGCCTTGCCCCGGCAGATCTCAGTGACTTTCTTGACGAAGGCCACCAGGTCCCAGTCGCGCGCGAGCATGAAGGTGTTGATCTGGATGCCCTGGCGCCGGCAGTTCGCGACCTCCTTCAGGGTCAGCGCCACGACGCGCGGGTCGAGTCCGAAGGGGTTGCGATAGATGCGCCCGCCGTCCTCGGTGAGGGCCGACGGCTTGCCGTCGGTGATCATCACGATCTGGCGCATGTCCTTCCGCTCGCGAAGCAGGACGCGCTGCGCCAGGCGCAGGCCCTCGCGCGTGTTGGTGTAGTACGGGCCGACGCGCACGTTGCCGAGCTGCTTGAGGGGGACCTCCTCGGCCGAGTCGTGGAAGAGCACGAGTGACAGCGAATCGCCGGGGTACTGCGTGCGGATCAGATGGGAGAGCGCCAGCGCCACCTTCTTCGCCGGCGTGAAACGGTCCTCGCCGTACAGGATCATGCTGTGCGAGCAATCGAGCATGAGCACCGTGGAGCACGAGCTCTGGTACTCGCACTGGTGCACGAGCAGGTCCTTGTAGTCCACGTCGAGGGGCAGCTTCAGGCCCTCCCGGGACAGGGCCGAGAGCAGCGTGCCGCCGATGTCGAGGTTCATGGTGTCGCCGAACTCCCACGGCTTCGACGGTCCCGAGGCCTCGACGCCGGTCGACAGGTCGCGGGTGTCGTGGCGGCCGAACGAGGACTTGCCGAGGGAGCCCAGCAGGTTGCGGAGCGCGCGGTAGCCCAGGAAGTCGGTCCCCTTCTCCGTCAGCTCGAAGCGCGCCGGGCGCGCCTCGGGCCCGTCGTCGCGCCCGTGCCCGGCGGTCGGGTCATGGAAGGGCTGTGCCTCGCTTTGGCGCAGGTATCCCTCGCGCAGCAGGCGCTCGACGGTCTTCTGCAGGAACTGGTCCATCGCCGAGGACTCGGACATCAGCTTCTGGAGGTCCTCGTCGGAGAGCAGCCCGCGGCGCATGATCGCATCGAGGATCGCGTCGTGAAGGGCCTGCAGCTCGTCGTCGAGCATCTCGCCGGGCTCGAGGCCGAAGCCGCTCTGCAGGAAGTAGTCCGACAGCTCGTCCACCAGCTCCCCCAGGTTCAGGTCCTCCCAGAGGTCGGCGATGTAGCGATGGTAGCGGACCGACATCAGTTCACTTGCTTCTTGAGCCGCCGCAGGCGTTCGAGGCGCTCGATGTCGACGTCGCTCTCCGGCACGCGCTCGGGGGCGATGAACCCGCGGTCGTCGCTGCGTCCGATCTGCTTGCGCGCGTAGAGCCCCTCGAGCAGGAACTCCGCCGCCGAGGCCACCAGCGGCTCGGGATCGCCCGGGCGCGCGCCCAGCGCTTGCAGGTGCTCCAGTAGCTGAGGCACGCGCCGGAGCTGCGCCACCACGTCGGCGGCCGCGGCGTCGCTCTCGAGCTTCACGCTGCCGCCCGTCTCGAAGAAGGCCACCACGGCCTTGAGGTCGGCCGCGCCCAGCAGCGTCGAGAAGGCCTCCGCCACCGCCGCCTTGATCAGGTCGCGCGCCACCGCCTCGCCGCCCATCAGCTCACCCTCGTACTCCAGCTCGAACTTGCCCGTCAGCGCGGGCAGGGCGGCGTAGACGTCGGACACGCGCGGCACGACCAGGCGCTCGCCGCGCAGCAGCGCGCGCCGCTCGGCGTTGGAGACGGAGTTCTCGAGGGCGCTGATCGGCAGCCGCTGGCTGACGCCGCTGCGCTTGTCGATCTTCTTCTCGCGCCGCGCGGCGAAGGCCACGCCCTCGACGACCTCGCGGATGTAGCGGGGGATGCGCAGCTCGCCGCCGCGGGCCGTCCACGCCTCCTGCTGCGTGATTGCGACGCCCTGCTCCAGCGTGGCCGGGTAGTGGGTGCGGATCTCGCTGCCCAACCGGTCCTTCAGCGGTGTGATGATCTTGCCGCGCGCCGTGTAGTCCTCGGGGTTCGCGGTGAACACCATGGCCACGTCGATGGGCAAGCGGATCGGGTAGCCCTTGATCTGGACGTCGCCCTCCTGAAGGATGTTGAAGAGACCGACCTGGATGCGCCCCGCCAGGTCGGGCAGCTCGTTCAGCGCGAAGATGCCGCGGTGGGCGCGCGGCAGCAGCCCGTAGTGCATGGTCAGCTCGCTGGACAGGTCGTGACCGCCGCGCGCCGCGCGGATCGGGTCGACGTCGCCGATGATGTCCGCGATCGTGACGTCGGGGGTGGCCAGCTTCTCGACATAGCGCTCGTCGGCCGTCAGCCAGGCGATTGGGGTTTCATCGCCCCGCTCGGCCAGGATCTCGCGGCAGCGCCGGCACAGAGGCGCGAACGGGTCGTCGTGGATCTCGCACCCTGGAACGGTCGGCAGCAGCGGGTCGAGCAGCGTCGTCAGGCTGCGGATCAGCCGGCTCTTCGCCTGGCCGCGCAGTCCCAGCAGGATCATGTGGTGCCGCGACAGGATCGCGTTGACGACCTGGGGCACGACGGTGTCGTCGAAGCCCAGCACCCCGGGAAACAGGCGCTCCCGCGCGCGCATCTTGGCGACGAGGTTGCGGCGCAGCTCCTCCCGCACGGGCACGCTGCGGACTTGCCCGCTCCGCTTCAGCTCTCCGAACGTGGTGGCCTGGATCGGCACGCGGTCCCCCTGTACCGCATTATATCGATGCGGTCCGGTCGGGCGCGCCGCGGCGCGGCTACTTCTGTTTCATCATGTCGAGGAAGCCCTGGAGCGTCGTGAGCTTCCTCGCGGAGAGCGAGTACAGCTTGGAGGAGAAGATGGCGGTGGCGGCGTGCCCGGCGAGCAGGGTGAACAGCTCGAAGTCCATCGCAGTGAAGGCGGTCTTCTGTACGAGCAGCTTGTTGATCGAGATCACGCCGATCACGCTGTCCTTGATCTTGAGCGGGATCACCGCCAGTGGCTCGTCGAAGGGCGTCGCCTCGCGGGCGGCCACGTTCTCGGCGAAGTAGTTGTCTCCCGAGGCCGCGGAGCCTCCGATCTTGCCCTGGCCGATGGGGATGGTCGTCACCCCGGCGGTCTGGCCCTCGCTCGTCTCCAGCTCCAGGCTGCCGCTCTTCTCGTTGAGCACGAAGACGTGGAAGGCCTCGGCCCCGATCAGGTTGATCACGATCTCCTGGACGATGCGGACGACCTCCTTGTAGTCCAGGGTGGAGTGGAGCTGGTAGGAGGCGACGTACAGGTTCGCCAGGTTGTTGTTCTGCTCCTCGATCTCGAGGTAGCGGTCGGCGAACTCCTTGTTCTCGGCCTCGACGCGCTTGAAGCGCTTCTCCATCTCCTGGAGCTTGCCTTCGAGGTCCTTGACCCGCTGGTGGAGGACGCCTGCGTCGCCGGCCGGGGCTGCTGACCCGCTCTCGAGCTGTGCCACCCGGAAGCGCAGCCGCTCGTTCTCCTTGAGCAGCTCCTCGGTGAACTCCTTCGCCTTCGTGAAGATGGAGAAGAAGTCCTGGCTCTTGCGCGGATCGTCGGGGTTCGCCAATGTGCCCTGCCGGGCGGGATTCTAGCGCAACATGCGCTCGCGAAGGATGGCTCCAGCGACCATGCGCGGCTAGGCGCCCCTCACCTTCCGCTGCAGGAACGCGTTCTCCAGCGCGATGCCGGCCTGGTTGATGAAGAGCTCCAGGGTGTCGAGGCGGCCGGGCGTCACGCCCGTCTCGGGGTTGTCGCCGTACAGCAGCGCGATCGTCTCGCGGTTCGTGAGCAGGGGCACGAGCACGGCGCCTCCGGCCTTGAATCGGCCGAGCCGCGCTGCGAGCGTCTTCGTCCACTTCCCTTCCGGGAGCGCGCCGACGAAGGTCTTCTGCCCCTCCACGACGTCGCGGAAGATCGAGTCCTCGCCGAGCGGGATCACGATCTCGCGGACGAGGAGGCCGACCTTGTGCTCCTTCGGCACCATCCCGAAGCCACCCAGGCCGCGGAGCGCCTCGTTCTTGACGAGCAGCAGGACGCCGCGCTCGAAGAACTCCCGAGCCACGCGCATCACCATCATCGCGATCTGCGTCGGGTCGGACTGCTTCCGGAGCTCGGCGACCCGCTCCTGGAGCAGGCCCAACTCCCGGGACAGGTCGGCGGCCGAGGCCGACGCCGCCGCGGGCGCATCGGAGCCGGCGAGGCGCGCAGTCGACTTGCGGGCGGCATCGCCTCCCCGCCCCATGGAGGGCAAGATGTCCTGGACGAGGCGCGTCGCGAACGCGCGCAGATCGGCCTCGAACTGCTTCCGGTCGAGCTTGGAGAGCCCCGGCTTGAAGACGAAGCTCGAGATCCCCATCTGGCGCGCCCGCGCCCGCAGGCCTGGGTTCAGGCTGTCGGTCATCATCAGCACCGGGGGCCGGAGGTGCATCTTCCAGAGCCGCTTCACGACCTCGAACCCGCCCTGAAAGGAGGACCCCCCCGACGCGGGCATGCCGAGATCCACGAGGAGCAGGAATGAGGTGCCGGCCTTGTTGAGGGTGTGGGCGGCCTTCACCGCGGACTCGGGATCCTCGGCCTCGATCACCTCGTACCCCACCACGCGGAACAGGCCTCCGATGATGCCCCGCACGTCGTCCTCGTCGTCGACGAGCAGGATGGTTCGGGGCGGCGGAGAGGGCGCCGGCTCCGGGGCTGGCGCCGGGGCGGGCTTCGCGGCCGGCGCGGGCGGCGGAGCCGACGCGGGGACGAAGGCGACGGTGGCGCTGTCGTTGAGCGGTTGCGGCTCCGGGTCGGCCTCGGCTTCCAACGTAGGGAGCGCCTCGGTCGCGGCCTCGCGCACGAAGGAGGCGATCACGCTGTCGCCGGCCTCCTCGACCTGGTCGTCCTCGTCGGCGGCTGGAGCAGGCTCGCCGAGCGCCTCCACGGGCACGTCTGCGAACGACGCCTCCAGGGCCGCGGTGGAGTCGCGGCGGTCCTCGTCGAGTCCGCGGGCGAGATCGAGGAGCATCTCCTGGGGATTGATTCCCGTCTGGAGCGTCTCCAGGGCGATCTCGCGCGCCCCGACGGCCTGCGGAAGGTTGTCCACCAGCGCGAAGCTGAACTGTCCCTCTCGCAGCCGCGTCAAGCGCTCGAGCGCCATGACGATGCGGTTCTTGATCACTGCGTTGCGCCGGTCGGGTGGCAGCGTGGCGATGCGAGGGTCGACGGGAAGGCTCTCCCAGGTGAACGCCGACACCACCAGGCCGTCGTGGAAGACGATCGCGCCCTGGCCCTCCTCGGCCTGGATGGTGAGGTAACCGGTCTTCTTGCTGAAGGAGACGATCTGAAGGATGTCGAGGAGAGGCAGGTCCTCGAGATTGCCGGTCAGGGTCATCCGGCGGCGATTCTACACTGCGGCGAGAATGGCCTCGGCCATCCGCTCGAGAGGCACCGACTCGTCCACCACCCCCGCCTCCACCGCGGATTTCGGCATCCCGTAGATCACGCAGCTCTCCTCGGCCTCGGCCATGGTGCGTCCGCCGTGCTCGCGGATCGCCCGCAGCCCCTCGGTGCCGTCCGATCCCATGCCGGTCAGGACCACGCCCAGCGTACGCGAGCCATAGACGCGGGCGACCGCGGACATCAGCACGTCGGCCGAGGGCCGGTGCAGCGCGTGCTCCGGCTCGTCCTCCAGCACCACCTTGACCGTCGCCCCGCGGCGCCGAACCTTGGTGTGCGTGCCGGCGGGCGCGACGAGCACCGTGCCGGGCTGGACCGTGTCGCCGTCCTCGGCTTCGCGGACCGCCAGCTCGCTGCGGGAGGCCAGGCGCTCGGCAAGCGAGCGCGTGAAGCCGATGGGCATGTGCTGAACGACCAGCACCGCCGAGGGCAGCGACCGAGGCAGCCGCGGCAGGATCGCCTGCAGCGCGGGCGGGCCGCCCGTCGAGGTCGCGATGACCACGACGTCCGCCCGTGCCTTGCGGGGCAGCACCTGGAGCGGACGCTCTTCGAGCGTCCGCCGCGGCACGTGGACGCTGGCGATGGCGCGGATCTTGGCCTTCAGCTCCTCGGCCAGGTTGAGCAGGTTCATGTTGCCCTGGACGCGCGACTTGTCCACGAAGTCGAGGGCACCGAGCTCGAGGCCCCGCAGCGTCACGTCGGCGCCCTCGCGCGTCTGGGAGGAGAGCAGCAGCACCGGCAGGGGGTTCTCGGCCATCAGCCGCTCGAGCGCTTCGAGCCCTCCCATGCGCGGCATCTGGACATCCATGGTGACCACGTCGGGGCGCAGGCTCTTCACCTTCTCCAGGCCGTCCCGACCGTCAATCGCCTGGCCGACGACCTCGAGGTCCGGCTCGCCGCCGAGCATCCGCGTCAGGGCCTGGCGGACGAAGGCCGAGTCGTCCACCACCAGGATCCGGATCTTGCGTCGACTCATGTCGTCGCCTCCGGCGGCTTCTGGTAGACCATGGCGCCCGGGAAGCGGATCGGCGTGAAGCTGTCGGTGATCCGGGACAGGGACTCGGCGTGGCCGAGCATCAAGTAGCCCTCCGGCGCGAGGGTGCGCCAGAAGTGCTCCACGACCTTCCGGATCGCCGTGTCCGAGAAGTAGATCAGCACGTTCCTGCAGAAGATCGCGTCCACGGGGCGCAAGTCATCGAAGCTCGTGGCCTCCATCAGATTACCCTGCCGGAAGCGGATCAAGCGCCGTAGCGGCTCCTTGACCCGCTCCCCCGATCCCTCGCGCGAGAAGTGCCTTTCGCGGATGCCGGGGGCGAGGCCGCGGAAGGAGTTGTGGAAATAGACGGCCTTCCTGGCCCGCTCCAAGGCCGCCTCGTCGATGTCGAGGCCCACGAGGTCCACCTCCCAGTTCCAGAAGAACTGGCCGCTGTCGTAGACGATCATCGCGATGGAGTGGATCTCCTCGCCTGTCGAACAACCCGCCGAGAGGACGCGCAAGGTGCGCTCCCCGCTGCGCGCCTTGCGCTCCTTGATCGCCTTCAGGACGTGCTCCTGGAACACCTGGAGCTGCGGCTGCTCGCGGAAGAAGTAGGTCTCGTTGTTGGTGAGGTGGCTGGCCATTCGCTGCAGCTCCTCGTTCCGCTGGGGACCGAAGCGCAGGTAGTGGTAGTAGTCCTCGTAGGTGAGCAGGTCGAGGCTCGTGAGCCGCGCCGCCAGCCGCGCGCGCAGCGTGTGGCGCTGGCCGTCGTCGAAGAACAGTCCGAACTTCTCGTGGATGAAGTCGCGGATGAGGCGGAACTCCTCCTCGTCCAGCTCGACGTCGTGATCCGTCGGGTGGAACATCAGCGCCGCAACTCTGCAACCACGGCCCACACGACCACAGAGGACACAGAGAGAACAGAAGATCGGCCCGAGGTCACAGAGTAGTTAGGGATCCCGGTTGATTCCCCTCGAGACGGTCTGACCTCCCTTTCTCTGTGTCCTCTCCGTTCCACCTCCGTGCTCTCTGTGGTTGTCCTGGCCGTGGTTGGAG
>Ga0075428_100006037_pt1 | contig 13455 bp, 15 predicted proteins | sample RhiMetdeltSRZDD2_FD_75291 | JGI IMG/M metagenome (GOLD analysis project Ga0075428, IMG submission 75291) | Populus rhizosphere microbial communities from Tennessee, USA - Rhizosphere MetaG P. deltoides SRZDD2 | ecosystem: Host-associated > Plants > Roots > Rhizosphere > Soil | place: USA...
TGACGCCGTCGGTGGTCGCAATCTCCGCGAGCACGTGCCAGTACGCGTCGACGGTCCTGCCGCTTGCTTCGTAGGTCTTTTCCGGGAGCACCCGGAGCACGCTTACTTTGACTGTCTCGATCTTCATGGGTGATCATCCAGCTACAATCCGCCCGCTGACTGCAACTTACCATCATTGACGATTCCGCAGTAGAACCCAGAGGTCAACATCATGGACAAGACCACCACCACGCTCGCGAACTACGTTGCCGGCCTGACCTACGATCAGCTCACGCCCTCCGCGGTCGGAGCGATCAAGAAACGGCTCATCGACTCGATCGGGTGCGCCATCGGCGGTTACAAGAGCGAGCCGGCCGGGATCGCCCGTCGGCTCGCCGCAGAGGCCAGCGGCAAGCCGCCGGCCCGCATCCTCGGCTCCGGAGAATCCACCTCCATGGAGATGGCGGCCTTCGCGAACGCGGTGATGGTGCGCTATCTCGACTGCAACGATACGTTCATCTCGAAGGGCTCCGGGCATCCGAGCGACATGATTCCCGCGTGCCTGGCGGTGGCCGAAGCTCACCACGCGAGCGGGAAGGACACCATGGCGGCGGTGGCCGCGGCGTACGAGATCTTTACCGGCTTTGCGGACGTCGTGGGCTTGCGCGAGCGCGGCTGGGACCAGGGCGTCTTCGTCGTGCTGGGCACGGCGGCCGCGGCGGCCAAGTTGCTGGGATTGAACGGTGCGCAGATCGCCGAAGCGCTCTCCATCGCGGTCAGCAGCAACATCCCGACGCGGCAGGCTCGCGCCGGCGAGCTTGCTATGTGGAAAGGCTGCGCCACGGCAGCCGCCGCGCGCGGCGGCGTCTTTTCGGCGCTTCTCGCGCAGAAAGGCATGACGGGGCCTACCGCGCCCATCGAGGGCAAGCACGGCATGTGGGAGCAGATAACGGGTCCGTTCCAGATGGGCAAGCTCGGCGGCGCGGGCGCGCCGTTCGGCATCGAGCGTACGAACCTCAAGTTCTTTCCCGCCGAGTACCACTCCCAGGCGCCGCTCTGGGTCGCGCTGGAACTGCGCAAGAAAGTGCGCCACGAGGATATCGAGTCCATCGATATCCAGACCTATTACACGGCGTGGAGCGAGATCGGCAGCGAGCCCGAGAAGTGGGATCCGCAGACGCGCGAGACCGCCGACCACAGCTTGCCCTATCTTTTCTCGCTGGGTCTGGTGGACGGCGCGATCAGGGCCGACAGCTTCAGCGACGAGCGGCTGCGCGACCCGCGGCTCCGTTCGTTGATGCCGAAGATCAGGATCTCGGAGAACAAGGACTTCACGAAGGAATTCCCGGGCAAGCTCACCTCGCGCTTCGAAGTGAAAACGCGCGACGGCAAGACGTTGGTGGAGACGGCGTCCTACGGGAAGGGGCACGCGAAGAACCCGATGAACGATGCCGACGTCGAGGCCAAGTTCGTGGGACTGACCGAGGGGCTCATCAAGCCGGGCCAGCGCGACAAGCTTCTCGCCGCCCTGCGGGACGTCGACAGCGCCGCGGATGTGGGCAGCGTGCTGGAACTGGTGCGGGTGGAAGCGTAATGCCCGTCGCACTCGTTTCAAAGAAGTTCGTCGCCGGCTTTGGCGATGCCGTGAAGTCCCTCGCATCCAGCGCCGGCAAGTCCGTCGAGTTCATCACGCCGCCCGAGGAAAAGGGCGCCCGCCTCTCGCAGGGGGACTGCGACCGGATCGATTGCGCGTTTATCGACCGGGCTACACTCTCCAACGAACAGTGTTACGCGGCCTTCGACGCTGCCGTCGTCGCATCGAAAACGATCCGCTGGCTGCAGGTGAACAGCTCCGGGGTGAATCCCGCGCCCTATGTCAGCGCCGTCGCGGAAAAAGGCGGAACGATTACCTCTTCCACCGGCGCTAACGCGGAGCCCGTATCGCAAAGTGCGTTTACCGGCCTCCTCATGCTTGCGCGAGGATTCACGACCCACGTGCGTAACCAGGCCAAACGCGAATGGCGACCGTTGACCGGTGCGGCCCTTCCAGACGACCTGCGCGGCCAGACGGTCGTGACGATCGGACTCGGCGCGGTCGGGAGCAGCTTCGCCCGCTACGCGCGGGCCTTCGGCCTCACGGTGATCGGCGTGCGCCGCAGTCCCATGAAGCCCGGCGATCCGGTCGACGAAATGTATCCGCCGTCGAAACTGGCGGAGATCCTGCCGCGTGCGGACTGGCTCATGCTGACCTGTCCGCTCACCCCGGAGACACGCAACCTCGTCAACGCCGACACGATCGCGCGCATGAAGAAGGGGGCCCGCTTGATCAACGTGAGCCGCGGCGAGGTCATCGACGAGCGAGCGGTGATCGAGGCGTTGAGGAGCGGGCAGCTCGGGGGCGCCTACATCGATCCGTTTACGGTGGAACCGCTCCCGAAGGATTCACCCTTCTGGGACCTGCCCAACGTCATCATCACTCCCCACAATGCCGCGGCTTCCAACGGCAACGAGAAGCGCGTCGCGGAGATCTTCGTCGCCAATTTCGCGCGCTGGGTGCGGGGCGAGACGCTGGCCAATCTGCAGAGCGTGTCATGAGACGGACTAGAGGCCAGGGACTAGAGAATAGAAAACCAGGAACCAGTCTCTAGTCTCCAGTCTCTGATCTCCTATTTCTTCTGCGCCAATCCCATCTCGGTGAGAAATTGCGTCAGCTCGCCCTGCTGGGCCACCAGCCACTTTCCGAATTCGTCCGAGCCCATCCAGACGTCTTCGTACATGTTGCGTGTCATGTACTCGCGCCAGGCGGCGCTCTTGTGGACTTTCGCGAACACGCCTTCGAGCCGGACGACCACGTCGCGCGGGACGCCCGCGGGAGCGACGAAGCTGCGCAACCCACCGGCACGAATGTCGTAGCCCTGCTCCTTGAGGGTGGGAACGTTCGGCAGTCCGGACAGGCGCGCCGCAGCCGGCACGCCCAGCAGGCGCAGCTTTTTCGTCTCCACGTGCGGCATGACCTCCCCCAGGTTCTCAGCGGTCGCGTGGACGTGCCCGCCGAGGACTGCAGTTACCGTGTCGGTGCCGCTCTTGAAAGAGACCGTGTTGATGCGCACGCCGGCGAGCTTTTCGAGGCGATGGATCATCTGGTGCGCGCTGCCGCCAGGGAAGGTGATGCCCACGTTGATCGTCTTGGGGTTGGCGCGCGCCGCCTCGAGGAAATCCTTCAGCGTGCGAAACGGGGAGTCCTCCCGCACCGCCAGGCTGTTCAGATCGAACCCGATGGCGGCGATGGGCTGAAACTTGTCGAGACCGACGTCGAGCCCGGTACGCACCGGCACGCTGATGAGAGTCGTGCCGGTGAGCAGTATCGTGTAGGGATCGCCCTTTTTCCCCGCAGCGTAGGTCAGGCCGACCGCGCCCCCGCCGCCGGGCTTGTTCTGGACGATCATGGGCTGCGGCAGCAATTTTTCCTTTGCGACGATTTCCGCGACCATTCGAGCGACCAGATCGGAGCCGCCTCCCGCACCGGTCGGCGAAATGAGGTCTATCGGGCGGGACGGGTAGGATTGGGCGGGGCAGGGATGTATCCACGCGGCGAGCAACGGCAGCAGGAGTAGAGCGGATGCCGGTTTCACACGGCCTCCTTTGACACCGCGCTCGCCAGCACCTTGCCCCAGTGCGGATCGGGCTTGACCTTCACGCGGTCGCCCGCCGCCGCCAGTGCCGCGCGCGTGGTCGAGAGTATGTTGAGCAGCACCGGCCGCTTGTGCTCGGCTTCGAGCAGGGGTACGGCGTGCATTGCATGCCACAGGCCGCCCGGCATGAGGAGCGCCTGGGCGTCGGGGGTCTCGCGCAGTACCTGGCCACCCAGCTGGAGCGCGAGCTCGTGGTCTTCGGCCGCCCGGAACGACTTGGAAACATCGAACGGCATGGCGTGGGACCGGGTCGCGAGGACTTCGATTCCCGCTTCGGCAAGATAGCGCTTGACCGCGGAGTTCGTCGCCTCGTGCCAGCGGGTGGCGAGCGCAATGCGGGTCGCGCCGAAGTGCTGCAGCGTCGCGATATGCGCCTCGAAATCCGTGTCGCAGGGGATGCCGGTCCGCGACTGGGCCTCCGCGAGTATTTCCCTCATCCGTTTCCGTCCCAGCATCGACGCGACCGGGACGCCGCTCAAGGCGATGCGATCCACTTTCTTCTTCGCCAGCGTGTCTACGCACCGCCAGAAGGTCGGCAGCTCGCGCTCCACCGCTTCGAGGCTGTGCCCGGCGAGGTCGAAGCCGGTCGTGACCAGCATCATGCCCTCGGGCGCGACGCGGTAGAACTGGTAGGCGTCCATGTCGGTGTAGATATGGGGAATGATGTAGCCCAACTGGTACCAGGGGTTGATGACGGTCATTGCGAGAGTTCTCCGAGTGTCGTTTAGAGCTTGGTAATCGGCCCCGCCATCGCCGCTTTCGGTTTCTGAGGCTGCTTCCGGGTCTGCTGGAACGGCAGCTCCATGCGGTAGACCATGGGCCGTTTGGGGTCCACGTAGACGGGTATCGTGCGCACGCCCTGGAGCAGGCGCTCCGGGTTGCTGGAGAGCGGCTCGCTCTGGAAAACGGTATCGACACCGTTTCGCGGGTCTTTGCCCCGGGTTTCCACGAGCCAGCACAAGCCCAGCTCGCGCTGCACCGCGGGATCGTACGCATCACGCTTCCGTCCGTTGTGGACGAGCTCCCAGCGGCCGTCCTCCTCCTTCAGTGTGAAGTCCCCGGGCGGACGCTTCAGGTCCCACTCCGGGTCCATGTCGACGCCCAAGCGCACCCTCACGAACTCGGTTTGCACCAGCGTTCCCCCCTTTTCGAGCCGTGCAAAGGGATCTTCCCGGAACGACCGGACGATGAGCATCATCGCCAGCACGATGATAACGCCGGGAACCAGCGTGAGGATGGGCAGCAGCCAGTTCTCGATCCAGAGGTCCAGCCGCGCGTCCGCCGGGCGCTGCGGGTCGTAGAAAACCGTGAGTTTGTCGCCCGTGGCATAGTGCTTGTAGAGATCGGAGCCTCCGCTCTCGGTGCGCTTCGTCTCTCCGGCAGTGGTGCGAAATTCCACCGTCAGCGTCGGGGTGCCGTCGGAGATCTCGACAATCGTGCCATCGGCGCGCGCGGCGGCGTACTGGAACCACAGCGAGCGGTACGTCATGTAGAGCGTGCCCAGCAGAAAGGGCAGGGCGACGAGCGTCATCGTGATCGTGGTGCCCCACGTCCCGATGCGCTTGAATTGTTCGTTGAGCCGTCGCTGATCCTGCATTCGGGTCTGAACGCCGTCAGTCGAGCTTGATCCCCGTCGCCCGCGCGACCTTGCCCCAGCGCGCGTGCTCGGTTTTCACGAAATCGGCGAACTGGCCCTGGGACAGCGTGCCGGGTGTCGCGCCCTGCTTGCCGAGGCTCGCCATGACCTCCGGCGCGCGCAAGGCGCGCGCGATCTCGTTGTGCAGCTGCCCCAGAATGTCTTTCGGTGTCGCGGCCGGCGCGAAAGTGCCGTACCAGTACACCACGTCGTATGCCGGGACGCCCGATTCGATCACAGTCGGCACCTGCGGCAGGCTCTCCGCGCGGCGCGGCGTGGACACGGCAACGGGCCGCACCTTACCGGCGTTGATGATGCCCATCGCGGCGGGCAACGACGAGAACATGATCTGCACCTGCCCCGCCGCGAGGTCGGCGAGCGCGACGGGCGCGCTCTTGTACGGCACGTGCGTCAGCGTCGCAGCGGTGACCGACTTGAAGAATTCCCCGGAAAGGTGCGTGAAAGTCCCGTTGCCGGCGGAGGCCATGTTGATGTCGCCGGGCCGCGCTTTCGCCAGCGCGATCAACTCCTTCACGTTCCTGATCGGGAGCGAGGGGTGTACGAGCAGCACGACCGGGGTCGTCGCAACCAGTGCGAGCGGCGCCAGGTCGCGTACCGTATCGTAGGTGAGCCTCGTGTAGAGGGCGGGATTCACCGCGATTTCGGAGGTGGAAGCCAGCACCGCCGTGTAGCCGTCCGGCGCGGCGCGCACCGCGGCCTCGGTGCCGATCGAGCCGCCGGCGCCGCCGCGATTGTCCACGATGACCTGCTGCTTGAGCTGCTCGGTGAGCCGCGCCGCGACGATGCGCCCGACGATGTCGGAGCCGCCGCCGGCGGGGAACGGTACGATCAGGCGGACAGGTTTGGTGGGGTAGGTCTGAGCGGAGACAAGGCCAGAAACGCCGACCGCGATCAGGGCGACGAGTAATTCGAATCGCATGCGTCGCGCCCGGTTGTCAGTCGTCACCGGTCACCGCACCGGTCACTGGTCACCGAGGAGCTGCTCCCGCGCCGCGTCCACATCGTCGATCACGCGCGAGAGCCGGGCGATGCCGTTCTCCAGCGAGGCGGCGATGCGCTCGACGCCGAGCTTCTCGCCATCGGGATACATCATGAGCCGCAGGGCCGGGGCGCTGCCCGGCATCGCGACCGCGCCTATGGTCAGTATGCCGTCCTGCTCCAGCATCTCCATCGCCACCAGCCCGGCGGCCTCGACCGGTACGAGCGCGGGCTTTTCGCCGCTGCCGCGAGTTTCACGCGCGATGTCGAGCACGTCGTCGCCGGAGATCGAGACGCCGGGGCCGCCCAGATAGGCGCGCTTCGCCCCGTACTGCCCGGCCAGCACCTCGACTACTTCCTTCGCCAGCTCCCCGGCGCGCTTGATCACCGCGGGATCGAAGTCGCGCAGCGCGTTGGCGACGCCCACGTACTGGCCCGCCTGCGCTTCCAGTCCCAGCTCGTAGGCGCGGGAGCCTATGGTGGTGACGAGATCCTTGCGGCCGACGAAGACGCCCGCCCGCGGACCCGCGACGTGCTTGTCGGCGGAGCAGACGGCGAGGTCCACTTCGCCCACCTGGAACGTGCGCGGCTCCTCGAAAAACCCGATGCGCGATGCCATGTGCGCGTCGTCCACGAATACGAGGGTGTGCGGTGCCCGCGGGAGCGCCAGCGCTCTCTTGAAGTCCGCCAGGTCCAGATGCTTCTTGGACGCAGTGATTGGCGTGATGAGGAGCAGCCGCGGCGCGCCCTCCGCCTGCCATGCCTTTTCCAGGTCCGCGAACGAAAAGAACTCGGTGAAGCGCGCCCCGGTCATGGCGATCGGGCGCACCGCGGAAGGATGGGTCACCCCGCCTGCCGGAGCGTAACCGAAGACGCGATCGCCGGCCTCGAGCACCGTGGTGAAAGCAATGAAGTTGGCGGCGGAAACGCGATTCAGAATCAACGCAGCGTGGCGACCCGGGTCGGCGCCCATGTGCTTCAACGCCAGCGGCTCGGTATGGCCTTCGAAGCGCTCGAAAAACGGCACGTGGCTCGTAAGGCTGCCCGTGTCCTCGGCGGTGACTCCCCCGCCGCGGTTCATGCCCGAGAGGTCGTAGACGCTGTCCCTGCCCATGCGGCGCACGCGGTCTCCGACCATCCGGCGGGCACGCAGCATGCGCTGCACTTCTTCGTCCGTGCTCTTGAGTATCGTGCCGCGCGCGTAGCGGACTATGGGGTCTACGGGATTGCCGAACCGGTCGGCAGGGGGGGCGCTGCTGGTGGACATGATTGTTCCTGAGGGGTTCATCCAAGCTTAGGCTGGCCCCCTGGCCCGTGCAAGCGCGAGAGCCGGGCCTTTGCGGCGGGGGTTCGACTCCGGCCGCTACCTTTGCTATCGTTCATAGTACGGTCTCGTCAATCCCGTCACTCATGGAGCGTGCCTGTGGGCAAGAAACTCTACGTCGGCAACCTGAGCTACGACATAGGAAACAATGATCTGCAGCAGGCGTTTGCCGCCCACGGAACGGTCGTGTCGGCACAGGTCATCACCGAGCGCGAAACCGGACGGTCCAAGGGTTTCGGCTTCGTCGAAATGGGCAGCGAGCAGGAGGCGCAGGCCGCGATCAGCGCCTTGAACGGCACCGCCCTCGCCGGGCGCAACCTGACGGTGAACGAAGCCCGCCAGCAGGAAAGCCGGGGTGGCGGCCACCGCGGCGACGGCGGGGGTGGCGGCGGCGGGGGTGGATTCGGCCGGAGCCGGGGCGCCTTCGGCAACCGCGGGCGCGGAGGCTATGGCGGTGGCGGTGGAGGTGGAGGCCGTGGTGGTGGCGGGGGCGGCGGCGGCGGCCGTGGCGATCGCTACTGATCCAGGGCAAGCCCACAGTCAAGAGAGGTGACGCATTGGCAAAGACCAACTACCAGTTCGAAAAGCGCCAGAGAGACCTGGCAAAGAAGAGAAAACAGGAGGAAAAGCGGCTGCGCAAGCTGGCCGCGAAAGGATCGGCGGAGGCCGATGGCGCGGAAACTTCCACGGACCTTTCCCAGTCTGAACAAACGGACCCCGCCGCAACGCCTGCGGAAGGTGGGGCTCCCAAGGAGTGATTTAAGTTGAAGTGCTTTCACTGCGGCAAGACGACGGTCGTTCGCACCCACGGCAAGGGAGAGGAATTCCTGCACCGTTGCGAGCGCTGCCGCGGCTACCATAAGTTCACCAGTGCGGGGCGCCACGGCTCCGGCGCGATCAATTACCGCGTGACCAAGATCGACCCGCCCGTCACTGCCAAGTGACGCGTTACTCGACCTTTACGCCCACCTGCTTGATCAACGTGGCGTACTTGGCGACTTCGGTCTTGATGAACGCGGCGAACTCCGCGGACGTGCTGGTAGTGGCGTCCACGCCGAGAGTCGCGAAGCGGTCTTTCACATCCTGCGACTGAAGGATCTTCGTCAGCTCGGTGTTGAGCCGGGTCACGATCGGCTGCTGGATTCCGGCCGGCCCGAGAATGCCCCACCAGCTCGTCATCGAAAAGCCCGGCACGCCCGATTCGGCCACGGTGGGAACGCCCGGCACGAGCGGGGTCGGCTTGGGGCCCGTCACCGCCAGCGCGCGGAGCCGCCCGGCCTGCACGTGCGGCAGCACGACCGCCATGTCCGAGAATACGACGTCCACGTGGCCGCCCAGAAGATCGGTGGTGATGAGCGCGGAGCCTTTGTACGGGATGTGGACCAGGTCGACCTTGGCCATGATCTTGTAGGTTTCCGCCGCAAGGTGGGAGATGCTGCCCGGCCCGCTCGAGCCGAAGTTCAGCTTGTCCTTGCGCGATTTCACCAGCGCGGTGAACTCCTTGAAGGTCTTGGCCGGGACGGACGGATGCACCACGACGATCTGCGGCGCCGTGACGGCGAGCGTGACCGGCGTAAAGTCCTTGAGCGGGTCGTAGCCGACGTTCCGGTAGATGTTGTGGTTGATCGCGACCGGGCCGACGTTGCCCACCACCAGCGTGTAGCCATCGGGCGGCGATTTCACCGCATTCGCCATGCCGATGCTGCCCGCGACGCCGCTGCGATTGTCTATGATCGTCTGCTGATTCCAGGCATCGGTGAGCTTCTGACCCAGCGTGCGCCCTATGATGTCGGAGGTGCCGCCGGGAGGAAACGGGACGACGATACGGACCGGTTTCACCGGATAAGTTTGTGCAACGGCTGCGTTGCACAAACTTATTAACAGGAAACCGGATAGTACAAGCGCCAGTCTCTTCATGATTCGTCCTCCTTGGGTCGTTTTGTTATCGGTGCTTCCAAAAGGAAAATGCCGGCGTCAGCCGGCATTCAGAACCTATTTCATGTACAGATATGAAATAGGTTCTTAGGGGATCTGGATCTTCCCTCCACCCGGCATGCCGCCGCCCGGCAATCCGCCCATGCCGCCCTGAGGCACGACGATGGAGGAGGCCGCCTGGCGGCGGAGCTCCTGCAGGTCCTTGACGGTGCGCTCGACGGCGGCCTTGGCGGCGTCAGCGTAGCCGGTGGCTGCCTCGCCCAGGGAGCCGGCCTCGATCTCGAAATTGACCGGCAGCGGCCCTACCGAAGTGAGTATCTGGGTCTCGCCCGCGTACAGCGTGGTCCTGTCGGTATCATCCGAGCCGTCGCTCTTGACCGGCGTCAGGCGGCGGATCACGCCGATCTTGCGGTCGGTGAACACGTCCTCGCGGTACAGCGTCGCGGGGTCTATCTTCAAATCCGGAGTTTTATCGTCAGGTCTTTGCGCCACGGTAACCTCGCTTGGAAATTCATGCGAATTCCGTACATGGGGACGATTTCCCCACGAATCAATCGCATTCGGGCAGTTCTTAGCGTATCAGAAAAGCCAATCATCCGGTGCGGTTGAGCCTGTTGAGCAGGGCATCGCAGGCCGTGCCCGCGGCATCTTCCGCCCCTATTGCCCGGGCAAGGCTCGCCGCGCGTGCGGCGTAGCCCGCCTGACCCAGGAGGGGCGACAGTTCCCGCGCCATTGCATCACCCGTTGCCTTTCGGAACGGAACGCTGCGGGCGGTCCCGAGGGCGACGGCGTGCCGCGCGTTGTCGGGCTGGTCGAAGGCGACCGGGACGATGAGCTGCGGCCGGCCGGCGGCGAGCGCCTGCGCGAGGGTGCCGATGCCACCCGGGTGCACGATAGCCGCGGCATGGGGAAACGCGCTGGAGTACGGCAGGTAGCGAAAAACGCGAATCGAGGACGGCAGCGCGCCGAGTTCCTCCGGCGGCGCGCCGGTGATGAGCAGAGCGCGCTGGTCCAGCCGGCGCGCGGCCTCGATCGCATGACGCCAGAAATCGTCGGCGACCAGCACCGCCGACGACCCCAGCGCGAAAACGAGCGGCGGCTCGCCCGAAGCGAGGAACGCATCCAGCGCAGCCTGCGTCGCGGCGTCGGGCGGCGGCCCGTCGTAGCGCGGGAAGCCGCAGAGAACCGTGTTGGGCGGCCAGTCGGGTTGCCGCCCGGCGAACTTGCCGGAAAAAAGCGCAAGGTTGAGCGCCGGCGAATACTGCCCCTCCATCTGCGCAACGGGGCCGGGGACGGACAGCCCGAGATCCCCGCGCAACCGGTAAAGCGGCGCTTCCCAGCGGCGCATCATGAGCCGCGGTATGCGGAAAACGAACCGGTACGCACCGGTGCCGAGCACCCGCATCGCCCTCAGCCACGGCGCGCCGGGCAGGACGGGCGGATCGGCGGCGGAGAAAAGCGAGAGCGGCGCGAGCACGGTCGAAGCCCAGGGGAGCCCGTGCTTCTCCGCGAGAAGCGGACCCACGAAGACGAGCGGGTGATTCACGAGGAGGTCGGCGCCCGCCGCAGCGCGCTCGAGGTCCTCGTAGCTCTCGCGCAGGTGAGGCATGAACATCTCCCGCACCAGGACCTCGGGCCCGCGTCGGGGATCCACCAGGCGGCGCATGACCGTCGCGCGGTCGCCGAATCCGTCCATCGAGGGGCGTAACGGCGCGAAATCCACGCTCGACGCCTCCACGGGCTCGCGAAACGCTTCGAACGTCGCGATGACCGGCCGGTGCCCGCGCCGCTTGAGCTCGCGCGCGATGGCGATGTACGGATGAAGATCGCCGAGGGAGCCGAAGGTGGCGAACACTACACGCATGCGCTAACGGCGTGACCAGTGACCGGTGACCGGTGCATGAGTGCCGCCGCTTCGCGGGCAGGCCGACACCTATCACTTATCCTTTTTCACCCATCACGCCTTTGATGCCGGCGGCCGGCGCAGAGCGGGAATGCCCGTGCGCGCGGCGCGGCGATGCTGCTCGACGATAAAGTCTCCAAGCAATTTCACTTCGGCGAGCCGGGGAGAGGTGCGGCGGGCGACGAGCGCGAGCGTGCGTGAGGGGGCGGGAATGGCGAAAGGCCTTGCCACGAGCCGCGTGCCTTTCAGTAATCCGTGCTTCAGCGTGATCTCCGGCAGCAGCGTCACGCCCATCCCGCCTTCGACCATCTGGATCAGTGTGTAGAGGCTGGTTGCCTCCAGCCGCGGCTCCCAGCCGCCTCGCCGCGGTCCGCAGGCGGCGATGGCGTGGCTCCTCAGGCAATGGCCTTCCTCCATCAGCACCACGTCCTTCGGGTCGAGCTTGCGGATGGCGACTTCCTTGTCCCGCGCGGCGGGATCGTTTTCGGGGACGACGAACCAGAATTCGTCCTTGAACAGCTCCTGCACGTGGAGGTCTTCCGTGTCGTACGGCAGCGCGATCAGCGCCACGTCGAGGCTGCCGGCCCGCAGCCGGTCGAGCAGGCGCTCCGTCAGGTCCTCGCGGAGGTACAGCTTGAGCCCGGGATAAGCGCGGCGCAGCGGAACGAGGATCTCCGGCAGCAGGAAGGGCGCGATGGTCGGAATCGTCCCGAAGCGCAGCGGTCCCGACAGGGGCTTGGCGGCGCTGCGGGCGGATTCCGCAAGATCGTTTGCCGCGGCGAGCACACCGCGCGCCCGCTCGACGACTTCCTCGCCCACGGCGGTGAGGCGCACCGTGCGCCGGTCACGCTCGACGAGCTGCACCCCGAGGACGGTTTCAAGCTCCTTGATGCCGGCGGAGAGCGTCGACTGGGTGACGAACTGCGCCTCCGCCGCCTCGCGGAAGTTCAGGCGCTCGGCCAGCTCGATGAGGTAGCTCAGCTGACGCAGAGAAGGAAGTGCTGGCATGACCTATTCATGCAAAAACTCCTGGCCACGGAATCACACGGAAACACACGGAAAGTAGAAGACAAGAACACCGTAGTTCTTCAGCGCAAAGGATACGAACATGTTCTTGAATGGTTTTGCGCTGCATTGTCCTTGAACGTCCGTGACCTTCCGTGTGTTTCCGTGGCCAATTTGAACTTGATCGTAAATTACGATCAGTATAACCGAGATAAGTCATTGGAGCGATCAGAACGGACGGCGCAGACTCCTGCCTCATCAGTGCGTACCAACGAAAAGGAGAGCGACATGCTGACTGTTGGAGACCGTATTCCGAAATTCGACGTCCAGGCGGTGGTGTCCACCGACATGGAAAAGGCCTTTCAACGCGTGACCGGCGAGTCCGACGCGGGCAAGTGGAAGATCGTGTTCTTCTGGCCCAAGGACTTCACTTTCGTCTGCCCTACCGAGATCGCGGCGTTCGGCAGGCTCCACGGCGATTTCCAGGACCGCGAAGCGGTGGTCTATGGCGTGTCGACCGACAGCGAGTTCGTACACCTCGCGTGGCGCCGCTCGCACCCCGATCTCAAGGACCTGCCGTTCCCGATGCTGGCGGACGTCAAGCGGGAGCTGTCGAGCGCCTTCGGCATCCTCGACCGCAAGGAAGGCGTGGCGCTGCGGGCGACCTTCATCGTGGACCCCGAAGGCGTCATCCGTTTCGCGTCGGTCAACGATCTCAACGTCGGGCGCAACCCGCAGGAAGTGCTGCGCGTGCTCGATGCCCTGCAGACCGACGAGCTGTGCCCGTGCAACTGGAAGAAGGGCGAGGAGTTTCTGAAGGCGGCCTGACCGAATCATAGCTCCCCTCTCCCCGAACCCGGGGGAGAGGGAATTCCTGGAGGAATCATGTCATTACAAGCACTGAAAGACCGCCTGCCCGACTACGCGAAGGACATCAAGCTGAACTTGGGCTCCCTCGCGTCCGAGCAGGTGCTGAACGAGA
>Ga0075428_100006040_pt1 | contig 13450 bp, 17 predicted proteins | sample RhiMetdeltSRZDD2_FD_75291 | JGI IMG/M metagenome (GOLD analysis project Ga0075428, IMG submission 75291) | Populus rhizosphere microbial communities from Tennessee, USA - Rhizosphere MetaG P. deltoides SRZDD2 | ecosystem: Host-associated > Plants > Roots > Rhizosphere > Soil | place: USA...
CGGCAGGGACAGCGCTCGACGTTCTACTGCCCGGGATGCCAGCGTTGAGCACCACCGGCACCTGGACCGTCCCCGCACGCGCCCTCGAGCTGGGCCTCGCGGACCTGAAGAACTGGCGCGCGAACGCCTCGCAGCGGCTGGCGGGCTTTCGACGCTGGGCCCTGGTCGCGCGCCTGATCGACGAGCAGACCGCCTCGCGCCTCGCGCACGTCGAGCGGCGCCTCGCCAACGAGCGGCTCACCATCGCATTCGTCGCCGAATACTCGCGCGGCAAGAGCGAGCTCATCAACGCGCTCTTCTTCGCCGACCTCGGCACGCGCCTGTTGCCCTCGGGCCTGGGCCGCACGACCCTGTGTCCCACGGAGATCCTGTGGGATCCGTCGCGCCCGCCCTCGATCCGACTGCTTCCGATCGGCACGCGCGAGAGTCCGAAGGCGCTGCGCGAGTACATCGGCGAGCCGGGCGCATGGACCGAGATCGCCCTCGACCCGAAACAGCCCGAGAGCGTGGCTACGGCCTGCCAGGCGCTGTCCGAGTCGCTCACGATCGCGGGACAGGCGGCGGTGAACCTCGGCCTCACCGCGGAGGCGACGGGCCGCGTCGACATCCCGCGCTGGCGCTACGCGATCATCAACTACCCGCACCCGCTGCTCGAAAGCGGCCTCCAGATCCTCGACACGCCCGGCTTCAACACCATGGGCTCGGAGCCCGAGCTCACCCTGCACCGCATCCCGGATGCCGCCGCGATCGTGTTCATGCTCGGCGCCGACACGGGCGTGACGCGCACCGACCGCGAGCTGTGGAGCGAGCACATCGAGCCGATCCACGGGGTCGACAAGAGCTGCTACGTGGTGCTCAACAAGATCGACGGGCTGCGCGACGGCTTCAAGCCCGAGCAGCAGGTGCTCGAGGAGATCGACCGGCAGGTGAAGTCCTCGGCCGAGACGCTGCGCGTGGATCCCACGCGCGTCTTCGCCCTCTCGGCCAGGCAGGGGCTGGTCGCCAAGATCCAGAACGACCGCGACGGCATGATGAAGAGCCGCCTGTACCGCCTCGAGCAGGCGCTCTCCCGGGGCATGGTGCACCAGCGCCGGCTCGACCACGCGGCGGTGATCCGCGCGGAGACCCGCACCGCGTTCGCCGAGTCGCGCGCGCTGGTCGACAGCCGCGCCGAGTTCACGCGCGACCAGATCGAGGAGCTGGAGGCGCTCCAGGGCAAGAACCAGAAGCTGGTGGACTCGATCGCGCGCAAGGCGGCGGCCGAGCGCGAGCGCATCGAGCAGGCGCGCGCCGTGCTGATGGGAATGCGCACCATCCACAACCGCAACGCCGACGAGCTGGCACGCCTGCTCGACCCGAACTCGGTTCGCGAGGCCGGCATCCAGGCCCGCATGGGCGTGCTGGGCGCGAAGTTCTCGAGCGGCATCAGCGAGTCGCTCGACCGCTTCTTCCGCCACAACCGCGAGCGCATGCGCCAGGCGATCGCCGTCATCGGCGAAGCCCACGCGATGATGTCCACGGTGAGCCGCAAGTTCTCCGACGAGTACCGCATCGCGACGGTCGAGGCCTCGGCCTTCGCCACCGAGCGCTTCCTGGTCGAGATCGACCGCCTGGAGGAGCGCTGCGCGCGCGACTTCAAGGGTGCGGGGAGCCTGCTCACGCGGCGGCGCTCGACGCTGTCGTCGCTCTTCTTCGACAGCATCGCGCTCAAGGTGATCCACGTCTTCGAGATCGCCGACCGCGAGGTGCGCACCTGGATGAACGCATTCATCCGCCCGCTGGAGGCGCAGCTCTCCGCCTTCCAGGAGCAGTCCAACACGCGGGTCGAGGGCATGACCCGCATCCGCAACGCCGAGACCGACCTGGTGGGGCGCCTGGAAGAGCTGCGCGTGCTCCTCGCCGAGGTCGAGGGCAACGCGCGCGAGTGGGAGGCGCAGCACGAGAGCCTGATGGCGCTGCTGGAATTCGAGCGCGAACACTCGCTCGCTTAGGGGTCAGACTCCGATTCGCGTTTCTGTCCGAATCTCAGGACTGCGAATCGGAGTCTGACCCCTTTATTTCACCAGTGCCGTGAGCGCTTCGTATTTCGCCTGCAGCTCCACGCGCGACTCGACGTGCTCGGGATCGAGCGGGATGCAGTCGACGGGGCACACCACCTGGCACTGCGGCTTGTCGAAGTGACCCACGCATTCGGTGCACTTGCCCGGGTCGATCACGTAGATCTCCGGGCCCATCGAGATCGCCCCGTTGGGACACTCGGGCTCGCAGACGTCGCAGTTGATGCACTGGTCGGTGATCTTGAGCGCCATGGCGCGATATCGCTAGGTGCCCTTGCCGATCTTGGCCTTCATGCGCTCCGCGGTGACGGGGTGGACGAAGGCCGAGATGTCGCCGCCCAGCACCGCGATCTCGCGCACGATGGTGGCCGACAGGAACAGGTATTTGTCCGAGGGCGTGAGGAACAATGTTTCGACCCCGGGCGCGAGGCGCCGGTTCATTCCCGCCAGCTGGAACTCGTATTCGAAGTCGGACACGGCGCGCAGGCCTCGCAGGATCACCCCCGCCGCCTGCTCGCGCACGAACTCCGACAGCAGGCCGCTGAACCCCATCACGGTCACGTTCCTGTACGGGGCGAGCACCTCGGTCGCGACCGACACGCGCTCCTCGAGCGAGAAGAACGGGCGCTTGGCCTGGCTGTGCGCCACGCCCACGACGACGTTGTCGAACAGGCGCGAGGCGCGCTGGATCAGGTCCTCGTGCCCGTTGGTGATCGGGTCGAACGTGCCCGGGTAGACGGCGCGGATGGTCATGGCTCGGTCAGCTCGTAAAGGGCATAGCGTACCGCCCCGGCGCGATCCTCGCGCAGCGTGCGCCAGGCGGCGGGCGGCTCGAGCGGCTGCGCGGACTCGGCATAGACTCGCGCCCCCGGGTTCATCCGCAACGCCAGCGCGGCGAGCGCGGGCTGCGCAAGCCCCGAAGCGTAAGGCGGATCGACGAAGGCCAGGTCGAAGCGCTCGTTCGCGCGCTCGAGCCACGCGAGCGCGTCGGCGTTCACCACCTCGACCTCGGCGGCCCCGAGCTCGCTCGCCGACTCGCGCAGTGCCGCTGCGATCTTGCGGTCGCTCTCGACCATCACCACGCGGCGCGCGCCGCGCGAGGCCGACTCGAAGCCGAGCACGCCGCTGCCGGCGAAGAGGTCGAGGCAAGCGAGCCCATCGAGGCGCTGGCCGAGCCAGTTGAACAGGGTCTCGCGGACACGGTCGGGAGTGGGTCGAAGCTGGGCGGCGGCCGGGAATTTCACGATCCGGCTGCGCCACTTGCCGGCGATGATGCGGACGCGATTGCGACCGCGGGTAGCGCCGTGAGTCATCGTCGCGCGGATCATACCGTAAAATGTTTGGTTCCCATGCAATCCCTCAAGGCACTGCTGCGCAAGGACCTCGAGCTCACGCGCTCGCGCTGGTCCAAGGCGCTCGGGGCGCTGCGCAGCCGCCCCATCATCGACGAAGCGCTGTACGAGGAGCTCGAGGAGCAGCTGCTCGGCGCCGACGTCGGCACCGCGGCCACGACCGAGCTCGTGAAGCGCCTGCGCCAGGCGCAGCGCGACAAGAGACTCGCCACGGGCGATGCCCTCGCCGAGGAGTTGAAGTCCGTGCTCACGCAGCTGCTGGCGCCCCTCGAGAAGCCGTTCCCGCAGCATCCGCCGAAGCCTTTCGTGATCCTGCTGGCGGGCGTGAACGGCGCCGGCAAGACCACCACCATCGCCAAGCTCACCAGGCTCTTCCAGTCGCAGGGCAAATCCGTGCTGCTCGCCGCGGGCGACACGTTCCGCGCGGCCGCCGTCGAGCAGCTCGCCGAGTGGGGACGGCGCCACCACGTGACCGTGATCGCCCAGGAGAAGGGCGACTCGGCCGCGGTGATCTTCGACGCGATGCAGTCGGCGCGCGCCAGGGGAATCGACGTCGTGCTCGCCGACACCGCGGGGCGCCTGCCCACGCAAATGCACCTGATGGACGAGATCCGCAAGGTGAAGCGCGTGATGGCCAAGGCCGACCCCGGTGCGCCGCACGAAACGCTGCTGGTCGTCGACGCGAACACCGGGCAGAACGTGGTGAGGCAGGTCAAGGCGTTCGACGAGGCGCTCGGGCTCACCGGCCTCGTGGTGACCAAGCTGGACGGCACCGCCAAGGGCGGCGCGATAGCGGCGATCGCACGCGAGCACCCCGTGCCGATCCGCTTCATCGGCATCGGCGAAAAGGCCGCGGACCTGCGCCCGTTTGTGGCGCGCGACTTCGTCGAAGCCCTGTTCGCGTGATCCGGTTCTCGTCGGTCGCGAAGCGCTATCCCGGCGGCCAGGAAGCGCTGCGCGGCGTCTCGCTGGAGGTGGCTGCAGGCGAGATGGTCGCCGTCACCGGGCACTCCGGCGCGGGCAAGTCGACGCTGCTCAAGCTCGCCGCCGGCATCGAGCGGCCCTCCTCCGGGACCGTGGTCGTGAACGGCCAGAACCTGGGAGCGCTCGGGGAGACCGCGCTCGCGGTGCTGCGCCGCCGCGTGGGCTTCATCTTCCAGGACCACAAGCTGCTGCACGACCGCAACTGCTTCGAAAACGTGGCGCTGCCGCTGCGCATCGCCGGCTTCGGTCGCGAGGAGGCAGGGCGGCGCGTGCGCGCCGCGCTCGACAAGGTGGGCCTGCTCGCGCGCGAGCGGGCGCTGCCCGTGGCGCTCTCGGGCGGCGAGCAGCAGCGCCTGTGCATTGCGCGCGCGATCGTCAACCGCCCCACGCTCCTGGTGGCCGACGAGCCCACCGGCAACCTCGACGCCGACTATGCGCGGGCGATCGTGGCCCTCTTCGCCTCCTTCCACCAGCTTGGCGTCACCGTGCTGCTGTCCTCGCACGATGACGCGAGCCTCGCGGCGCTCGACTGCCGCCGCGTGGTGCTCGCCGGGGGCGCCCTCGCGTGAGCGTCTGGCTGCGACTGCACGCCCATGCCCTCGCCGAGGCGCTGGGGCGCCTCGCGCGCCAGCCCGTCGCCTCGGGCCTCGCGGTCGTGGTGCTGGGCCTGGCGATCGCCCTGCCGGTGGTGGCCGCGATCGCGCTGCGGTCGGTCGGCGCCGCCGCAGCCGGACTCGACGCCGAGCCGCATGTGAACGTCTATCTCGCGCTCGCCGCCACCGACGAGGATGTGCGTCGCGTGGAGACGGCGCTGCGCGCTCACCCGGAAGCCGCGCGTGTTCGCTTCGTGCCACGCGAGCAGGCCCTGGCCGAGCTCAAGGCGACGTCCCACCTCGCCGAAGTGCTCGCGGCCCTGCAGCGCAACCCTCTGCCGCATGCCTTCACCGTGCGGGTGCGAACCACCGAGGCGGAGCGCATCGCCGCCCTGCGCGCGGAGTGGGGGAGGTTGCCCCAGGTCGAGCAGGTGCAGGCCGATTTCGAGTGGTCGCGGCGGCTGGCCGGCTGGGCCGGGTTCGCCCGGCGGGCGCTCGGCGTGGGCTGGTTGCTGCTCGGGGCTGCCGTGGCCCTGATCGTCGGGCACATGATCCGGCTCCAGGTCGTGACCCGTGGGCCGGAGATCGAGGTGAGCCAGCTGATCGGCGCGACGGCTGCCGACGTCCGGCGGCCGTTCCTCTACCACGGCCTGCTCCAGGGCCTGTTGGCCGGAGCTGCGGCGCTCGCCCTCGCCACCGGGTTGGCCGCCTGGACCTCCCTCGAGCTGCGAGCCCTCACCGACTCTTATGCCCTTGAATTCAAGGTCATCTTCCCCGATTTACTGGAGTGGATCCTCGTCCTGGCGGGGGCGGCCCTGCTGGGCCTGGTGGGCGCCTGGGTGGCGGTGAGCCAGGAGCTCCGGCGCTTCGCCGCCGGCCCCTGAGGGGGAACCTTTTACCTCCCTTAGCACTCCAAGTGGCAGAGTGCTAAACTGCGCTCCAACAAGGAGGAATCGCCAGAGATGACCAGCATGACCCTTCCGGCCACGCTTCCGCCGATTTCCAGCATCGAGTCGTACGTGTCGGCGGTGAACGCCGTCCCGATGCTCACGCCCGAGCGCGAAACCGCGCTTGGCCGCCGCCTCAAGGAAGGCAACGACCTCACCGCGGCTCGCGACCTGGTGCTTTCGCACCTGCGCCTGGTCGTGTCCGTCGCCCGCAACTACATGGGCTACGGCCTGCCGCAGGCCGACCTGATCCAGGAAGGCAACATCGGCCTCATGAAGGCCGTGAAGCGCTTCGACCCCGAAAGGGGCGTGCGCCTCGCCTCCTTCGCGATCCACTGGATCAAGGCGGAGATCCACGAATACATCCTGCGCAACTGGCGGATGGTGAAGATCGCCACCACCAAGGCGCAGCGCAAGCTCTTCTTCAACCTGCGCAGCATGAAGAAGTCGAGCACCGCGCTCACGCCGACCGAGATCGCCCAGGTGGCCACGACGCTGAACGTGAAGGAAAGCGACGTGATCGAGATGGAGCAACGCCTGCAGGGTGGCGACATGGCGCTCGATCCGTCGAGCGACGACGGCGAGGAGTCGATCTCGCCCATCGCCTACCTGGCCGACACCGCCGAGGGTCCGTCGGAAGTGTTCGAGCGCGAGCAGGCCGAGTCGCTGCAGGCCGACGGCCTCGCGGCCGCGCTGCAGGGCCTCGACGAACGCAGCCGCCGCATCATCCAGGCGCGCTGGCTCGCGGGCGATTCGCAGTCGAGCACGCTGCACGAGCTCGCCGACGAGTTCGGCGTTTCGGCCGAGCGCATCCGCCAGATCGAGGCCAAGGCGATGCAGAAGATGCGCAAACACCTCACCATGGCCTCCTGACGGCCCTGGGCACCAGAAAAAAAGCCGGCTAGTGGGTAGCCGGCTTTTTTCTTTCGGTTCTCCCAGGATCCCGGGTTTCCATTCAACTATTCAGCAGCACCCGCAGGTCGGAGGAGATGGCCGCCGAGGCGAGGTTGGGCGGCAGGAGCAGGCGCAGCCGCCCCTGGCGATCGAAGACGAACATCTGCGCGGAGTGGTCGACGGTGTAGGTCTCGGGCGTCTTGCCCGCGCGCTCGCTCGCGTACACCTTGAAGTCCTTGGTCACCGCCGCGGTCTCGGCCTCGCTCCCCCGCAGCCCGATGAACGCGGGATGGAAGGCGGGAACGTACTGGCGCAGCAGCTCGGCGGTGTCGCGCTTCGGGTCCACCGTCACGAACAGCACCTGCACCTCGGCTCCGCGATCACCCAGCTGGCGCACCGCCTTGGCCATGTCCGCAAGCTGGGTCGGGCACACGTCGGGGCAATGGGTGAACCCGAAGATGACGACGACGACCTTGCCGCGGAAGTCCGCCAGCGATCGCGCTCGCCCCTCGTGGTCCTGCAGGCGCAGCGCGCCGCCGCCCATCTCGCCGCCGGTCACGTCGATGCCGGAGAAAGGGCTTTTCGAGGTCCCGAACGGGTTGTCGCAGCCGGCCAGGACCAGGGCTGCGGCCGCGAGCGCCGCAGCGAGGCTGTGTCGCAAGCTCACCCGGCCAGCAGCGGCAGGTAGTGGTCGACCATGAGTGCCGCGAAGATCATGGCGAGGTAGAAGATCGAGTAGGCGAACGTGCGCCGCGAGAGCGCATGGCTATAGTTTCGCCACAACCCCCACGCGAAGGCCAGGAACACGGCATCGAGCACCACGGCCGCGCCGAGGTAGAAATAGCCGGCCATGCCGCTCGCGAACGGCAACAACGTCGTGGCGATCATCAGCAGGGTGTAGAGCAGCAGGTGCAGGCGCGTGTACGCGTCGCCGTGGGTGACGGGCAGCATCGGCACGCCCGCGCGCGCGTACTCGTCCTTGCGGTAGAGCGCCAGCGCCCAGAAATGCGGCGGGGTCCACGCGAAGATGATGAGGAAGAGCAGCAGGGGCTGGTACGTCACGTCGCCCGCCACCGCGGCCCAGCCGAGCACGGGCGGCATGGCTCCCGACGCTCCGCCGATCACGATGTTCTGCGGAGTCGCGGGCTTGAGGATCACGGTGTAGATGATCGCGTAGCCCACGAAGGTGGCGAGCGTGAGCCACATCGTGAGCGGGTTGACGGCATGCCACAGGATGGCGAGCCCGAGGCCGCCCACGGCGCCGGACATCAGCAGGATCTGCGCGCTCGAGATGGTGCCCATGACGGTCGGGCGCGCACGCGTGCGGGCCATCACCGAGTCGATCCGTTGCTCGACCAGGCAGTTGAACGCGGCCGCGGCCCCCGCCACCAGCGCGATGCCCACCGTCGCGGCCGCGAGCACGTTCAGGCCCGGCAGCGTCGGCGCGGCGAGCAGCATGCCGATCACCGCCGTGAAGACGATGAGCGACACCACCCGCGGCTTCGTGAGGGTCCAGAACTGGACCCAGGCGGGTCGTTGGGAGGGGACGATGGCGTTCATGGGAACCGGTGATTTTACCGCACGGCGCCCTCAGCCGATCTGGGACGCCTTCAGCAGCCGCTGCAGGTCGCCGAGCATCCGCTTGCGGTCGGCCCCGGCGGGCCAGCGCAGCATCACGTTGCCGCGCGGGTCCACCAGGTAGAGGTGCGCGCGATCGTTGCCGGCGCCCGGGGGAAGCGTGAGGCCCGTTGGCGTGAGCGCCACGCGCATCCCGGAAAACTCCTCGAGCAGCCCGGAATCGGGAAGCCGCACGTCGTCGACCACGAAGACGCGCTCGACCCGGCCGGCGTTGCGCCCGAGGGCGAGACGCACCTGGCGCATGGCTTCGAGCTTGTCGCGGCAAGCCTGGGTGCACTCGCCCGAATCCGAAGCAACCAGCACCCATTTGCCGGCGAGCTCCCCGAATGCGAGCGCGCCACCTCCGGGGACCTGCAGCTTCTGCGCCGTCACCTGTACCGGGGGAAGCAGCAGCTCGCCGAAGTTGCCGGTCGCCTTCGGCTCGATCACGTTGTAGGCAATGACCGAGGCGACGATGGGTGCGGCGAAGAGCGCCGCGAGCGCCAGGAGCTTGGCGCGCGGGCTCACGGTCGCACGCGCTTGAAGTTGAGACCCAGCCACAGCGCCGCCGCTGTCGCGGCCAGAGCGAACCAGGTGAACGCGTACTCGAGGTGCTTGGCGATCCCGGCGTCGGGTTTCTCGCTCACCGGCGCCAGACCCGGCGGGGGCCGATCGAGCAGCGCCACCACGGGCAGCACCGGCAGGCCCGTGGCGGCCGCGAAGCGCTCGATCGAGAGGTTCTGCCACACGTCGCCCGCGACGGTCTGGGGCGAGAGCTCGAGGAAGCGCGCGGGCGGGCGCGAGGCGAGGCCCGCCACCTCCACCGGGCCCGCGGGAACGTCGACGCGCGGAGCGCGGGGATAGTCGGGACTGCGCGCGATCCACCCGCGGTTGACCAGCAGCACGCCCGGCCCCGGCTCGAGCCTGAGCGGCGTGATCACGTTGAAGCCCGCACGGCCGTCGTGGATCTGGTTGTCGACGAAGAACTGGCGCTCGGGGATCCAGCGCCCCGCGGCGCGCACGCGGCGGTAGATGAGCGACTGCGCGTCGGGCCCCGCGGCCGTGAGGCGCACCGGGTTATCATTGAATCGCGCTTCGAGCAGGGCCTGGCGCTCGCGCTTCTCCTCGGCCCGGTTCATCTGCCAGTTGCCGAGCCACAGGGTGAGCGCGACGAGCGCCGCTGCCGCGATCGTGGCGGCCAGGCCCGGCTCGAAGGAAAACGTCCCGATGCGCATCGTCATCCTCATCCTGCTGTTCGCCGTGCTCGTGAGCCTCTTCTCGGGGCTGTACTTCGTCTACAAGGACAAGAGCGGCGGCAACCGCGCGGTCATCGCGCTCACCATCCGCATCGCGCTCTCCATCCTCGTGTTCTTGATCCTGATCGGATCGTATTACTTCGGCTGGATTCCCGAGCGGGGGCTTTAGGGGTCAGGTTCGAATTCATGCGCTCGGCCGCCAACGCAGCCGCGATGTCTCACGACATTCGATCCTGACCCCATTTATTCCCGCCGAAAGAGAAAGGGCCGCGATCGCGGCCCTCTCGGATCAGGCGTTGTATCCGCCTACACCCAGTACACGAACACGAACAGCAGCAGCCACACCACGTCCACGAAGTGCCAGTACCACGACACGGCCTCGAAGCCGAAGTGGTGGTCGGGCTTGAAGTGACCGGCGACGCAGCGGAACAGGATCACGATCAGCATGGTCACGCCGAGCGTCACGTGGAAGCCGTGGAAGCCCGTGAGCATGAAGAACGTCGACCCGAAGACGCCGGTGGAGAGCTTGAGGTTCAGGTCGGAATACGCGTGCGCGTACTCATAGGCCTGCAACGACAGGAAGATCGCGCCCAGCAGGATGGTGAGGAAGAGGCCGAAGATGAGGTTGTTGCGGTCGTTCTTCTTGAGCGCCCAGTGCGCCCAGGTCACCGTCACGCCCGAGGACAGCAGCAGCAGCGTGTTGATGGCGGGGATGCCCCACGCGCCCATCGGCGTGAACTCCGGCGGGCGGTACGGGCCGGCCGAGGGCCAGTGGGTGGCGAAATCGGGCCACAGGAGCTTGTTGTCCAGGTCGCCCAGCCAGGGCAGCGAGTACACGCGCGCGTAGAACAGGGCGCCGAAGAACGCGGCGAAGAACATCACCTCCGAGAAGATGAACCAGCTCATCGCCCAGCGGAACGACATGTCCACCTGCTTGTTGAACAGTCCTCCCTCGCTCTCGCGCACGACCGTTCCGAACCACCCGAAGAGCATGTAGACGAGCGTGAAGAAGCCCACGCCGAAGGGGATCCAGCCCTCGCCGTGGCTGTTCATCAGCAGGATGCCCCCCACCGCCAGGAAGAACAGCGCGCACGAGCCGACCACCGGCCAGTGCGAAGGAGGAGCGAAGTAATAGCCTGTCGTTTGGGTATTGGCCACGGTCTGGTTCCCTTGTTGTCGCTTGGTCTAACGGGTCACGAACTGCACGATGCCGAACAGCACGAGCACGAACAGCGCGGCGCTCACGAGCCCCGCGACGATCACGTCCTGGGGCCGCAGCTTCTGCGTGTCCGACTCGTAGTCGGAGCGCCGGCGCACGCCGAGGAAGCTCCAGAACACGGCGCGGAACGCGCGGATCACGATGCCGCCTTCTCGAAGAAGGTGTACGAGAGCGACACGGTCGTAAGGTCGGCCGGCGCGTCCGCGCGCACGCGGAAGGTCACCGGCATCTCGCGCGCCTCGCCTGCGGCGAGCGTCTGGTCGCTGAAGCAGAAGCATTCGCGCTTCTCGATGTAGCGATTGGCCACCGCCGGGGCGGTGTTCATCACCGCATGCGCGGTCACCGAACGGTCGAGCGTGTTGACCACGCGGTAGCGGACCGTCGTGAGCTCTCCCGGATGCAGCTTCACGGTGCGGTCGATGGCCTCGAACGTCCAGGGCAGCCCCGCGCTCGAGGCGAGGAGCTCCACCGAGACCGTGCGGCTCGCGTCCACCTGCGTGTTGCCGGAAGCGACCACGCGCGTCTGGGTGATGCCGATCGCCTCGCAGATCTGGCGGTACATCGGCACCAGCGCGAAACCGAACCCGAGCATGCCCACCACGACCACGAGGAGCTTGCCCAGCATCTGCCGGTTGCGCTTCTTCAGGTCGGGTTGGTCGTCCATCAGCGCACGAAGAACTTGAGGATGACCACGAGGTAGATGCCGAGCGCCATGGCGGCCAGCACCACGCCGGTCACGATGGCCCCGCGGCGCTGCTTGCCGTCCATGCCGTCCCCGCCCATCGATTGAGCCGCGCGATTCACTTGATGACCGGCGAGGTCTCGAACGTGTGGTACGGCGCCGGCGAGGGCAGGTGCGTCCACTCGAGCGAGTCCGCGCCCTCCCACTGCTTCTGCTCGGCCTTGGCACCACCGCGGATCGTCGAGACCACGATGTACAGGAAGAGCACCTGCGACACGCCGAAGATGAACGCGCCGATGGTCGAGATCGCGTTCCACTCGTGGAACTGCAGCGCGTAGTCCGGGATGCGGCGCGGCATGCCCGCCAGGCCCAGGAAGTGCTGCGGGAAGAACGCGATGTTGAAGCCGATCATCGACAGCCAGAAGTGCAGCTTGCCCATCCCCTCGCTGTACATGCGCCCGGTCCACTTGGGCAGCCAGAAGTAGATGCCGCCGAAGATGGCGAAGAGCGCGCCCGACACGAGCACGTAGTGGAAGTGCGCCACCACGTAGTAGGTGTTGTGCAGGGTGATGTCCACCGGCGCGATCGCGAGCACCAGGCCCGAGAAGCCGCCGATGGTGAACAGGAACAGGAAGCCGATCGCGAAGAGCATCGGCGTCTCGAAGGTCATCGAGCCCTGCCACATGGTCGAGATCCAGTTGAAGATCTTCACGCCCGTGGGCACCGCGATCAGGATCGTCGCGTACATGAAGAACAGGTTGCCCGCCGCCGGCATGCCCACCGTGAACATGTGGTGGCCCCAGACGATGAACGACAGGATCGCGATGGAGGCCGTGGCGTACACCATCGAGGCGTAGCCGAAGAGCGGCTTCCTCGCGAAGGCCGGGATGATCTGCGACACGATCCCGAACGCGGGCAGGATCATGATGTACACCTCCGGGTGTCCGAAGAACCAGAAGATGTGCAGGAACATCGTCGGATCGCCGCCGCCCGCGGCGTTGAAGAACGAGGTGCCGAAGTGGCGGTCGGTGAGCAGCATCGTGACCGCGCCCGCGAGCACCGGCATCACGGCGATCAGCAGGTAGGCGGTGATGAGCCAGGTCCAGACGAAGAGCGGCATCTTCATCAGCGTCATCCCCGGCGCGCGCATGTTGAGGATGGTCGTGATGATGTTGATCGAGCCCATGATCGACGAGGCGCCCAGGATGTGGACGGCGAGGATCGTCATGTCGATCGACATGCCCTGCTGGATGATGAGCGGCGGATAGAGCGTCCAGCCCGAGGCGGCGGCACCCCCCGGCACGAAGAACGAGCCCACCAGCAGCAGCGCCGCGGGGATCAGCAGCCAGAAGCTCCAGTTGTTCATCCGCGGGAAGGCCATGTCGGCCGCGCCGATGTGCATCGGCACCAGCCAGTTCGCGAACCCCACGAAGGCCGGCATGATCGCGCCGAACACCATCACCAGGCCGTGCACCGTGGTGAGGGAGTTGAAGAACTGCGGGTCGACCAGCTGCAGGCCCGGCTGGAAGAGCTCGGCGCGGATCAGCAGCGCCATCGAGCCGCCCAGCAGGAACATGGTGAACGAGAACCACAGGTACATCGTGCCGATGTCCTTGTGGTTGGTGGTGTACATCCAGCGGGTGAATCCCGCCGGCGGCCCGTGGTGGTCGTGGGCTTCGCCGTGTCCGTGTGCGTGATCGTCTGCGTGGGTCGCGTGGGCCATCTGTGTGCTCCGCTTTCTTTAACCGGTTACTTGCGCGCGGCCTTGACTTCCGCCGGCATGACCGCTTCCGCCTTGTTGCCCCAGGAGGTGCGGGTGTGGGTGATGACGGCGGCCAGCTCGCTGTCC
>Ga0075428_100006041_pt1 | contig 13449 bp, 11 predicted proteins | sample RhiMetdeltSRZDD2_FD_75291 | JGI IMG/M metagenome (GOLD analysis project Ga0075428, IMG submission 75291) | Populus rhizosphere microbial communities from Tennessee, USA - Rhizosphere MetaG P. deltoides SRZDD2 | ecosystem: Host-associated > Plants > Roots > Rhizosphere > Soil | place: USA...
TCCGCATGAAGCATACGGACTACGACGAGCTGCGCCGCATGCTGGACGACGCCGGCCGCACCATCCGGGTGCGCGCGACGTGAGCGGCCGCCTGACGTTGCTCGGGCCGCAGCGCCTGGCTCCCACGCTGGGCGAGACGCTGGCGTCGCTGGCCGTGCCGCCCGATGCACCGGTCGCCACGGTGACGGCGGGCTGGCAGGAGCGCGAGCCCGACGACGCCGAGCTCGACGCCCACCTGGGCGGGCGGACCGTGAACCTCGGCCTTTACGGCCGCGTGGGCCTCGTGTTCGAGCGCGACCGCGAGCTGGAGGCCGCCTTCCACGCGCGCCAGGCGACACTGCGGCGCCTGCAGGCCCTCTATCGGGTCCGGCTCGACGCCGCGCTCACGGCCTGTCACACGCTGCTCGCGATGCCCGGCGATGACGTGCCGCTGACCGGAGAGCGGGCGGCCGCGCTCGACGCGCTTCGGGACCTCGATCGCCGACATATCCAGCGCGTGCGCGACGTGCACGCCGAGTTCGAGGCGCGGTGGCGTCCGGGGGAACGCGAGCCCCTCGCCCACGCACGCGCGGCGGTGGCCGGTCTCCTCGGCGGGGTCGCCGCGCTCGCGATCGCCGGCGGACACGTCGCCGTGCTCCTCAATCGGCTGCGGCTGCTCGATGTCGGCGCCCGGGCACGGGGCCTGACGGTCGTGGCCTGGTCGGCCGGCGCGATGGCGGCCTCCGATACGGTGGTGCTCTTCCACGACGATCCGCCCCACGGACCGGGACATCCCGAGGCGTTCGAGGTCGGGCTGGGGCTCGCCCCGGGCGTGGTCCCGCTCCCGCACGCGCGCCGCCGGCTCCGCCTCGATGACGCCCGGCGCGTCGCGATCGCCGCCCGGCGATTCGCCCCCGGCGCCTGCGTGCCGATGGACGAGCACGCGCGGGTCGACTGGGATGGGGCTCGCTGGACGCCCGCCGCCGGAACGCGCCGACTCGGTGGCGACGGCGACGTTCAGCGCTGGCAGCCAGCGTGAGGTTCGCGCGCGCGGAGGGGTTCATCCCCTCGCCCACGATCGAGGGGCTCAGGGCCCGCGGGCCCCTGTCCGCCGCCGACGTCGAGACGTTTCTCGCCGCGCACCGATTCCCGCTGAACGAGGGCGCGACCGCGACGTTCGTGTGGCGCGGCCAGGCCGACGCGGTCCACCTGGTCCACATGATCTTCGGGCTGCCGACCCAGCAGCCGTTCGCCCGCCTCGAGGGCAGCGACCTGTGGTACCTGACGCTCGAGCTCCCGGCCCGCTCGCGGGTCGAGTATAAGATCGAAGTCGTTCGCGACGGGAACTCCGCGCTGATCGAGGACCCCCTCAACCCGCTGAGGACCCGGGACCCGTTCGGGGCCAACTCGGTCGTTCAGGCGGACGGCTACATCACGCCCGAGTGGGTCCAGCACGACCCCGAGGCGCGGCCGGGGGCGCTCGAAGAGCTGGTGGTCACGAGCGAGGGCCTGAGGCGCGACGCGCGGGTCACGCTCTATCTGCCGGCGCGTTTCCGGCGCACCCGCCGATACCCGCTCCTGCTGGTCCACGACGGCGGCGACTTCCTCGCCTACGGGGGGATGAAGACCGTGCTCGACAACCTCTTCCACCGGCATGACGTGGCCGAGATGCTGGTCGCCTTCCTCCATCCCGGCGAGCGGCTGGTCGAGTACGCCGACCACCCGGGCCACGCTAGATTCCTGGCCGAGGAGCTGACCCCGCGACTCGAGCGCGACTGGCCGCTGGCCGCGGACCCCTCCGAGCGGGGCATCATGGGAGCGAGCTTCGGCGCCGTCGCGGCACTGGCCGCCGCCGCGCGTCACCCCGGCCGGTTCGGCCGGCTGCTCCTGCTTTCGGGCTCCTTCGCATTCACCGACATCGGACCCAGCCGCCGGGGCCCGGCCTTCGAGCCGGTGGTAAGCTTCGTCAACGCGTTCCGCCAGCGGCCGACCCGAGTGTCGGATCGGCTCTTCCTCTCGTGCGGAACCTACGAGTCGTTGATCTACGAGAACCGATCGATGGTGCCGCTGCTGCAATCGACGGGCATGGAAGTGCGCTACGTCGAGGCGCGAGACGGCCACAACTGGGAGAACTGGCGGGACCGCCTGCGCGAGGGTCTGTCGTGGCTGTTCCCCGGCCCGCTGTGGATGATCTATGAATAGACACCATGGATGTGGGAGGACGCGATGGCGCTCGTGACGCGCAGGATCGGGCTCTCGCTCGGAGCCGATCTCTGCTGGCCGCTGTGCTACGAGGCGATCATGAAGCGGCTCGACCTCGCGCTGAAGCTGGGTGGCGACACGGTGCGCTTCGAAGTCGATCGGATCACGATCGAGCCCTTCGACCTACGCCAGCCGTGCGAGTACGACCTGGTCGTTGATCGCCTCACCCACTGGTACATGGTGAGCCGCGAGTGGATCAAGAAGGCGATCATCCTGGACGGGCTCTACGTCTTCAACAACCCTTGGGCCATCCAGTCCATGGAAAAGCACACAACCTACTGCGCGATGATGAAGCTGGGCCTGCCGGTGCCCGACACCTGGCTGTTGCCGCCCAAGAAGTACGAGCCCAAGGCCGACCTGGAGCCCACGCTCCAGCGCTACGCGCGCCTGTTCGATCTGGGCGAGGTGGGCGGCCGGCTCGGCTATCCGATGTTCATGAAGCCCTATGACGGCGGCGGCTGGACCGGCGTGTCGCGCATCGCGGACGAATCGACCCTGCGCGCCGCCTACGAGCAGAGCGGCACACACGTGATGCACCTGCAGCGCGCGGTCGAGCCCCACGACCTCTTCGTGCGCTGCATCGGCTTCGGCCCGCAGACGCGGGTGATCCGGTACGACCCGAGTGCCCCGCTGCACGACCGCTACACGCTCGACCGCGACGTGCTGCCGGCCGAGGAGGCCGCGGTCATGCGCGACATGACGCTCACCATCAACGGCTTCTTCGGCTGGGACTTCAATTCCTGCGAGGCGCTGCGCCGCGAAGGGGTCTGGCACCCGATCGACTTCGCCAACGCCTGTCCCGATTCGCAGGTCACGTCGCTCCACTACCACTTCCCATGGCTGGTGAAGGCGAATCTGAAGTGGTCCATCTTCTGCGCGGCGACCCGGCGCCCGATGCGCCAGAACCTGGACTGGGCGCCTTACTACGAGGCCGCCCGGCCCGAGCTGCCGTACCGCGAGCGCCTGCGCGCCACCGGGGCGGCGGCGGAGCGTCACTTCGACGCCGCGCGCTTCGATGAGTTCTGCGCACGGCATCTGCCCCACCTGGACGAGGTGGCGTGGGAGTTCTTCGGCACCGAGGCCGCGCGCGAGGCGGTGCGGGTCAAGGTCCAGGCGCTCTACCCGGCGCACGAGGTCGAACGGTTCACCGAGCTGTTCTGGTCCCGCATCCAACGCTGGCGCGAGGAGGAATCGGCGGCAAGCGCGAGCGCGGCGGCCGGCCCCCAGCTCCAGAAGGCCGCGGCCCCCGCCGTCGCCGACGGTAAGACGTCGCCCGAGTCCCCCTCCCCGGCACGCCGGCCCGCGCGCCGCCGCCCGACGAGGACCGCATGAAGGAGACCACACGCTGGCATTCGGACCGCCTGGGCCAGGAGGTTCAGGTCGTGCGCTGGGGCACCTTCGGCAAACCGGTGCTGCTCTTTCCCACCGCGGGCGGCGACGCCGAAGAGGTCGAGCGCTTCCACATGCTGGACGCGGTCGGTGAGCTCCTCGACGCCGGGCGCATCAAGGTCTACTCGTGCGACAGCGTCGCCGGCCAGTGGCTGGTGGCCGGGCACGGCACGCCGCAGCAGCGCTGCCTGATCCAGAACCGGTTCCAGCAGTTCGTCTACCACGAGCTGGTGCCGGCCATCCGCGCCGATTGCAAGAGCCCCGACATCGAGATCATCGCCACCGGCTCCTCGATCGGCGCCTTCCACTCGCTCGCGGTCCTGTGCCGCTATCCCGACGCGTTCTCGCACGCGGTCTGCATGAGCGGCACCTACGACATCGCCCGCTTCATCAAGGGCCCGGCGACCGATGATCTTCGCGCCGCCAGCCCGATCCACTTTCTCCCGGGGATGAACGGCCCGGCGCTCGAGCGCCTGCGCACGCGCTTCGCCATCCTCGCTTCGGGCGAGGGCCGAGCGGAGGACATGAGCGAGTCCTGGCGCGCCGCCCACGCGCTCGGGTCGTGCGGTGTTCCCAACCGGGTCGATCCGTGGGGCAAGGACTGGCATCACGACTGGCCCACCTGGCGGCGAATGCTGCCGCAGTATCTCGACGAGCTGACCTAGAGCGGCGACCGACCCATGGGCCTGCAGAAGACCGAGACCGAGTTCGGGGGCGAGCGGCGGCGCGAGTTCATGCGCTCGATGCTGCGCGACCTGAAGGCGTTCGAGCACATGCTGAGCGCCGGCATGATCGAGGAGGGCGTCACCCGGATCGGGGCCGAGCAGGAGATGTTCCTGATCGACCAGACCGGCCACCCGGTGCCCGCCGCGCTGATCGCGCTCGAAGCGGCCAAGAGTACGCACTTCACCACCGAGCTGGGCTTGTTCCAGCTCGAGCTGAACCTCGATCCTCTGACCCTCGGCGGCCAGTGCTTCCGGCGCATGGAAGCACAGCTCGCCGAGCGGCTCACCCACCTCGGGCAGGCACTCGCCCCTCACGGCGTCGGGTTCGTGCTCACCGGGATCCTGCCGACGCTGCGCAAGTCGGACCTCGGACTCGAGAACATGGTGCCCAACCCGCGCTACCAGACGCTCAATCGCGCCATGACCGAGCTGCGGGGCGCCGACTACGAGATCGTCGTCAAGGGGATCGACGACCTGCGCATCAAGCACGATTCGGTGATGGTCGAGGCGTGCAACTCGAGCTTCCAGGTCCATCTCCAGGTCGGGGCGAAGGACTTCGCCCGCCTCTACAACCTGGCCCAGGCCCTGGCGGGCCCGGTCCTGGCCGCCGCCACCAACTCGCCGCTGCTGTTCGGCCGGCGCCTGTGGGCCGAGACCCGGATCGCCCTGTTCCAGCAGGCGGTGGACACGCGCAGTCCCGAGCACCAGCGCCACGTGAGCCCGCGGGTCACCTTCGGCGAGCGCTGGCTTCGCCGCTCGGTCATCGAGCTCCAGCGCGAGGACGTGGCGCGGTTCCGCACGCTGGTCGGGATCGATCCGGGCGAGGACCCGATGGCCGCGATCGCCAGAGGCTCGGTGCCCGACCTCAAGGCGCTGCGGCTTCACAACGGCACCGTCTACCGCTGGAACCGCGGCTGCTACGGCATCACCGGCGGCAAGCCACACCTGAGGATCGAGAACCGCGTGCTGCCTTCGGGACCGAGCGTGGCCGACGAGATGGCCAACGCCGCGTTCTGGATCGGCCTCATGGTGGGGCTGGGCGCCAAGATCGAGGACGTCACGCGCCACATGGCGTTCGACCACGCCAAGCACAACTTCCTCTCCGCCGCGCGGCAGGGACTGGCCGCCCATTTTACCTGGCTGGATGGCGAGGAGATCTCGGCGCTTCAGCTCATCACCGAGCGCCTGTTGCCGATCGCGGACGAGGGCCTGGCGGCCGCGGGGGTGGATGCGGCCGACCGCGAGCGGTACCTGGGCGTGCTCGAGCGCCGCGTGCGCTCGGGGCGCACCGGCTCGCGCTGGCTGCTGTTCTCGCTCGCCGCCATGAAGGACGAGGGCACCCTCGGCGAGCGGCTCAACGCGCTGACCATGGCGACCGTCGCTCGCCAGCGCGCGGGACTGCCGGTGTCGGAGTGGGAGCCCGCCGCGCGCGCCGAAGGCGGTGGGTGGAAGCACAACTACGTCAAGGTGGAGCAGTTCATGACCACCGATCTCTACACCGTGCAGGAGGACGATCCGATCGAGCTGGCGGCCCATCTCATGGAGTGGCATCGCATCCGTCACGTTCCCGTGGAGGATCGCGAGCACCGGCTGGTCGGCCTCGTGTCGTATCGGACCCTGCTCCGTTTGCTCTCCGACCACAGTCCCGAAGGTCGCGAGGCCGCGCTGATCCCGGTCGGCGAGGTCATGCGCCGCGACCCCGTCGTCATCGGCCCCGACACCACGACGCGGCGAGCGATCGCCATCATGCGCGAGCGCCGGGTGGGTTGCCTCCCGGTGGTGCAGGGCAAGACGCTGGTCGGCATCGTGACCGAGCACGACTTCACGGAGATCGCCGGGCAGCTGCTCGAAGAGAAGCTAGGGCACTGAGCGATGGCGACCGAGGCCTCCGACGATTCCACCGTGCGACCGCGGCTGATCGCCCACGGTCGCGGCGAGACGCCGGGGCCCATGCTGATCGTGATCGGCGGCCTGCACGGGAACGAGCCTTCCGGTGTGGAGGCGATGGGACGGGTGGCGGCGACGCTCGATCCCGAGCGACTCCCGCTGCGCGGTGACGTGGTGATGCTGGCCGGCAACGTACGGGCACTCGCGCGCGGCGTCCGGTTCGTCGATCACGACCTGAATCGTGGCTGGACCGGCGAGCGCCTCGCCGGCCTGCGCGCGTCGGAGACGGTGGAAGCGCTGGATGCCGAGGACTACGAGCAGCTCGAGCTGGCCGAAGCGTTGGAGCAGGCGCTGGCCGCCGCGCGCGGTCCGGCCTACCTGATCGACCTCCACGCAACCTCGGCCGAGGGCATCCCCTTCGCGATGTGCCGCGACGCCGGCGAAGTGCGGAGGTTCGCTGGCGCGTTCCCGCTCACCCTGGTGCTGGGTCTGCTCGAGGCGGTGGACGGCACGCTCGCGAGCTACCTGGGCAAGCACTGCATCGCGGTGGCGGTCGAGGGCGGGCAGAACTCGAATCCGGCGTCCACGCGGAATCACGAGGCCGTGATCCGGCTGGCGCTGGCCGCCGCCGGCATCGCGGAGGAGCGGCACCTGCCCACGGTGGCGGAGGACCGGCAGGTCCTGGCGGGCGCGCGAGGCGATCTCCCGCGCGTGCTCCACGTCCACCACCGGCACGCGATCGCCCCGGACGATCGGTTCCGCATGGAGCCCGGGTTCGCGAACATCCAGCGGGTCGCCGCGAACGAGTTGCTCGCGCGCGACCGCGAAGGCGAGATCCGGGCCCCGGGCGAGGGGTTCATCCTGCTGCCGCTCTACCAGACGATGGGCGACGACGGGTTCTTCCTGGGCCGCGAGGTGGCGGAGGGGGCAAGGGTGTCGTAGCCATGCGCGCTCATCCCGCACCCGGCACATCGGCAGCCCACGGAGCTCGTATCTCGCTCGGCGGTGCTGAGCTGTACTACCGCGACATCGGCCGAGGCACTCCGATCGTGGTACTCCACGGCGGGCCCGTCTTCGATCACCAGTACCTCCTGCCCGACCTCGATCGCCTTGCGGACCCATGCCGCCTCATCTATTACGCGCAGCGCGGCCGCGGGGCCTCGCTGGGCAAGGTCCAGCCCGAGGACGTCACCCTCGCATCCGAAATCGGCGATCTGGAAAGGTTGCAGGCACATCTCGGCCTCCAATCCGTTGCCCTGCTCGGACACTCGTGGGGTGGCGTACTCGCCATGGAGTACGCCATTCGGCATCCAGAGCGCACGTCCCACCTGATTCTGATGAACACGGGCCCGGTCTCCCACGACGACTACATGTTCTTTCGCTCGGAGCGCCACCGAACCGCGCCGCACGACATGGAACGATTGGCCGCCATGTCCTCGACTCCCGAGTACCGCGCCGGTGGCCTGGAAGCGGACGCCGCCTATTACCGCATCCATTTCCGATCGACGCTCAGCAGCCCGGAACAGCTCGATCGGCTCGTCCGAAGCTTGCGGGCCAACTTCACGCCCGACGGAATCCTCAGGGCAAGAGAGATCGGGGAACGCCTGATGAGCGAGACGTGGTGGGCGAGCGAGTACGACATCTTTCCGGAGCTTGCACGACTTCGCGTCCCGGCGCTCGTGATCCATGGCGAGCACGACCTGATCCCGGTGGAATGCGCGAGGCACGTTGCCGAGGCCATTCCCGGCGCGCGCTTCGTCCTGCTCGAAGGATCGGGTCACTTCTCCTATCTCGAAGCTCCGGATGCTGTTCGCAAGACCGTCGTCGAATTCCTGGCGTGAAAGAAGCCCCCGCCGGCCCAGCCGACGGGGGCTCCACACCCTGATAACTGTTGGCCCTTACCGCACGATACTCACCCTCGTCCGCGCCGATCCGGCGCGGTGCCTGAGCGAAAGCCAATAGAGCCCCGCCGACAGCTTCGAGGTTCCGAGCCGCACGATCATGCGCCCGGCTCGCCGGATTCGGCCCCTGGTTGGCGACGAACGCGAGACCGGAGCCGGGCGGTGGAATCCCGGTCTCACTGCCTTATTGAGGGGGGAACGCCACGCGGTGCGTGATACCGCTTCGATCCGTGTCGCTTCGATACAGCCACGCGGTGTTCCGCGCTGCGCCCCCCCAAGATGGTCCCCCGGCGTCCTTTGCCGGGGTCGAGGTGGACGCGAGTCTAGGACAAGGACTTTCGATCCGCACTAGGTTTTTGTCGTGCCCTGGGGTGCTGGATTTTGGCGGCTTTCCGCGGCCCCGTGGACCGGTTCGCCGCGGGCCGCCGCGCGACGCCCCCGCTAGATCCGCCCGGAAGCTACGGTGGGTTCGGCTTCTCGCCGTAGGCCCGGTGGATCAGGCGCAGGGGCGGAAACGTCGCCGTCGCCGTATGCCCGGCGCCGTCGTAGACCGTCACGTGGAGGCCCTGGAATTCGACATCCAGGAAGGTCACGTTCACGTCCAACGCCGAAGGGACGGCGGGCGGATAGACGCCGAACCGGCTCAGGGTCCCTGGGCCGCACGGCCGGGTCGGCACGCCAAAGTACGGAGAGGCCGTCGAAATCAGGGGAAATGCCCGGCAGGGGTCGTAGTAGTACCCCGCGAAACCCGTGAAGGTGAACGACGATCCATTCCGGAACATGAGGCAGTTGTCGACGCCGGTGCGCAGTGTCGCCGGCAACAGGTTGGTGATGTCGATGCTGTCCGACCAGGTCACGGTGGTGCAGAAGTTGGGGTCGGTCGGGACCGTTTCGGGGCGCACCACGATGCGTCGCAGCACGGCGGCATCGACGGTGAACACCGCCAGGGCGATATCGCCGAGCCCGTTGGGATCCCCCACGATTACGTAGGGCGAGGGGGGGGCCTGCACGGCGAGATCGATGGGCGTCGAGGGCCAGGTCGGACCCAGGGCCACGATGGTCGGCGGCAGGTTCACGGTCTCCTCGACGACCCGCACGATCTGGGCCTTCTCGCTGCACGACGCGCCCGAGAGCCAGAGCGCGGCCATGAGGGCCAGCGCCGGGCGACGCCGAACCCAGCGACTCGTCGGCATTCGCGCTGCGAGCATGGGGAGCTCCGAGTCGGGTCGAGAAACACCGGGTCAGAGCTTATAACGCCACGGCTGGCTGTAAAGTCACACTTTCACCGCGATTCAGGCGTGCCCCGCCCGCATCGGCGAGTCGGGCCGCACGGTCACCCCGAGCGCGGCGCAGATCCCACGCGCGGCGCGCTTGCCTTCCTGCACGGCCGTCACCACCAGCTCGCCGCCCAGGGCGTCCCCGCCCGCGAACACCTTCGGGTTCCCGGTGCGACCGGTCCCGGGGTCGACGACGACCAGGCCCTTCTCGTCCAGTACCACTCCGGCGAAGCCGGAGATGGCGTCGCGCAACTTCCCCTGGCCGATCCCGAGCACCACGAGGTCCGCCGGCAGCTCGCGTCCATCCACCAGCCTCAGCGCCGTCAGCTTCCCACCGCCGGCGTGTACGAACTCCTTCGGCACCGCGCGCTCGACCAGCCGCACGCCCTCCTTGCGCGCCAGCTCCAGCTCGTGGGCGTAGCCGGGCATCTCGGCGGCGGTGCGCCGATAGACCATCGCGACGTCGGGCACGCCGAGCCGCGCCAGCTCGCGCGCGGCGTCGATCGCCGTGTTGCCGCCCCCGACGACGAGCGCGCGCTGGATCCCGGAGAGCGCGAAGCCCGGCTCCAGCTTGAGCCGCTCGATCCACGCGGTGGCACCGACCACGCCCGGCCCATCCTCCCCGGGCACGTTCAATCGCGAGTCGGCGCCCAGCCCCAGCCCCAGGAACACGGCATCGAAATCACGCATCAGGTCGGCGGCCGCCACGTCGCGCCCCACCTCGGCGCCGGTCCTGATCACCACGCCCAGCGAGCGGATGAAATCGACCTCGGCGAACGAGCCTTCGACGTGCATCTTGTAGGGCGCCACCCCGGTCGTGTTGAGCCCGCCCGCAACGGCGCGCTTCTCGAACACCGTCGTCGCCACCCCCTCGAGCGCGAGGTAGCCCGCCACCGCCAGCGACGCGGGTCCGGAGCCCACGCAGGCGACCTTCTTCCCGGTCGCCGGCGCCCGGGCGAGCAGCGTGGCCCCGCGGCCCGCATCGAGCGTCTTCTCCACCGCGTAGCGCTGCAGCCGGCCGATCTGGATGGGCGGATAGCGGTGCCAGTCGTTGTAGACGCAGGCGCCCACGCACAGCACCTCGACCGGGCACACCCGGGCGCACGAGTAGCCGAGCAGATTGGCGGAGAGGATGGTGCGGGCCGAGCCGCGCAGGTTGCCGGTCGCGATCTTGCGGATGAAGCCGGGGATGTCGATACCGGTCGGGCAGGCGTTCACGCAGGGAGCGTCGTGGCAGTAGAGACAGCGGTTGGCCTCCCCCACCGCCTCGCCATCGGCGTAGGTGGGCTTGGCGTCCGGGAGGTGTCGCTCGAGCCGGTCGGCCGGGATGAGCGCGGCAGGCGCGAGGGGTTCGTTCATCGCCACGCCTCGGCCCGCTGCCGGGTGCACCGCATCGCGAGGTCCTGCTCCACCTTCGTTCCGAGACCCGGGATGACGCCGCCGAGGCCGCGTTTCGCCCACTGGAGATGTGCCAGCGCCGCGCAGGGCTTGCCGTCGCGCACCCGGAGCTCGAGTCCCTCCATGAACCCGGCCAGCGCCGCGTAGCGGTGCTCGGACACGGGCGCCCGAATGGCGAGCACGAGCAGGCTGTCGCCCCAATCGGCCGCGTCGGAGAGGCGCCCGTGCCTCACCATGCGGTCGGCGGCCCGCCGGTAGGTCTCGATCCCGAGCATCATGAGATCCGCATCGAGCGCGCCACCGGTGGCGCGTGCCCGAGACCGCGCGGCGCGGAAGAGGTGCACCGCGCGATCCAGCCGGTCGCCCTGCAGCGCGCGCTCGATCCGCTCCCGCTCGCGCCGCGCAATCAGCCGTGCCACACCCCTCTCCCAGCGCATGATGGGCTCGAAGCTCTGGAGCCAGCGGATCTCGTCGTCGTAGCGGTCGCGCCCGTGCATGACCCAGGCGCCGCCGAACGCGCAGGCCTCCGCGAGCAGGGCCACGACGGCGATCGCCAGCGCCAGGGTGAGGAGTGCGACCAGTGGCTTCATCGCGTCAGCTCCCGCCCCGGGTCGAGGGCCGGTGACGGCCGGGTGACGGGCCCCCGCGCCCCTGACGGCTCACGCCCCGATCGCCCCGTAGGCCTCGTCCAGCTTGCCGATCGCCTCGTCCACCTCGGCGGCGTTGACGGTGAGCGGCGGCGAGATGCGGAGCACGTTGCCGTAGAGACCACCCTTGCCGATCAGGAGCCCGCGCTTCTTGGTCTCTTCGAACAGTCGCCCGGTCGCCTGCGGGTTGGGCGTGCGGTCGCCCTTGGTCTCGTCCACGACGTGCTCGACGCCCTGCATGAGGCCCATGCCGCGCACGTCACCGACGGTGCGCGGGTACTTCTTCTGCAGCCCCTCGAGCCCGGCACGCAGGCGCTTGCCCATGCGATCCGAGTTGCCCTTGAGGTCGTGCTTCTCCATCACCTCGATCGTCGCGTTGGCGGCGGTGACGCTGATCGGGTTGCCGCCGAAGGTCGAGATGGTGAGCTTCTGCAGCGAGTCGGCGATCGCCGGCGTGCAGATGGTGGCCGAGATAGGCCACCCGTTGGCGATCCCCTTGGCCATCGTCATGATCTCGGGCTCGACGCCGTACTGCTCGCAGCCCCACCACTTGCCGCCGGTGCGCCCGAAACCGGTCTGCACCTCGTCGCTGATGAACACGCCCCCGTACTTGCGGACGATCGCGACTGCGATCTGGAAGTACTCCTTGGGAGGCGTGACGAACCCTCCGACCCCTTGGATCGGCTCCGCCAGGAAGCCGGCGATCTGGCCGGTGGTGGTGGTCTTGATCAGCTCCTCGATGTCCTGCGCGCACTTGACCCCGCACGAGGGGTACGTGAGCCCGAGCGGGCAGCGGTAGCAGTAGGGCGAGAGTGCATGCTTGATGTCGGCGATCTTGCTCGGCAGCGCGCGCCACGTGCTGTGGGCGGTGAGCGACTGGGCCAGCATCGAGCGGCCCGAGTAGCCGTGGCGGAGCGCCACGATCTCGCTGCGACCGGTGTGGAGCTGGGCCATCATCACCGCGGTCTCGTCCGCCTCGGTTCCGCTCGCGGTGAAGTAGCACTTCTTGAGGGCCCCCGGCGTGATCGTCGCGAGCTTCTCGGCCAGCTCGACGATCGGGATCGTCGGATAGAGGGTCGAGACGTGGCCCAGCCGGTCGATCTGCGCCTTGACCGCGGCGTTCACGTCGTCGTTGCAATGGCCCACCGAGACGGTGAGGATGCCGCCGAAGAAGTCGAGGTATTCGTGCCCGTCGATATCGCGCAGGCGCATTCCCTTGCCCTCGGTGAGCACCAGCGGCTCCTCGTAGTAGTTGCTCGTCGCGGGGAAGAGGAATTCCTTGTGCCGTGCCCGGACCTCGGCGGCGGAGAGGGTATCGTGCGGCGCGGGGGTCTTGGGATTCATCGGTCTCCTCCGGGCCGAGGCAAGCCGCGGCGTTCGTCGGTCGGAATCGTGCTCCGGGCGGGAACGCCCGTGCGAATCGGCACCACATCGGCGAAGATGGCCCGCCGGGCGGACATGATGCCATCTTTGCCCACCGCACGAAACCCCATGCGCCGGGCCGGTCCGGAGGGGACCTGGGGTGGGTGCCTGCTCCAGGAGCCCTGGACGGGATGCGCGCGGGATGCGCGGCATGCGCCTCACCATGTACTCTTCCAGTGACCGGCGCTGGTACCAGGCTTGGGTGGACGAACCCGCGGGGGAGATCGATGAGGGCATCGGTACGGATCGGAATCATCGCCATGGTCGTCATGTCCTCCTCGCCTTCGCCCGCCTCCGCCGACGCGGCGCTCGATTCGCTCGTCGCGACCGAGCGCGCGTTCTCGGCCCGGTCGGTGGCGAAGGGAACGAAGGAGGCCTTCCTCGCGTATCTCGCCGAGGGCTCCGTCGTCTTCCAGCCCGGAGCGGTCGACGGGCGCAAGGCCTGGGAGGCCCGGCCGGCGTCGGCCGCGACGCTCAAGTGGGAGGCGGCCTTCGCCGCCGTCTCTTCCGCGGGCGACATGGGCTACACCACCGGGCCCTGGGAATACCGCCCCCCGGCGGA
>Ga0075428_100006044_pt1 | contig 13447 bp, 13 predicted proteins | sample RhiMetdeltSRZDD2_FD_75291 | JGI IMG/M metagenome (GOLD analysis project Ga0075428, IMG submission 75291) | Populus rhizosphere microbial communities from Tennessee, USA - Rhizosphere MetaG P. deltoides SRZDD2 | ecosystem: Host-associated > Plants > Roots > Rhizosphere > Soil | place: USA...
CTCTGTGTATTGAGTTCCAAAATCTTCATTGACCCCCCATGGCAGAATTTTAAAATCATCCTGGTCAGGCAATTTATAATCGGCAAGTTCACTATTCAATTCAAGTACATCATCCTTCAATAATTTTCTTCCTGAAAATCCACCGGCCTCTGCAACAAGGTTAGTGCTATAACTATTCAACCATTTTGAAATTTTTATTCCGCCTTTTACAGCCAGGTAACAACGGCTTTTATTTTTTAATGATTGGAATTGAAGAGTCGTGTTCTTATTTACGATAACCGCATGATTCAATGGTATTGGTTTACCATTAATATTGGCAGAAAAGTCGGCTCCACTTAAAGCGATCATTGTTGGTTGTTCAAAAAAGATCGATAATGCCGGGAAATGCATTTCAATTACAGCTTCGTTGATATCGTTACCAACTAAAATATTTGCAATGGTAGCAGCATATTTATCCATGGCTCCATTTGGATTGATCCCGAATTGCTGGTAACCGAAGCGGCCAGGATCCTGTATACTGTCAAGCATTCCTGCTTTTAAGATCTTCAAATTCATTTTTTGTTATTGAATAAAATTGAATCTTATCACCGGGTTTAAATAGCACCGGGTTTATTTTCTCTTTATCAAATAATTCCACGGGTGTCCTTCCTATAATTTGCCAGCCACCCTGTGACCGGAATGGATAAATTCCTGTTTGCAGCCCGGCAATTCCGATGCTCCCGGCTTCAACAAACACCGGCTTTTGTTTACGTGATGACGATATCTTTTCATCAACCATGCCCATATATGCAAAGCCGGGAAGAAACCCAAGCATATAAACATGGTAGGTAGCCGCTGTGTGTAAATAAATTACTTCTTCAGCAGAAATATCATTTTGGGAGGCAATGAAACTGAGGTCGGATGCGTATTCATTTTCATAACAGACAGGAATTTTGATGAGTAGTTGAGGATCACCCGTCTCAATATTTTCTTTTGATATATATTTTTTCAAACCTTCAGAGACCCATTCAAAAGCGGTTGTTTGTTTATTTAGTTTGTTTCGAATAAACAATACATCATAATAAATAGTGAGCGAGCTATAGGCCGGTACGGCCTCGATCATTCCCGGAATTGGATCATTCTGCAATTGATAAAAAAGAGAATGCACCACTTTATTGATTGATTCATCAATGATATTTCCAAAATCAATGATCAATGCAGTATCCCCTAAAGATGAAATTTTATATGAAGGCAATTGATCCATACAATAAATTGTCAAATTAGAGAATTATTGCCATTGCCGCTTGTTGTTTTTTACCTTTACAGTTCGATGTCTCAATTTAATTGGAACGATAGTGTCAACCTGGTTTCTAAACTCAGTTTTCGCCGTGCCTGGAACGGCATTAAGGTATTAAGCAGCTATTATATTAGCAAATGGTTTAAAAAGCCTGTCCAGTGGGGCATGCCGATTTCTATTTCTTTTGAGCCAACAACTTCATGCAATTTGCGCTGTCCCGAATGCCCTAGCGGCTTAAGAGCTTTTACAAGGCCCACCGGAATGCTGCAACAAAATTTTTTTAAAGACACCATCGACCAGCTTCATAAGGAGCTTTTATACCTCGTGTTTTATTTCCAGGGAGAGCCGTATTTGAACCCAGATTTTTTGGATATGGTGAAATATGCTTCAAGTAAGAAAATTTATACGGCAACTTCCACCAATGCCCATTATTTAAATGATGATGCTGCAAAAAGAACAATTGAAAGTGGTTTGGACAGGTTGATCATCTCCATAGATGGGACAACACAAGATGTGTATGAGCAATATCGTGTTGGCGGGAGGCTTGATAAGGTTTTAGAAGGGACAAAGAATGTAGTGAAATGGAAGAATGAAATGAAGAGCAAAACCCCGTTCATCGTTTTTCAATTTTTGGTCGTAAAGCCAAATGAGCATCAGATCGAAGATGTCAAGAAATTAGCAAAGGAGATCGGCGTGGATGATGTTTGGTTTAAAACAGCACAGGTGTACGATTATCAGAACGATCCTAATAAGCTCATCCCGACAAATGATAAATACAGCCGTTATAAAAATACAGGCAAGGGCTATGAGTTTAAAGGCAAATTAGCCAATCATTGCTGGCGTCTCTGGCATGATCCCGTAATCACATGGGATGGGTTGGTCGCTCCCTGCTGCTTTGATAAAGATGCTCAGCATAAGCTTGGTGATTTAAAACAAAGACCTTTTAAAGAAATATGGAAGAATGGAGAGTATTCAAAATTCCGTACAGCGATCTTAAAAGGAAGGAAGAATATCGACATCTGTTCTAATTGCAGTGAAGGCACCAAGGTGTGGGAGAAGGCATAAATAAAGAACTCACACTGTCCTCTTCATTAAGTAAACAGGTTCTGATTATAGTAAAAGCACCAATGTTTGGGAAAATTAATCCACACTTGGGTGCTCATTATGTGATGTATTACCAGTTTTTTATTTCTTTATATAACACTGTATAAAAGGAAACAAATCCCTCTAAGAAATTACGGATAGATTCGGAAAGAATTTTCATGATGGCTGATTTAAGGTTAATCGAGCATAAAACTACAGAAAGCAAGTATTTTTTAAACAATTCATGCATACCACTTTAGTAGTATTTTTTCCACGGCTGTGAATTTAAGTTTTGCAAAAATTTATTTTGGTGAGGTTTTTGAACTTTCACCATTAATAAAATGTGTGCTATATGGGAATTGATAAAGACATAAAACAAGCGAAGTTCAGAAACACCCAAAATAAAGCGATGGTGAACATTATGTTTACTCATGCCTGGATGGTGGATCACATTAAGAACTTTGTAAAATCAGAGAACATAACTCCTCAACAATATAATATTCTTCGAATCTTGCGTGGTGCAGGTGAGCCGTTATCAACCCTCCAGCTAAGGGAAAGGATGCTCGACAAAATGAGTGACACCAGCCGGATAGTTGAACGTATGGTTTCCAAGGGTCTTGTTCAAAAAGCAATATCAGAAAAGGACAAACGAATGGTGGATGTTATTCTTACACCCCAGGGAGAGGAATTGCTTGAAAACCTCGACAGGAGAAATGAAGAATTGGACGCGGTGGTAAATCATCTTTCAGATGAGGAGCTGGAAACCTTAAATAACCTGTTGGACAAACTCCGCAATAATCATTAATGTATCTTCGCTTTGAACTGACCCAAAATTCAAAGCATGAAAATACCGAACCGCCGTACTATTCTAATAGTCTGTCTATTACTATTTACCTCAACTCTTATCGCACAAGTTAAAGCCGAATTCCGGGGTGTCTGGATCGCATCGGTTGATAATATCGATTGGCCGCCAAAAGGAATGATGAACCCTGATAGTCAACGCACAGAATTCATTCGTCAGCTGGATATGCATAAGGGGAATGGCATGAATGCAGTAATTGTGCAAGTGCGACCTGCTGCTGATGCTTTTTATCCTTCAAAACTTGAACCGTGGAGCCAATGGCTTACGGGGATACAAGGGCAACCTCCATCTCCATATTATGATCCGCTTGAGTTCATGATCAAAGAAACGCATAAGCGGGGTATGGAGTTTCACGCATGGTGCAATCCTTACCGGGCTGATTTTAGAATTGGAGCTTCTTCTATAGCACCAAACCACGTTACAAAAATTCATCCTGAGTGGTTTTTGGATTATGGCGATAAAAAATATTTTGACCCGGCCAGCAAAGAAGTACAAAAATTTGTAGTCAAGGTCATAGCTGATATTGTGCACAGGTATGATGTAGACGCCATTCATATGGATGATTATTTTTATCCCTACAGAATTGCGGGCAAAGAATTTCCGGACGATGAATCTTTCAAAAGATCAAAAAGCAAGTTGAATAAAGATGACTGGCGCAGAAGTAATGTGGATACGATCATGAAAAAACTTTCGATTGCCATTAAGAAAGAAAAGCAGTGGGTCCAGTTTGGGATCTCTCCATTTAGTGTATGGAGAAATAAAGACAAAGATCCAAGAGGCAGTGATAGCAAAGCCGGGCAAACTAACTATGATGATCTGTACGCTGACATTTTATTATGGCTGAAAGAAAAGTGGGTTGATTATGTGGCACCACAGCTTTATCTGGAAATAGGTCATGATAAAATTGACTATGTAAAAATGCTGGAGTGGTGGAGCAACAATTCTTATGGCCGTAATTTATATATAGGCATGGGCATTTATCGTTCAGGCAGCAATCCAGCATGGAAAAATCCCAATGAATTGCCCAACCAGATAAAGTTATTGAGACAATATTCCAATGTACAGGGAAGCATTTATTTCAGCAGCAAATCATTTAATAATAATCCAAACGGATGGAATGATAGTTTGCGAAATAATTATTATAGGTTGGAAGCGGCGACCCCTCAAATGGAGTGGTTACCAAAGAAACCCATCCAAAAAAATTCTACTTCTTACGTTCCAAATTATTTACATACCCGAGAGACCCCAATCGGAACCGAAAAGGCACCGAAGTAATTTTTTCTAATTGAATTTCCTTTTTGCAAAAGAAGGCCAGATGATCAGTATAAAACTGTTTATCTAAAATATTCGGTTTAAAAGGAAAATCTTTTGTTGTCCTGTAATTGAGAGAATATCTGCTTATATTCATATTTTTTATAGAAATTTCATTGCCATAATTATTATAACAAATTCTTTTAGGTCCAAAAGAGGGGTCGATCTTTCCCCTTATTTTAAAAATTGAGGCTGAATGACTTGATGAGATTTTTTCTTGCGAAAAAATTCTTCCGGTTAACATTAACAAGACAACAAGAATAATATTTATTCGTTGCAGCACCTTAATACTATTTGTATGTAAATTTACGGCCTGATTTTTGATGTTTGGCCCGATTTTTTCAAAAAACCAATTTTAATCTGAGGAACCACAATAAGCAACCATGGCTCTGAGTCAAAGTTTACAACAAAAGCTTCTTCAAAAACTATCACCACAGCAGATTCAGCTTATGAAACTGCTTCAGGTACCTACGGCCAATCTTGAGGAAAGGATAAAAGAGGAAATGGAAGAAAATCCCGCCCTTGAACTGGAAGAAGAAAAACATGATGAATATGAAGAGGCAAAGGATGAGTTTTCAGAAAATGGCGAAGAAACCTTTGATGAACCTGATGGCAGTGAAACTGATTATGATAATATAGATATCAGCGATTATGTAAAGGACGGCGATGATGATATTGCTGACTATAAACTTCGCGACGATAACTACGGCAGCGATGATGATGACAAGAAAACAATCCCTTTTAAAACAGAGACGAGTTTTTATGAAACCCTGCTTGTTCAGCTTGGCTTATTAAAGCTGGATGAAAAAGAACACAGAATAGCCGAGCAAATTGTAGGAAGCATTGATGAAGATGGTTATTTGCGAAGAGACACAATGGCTATTGTTGATGACCTGGCTTTTCGGCAAAATATAATGACAACTGACGAGGAAGTTGAAAGCATAATAAAAAGGATCCAGCAATTTGATCCTCCCGGCGTTGCCGCGAGAAATCTGCAGGAATGTTTGCTCCTTCAGCTCAACAGGATGCAGGATGAAGGAAAAAATGTGACGACGGCTATTAAAGCTATTTCAAAATACTTTGATGAGTTTACTAAAAAGCATTACGAAAAAATTCAACGTGGTCTTGATCTCAATGATGAACAGTTGAAAGAAGTAATGCAACAGATCATCCGGCTAAATCCCAAACCTGGCGGCAATGTTGGTGAAATAAATAAGGCCGAGAGTTATGTGGTTCCTGATTTCTTTATTATAAATAATGGAGGAAAGCTCGAATTAACCCTTAACTCAAGAAATGCACCTGAGCTGCGCATTAGCGAAGGATATCGTGATATGCTGAAAGAATATGACCGTGGTACTAAGAAAGATAAGCGGCAAAAAGAAGCGGTTTTATTTATAAAGCAAAAGATCGATTCGGCAAAATGGTTTATTGATGCCATTAAACAACGCCAGCACACATTGCTTGATACGATGACGGCGATCATGAATCATCAGCATGATTTTTTCCTTACCGGCGATCAAACAACATTGCGACCGATGATCCTTAAAGATATTGCTGAAAAAACAGGGCTTGATATTTCTACTGTAAGCCGTGTGGCTAACAGCAAATTCGTACAAACTGAATTCGGAACATATCGTTTAAAATTTTTCTTTAGTGAATCATTAAGCACAGAAAGCGGCGAGGAAGTATCAACTAGAGAGGTAAAGAAAATTCTTAGTGATCTTATCGAAGCTGAGAATAAAAAGAAGCCGTTGAGCGATGAACATCTTACTGAAATGCTTCAGCAAAAAGGTTATAATATTGCACGCAGAACGGTTGCCAAGTACAGGGAGCAATTAAATATTCCCGTGGCTCGTTTGCGAAAAGAATTATAGTCATGCCCGACAGACTAGTTATAACCGAAGAAAACCAATTAAAAGAAATAAGCATACCAGAAACGCCGCAACAGCCGGCATGGATAAGGGTATTGGCAAAAATAATTTCTTACGTATTTCATCCGTTATTTATCCCGGTTTACCTGGCTTATTTTATCATGAGGGTTCATGCCTATGAATTTGCAGGTCTTGATAATTGGGGCATGACATTGAAGCTGATCCTGATCATTGTATCATGCACATTTGTACCATTGGTAAGTGTGTTATTGCTGCGGGGGTTGAACTTCATCGATTCTATTTTCTTAAAAACCCAGAAAGATCGCATCATCCCTTATGTGATCTGTATGACCTTTTATTTTTCTGTTTGGTTTTATTTCAGAAAGAATCATGAAATAAGCGGCCTTGTCAGCATGAGCCTGGCGATTTTTAATGCATCTGTGTTTGGATTCCTTGTAAACATCGTTATGAAAGTTAGCATGCATGCAATTGCGGTTGGGGTCATGTGTACTTTTGTTGCGTTGATGGCCTTTACAGACAGCGTTAGCTATTCTTTCTATTTATCGATTGCTATTTTAATTTCAGGAATTGTTTGTACTTCGCGTCTTATTGTATCTGATCACAAGCCTAAAGAAATTTATTATGGGTTTTTGATCGGCGTCTTTTCTCAAATAGCGGCACATTATTTTGTAAATTCTTAATTGGCTCACCCCACTACATTCCAAATAAACGAACAAATAGGTAACACGAAGGACGCTAAGTTTTACACAAAGGACACAAAGCGTTAAGAGCAACAACAAAAAAGCCCCCCGATAAATCGGGAAGCTTTTGTTTCATCCATCCTTATTATACGTCCAATTAGCCGTTTAATATTTTAGATCCGGACAGATAATTTTTGGTTGGATGATAAATGAAAAGACAACTTCCGTTTTTGATCGTATTGATGAGAATCTTTGATTGTTTCATTGGTACAGCTGGGCAGCCAAAGCTGCGTCCCATGTATTTACCCCACCGTTTGTAGTTATCACCTATATATCGGGAACCATGCACAACGATCTTTCTTCTTTCTGCCTTGTCATTAAAACCAGGTTCAAGCCCGGTTAATGTTAAGGCAAGACCATGGCCGCCGTAATATGTTTTCTTCGTTCTGTAAAATCCAAGACTACTTTGCCTTGACTCAGGCCGGTTAGAAAATTTTTTGGCGTATTCACCACCGGAATTTTTTCCGTGTGCTACGTAGGTGTTTAGCAAAAGTTTGCATTCATTAAGATCGATAAGGTAAAGTCTTTTTCTTTTTGATGATTGGCTGAAATCGCAGATGGTGATGATACCATCTTTACTTACCTGATCTTCTTCTTCTAATTTTTTATATCCTAAGTACGCATATTTAAATGCTTCTTTTTTCAATCCTCTTTTTTGAAGTTTTAGACTATCATATATGAATTCTATTTCGGCATCAATTGAATTGACGGCGGTTGAATCGTCGATCGTAAATAATGATTGGAATTTTACGGGACCTGATTTATTTCCTGCATGTAATATCGGGATGAGTATACACGCAGCAATAGGGAATGAGGATAGTATGGCTTTTATAAGATTAGACACGGGGTACGGATTTCGGTTTTTTAAACGGGTGTAAACGTAAAAATATTATCCCTTTTAAGAATTTGCAAGCTCAAAAAGTAATAATTGTCATGTATTTGTGGGAAATACTAGAGATGATTTACGGTCTATAGAAAATCTACTTACTAAAAACTCAGTTATGTCTCAGTTTGAAATAAAATTAAACCACGGAGACACAGCGACACTAAGTTACACAGGGGATTATCTCCGTGTTTCTCTGTGACCTCACTGTCTCTGTGGTTAAAAAACATCACCGAAAACTCAATTTTCCATGTGATGATGATGGTGTATCTGCCGCTGTTTGGTTATAAACTCGTTGCTATAAATTTTTAATAATAGTAAGAATAAGGAGATAAGCAACGGCCCAAATATTAAACCTATAAAACCAAATACACTTAATCCAATGATAACGCCAAATACAGTCACTAGCGGGTGAACATTACCGATCTTTTTTGCAAGCATAAAACGAAATACATTATCAACTAAACCGATCACACCAAAACCGTATATAAGCATAAATATACCTTTACCGGTAAAGCCGTTGGCAAAGAAGATGATGGCAAGGGGCACATACGCCAGGGCAGCGCCAACAACAGGAAGCATTGCGGTGATGCAGGTAACAACAAACCAAAACCATGGTTCTTTAACGCCGATAATAAGATAACCAATGAGCGCAACGATTCCCTGCAATACGGCGATCACCGGTATGCCCACCGCATTACTCAATACCATATTTTTTACTTCTTTTCCAAGGATGGCTGCATTTTCATCTCTTAAGGGTATATGTTCATAAATACTGTTCTCCATATTTCTTCCATTAACTAACATGAAATAGAGAATGAAATACATGAAGAAGATAGTACCAAGGGTATTGAAGGTAGCACTGAGCAATCTGGGAATACCTCCGGTAATATAATTGCCCAGTTTATTAATATTTTCGTCACTTGCAATTTCAATATTGAATCGTTGTTCAATATCTGCAACAACAGTTTTCAATGCACTCACCAGCTCATTTGAATGCTGAATAGCAAAAGTAATTTTTGAAGAAAGCATATTGACCAGCACGGCGATCGGGAGCAGGATAACAACTAATGAAGCAAACATCAGCAGTGCGGCGGTCCATCCCTTTCGCCATTTTTTCATTATGGTAAGATAAAACATCCAACGCCTCATGATGATATAAAGTGTAATAGCGCCAAGTAAGGCAGGAAGAAAAATATAGAGTTCAAGAAATAATAATAGCCCGAGCAATACAATAATGACAAGAAAAAATATTTGGCGTATCCGGTTCTGGTGTATTACATTATGTTCCATTGAAGTAAGTTGGTATTAAAGATAAAAAATAAAGCCTGTCTGGCGAGAACAGCCTTCTAAGTTCGTCTTGTATTTCTCGCAGCGAACGCAGCGTTAGAAACGACGCCGCGGAGTAATTTTAAACTCCAGTACTTTGCGTCCTATGCGTGAGATTTTTTAGATTTTGTTTAATAAAAAATAATGAAAGTCGAATATATCAACCATTTTGTCGCTTGAAGACGTGGTGTCCTTAGTGGTTCGTTGCGTTCTTTGTGTTCCGATGTTTTTTGTCACACAAATTACACAAAGTAAACACGACGAACACAACGGCCATCTAAGTAATTTCCTGTATTTGTTTCCCGCCGCGAAAGCAGCTAGAAACGACGCGGAGTAGTTTTTAAGCTCTATTACTGTACGTGAAATATTTTAAACTTTTACTTCTTTCCACTTCCCCTTCTTAAAATAATACCACGCTGTAAGTGCTAAAAAAGTTTCGGCAACAGGTACAGCAATAAAAGCACCGGTAGGGCCCATATCAAATCCTTTTGCGAGAAGATATGCCAGGGGGATCTGGAACATCCAAAAAGAAAAGAAATTTATCCATGTCGGTGTTTTCGTATCGCCGGCGCCATTCAATGCCTGGATCATGACCATCCCGATACCATAAAAAATAAAACCGACACCCATAATTTGTAATGATTGTGCACCGTACGCCAGGTCTTCAGGTACAAGTGTAAAAATGCTGATGATCGGTTTTGCAAAAAAGATAAATAACAGCATCACACCACTCATAAAAATGGCATTGTACTTTGTGGTCAGCATCACGCTTTTTTCAGCACGACCAGGTTCCTTGGCTCCGAGGTTTTGACCAACCAATGTTGCGGCCGCATTGCTCAGGCCCCAGGCCGGTAGTATGAAGAACATAACATTGCGAATGGCGATCTGGTAGCCTGCTGATGCATGGGTACCACCGGTCGTTGCTATCAATTGTGTAAGAACTATCCAGCTTCCTGATGCGATGATAAACTGGAATGTTGCCGGCCATGCAATTTTTATCAACGACTTCATAACTGAGAAATCAATGATAAAATGTTCTTTGCTGAGATTGATAATTCCTTTTTTGTTCCAGAATAAATGATAGCATTGATACAGTACACCCATGCCACGGCCAATTGTGGTTGCTATAGCAGCGCCTTTCAACCCTAATGCCGGTAATGGTCCCCAGCCTAAGATCAATGCAGGACAAAGAAAAATGTTTATTAAACTGGCAAGCCAAAGACTACGCATGGCAATCGCCGCATTACCTGCCCCGCGAAATATTCCATTGATCAAAAAAAGAAGAATGATCACCACGCTTCCGCCAAGCATGATGCGTGTAAAGACTGTTCCTTCTTTAATTACATCAGGTGTGGCACCCATGATGCGAAGAATGTTCGGTGCGAAAATCGCCCCGGTAATGCTGATGATAACGGTTGCAAATAATGCCATGATCAATGCCTGCATGCCAGCATGCGCGGCGGCAGCAGGATCTTTTTCGCCGATTCGTCTTGCCACCATTGCAGTAGCGCCAACACTTAAACCGATCGCCAAAGAATAAATAACGGTAAGAACGGATTCCGTTAAGCCAACAGTTTGCGTTGCGTTTGATCCAATGTGTTTGCTTACAAAGAATATGTCGACAACGGCGAATACACTTTCAAGACTCAGTTCAAGGATCATGGGAATGGCGAGCAACACGATGGCGACACGGATGCTGCCTTGGGTATAATCATAGTTCCCTCCGCGAAGCGATTGTCCGATCAAAGAAATAAAATGAGATAATTTATTTTTATGTACAGCTTGGTTCTGCATGATTGAAAGAAATTAAAAAGTAAAAATGAAAAATGGCAACCGCAGTTGCGATTTGTATACTTGCCGGTAAAATTTAGGTTCTTATAATTGGGGGCGAACCATGCAGATCTTCATACTTCGAAAATTAAGGAAGGGCAAAGCTAAGGGAAACAATTTAACCGGCAAATTGTAATGCCATTAAATATTGATGAAGGTATTTATCCTTTTGTTTGCGGCGGTATTGAAGGATAAAACGGGGATGAGGTAAAGGGATGATTTGGTTGAACCATTTGTTCTCTTCATTTAAACGGGATAAGAACTTGAAATTCTTTTCCCCACCAACACAAAGACATCTCTCAACATTGAAACCGGTATCAACTAATTTATTCATACAATCAATTATAAAAGGAGTGACGGCCTCTTCCAGTTTTTTATCATCATAATAATTGATGTTCTTGCCATTTTTAATAAAACCAAGCGGGCAAACGGCGCCAATGAACCAATCCTGGTAAAATTTATTTACACCACCATATTCCCGGATCATTTCATAAATGAATTCAGCAGACAATTCTGAAGAAGTTTTGAAATGATGATCAATCCCACAATTCTCCTTTAATTGTTTTGGGGCCGTAAAATTTACACCGGTAATGCCTGCGCCATATCTTCCCGGGTTTATACCAAGCATCAGGCTTCGTGAATGATTATCATTAAAATATTTTTTGAAAAATTTTTCCACTATTTCAATAACCTGTTTGTCTTGTTGAGGAAATAGAACTTCAATTCCTTTGGGCAAATTTGCCGGAGGCTTTAATTGGGTATAATATTTTATCAGTTTTTTTGAGAACATGATGTTGACGTGTAAGAACCGGGAAAAAGAAAATTAAAACCTGCCTACCGACAGGCAGGTTTGGTACTTTCTTTTGCAGAAGCAAAAGAAAGTGCATAAATGTAATAACCTTTTCTTCCTTTCTTTTCTTTGTCTTGATACAAAGAAAAGAAACAAAAGAAAAATCAAGCCCGGCCCGAAGCTCCGCCGGCCGGGCGGGCCAGCGCACATGACGACTCCGCAAATTTGAAATAGAATTCAGTTATCGAAATGATAGGACGAAGTTGTTGCTGCATGCTATGCGAAGCAACGAAAGGCGCTATCTTTTTCGCTTGCATTCTTTAAGTAAGCTGTTGAACTATACCAGGCGAAAAAGAAGGCGCTGGTAATTACATAAAAATTGAATGAATCTCGCCAGATTATCATGCATGAAAAAAGCGCCCCTTGGGGTCGATGTCGATGATAAGAATTGTTTAGCTGAGTTAACAGTAGCACTGAAGCTCAATCAAGGCGTCCGGCAATGGCCGTACATCATTGCCGGTGTGCTTTTCTTTGTTACTTTCTTTTGCACAAGCAAAAGAAAGTAAATAATGAATGATTAAAACTTGGTCCACCCCCTCTCGACCCTTTAGTAAAGTTGAACATCCGGCCCCCGCCAGCGGGGGACAATGTGCAGTCATTCTTATTGAACATTTTTGTTGGACATTCTTATAAGGGATAAAGAACAGTGATTAAGCAATACAAATAAATGCATGTTTCGTGTCCCCCGCTGGCGGGGGAAGTACTTCAACTAAAAGAATTTTTAAAATGGGGGTGGACTTAGGTTTTGCCATGAGAAGAAAACCTATTCTAAAAGGGACGATAATGTTGTCATCTGAAATTTCTCCCGTCAGGAAATGCATTCGCCAAGTCACCTGTACCCAACCCTCTCAACATCTTAGAAAGATCAAAACACTTTTCAACAATAACATGAATCACTTCCCCTTCAACCTGCAGTTTCCCTTCCACCATCATTAACTTTGATTGCAAGATCTCACGACGATAGTGATCGATTATATTTTCAAACACTACCAGGTTGGCACAACCTGTTTCATCTTCAATTGTAATAAAACAAACTCCTTTTGCTGTACCGGGGCGTTGACGGACTAAAACAAGTCCCGCTACTTTTACTGTATCTCCGTTTTTTAAACAACACAGATCAGCAGTTGATACAATATGAAGTTGTTTTAGTTTCTCTCTCAAAAAACTTACAGGATGAGCCTTTACAGAAAGCGATAAAACTGCATAATCCTGGACAACATGCTCAGGCATTGTCATCACAGGCAATGAAACATTTTCATGCTGCGCATCAGGAGAAGGTTGTCCTTTAAATAAAACAACAGGACGATCATGGGTGGTTACTTCCCATAATGCCTGCCTGCGATCAAGACCAATCGATCTGAATGCATCCGCATCTGCAAGCTTCAATAAAG
>Ga0075428_100006047_pt1 | contig 13446 bp, 11 predicted proteins | sample RhiMetdeltSRZDD2_FD_75291 | JGI IMG/M metagenome (GOLD analysis project Ga0075428, IMG submission 75291) | Populus rhizosphere microbial communities from Tennessee, USA - Rhizosphere MetaG P. deltoides SRZDD2 | ecosystem: Host-associated > Plants > Roots > Rhizosphere > Soil | place: USA...
GACTTCCCGCGCAAGCTCGCCTGGCTCGATGCGCTCGCCGCGCACCTCTCGGCGCGCGGCGCGGCGAGCGCGCGCAGCGTCGTCTGCGGCGACTTCAACGTCTGTCCCGCGCCGATCGACAGCTGGAACGAGGCGGAGCTGCGCGGCGAGATCTTCCACACCGACGCGGAGCGCGAGCGCTTCGCGCGCCTCGTCGGGATGGGCTTCGTCGACCTCTTCCGCGCGCTCCACCCGGCCGAGCCCGCCTTCTCCTGGTGGGACTACCGCGGCGGCGCCTTCCACCGCCGCCAGGGCCTGCGCATCGACCTGCTGCTCGCGAGCCCCGCCGCCGCCGCCGGCGCGACCGAAGCCCTGATCGACCGCGAGTGGCGGAAGAAGCGCGGGGGCCTGGTGCCGTCTGATCATGCACCGGTGCTCGTGGATCTTTGATTGCGGTCGCGGCTCGGGGATCCTGGGCTTCGTTGAAGCTTCTAGCTTGGGTTCGTGCGCCCGGGGCTTCGATGGGGATTCCACCTTATTTACTCCGCACGCCTTCGGCGTGCTGCGCGCTCCGCGCTGACGCGCTCCGCTTGCAAAGAAGCCTCGTCCAAGGAGCTCCGGGGAGTGCGGGGTCCGTTCTTCGATAGCGAGGGCAGGTGACCTGCCTGGCAGGTCACCCGGCACCGTCAACGAAGAACGGACGCCTCAGACCCCGGGGCAACTGCTCGGAACGTCCTGGCAAGCGCAGCGCGATAGCGCGGAGCGCGCAGCGAGGCAAAGCCGAGCGGAGTAAATCAGGTGGAATCCCCAACGAAGCCCCGGAGAGCCGATCTAACTCCCGAGCCTTCGGCGCATCGTCCGGCCCGCGAGTCCCAGCAGCAGCGCAGACAGACCGATCACGTACCCGACGTCCCAGAGAAGAACCACGCTCGCCTCGCCGCGGAAGGCGTGGCGCATCAGGCGCACCGGGTGGAGCAGCGGCAGCAGCTCGGCCAGCGTGAGCCAGGCGCCGGCGAGGCGCTCCTGGAGCGGGAAGAAGACGTCGGAGAAGAGGAAGAGCGGCGTGAGGAAGAGCGTGAAGTAGAACGAGAACAGGTCCATCGAGGTGATGCGCAGCGAGAAGGCGAGGCCCATCGAGGCAAAGAGCAGGCCGGTCAGCGGGATCACCGGCAGCGCCCAGAGGGAGCCGGGCAGCGGCGCGAGGCCGACGGCGGCGACGGCGACGAAGAAGCAGCCGCCGTAGATCGAGGCGCGCGTCACCGCCCAGAGCACCTCGCCGGCGAGCAGATCGTCGGGCTGCACGGGCGTCGTCAGCATCGACTCGTAGGTCTTCTCGAAGTTCAGGCGCACGAAGGAGTTGTAGGTGACCTCGAAGCTCGCGCCGTTCATCGCCGAGACCGCGACGAGGCCGGGGGCGAGGAAGGCGACGTAGGAGGTGCCGCCCATGCCCTGCACGTAGGCGCCGACGCCGATCCCGATCGACGCGAGGTAGAGCAGCGGCTCGAAGAAGTTCGGCAGCAGGTTCAGCTTCCAGGTGCGCCGGTACATCGCGAAGTTGCGGTGCCAGACGGCGAGCGCGTGGCGCGGCGAGACGCTCACGCGCGCCCTCCCGCGGCGGCGGGGGCGGCGCTCGCCTCGCCGGACTCGAGGCGCGTCCCGGTGAGGTGGAGGAAGAGGTCCTCGAGGTTCGCGGGGCGCACGACGGCGCGCAGCCGCGCGGCCTCGCCGCCGCGCCCGCGCAGCGCCTGCAGCAGCGCCGCCGCGTCGGGGACGAAGAGCGCGACCTGGCGGCCCGAGCGCACCCTCGGCACGCCGTCGAGGCCGCCGAGCAGCAGGGCCTCGGCCTGCGGCGCGACCTCGACCTCGAGCGCCTCGACGGCGAGCGCCTCGCGGATCAGCCGCGCGGGCTCGCCCTCGGCGACGACGCGGCCCGCGGCGAGCACCGCGACGCGATCGCAGAGCCGCTCCGCCTCGTCCATGTAGTGCGTGGTGAGCAGCACGCTCGTGCCGGCGTCGCGCAGCTCGCGGACGCGCTCCCAGAGCGCGATCCGGACGGCCGGGTCGAGCCCCGTGGTGGGCTCGTCGAGGATCAGGAGCTCGGGGCGGCTCACGAGCGAGAGCCCGATCGCGAGCCGGCGCTTGAAGCCGCCCGAGAGCTTCGCGACCGGCACGTCGGCGAAGGCGCGCAGGTCGAGGAAGTCGAGCACCTCGGCGATGCGCGCCTCGCGCTCGGCGCGCGCGAGCAGGTGGTAGCGCGCGAAGATGCGCAGGTTCTCGACCGGCGAGAGCGGCTCGACGAGCGCGTTCTCCTGGAGCGTCACGCCGATGCGCGCGCGCACGGCGCGCGTCTCGGTCGCCACGTCGAGCCCGAAGACGCGGATCGCGCCCTCGGTCGCGGGGGCGACGCCGTAGATCATGCGCAGCGCCGTCGTCTTGCCGGCGCCGTTGGGGCCGAGCAGGCCGAAGCAGAGGCCCGCGGGCACGTCGAGGTCGAGGCCGTCGACGGCGACGCGCGGGCCGAAGCGCTTCACGACGCCCCTGCATTCGACCACGGCTCGCGTCACGCCCACGGAGGCTACCACGCCGCCGCCGGGGCCGAGGGCCTTCGGGGTGCTAGCCTCGCGGCATGCCCGGCTTCCTGATCCGCCTGCTGATCAGCGCCTGCGGGCTCTGGCTCGCCTCGAAGCTCTCCGACGGGGTGCACTTCGACGACGGCGTCACGCTCGTCGCGGCGGCGCTGCTGCTCGGCATCGTGAACGCGGTCGTGCGGCCGGTCGCGATCCTGCTCACGCTCCCGTTCACGATCCTCACGCTCGGGCTCTTCCTGCTGGTCGTGAACGGCGCGATGGTCTCGCTCGTCGCGTGGATGCTGCCCGGCTTCCACCTCGCGGGGCTCGGCTCGGCGATCGTGGCGGCGCTCGTCGTCGGGGTCACGGGCTGGATCGCCTCGTCGGCGATCGGCCCGAGCGGGCGCATCGAGGTGATCGCGATCGAGCGCAGCCGCGCCTGAAGCGCGCGAGCGGCGCGCTCACGCGCACGACCGGCGCGCTCGGGCGCGCGATCGGCGCGCTCAGGCGATCGGGGCCCCCAGCGACGCCGCCGGGCGCGCGTGCACGAGCACGACCTTGCGGTCGTCGAAGCGCACGTGGATCTTGCCCGCTCCCATCGCCCCCTGCACGACGCCGAGGCCGAGCTTCGGGTGCGAGATGCGATCGCCCGCGGCGTAGTGCTCGCTCGGCGCGTAGCCGCGCACCGGACGCGAGAGGTCGGCCTCGACGCGCAGCTCGACCGGCGCCGCCGCGCGCGGCCGCGGCGGCGGCTTCGGCCGCACGCGCCCGGCGGACGCCTCCCACGCCGGCACGAGCTGCGGCGCGGCGTCGAGCACCGGCGAGGCCTCGGGGTAGCTCCAGCCCGGATCGCCCGTGAGCCGGCAGCCGAGGTAGACCAGCGAGATCCCGGCCGCCTCCTCGAGCTCGCGCGCGAGCCGCTCGAGCTCGCGGATCCAGGCCGCGCCCTTCTGCGCCTCGCGGCGGCGACACAGCTCCCAGTAGCGCGGGCTCGCGAGGAGCCCGACGAGCGGCGGGCCGTCGGCGACGGCGCGCCCGGAGACCGAGGCGATCTCCGAGGCGAGCGCGTCGCGGTTCGCCTGCGCGACCGCGGCGAGTGCCAGCGTCTCGAGCAGCGCCGAGAGCGGCGTGTCGCCGGTGCCGGCGCGCGTCGCACCCGGCGCCAGGAAGCGGATCTGCGCGACCGCGAGCCGACCCTCGCCGCAGAGCCCGAGGACGTCGAGGCGGCCGACCTCCCGCGTCTCCGATCCCTGCGCGGCGAGCACGACCTGCGCCGCCACGGGCGCGAGATCGCCGCGGCCCTCCGGCAGCGCGAAGCCGCGCCCCGTGCGCCGGCACTGCTCGACGAGCGCCAGCGAAAGGTGCTCGGCGTCGCGCGCGGGCTTGCGCTCGGACGCGAGGCGGCGGTTGTAGGCGACGAAGTGCTTGGCGCCGGACTCGGCGCGGCGCGGCGCGGAGCTCGACTCCTGCGCGAAGGCCTCGGCGAGCTGCGCGCCGGTGAGGCCCGCGGCGACGGCGCGGAAATCGGATGCGCGGCGGACTCGCGGGTCCGCCGCCAGCTCGAGGAGCGGGTGCTGGCTCAAGGATCCCCCCCTTACGCCGTGGAGAGTAGCACCCGCCGGGGCCTACACGGAGTCGCCACCCGAGCGCCGCGGTGCCCGACTGGGGTGGAACCGATGCGATCGAGTACTCCGAACGGCGTACTCCCTCTACACCGCAGGCAAAAATCGTGCACGCGACCCCCCATATGGGGGAGGCCGGGCACACTCGCGATGGGTTATGTGAGTGAGGTGAGGCGGGTTTCAGGGTGACGTTGATGCGGGATGGAGGCGAGGGGGCTGGGCCTCTCGCTCCGATACCCGGACCCCGCCAGGGTGCCCCGGTGCCTGCCTCGCGATCAGACGACGGAAACGCAAGCAACGTCCGTATCCTGTCAGTCCTCGGGGGCCCGCTCGCAAGAGCGGGCCCCCATCCCATTCCGGCGGCGCGATCCACCGCCACCCCCGGGGCCCCGCGCCGGCGCTCCCCGCACGCTCCCGCGCCCGAAGCTGCTCGGCGCAGCCCCGCCCGCGGGCGTCTCTATACTTCGCGGATGGCCGGGGTCGGGGACGACGCGGCCGCGAGGGCCATGGGCGCCGAATCGTTCCTCCTCGGCCTGATCGATCACATCTACGCGGCGGCCGTCGCCCCGGAGCGCTGGGAGACGGTGCTCGCCGAGCTCTCGGCGGCGCTCGGCGACCCCGCGATCTACATCTCGCTGCGCATCCCCGGCCCGCGCGCGGAGCGCGCGGTGCTGTCCGCCCCCGAGACGGATCCCGGCCCGGTGTACCGCCTCCACCTCGACCCGGCCTATCACGCCGTCTTCATGCGCCTCAGCACCGTCGGATTTCCCTGGGCGACCTTCGATCCGGAGGAGCTCTCGCGGCGCTTCTCGCGCACCCAGAACCTCTCGGCCGCCTTCCGCGAGGAGTTCCTGAAGCCGCAGGGGCTCGCGTCCGAGGGTCCGATCTGCCACCTGCTCGCGACCGTCGGCGGGCGGCCGATGGCCGGGATGATGATCTACCGCCGCGAGGGCTGCCGCCCGATCAAGGACTCCGAGCTCGCGCTGCTCGACCGGCTGGTGCCCCACCTGCAGAGCGCCTACGCGATCCACTGCCGGCTCGCCGAGGCGCAGCACCAGCACCTCGCGCTGCGCGAGGTGCTCGACCGCTTCCCGTCGGGCGTAGCGCTGCTCGACGAGGGCCTGCGCGTCGTCTTCTCCAACCGCAGCGCCGACCTGATCTTCGCGCTCGACGACGGCATCCGCCTCGAGAACGGCCGCCCCCGGCTCTCGGAGCCGCAGCAGGATCGCGGCTTCCAGCAGCTCCTCGCCGAGGCGGTGCACACGCGCGCCGAGCGCGGGCGCTCCTACGGCAAGACGCTCTCGATCGTGCGCTCCTCCGGGCGCCGGTCCTTCGCCTCGATGATCGGTCCGCTGCTGGCGCCGCCGCCCGGCACCAATCTGCGCGAGGCCGCGGCGATCCTCTTCGTCACCGACCCGGACGGCAGCCAGATCTCCACGACCGAAGTTCTCCAGGGGCTCTACGACCTGACCCCTGCGGAGGCCGAGCTCCTGCGGCTGCTCGCCGAGGGGCGTTCGCTCGAAGAGGTGGCGCGCCAGCGCGGGATCACGATGAACACCGCGCGCGGCCAGCTCAAGCAGGTCTTCGCGAAGACGGACACCCGACGCCAGGGAGAGCTGGTCCGACTGGTGCTGACGGGAGTCGCGTCGCTGGGCGACGAAGGTGGGCGCTGACATGGCACAGACGGCAGAGACGATTGCGGAGCACGGTGTGCACACGACCCTCGCGGCGATGCCGGCGCAGGAGCCGGGCCGGCGCAGCGATCGGATCGCGGACGCGCTGCGCGGCGACATCCTGCGCGGTCGCTACCGGCCGGGCGAGCGGCTCCCGGCGGAGCGCGAGCTCGCGACGCGCCTCACGGTGAACCGCGGCTCGGTGCGCGAGGCGCTGAAGAAGCTCGAGCAGCTCGGGCTGGTCGAGATCCGCCGCGGCGACGGCGCGGTGGTGCGCCATCCCGAGGACGCGAGCGTGGAGGTCGTGCGCCACCTGCTCTGCGCGCAGGACGGTCTCGACCGCCGCGTGCTCGAGGAGGTGCTCGACATCCACGAGATGCTGCTCGCGGGAGCCGTCGCGCTCACGGTGCAGCAGCTCCCCGACGCCGCGCTGGCGCGGGCGCGCGCGCTGATCGCACAGCTCGCGCAGCCCGGCCGCACCGCGGCGGAGTTCCACGAGCAGATCGGCGCGCTCGTCGAGATCGCGGCCGAGACGGGCGGGCACCTGGTGCAGCGGCTCTTCCGCAACACCTTCGGGCCCACGGTGCTCGACGGCGTGAGCGCGCTCTGCCCGTACTTCCCCGGCGACGACCCGGGCTTCGGCGACGCGACGCGCGCGCTCGATGCGGCCTTCGTCGCGCGGGACCCGGAGGCCGTCGCGGCCGGCGTGCGCCAGCTCGCCCGCCGCGCCCGCGTCCGCCTCGGCCGCGCGCTCGACGCGTACGAGGCGGACCGCGCCCGCCCCGCCGTCGCCTCGCCGCCCGCCGCCTAGCGGAGCCGTCCCGAAGGTCGGACCCCGCAAACCCCGGACCCGACGCCCGCGGCCGGCAGCAAGCGCCCGAAGGGCGCGCGCAGCGAGGCGAAGCCGAGCGGAGTCGAACGGGGTAGACGGCGACCCTGCCCTACCCGCGGCGCAGGGCCTCGATGCGCTCCTCCAGGGGCGGGTGCGTCATGAAGAGGCGCGCCACGCCCGTGGGCTTGCCCGAGATCCCGAAGGCCGCCATCGCGTCGGGCAGCGGCTCCGGATCGTTCACGCGCTTCAGGCGCTCGAGCGCGGAGATCATCTTCTCGCGCCCGGCGAGGCGCGCGCCGCCCGCGTCGGCGCGGAACTCGCGCTGCCGCGAGAACCACATCACGAGCACGCTGGCGAGAATGCCGAAGAGGATCTGGGCGACCATCGTCGTCAGGAAGAAGCCCATGCCGTGGCCGCGCTCGTTGCGCAGCACGACGCGGTCGACCCAGTAGCCGACGAGGCGCGACACGAAGAGGACGAAGGTGTTCACGACGCCCTGGATCAGGGTGAGCGTCACCATGTCGCCGTTCGCGACGTGGCTGATCTCGTGGCCGAGCACCGCCTCGACCTCGTCCCGGTTCATCCCGCGCAGCAGCCCCTCGCTGACCGCGACGAGCGCTGCGTCGCGGCGCGCGCCGGTGGCGAAGGCGTTGGGGGTGTCGGAGGGGAAGATCGCGACCTGCGGCATGCCGATCCCGGCGGCCTGCGCCTGGTGGCTCACCGTCTGGAGCAGCCAGGCCTCGGCGTCGCCGCGCGGCTGCTCGATCAGCCGCGCGCCCGTCGAGCGCAGCGCCATCCACTTCGAGAGCAGGAGCGAGATGAAGCTGCCGCCCATGCCGAAGACGGCGCAGAAGCCGAGCAGCGCGCCGAGGTTGAGACCGTTCTGGTCGAGGACGCGATCGACGCCGAGCAGCCGGGCCGCGACGCTCAGCACGACGAGCACCGCGAGGTTCGTGACGAGGAACAGGAACACGCGCTTCATGGGTCGGGCGACCTCCGGCCCAAAGCGTAGGATCCCGCCCCTGCGGGTCAAGCCGACGCGCGGCGCCGCGTCGGGCGCAGCGCCGGGGCTCAGGGCATCGGCGCGGCGGGGACGCTCCCGGGAACGCCCTCGATCGAGTCCACGCGCGCCTCGAGATCGCGCAGGCGCGTGAGGTTCGAGCGCGTCACGGTCTCCTGCGCGCTCGCCGTCGAGGCGAGGCGCTCCTCGACGCGCGCGACGCGATCGGCGACGTCGCCCGCGTCGCGATCCGGCGCGGCCGGGCGCCGCTCGACCGCGAGGAGCCGGCTCTCCGCCGCGGCGATGCGCCGCTCGAGGCCGGAAGGCATGCGCTGGCCCATCCCTTCGAGCTCGGTGCGCAGCGCCGCGTTCTCGCGCTCGAGCGTCGCGATCCGCGCCAGCGCCTCGTCGATCCGCGGCGCGACGCCCCGCGGCACCTCGGGAACGGCGAGGCGCGCGGCAGCGATCGCGACCAGCGCGAGCCCCACCACCCAGGGCAGCGCCTGGCGGCGGAAGAAGCGCCGCAGGAAGCGGTACTCCTCGGGGCTCACCTGGATCGAGGCGTCTCTCGCCATCGGCACTCCTCCCGCAGCTCGCGCGCCAAGTTCCTGGGAATGCGGGGAATTCCCGCAGAGGGGGCCGCGGCGCGAGCGCGCCTCCCGCCCTACGTTTCGCCCGTGCGCGCGCAGGGGTTGAGCCCTCGCCGCTCCGGCCGGCATCCAAGCGGGTGGAGCGAGGAGGTGCTGCGCCCCGTGCCGAGGCCCCGCCGACGGCGCGCCCTAAGCTCCCGGCGTGCGGGAGCGAGCGGTGGTGGCGGCGCTCCTGGTCGTCGCGACCTTCGCCGTCTACGGCCAGGTGCTCGGGCACGAGTTCGTCGACTACGACGATCTCCAGGTGATCGTCTGGAACGAGAACCTGCGCCCGGCCTCGCCCGCCGACGCCCTCGCGCGCGCCTTCGCGACGACGCTGAACGCCAACTGGATCCCGCTGACGACGCTCTCGCTGCAGCTCGATCGGGCGCTCTGGGGCGCGAGGCCGGGCCCGACGCTGCTCGCAAACGCGGCCCTGCACGCGGCGGCGGCCGTGGCGCTCTTCCTCGCCCTCGCGCGCCTCTCCGGGGCCGTCGGGCGCAGCGCCTTCGCCGCGGGCGTCTTCGCGCTCCACCCGCTGCACGTCGAGTCGGTCGCGTGGGCGTCGGAGCGCAAGGATCCCCTGGCGGCGCTCTGCTTCGCGCTCGGGCTCTTCGCCTACGCGCGCTACGCCGAGCGCCCGGGCCTCCGACGCGGCCTCGCGGTCTGCGCGTGGCAGGCGGCGGGGCTGCTCGCGAAGCCCGTGCTGGTGACCTTCCCGTGCGTGCTCCTGCTCCTCGACTTCTGGCCGCTGCGCCGGCTCGCGACCCGCGAGGCGCGCCGGCGCGCCGTCCTCGAGAAGCTCCCGCTCGCGGCGCTCTCCGCGGCGGCGAGCCTCGTCACGCTGCTCGTGCAGGAGCGCTCCGGCGCGATGCAGCAGGCCGCGCGCATCCCGTTCCTGCTGCGCGCCGCGAACGCCGCGGACGCGATCGGCGCCTACCTCGTCGACGCCTTCTGGCCGGCGGGACTCGCGGTCTTCTATCCGCACCCGCTGGACGCGCTGCCGACCGGTCGCGCGCTCGCCTGGGCCGCCGCGATCGCCCTGCTCTGCGGCCTCACCGTGCGGCGCCGGCGCCGCGCGCCCTGGCTCGCGACGGGGCTCTTCTGGTTCCTCGGCATGCTGGTCCCGATGCTCGGTCTGGTACAGGTCGGCATGCAGGCGCGCGCCGACCGCTACACCTACCTGCCGCTCGTCGGCCTCGCGATCGCGCTCGCCTGGCAGGCGGAGCACCGGCTGGGGCGCAGCGCGCGCGGCCGGCGCGCTCTCTCCGCGGCGGCGCTCGCGGCGCTGCTCGGGCTCGCCGGGGCGAGCGCGCTCCAGGTGCGGCACTGGCGCGACGCCGTGGCGCTGCACGAGCGCGCGGTGGGCGTCACGCAGGGGAACTTCATGGAGCACCAGCGGCTCGCGCGCGCGCTGCTCGAGCGCGGCCGCGCCGTCGAGGCCGAGTATCACTTCGCGCGCTCGGCCGAGATCGAGCCGCGTCGCGCCGACCCGCTCGTGGGACTCGGCGACGCGCGGCTGCGCCAGGGCCGCGTCGAGGACGCCGTGCAGAGCTACCGGCGCGCGCTCGCCGTCGATCCCGCGCAGCGCGAGGCGCCCTCCCACCTCGCGATCGCGCTCGTGCGCGCGGGCCGGCCGGCGGAGGCGCTCGCGACGCTGGGCGAGCTGAGCTCGCGCCCCGGCGACGATCCCGCGCTGCAGCTCGCGCTCGCGCGGGCGCAGGCCTCGCTCGGCGATCCGCGCAGCGCGATCGAGCGCTACCGCGAGGCGCTGCGGCTGCGCCCCGAATCGAGCGCCGCGGCGACGGAGCTCGCCTGGATCCTCGCGACGAGCCCGGAGCCCGAGCTGCGCGACCCCGCGGAGGCGCTGCGCCTCGCCGAGTCGGCGCTGCGCACGGGGCCCCCGAGCGCGCTCGCCCTCGACGCGCTCGCCGCCGCCTGCGCGGCGTCCGGCCGCTTCGACGCGGCCGCCGAGCAGGCGCAGCGCGCCCTGGCGCTCGCCACGCGCGCGAACCCGCCGCTCGCCGCCGCGCTGCGCGAGCGGCTCGCGCTCTACCGCGCGGGCCGCCCGTACCTCGCCGGCGGGGTCGATCGGTTACGCTGAGGCGACCGTGAGCGAGGCCCGGGACGAAAGCGACGTGCGCCGCCTCGAGGTCGGCGGGCGCGAGATCGTGCTCGTCGGCACCGCGCATGTCTCGCGCGAGTCGGCCGAGCTCGCGCGCGAGGTGATCGAGCGCGAGCGGCCCGACGCCGTCTGCCTCGAGCTCGACGCGCAGCGCTTCGAGACGCTCGCGGAGCGCCGGCGCTGGGAGTCGCTCGACCTGCGCGAGCTGATCCGCCGCCGCCAGCTCGCCGCCCTGCTCGCGAACCTCGTGCTCGCCTCGTACCAGCGCAAGCTCGGCGGCGCGCTCGGCGTGGTCCCGGGCGCCGAGATGGTCGAGGCCGCGCGCGCGGCCGAGGCGCTCGGCATCCCCGTCGTGCTCTGCGACCGCGACGTCCGCGTGACGCTGCGCCGCACCTGGGCGTCGCTGTCCTTCTGGCGCCAGGCGGAGCTCCTGGCGACGCTCGCCGCCTCGCTCTTCGAGCGCCCCGAGCTCGACGAGGCGGAGCTGCGCCGCCTGCGCGACCGCGACGTGATGAGCGAGCTGATGCAGGAGCTCGGCGCAGCGCTGCCGGCGCTGAAGCGCGTGCTGATCGACGAGCGCGACTGCTACCTCGCCGAGCGGATCCGCGCGGCGGCGGGCCGGCGCGTCGTCGCCGTCGTCGGCGCCGGGCACCTCGAGGGCATGCAGCGCGAGCTGCTCGCGGCTCGGCCGGTCGACCTCGCGGCGCTCGAGGCGATCCCGCCCGTCTCGCCGGTCTGGCGCTGGGTCGGCTGGGGCGTGCCCGCGCTCGTGCTGGGCTCGCTCGCCTGGATGGCGCTGCGCCTCGGGCCCGAGGTCGCGGGCCGCCAGCTCGGCGCCTACGTGCTCGCGACGGGCCTCCCGACGAGCCTCGGCGCGGCAGCGGCGCTCGCGCACCCGCTCACGATCGCCCTCGCCTTCGCGGTGGCGCCGATCACCGTGCTCTCGCCCGCGATCGGCGCGGGCCACGTGCTCGCCTTCCTCGAGGCCTGGCTGCGCCCGCCGCGCGTGGCCGAGCTCGAGAGCGTGATGAGCGACGCGGGCTCGCCGCGCCGCTGGTGGAGCAATCGCCTGCTGCGCTGCCTGCTCGTCTTCGTGTTCACGACGCTCGGCGCGATGGGCGGCGCCTACGTCGGCCTCTACGAGCTGCTGCGCGCGCTCTTCTCGCACCGATGAGGCCGGCGCGCATCCTGGTCCGGGCGCCGACCTGGATCGGCGACGCCGCGATGGCGACGCCCGCGCTGCGCGCGCTGCGCGCGGCGCACCCCGGGGCCGAGATCGCCGTCGAGGGACGCGCCGCGGTCGGCGAGCTCCTCGCCGGGCTCGCGAGCTTCGACCGCTTCCTCGTCGACCCGGGCCGCGGTGTGCGCGCCGCGCTCGCGCGCGTTCGGACCCTGCGCGGCGGGCGCTTCGACTGGGCGGTGCTGCTGCCCGACTCGACGCGCGCGGCGCTCGCGCCCTGGCTCGCGGGCATCCCGCGGCGCGTCGGCTACGCGCGCGAGCCGCTGCGCCGCGCGCTGCTGAGCGAGGCGCTGGCGTCCCCGCGCGAAGGCGCGCGGCGCGTCGCCATCCCGATGACGGAGCGCTACCTGCGCATCACGCGCCGCCTCGGCTGCCCCGACCGCGGCGATGCGCTCGAGCTCGCGGTCGACCCGGCGGCGGCCGAGGCGCTCGCGCACGAGCTCGCGCGGCGCGGCGTCGGCCCGGACGAGCGGCTCCTCGTCGTCGCGCCCGGGGCCGCCTTCGGCCCGGCGAAGCGCTGGCCGCCCGGGCACTTCGCGGCGGCCTGCGAGCTCCTCGCGCGGCGCCACGGCCTCCTGCCCGTGATCGCACCGGCGCCGTCCGAGGTCGCGCTCGCCGCGGAGATCGCGGGCCGCGCGCGCGTCCGCGCGGTCGCGCTCGTCGACCCGACGCCCGGGATCGCGGGGCTGAAGGCCCTGGTCGCGCGCGCGTCGCTCGTGCTCGCGAACGACTCGGGCGCGCGCCACGTCGCGGTGGCCTTCGGACGGCCGATCGTCGTGCTCCTGGGCCCCTCGGATCCGCGCCACGGCGCGCAGGAGCTCGAGACGCAGCGCGTCCTGCGCGAGCCGGTCGCCTGCAGCCCCTGCGGCCTGCGCCGCTGCCCGATCGACCACCGCTGCATGACGCGCCTGCGCCCCGAGCGCGTGCTCGAGGCGGCGGCGGAGCTGCTCGCGTGAAGCTGCCAAGCGCGCGGGAAGAACCAGAGGCTGTTGAGGGATTCCCGCCTACTCATCGAAGCAGCAGCTGAACCTCTGGTTCTACTCGCGGGGCTGTTGGAGGCCATCCCTTCCCGCGGGCCCGCCACAGGGCAGGCGCGAGGGACCCCGCGCGAGACACGCGCGGGGCCCCCGCGGTCTCGGCGCTACGGGGCGAGGTCGCGCAGGGTCCCGATCAGCGCGTTGCCCTGCCCGCCCGAGGTCATGTCGCCGTCCATCGGCGTGATCGAGATCAGGTTGGCGCGGTAGGCGTCGGTGTCGGCGTTCTTCACCGGGTCGGGACCCGGCACGCTCGCGAACGCGACCATGACGGAGCACGCCTGCCCGTCGGAGAGCGAGAGGCAGTTCGGGAAGGCGCCGATCGGCGGCACCGGCGGGAAGCCGAGGTTGCGGTCGAAGATCGGAAGCGCAAGGTCCGACGAGTCGGCGAGCGCCGTCAGGCGGACGCCGACGATGTTTGCGTAGGGCACCGGGAAGTTGACGTTGAGCAGGGTCACGCCCTTCGGCAGCAGCGCGTCGCCGGGAGCCGCCTCGAGCGCGGCGACGAGGCGCACCATGAACTCGGAGGCCGGCGCGTAGGCGGCGTTCGTCGACGGGAAGCCGGTGCCGGACTCCGCGAAGTCGATTCCGACGCTGCCCGCGATCGCCGGGACGCCGCGCAGCGAGGCCGCGAGCGCGGCGCCGACGGTGCCCGAGGAGCTCGGCGAGCCCTTGCCCATGTTCTGACCCTGGTTCAGGCCCGAGAGCACGAGGTCCGGCGGGTTGCCGGCGAGCACGACGTCGA
>Ga0075428_100006051_pt1 | contig 13444 bp, 8 predicted proteins | sample RhiMetdeltSRZDD2_FD_75291 | JGI IMG/M metagenome (GOLD analysis project Ga0075428, IMG submission 75291) | Populus rhizosphere microbial communities from Tennessee, USA - Rhizosphere MetaG P. deltoides SRZDD2 | ecosystem: Host-associated > Plants > Roots > Rhizosphere > Soil | place: USA...
TCGTCGAACTCGGCGCCGACCTGAACGTGGTGGCGCTGCCGCAGACCGACGTGGCGTTGACCGAGGCGGTGCGCAAGGCGGCCGACACCGTGGGCACGACCGCGCTGATCTACGCGATCATCAACGCCCACTTCGACCTGGCGGCGATGCTGATCGACGCCGGCGCCGACCCGAACATCGTCGATACGAGCGGGATGGCGGCCCTGTACGCGGCCGTCGAGATGAGCACCCTGCAGTGGGTGCAGAGCCGGCCGGCGCCCATCTGGAAGGACACCCTGGACGCGGCGGGAGTGGTCAAGCGCCTCCTCGCGCACGGAGCCGACCCGAACGCGAAGCTCTCGGCGGCCCCGATCAAGATCTCCCTCGACCCGGGCGCCACCCTCAACTTCGGCCGCGGCGCCACGTCGCTGATGCGCGCCGCGCGGACCAACGATGTCGAGGTGATGCGGTTGCTGCTCGACGCCGGCGCCGATCCGTCGATCACGCAGGCTGACGGCACGACCGTGCTGATGATCGCCGCCGGCCAGGGCCTCGGAGCTCCGCGCGGCGATGGCCCGCGCATTCGCGTGCCCACGGAGATCGGCGCCGTCGAGGCCGTCCGCCTGCTGCTCGATCGCGGCGTCCCGATCAACGCGACCAGCAACTCGGGGAACACGGCGCTGCACGCGGCGGTCACCCGGGGCGACAGCATCGTGAAGCTGCTCGCCGAACGCGGCGCGGATCTCAACGCCAAGAACAAGGCCGGGCTCACGCCGCTCGACCTCGCCCTTGGCGGCGGCGGCGGACGCCGCGGCGGCGGCCAGCCACGGGAGACGACCGCGGCGCTGCTCCGTCAGCTCATGGCCACGGCGCCGTCGGCCGCCACGCCCCCGGCGGATCGGCGCTGAGACTGCCGCGGGTCGCCTCGGCACGGAGTAGAATCTGCCCGATGCGCGCGCACCAGTTCCCTCGCGGTGTGGCAGGCGTCGCGGTGGCCCTTTCGGTCGCCGCGGTGGCGGGCGCCAGCCTCGTCGCGCAGACGAGAGCGTCCTGGACGCCGCCGCTCACACCCGACGGACATCCCGACCTCGAGGGCGTGTGGGAGAACAACAGCGCCACGCCGCTCGAGCGCCCCGCGCAGCTCGCGCAGAAGCCGCGGCTGACCGATGAAGAGCTCGAGGCGATGAAGCGGCGCGCCGCCGCGCTCTTCAACGCCGAGACCGACGCGGTCTTCGGCGACAGCCTCTATCTCAGCCTGCTGGCCGATCGCCGCTACAGCGGTCTCGGCGCCACCGGTACCTATAGCCAGAACTGGCTTCCCGATAGGTATTTCGAGCACCGGACATCCCTGATCGTCGACCCGGCCGACGGAAGGCTTCCTCCGATGACCGGGGAAGCCACGGCCGCGCGTGCGGCCGCCGCGGCGGCGCGGCCACGCTTCCCCACCAGGGCGCAGGATCTCACCATCACCGATCGGTGCATCTCGTACGGCGTGCCGGATCTGTTCGCCGCGTACATGAGCGTGTACCGCATCGTGCAGGCGCCGCAGTACGTCGCGATCGTCATGGAGAAGATCCACGACGCGCGCATCATCTGGCTCGACGGCCGCCCGCATCCGTCTCAATCGATCCGCAGCTACATGGGCGACTCCAGGGGTCGCTGGGAGCGCGACGCCCTCGTCGTCGACACCACCAACTTCCACCCCAATGGGAACCCGATGGGTGGACTCCTGAATCGCGCGAGCCAGAACCTGCGCTTGACCGAACGATTCCGCCGGACGAACCCGACGACGCTCGAGTACACGTTCACCGTGGATGATCCGACCGTGTGGACGAAGCCGTGGACGGCGGTGATCAACTGGCAGCAAGCGAAGGGAGACGTCCTCGAGTATGCCTGCCACGAGGGGAACTACAGCCTGCCGGGCATGCTCACGGGCGCGCGCGCCGACGAGCGCCAGACGTCGAGATAGGCCTACAGAGTAGGTTTCCGAAGCGGCGGCTCAGGGAGCGGGGCGAACGCCTGCTTCGGCTCCGACGGCGCGACGTAGTTCTTTCGAGCGCGCGGCTTCGCGCCGCGCTGGCTGACCTTCACTTCGATGTCGTGCTTCTTGCCATCACGCTTCGGCGGCGTGAACCCGATCAGATACTGGCTGTGCAGCTCGTCGGCCACCTGCGCGAAGGCTGCTCCCAGATCCTCGCTGAGGCGAACCTCGGCGTAGCCTCCTCCCGTCTCCTGCGCGACCAGCGCCAGCCCGGGGTCGGGGAGGTCGGCGGCCATCGAGGCTTGCAGCCCGGCCACGCCGAGCCCTGGCGCCGTGCGCGATCGGCTCCGCATGCCGATGGCATAGACCATCACCTCGTCGCGCCGTGCGCGGTCGATCACATCGACCTGGCTCACGTAGTTCTGACGGAAGCTGGTGGGCCCGCTGTCCTTGCCGTCGCTGAGCACGAGCACCACGCGGCGCTGGTCGCTGTCCTTCTTGAACCCATCCATCGCCTCGTTGATGGCCCGCCAGAGCGGTGTCGGGGCGTCGGGCGCGATGTGATCCGGAAGCCCTTTCCGCAGCTCGTTCGGATCGCGGGTGAACTCCGGGCTGATCGAGATCTCGTGGCCAAAGCTGCCGATGCGCGCCCCGTCATCGGGGCCCAGCCGCGTGAAGAGCTGCTGCGCGGATGCGCGCAGCAGCTGCAGGTTGCCCTGCATGCTTCCCGAGACGTCGAGCATGACCACGAGCTGGATCGGCTGCGGACTGTTGTCGAAGACCGTGATCGGCTGCGGCTTTCCCTCGTCGCGGATCTCGAAATCCTTCTCCACCAGCGTCGTGATCAGACGCCCGTCCTTGTCGGTGACGGTGGCGTAGACGCGTACCGTATCGCTCGTGCCGCGAAAGACGGGCTGCTGCGCGGAGGTGCCAAGCGCGGCGAAGGCGATGGCGACGAGCGTCCCGGACGCGAGGAGTCGAGTCATGACGTTGAATTCCTTTGGCAGTCGGCCGGCATCTCCAGTCATACCACGGACCGGAGCCCGTTCGAGAACCGGACCCGGCAAAGCCCGCGACCGCGTCGTCGCTCAACCCGCCAGGCCGGCGACGTCGTCGTCGCCCAACCCGCCAGAGCGGCGACGCCGTCGTCGCCCAACCCGCCAGAGCGGCGACGCCGTCGTCGCCCAACCCGCCAGGGCGGCGACGCCGTCGCCCCGAGGCCGCCGGCCCACCCTCAGCCGCTGCGGCCGAGGTCGAGCAACGCCAGGCTTCCAGCAAATCACCTATTTGCCACCTTTTTGTCATGAACTTGGTTCATGATCTCTGACCACACTCGTCGTGAGGCCGATGCTGGTCCGGCCGATGCCTGTCACGCCAACCAGCACGGCACGACGCGCAGGATATGGCTGCGCACTCGGGCTGCCGAAACAGGAGATCGATGAAGGCAACGCGCGCGACTCCGTGCGGCCTTTCGATGGCTGGGGCGCTGACGCTCGGCGGAGCGTTGTTCGTCGCGACCATTGGCGTCGACGCGCGTCAGGCTCGAACGGGACCGCTGTGCCGGGTGGCCGGCACGATTACCGGCGTAGGTACGCCGTTGCCGGGAGTGTCGATCACCGCGCGCCGGGGCGACGTGATCCAGACGGCCACGTCGACCGGGCCGGACGGGAGATTCAGGCTGGACCTGCCCGAGGCCTCCTATCAGATCACGATTGATCTCTACGGCTTCGATCGCGTGCGGCGCGACGTGACGGTCAGCGGAAGCGGTTCTGGTAGTTGCGAGCAGACGCTCGACACCACCCTCATGCTGGCCTCCGCGCCGCGGCCGCAGGACGCCAGCGCTGCGTCCGGCCGGGCGAGCGGGTCCGGGCGGAGCGGTCAACCCAATCAAGCAACGGGCGGACGCGCCGGCGGCGCCGATCGCTTCGAGACGTTGACGGTCACGCAGGACGCCGACGCCGCCGCGCTGGACGTCGCCGCGCTCGAGCGCGAGAGTCAGAGCGAGCCGTCTGCGCAGCTGCTGCTGCCGCCCGGGTTCGGGTCGGAAGCGATTGCCGACGTCGTCGCAATCAACGGCGAGGCGGGACGCGTCGATCGCGGGCTGCTGAACGACCGGCGCGACGCGTTGAACCGCGGCGATTTCACGCTGCAGGCCGACAGTCCCGGCGGCGCCGCCGGTGGATTCGGCGGCGGCTTCGGGCCCGAGGGCGGGGCGCCCACGCTCGCGCAGCTCGGAGCACCTCGTGGCGGCGGCGCGGGCGGCGGCCGCGGCGGACGTGGCGGAGCCAACGGCGCGTTCCAGCTCGGAGGACGTGCAGGGCGACAGAGCCGGATGAACGTCCAGGCCAACTACACGTTCAGCGGCTCGGCCCTCAACGCCGCTCCGCGACAGCTGCGCTCCGATGTGGCAGGCGTCGAACGGCCGTTCAGCAACCAGCAGTTCGGCATCACGCTGGGCGGGCCGATCAAGATTCCCGGGCTTTACGCGAATACCGACGGCCGCACCAACATCACCTTGCAGTTCAACGGCACGCGCGGCGGCAACCTGTTCGATCAGTACGCGACGGTGCCGACCGAGCCGATGCGCAATGGAGACTTCTCCGCCGCCGGCACGCAGCTGACCGATCCGACGACAGGGCTTCCCTTCACCAACAACCAGATTCCCGACGGCCAGATCAGCAACGAAGCGCGCGCCCTGCTCCAGTACTATCCACTGCCGAATCTGTCGGGAGACACCCGCAACTACCACTTCACCAGCGCGACGGCATCCACCAACACGTCGGTCAACCTCCGCGTGCAGCACAACTTCGGCGCCACGGGCGGCGGCGGGCGGGGTGGCGGCGGCGGTGGTGGGCGTGGCGGGGGCGGGGGCGGTGGTGGTGGCGGCGGGGGTGGTGGACGCGCGGCGACGCGGCAGAGCAACGCAGGTCTGGCGGGCCAGGGACGCAGACTGCTGCTCGTGACGCCGACGAGCGCGAACATGAACGTCTCGGTGCAGTATCAGCACTCGGACGGCGATCAGCTCAACGTCTTCACCGCGCTCGGAGGCCAGCGACAGAGCACGACGCTCGGCGTGCCGGTCACCTTCAACGTGCAGCGCGGGCGGACGCAGCACCAGTTCGGTGTCACCGTCAACCATTCGTCCTCGGCGACCACCAATCACTTCAGTGGCGTCAGCAACGTTTCGAACCTGATCGGCATCGGCGGCGTGTCGCAGGACTCGTTCGCGTGGGGTCTGCCGCGTCTGTCGTTCTCGAGCATCAGCGGGCTGAGCGATGTGACGCCCTCGCGCCAGACCGCCAACCGCTACTCGGCGCAATACACCTGGACCCGTCCGATCCGGCGGCACACGGTGCGCATGGGCGGCGACTTCCGCTACGACGTGACGTCCACCGACACCGAGACCAACGCCAACGGCTCCTTCGTCTTCAACGGTCTCTACACGTCCCCCAACAGCAGCCAGCGCGCGAGCTACGCCGACTTCGCCGACTTCCTCCTCGGCATGCCCGCGCAGGCGACGATTCAGTACGGCCCGGGCAACACGACGCTCACCGGCCGCTCCTTGGGAATGTACATCCAGGACGACTGGCGGGCACGCGGAAACCTGACCTACCAGCTCGGCGTACGCTACGACCTGCTCTGGCCGTTCGTCGAAGAGCACGGGCATCTGGTGAATCTCGACGTCACGCCCGATTTCACCGCCGCGGCGCCCGTGGAAGTCGGTCAGACCGGTGAGTTCACGGGGACCTTCCCTCGCGCGCTCCTCTATACGGACACCAACAACGTGTCGCCAAAGCTCGGCATCGCCTGGCGCGGGCCGCGCGAGTTCATCGTCCGCGGCAGCTACGAGATCAACTACAACAACGGCACCTATTCGGCGATCGCCCGGCAGCTCGCCCAGCAGCCGCCCTTTGCGACGGCCGGAACGAACATCGGCTCCTTGCAGAACGCACTGCTCCTCGAAAATGCGCTCCAGGGAATTCCGCCCTCCGAGACGACGAACAACTTCGGCATCGACAAGGATTACGTGCTCGGACTCGTTCAACAGTCGGTGGTCAACGTGCAGCGCGGCATTGGCCGCACGTGGCTGGCAAGCGTCAACTACGCTTACACGGTCGGCTCGAACCTCGACGTGATCCGCGCGCCCAATCGCGACGCCAACGGGCTGCGCATCGACGGCGTGCAACCCTTCATGTGGCAGTCGTCGGAAGGCCAGTCGGTGCTCAACTCGGCGACTTTCCGTCTGGAGAAGCGTCAGACACGCGGGGTGGGATACTCCGTCGAGTACACGCTCGCGAAATCGCGCGACAACTCACCATCGATCGGCGGCGGCTCGGCGAGCAGCAACGTCGCTCAGGACGATCGGGATATCGAGGCCGAGTGGGGGCTCTCGAACTTCGATCGTCGCAACCGCCTGACCGTGAACCTCCAGGCGGAGCTGCCATTCGGCCCCGGCCGCCGCTGGCTCGAGAATGGCGGCGTTGCCGCCGCGATTCTGGGGAACTGGCGATTCACGGCAACCTTCACCGCCGACTCCGGCCGCCCGTACACGGCGACCGTGCGCGGAGCCACGCGCGACATCAACAGCGGCATCAACGGTGCGCTGCGCGCCAACTACGACGGGGAGCCGATTGCGGTGAACGATCCGACGATCGATCGCTACTTCAACACCGACGCGTTTTCGATTCCCGCCAGCGGCCTCCTCGGGACGTCGTCGCGCAACGTGATCGTCGGCCCTGGTTCGAAGAACCTCAACGGTGGGGTGACGCGCGACCTGCGCCTGGGCGGAAACCGCACCGTGTCGATCCAGGTCAGCGTGTCGAACGTGCTCAACCTGGCCAACTACACAGGCATCGACACCAACGTGAGCTCGCCGACGTTCGGCCAGGTCACCGGCGTCAGCGGGTCGCGCTCGGCGCGGCTCAACCTCAGGTTCCGGTACTAGGCGATGCGTTCCTCGCCGCGCTCCCGTCGCGGTCTCAGTCGCACCGGCCGAGCCGTCGCCACCGCGCTCGCCGGCGCCGGCGCCGCGCTCGTCCTGGCCGCCACCCTGGCCGCGTTGCCGCAACAGCAGCCGGCGCCGCAGCCGCAGCAGCCGCCCGAGCTGCCGCGGTTCGAACAGTCCACCGGCATCAGCATCGTCTCGGTGGATGTGGTGGTACGCGATTCGAGGGGCAATGTCGTCCGCGGCCTCACCCAAAAGGACTTCCAGGTCTTCGAGGACAACAAGCCGCAGAAGATCTCGAACTTCCAGTTCAGGGACATCGACAACGACGCGCCGCCCGAGACGGCGGAGATCAACGTGCTCGAGGGGCTCGAAGACAAGCTCCGCGCCGAGGTCCAGCACGCCGCCAGCGCCGGCACGCCGTCGGCGCAGCAGGTCGAGCCCAATCTGCTGTCGGCCGACGCGATCGCCAACCGGCGGCTGCTGGTTCTGCTGTTCGACGTCAGCTCGATGCAGCCCGACGACATCCAGCGCGCCGTCGATTCAGGCCTCGACTGGGTGGACAAGAGCATGTCGAACGCCGACCTGGTGGCGCTCGTCACTATCGGCTCGCGCCTCAATGTGCTGACGGACTTCACGTCGAACCATGAGGACCTCACGGCGGCGTTGCACACGCTCGGCTACACCGAGGGCACTGCCGTCGACGTGGCCGCCTTCGCCACGGCGGCCACCGATGAGGCCGCTGCGTCGACCTCCGTGGACGATCCGAGCCAGGCGGACTCGACGACGGAGACCGACGCGCTGGAGGAGTTCAACAACGACGTGCGGCTGCGCGCGATGAAGACCGTGTGCGACACGCTGTCGCCGATCCAGCAGAAGAAGGCGGTGCTGTACTTCAGCGCCGGCATGAACCGCGCTGGCGACGACAACCAGATCGAGCTGCGGTCGGCGACCAACTCCTGCAATCGCGGGAACGTATCGATCTATCCCGTCGACTCGCGCGGTCTGCAGGCGGCGGTCGCGGGCGGCGGCGCCAGCCGGCGTGGCGGCGGCGGTCAGGCGCTCTTCAACGGATCCAACGCACGCGGGATCAGCCAGTTGAGCCGCTCGCAGGACACGCTGGTCACCCTTGCCGCCGACACCGGCGGGCGCGCCTTCACCGACTCCAACGACTTCAGCGGCGCCTTCACGCGCGTGCAGCGCGATCTGGCCGCCTACTATCTGATCGGCTACACGTCGAACAACAATGCACAGGACGGGCGTTATCGCCGCATTCAGGTGAGGCTCTCGAAGGAGCATGCCAACCTGCGCGTGGAAGCCCGGGACGGCTACTACGCGAACCGCAGCTTCGCGAACACCAACCGCCGCGATCGCGAGGCGCAGCTGACGGATCAGCTCACAGCCGCCGTGTCATCCACCGACCTGCCGATGGTCGTGGGCACCGGATGGTTCCGCCAGGCCGCCGACCGCTTCTTCGTGCCGATTGCGATGGTGGTGCCCGGCTCCTCCGTTCCCGTTCCCCAGACCGGGAAGACGGTGACGCTGGACGTACGCGGTCAGGTCCGCGACGAGCAGGGCCGGACGCTGTCGTCGCTCAAGGCGACGCTGGAGCTGCCCGTGCCAGGCCCCGACGCGGAGACGCTTGCCGGGCGGCAGGTCATGTACCAATCGAGCGTGGTGCTGCCTCCGGGCCGCTTCTCGGTGAAGCTCGTCGCACGAGAGAACACCGGCGGCGCCATCGGATCGTTCGAGGCGCCGATCGTCGTGCCGCGGCTCCGCGACGACGCGATGAAGGTCAGCTCGGTCGTCCTGAGCACACAGGTGCAGAAGGCCGCCGACGGGAAGACCGACAACCCGCTGGTCCGCGACGGCATGCAGCTCGTGCCGAACCTCACGCGTGCGGTCGCGCGCAACCAGAACATGTACTTCTACTACGAGGTTTACGATCCGGGGCTGACGGACGCGCTGCCGCATCTGCGCACGAGCATGGCCTTCTACCGCGGCAAGGTGAAGGTGCTCGAGACACCCGGGGTCGAGCGGACGCAGATCGACGAGCCGAACCGCCGGGCGATCGTCTTTCAGCTCGAGGTGCCGGCCAATTCCTTCGCGCCCGGTACTTATGAGTGTCAGATCAACGTGATCGACGCCGTGGCGCAGAAGGTGTCGTTTCCACGCCTGAGATTCATGGTGCAGTAAGCGCTGCTGTTGACGGATGACGCGGCTGACAGCTGGTGCCGGCCTGATCAAAGACGGAATCTCGAATCGGCGGATCCAAGACGATGAATCGGCGAGGCTCCTTGGCAATGTTAGGTGAGGCCAAGGTCGCGCAAGCCTCTGCCGTCGGCGGTGAGCTGGCCGCGACAACTCGTGGCCTGCTCACCCCCCGTGACAGTCCCTTCAGCTGAAAGGCTTGGACTCTAGTCGAGAACCATCCGCACGCCGAAGACGGCGCGAACGTCGTTGCGGCCCGTTTGGAAGTCCTCCGCTTCATCCAGGAACATCCTGCGATAGTCGACCTGCAGGTAGATGCCCCATCCATCGCCGGTCACAAAGGTGGCGCCACCGCCCGCCTGCGCCATGGGCCACGTTCTCGTCTCGGTGAACGTGACAGTCGTCAGCTCCACGTGATAGCTCTGATACCCGACGCCGCCGAGGACCTCGGCATACGGCCAGATTCGACCCCACCTGCCCGAGAAGCGGACACCGCCGGCGGCGTGGAAAATATCGCTGTTCAGGCTGTCACCGCCGAAGTTGTTGTCATCGAGTTCGTCCGTGTCGCGCGACCAGCCCACATCAGCCACGACCCCGAAAAGACCCCAGCTGCGGGCCGCGTTTGCCGTCAGGCCGAATGCGTGCGTCTGGGGATCGTCGGACGTGCAGTTGGAGGCGTCGAATGTCGCGCAAAACGCGCCCGTCCGCAACCACTGGTAGCCGAGCCCGAACTCCCAGGCCGGCCTGGTCGTCGTGCCCCTTGAGGGGATCGTCGGTGAGGGAGTAGTGGGCTGCTGGGCCTGCGCTGGTACCGTCAGACCCAATAGCACCGCGGTCGCGCCCGCAAGTGTCAGAATTCGATTCTTCATTTTGACAAGTCCTCGCATTTACCAGTCTGGTGCGTGGTGAGTACTGAGCTTCGTTTTCGTAAAACCAAGTGAGCTGTTGTTCCGAGCACAGCACGAACGGTGCCGGCAATTGGCTCAGGTTGCTGAACGGCTGCCTCGGGTCGTGCGAGGCAGCCGAAGTCTGCGGCTCAGACCGATGCCGGCAGGCGCAGTACCTGACCTGGCTGGATCTTGTCCGGATCGGTCAGCTGATCCTTGTTGAGCTCGAAGATCTGCATATAGGCGCCGGCGCTTCCAAGCGTCGCCTTGGCGATGCCGCTGAGCGTATCGCCTGCCTTCACCGTGTACGTCTTGGCAGGCGCCGGTGCTGCCGACGCGCTTGCCGCCGGCTTGCCGGTCACGGCGATGTCCGCGACGACGTCCTTCTGCCAGGTGGGAATGGTCTTGATCGCATTCCAGATCTCGTTCTTCTCATCCTGTGTGGCGACGCTGCCCTTGAAGTACAGCTTGCCGTCTCGCTCGTCAGTAGTGCCTTGAAACTTGCCCTTGGCCGTCTCAATCGCATACGCGTACATGCCTTTCAGCCCCATAGGTCACCTCCTCGTCGGAACACTCGCCGGGTTCACGATTTCTGGTCGGCGTCAGGTAGCACGCGGGGTGCCACTGATTCCTTCGGCGTTTCAGCGGTCGCCTGATCCGCACGAGTCGTCTTCAATGACGAAGCTGATCGAGACATCGCTGCTTCGGGCTCGCGACCCTGCCACGCGATGTCGCGGATGGGGTTGTCGCACGCGCGCGTCACCGGCCTCGCGCCTTCGGAAATCCCCGGATCCTCGCCACGCTCCCGACACGCCTGAGGCGGGCGCGGTTTGTGAATATTCTCCCCCCGAGTCAATCACAGGGGCTCTCTACCCGCGATATGCCGTGGCTAATCAAACGTCCGCACCGTGCCGCTCCTGACGACGCTCGGTCTGCCTCGGTCCGCACCGGGCGACGAACGGTCGTGGTGGGCCACGCCTGCCTTGCGGCGGGCGTCGCGCTGCTGCTCGTCTACGGATCGCACGTCGCGAAGCAGTATGCGTTCACGACGGCGGCCGCGGCCTGGTCGGCGGAGTTCGAGCAGGAAACGGCGGTCCTCTCCGCTGGAACGCCCGACCTCTCCCTCTGGTCGCTGGCGAGAGTCAAAGCGTTTCAGGTCGCGCTCGCGAGGCAGCTGGATCCCCCCGACGCCGTCCTCTCCATGCCCAGGCTCAAGCTCCACGTCCCCGTTTTCGAAGGGACCGATGACGCCACCCTCGACCGCGGGGCAGGACACATTGCCGGCACCGCCCCGCTCGGCGAGGATGGCAACATCGGCCTCGCCGGTCACCGCGACGGGTTCTTCCGCAGCCTCAAGGACGCGGCCGTCGGCGATGCGGTGGTGATGAAGTCGCGCACGGTGTCCGCCGTCTACCGCGTCGACGAGATCGCGATCGTGTCACCCGAAGACGTGCAGGTGCTCGCAGTCCGCGCGCGACCCTCGCTGACGCTCGTCACGTGCTACCCGTTCTACTTCCAGGGAAACGCCCCGCAGCGGTACATCGTGTTCGCCTCTCTCGAGCGCATCGACCGGATCAGCGACACCGCCGATGCGCTCGTCCACGCCACCTCCGTACGCCACGAGAAGGAGTAACAGGACATGAACCGAATATTCACGCGACACCTGGCGGCAATGACCGCCGCGTGCCTGCTGGCGCTGGTCGCCGCCGCCCCGCGAGCGTTCGCCCAGACGGTCAGCACCCAGGTGCAGAGCGGCGAAGTCATCTACGTGTCTGGCAACACGGTCGTCGTGAAGATGAGCGACGGCGCCGTCAAGACCTTCGAGGTCGCGCCCACGGCGCGCTTCACCGTCGAAGGCCGTGAGCTCGGGATCGCCGACTTGAAGGTCGGCACGAAGCTGACGCAGACCATCACGACCACGAGCACGCCGCGAAACGTCACCACGGTCCGCACGGTCTCCGGGCGGGTCATGAACGTCTCCGCGCCTTTCGTGACCCTTCGGCTCGCCGATGGAACGGTCAAACAGTACAAAGTGCCCGAAGGCACCACGTTCAACATCGACGGCGAGAAGAAGACGGTCGCGGACCTCCGCCAAAACATGAACGTCAGCGCGACCGTGACCACCGTCACGCCGCAGGTGGATGTCACCCAGACGAAGAGCACCACCGGCGTCGAGCCGCCGCCACCGGCCAAGCCGGCGACGCCGCAATTCGTGGGTGTGCTGCTGATCGAAGAACCTGCGCCGAGACAGGTCGCAGCCGCGACGCCAGCGCCGGCTGCTCCGCAGCTGCCGAAGACCGGGACGTTCATGCCGGCCGTCGGGATGCTCGGCCTCCTCTTGACATCGGTGGGCCTGGCGCTGCGGCGCCGTTCGTGAGTGAAGCTGCTCGACGCTCCTGGCGCCATCGGGCGCCAGGAGCCGATACCGGCAGCGAACGCCAGCCACGATCGTCCCGCCTGATCGGCCGGGAACCAGCGTCGATTCACCTGCACGCGTGACCTCTCGAACGCGCGATCGCGCGCGCCTGCCAGTCCAAGGTAAAAGTACGTAGCCCTTTTGGCTAATTGCCCTGTCGTCTCCGCAGGAGCTAGTGTCCAGGCTGTCAGCCAAAAACCTAGTCGGCAGCCGCGACTGACAGTCGCCGCTATACCTGGAGACATCATGGGCGTTTCAGCCTTTCCAAATACCATCAGCCACCCGCCAGAAATCGATCGGGTCTCGCGCGAGATCTGCAGTCTTCTGAATGCGGCCTCGGCCGCTCCACTCGAGGAACGGCTGCGCGAGGCGTGCGCCAGCCTCGTGGAGAGGCTGGCCGTGGACGCCGCTCTTCTGCTGGTGCCGTCGTCGGACATCCCGGCGATCACCGCTGGGGCCGGTTTCGTCTCGGATCGAACGATTACCGACCTCCTGACCCGGCCATGGCTGCAGACCGCCATCGCCTCGTCGGACGTCGTCGTCATCACCGGGCCGCCTCACGCCGGGAGCGTGATGCCCGTCGATGAGCATCGCCACCTCTGGGCCCTCGGGGTCGGTACCCTCGTCATGGTGCCGTTGCTGCGGCGCGGCCTCGATTCCGGGGTGCTCGTCCTGTGTTCGCAGCGCCCCGACCGCCAGTGGGAGAGCGGAGTGTTGACACCGCTGACCGAGGTGGCCGAGACGATGGATGCGGTCGTTCGTCAGACGCGCGTCCCGGTGGCGCCAAGGGCGTCCGCTCTGGCCCCGGCCGTCAAGCCCGCCGACGTGGAGAGCTGGAGCGACCGGCGAAGCATGCGCCCGCGATTTTCCAGCACCCTCGCCGACGATCGACTCGTGGGTGAATGCGCCGCCTGGAAGTACGTGATCTTCCGCCTGGATCAGGTCGCTTCCACGCACGCCACGGTGCTCCTGCAGGGGGAAACGGGAACCGGCAAGGAAGTGGTGGCGCGAGCGATCCACCGGCG
>Ga0075428_100006052_pt1 | contig 13443 bp, 13 predicted proteins | sample RhiMetdeltSRZDD2_FD_75291 | JGI IMG/M metagenome (GOLD analysis project Ga0075428, IMG submission 75291) | Populus rhizosphere microbial communities from Tennessee, USA - Rhizosphere MetaG P. deltoides SRZDD2 | ecosystem: Host-associated > Plants > Roots > Rhizosphere > Soil | place: USA...
AGCGTGCGCGGCTCGTTCTGCGCCGCGATCACGATCGATCCGCCGATCGCGTCAGCGTCATCCAATCGCTTCGCGTCGCTGGCGCACGCGGCGGCGAGCGTACAGACAACCAGGACACCGATTCGCGTTCCGATCGCTTCGCGCATGTTCACCACTCCTTGGGTCGGGCCAAACTTCAGCGGCGATCGCCTCAGCGTCGCCACGTCCAGCAGTCGTCGAGGTATCGAGCGACCAATCGCGCCTGGGCTGCCTGGAGTGCCGAGTCCATCCGCAGCACGTCCGCAGCCGGACATTCGCGCTCGCGCACGGCATCGAACAGGGCATCAGCGACCTCGTCGACCGTTGGCGTGCGGCCAAGCGAAGCGGTCAACGTTGCAGCCGCCGGGGCTGGCGACACGTTGTCCGCGAGCGAGCTGACCAGTGATTGATCGTCCTCCACGAGAATCGATCCGTGTTGGAGCATGGCTCCGTCGTCTCGCCACTGTGCACTGCCTACGAGCTTGCGACCATCCACGGTCAACTCGCCTGCGGCTGGTCGCTCGAAGCACGGAGCGGCGGAGGGAGGCAGCGATCGCTCGCTCGGTGCTGCTATCTCCACCGAGACCCCGAGCCGCCACAATCCGCCGACGAGAAGACGATTGATGCGAGCGTACGATTCGCGAAACGAGCCCGCCAGGTCGGCGGGGGCGGTCACGCTATACGTGATCTCGCGGTGATGAACGAGCGAGCGGCCGCCGGTTGGGCGGCGAACCACGGCGATACCACACGCCCGCGCCCGCTCGGGAACGTACGTCCCGCGTGTCGCCTGATTTCGTCCGAACGACAGCGTCGGCTCCGACCACGTGTACACTCGAAACACCGCCTTGCGCGACTCTCTGGCGCGCTCGAGCAACGCCTCATCGACCGCCATGTTCTCCGCTCCCGAGAGCGGTGGCGTCAGCAGCAACGACCAATGCATGAGATGGGACTAACGAACCCGTCGGACGTGAGAGTTACGACGCACGAACGTATGCGCGATCGCCGCGGAATGAAACAGCTTAGCCGCCACGCGCGCTGTTTGCGCTCACATCGCGCCGGCTTCCACACGAGGGTACGTTTAATCGCTGGCCGAAGGCACGACGATGACAACGCTCGGCTGTTGGACGCCGTCGTGCCGCCCTTCATTCCGCCACGATTTCGATTTCTGCCGGACCCATTGAGTCGCTCGAGGATTGCATGACCACGACGAGCAAGCCCATGCCGCTTACGGAAGTCGACCCGTTCACCAGCCGCCACATCGGTCCCGGCGCGGCGGAGCAGCAGGCGATGCTGGATGCGCTCGGGTACCGTTCGCTCGACGATTTCATCGATGCGGTGGTGCCCGGGAAGATCCGTTTCAAGGGCGCCCTCCGAACTGGCCGGCCTCGTAGCGAGCACGATGTCCTTGCTGAGCTCCGCACGATGGTAGCGACCAACAAGGTGTTCCGGTCGTTCATCGGGCTCGGCTATCACGACACGCTCACGCCGCCGGTCATTCAGCGGAACATCCTGGAGAACCCCGGCTGGTACACGGCCTACACGCCGTATCAGGCGGAGATCGCGCAGGGCCGACTCGAGGCGCTTCTCACCTATCAGACCATGGTGATGGACCTGACGGGGATGGAGATCGCGAACGCGTCGCTGCTCGACGAAGGAACCGCGGCCGCCGAGGCGGTGGCGATGGCGCACGCGGTCAAGGGAAAGGAGGGGAAGGAGACCGTCGTGATCTCGTCGGGCTGTCATGCACAGACGATCGACGTAGTTCGCACGCGGGCCGACGCGCGCGGCTGGAAGGTCGTCGTAGCGGACGAGAACGGTCTGGAGATCGGGACCGACGTGTTTGCCGTCGTGATTCAGTATCCAGCGACTGACGGAGGCGTGCACGACTATCGCGAGCTTGCGGAAACGACGCACGCGTCTGGCGCCATCCTCGTCGCGGCCACGGATCTCCTGGCGCTCACGCTGCTTGCCCCGCCAGGCGAGTGGGGAGCTGACGTCGTCGTCGGGAACTCGCAGCGCTTTGGCGTTCCGCTCGGTTACGGCGGCCCGCACGCTGCATTCTTTGCCACGAGAGACGAGTTCAAGCGCGTCATGCCGGGTCGCATCATCGGTGTCTCGCGCGACACGGCGGGGAAACCGGCGCTGCGCATGGCGCTGCAGACGCGCGAGCAGCACATCCGCCGCGAGAAGGCCACGAGCAACGTGTGCACCGCACAGGTGCTCCTCGCGGTCATCGCGGGGATGTATGCCGTCTGGCATGGGCCGGACGGGCTCACGCGCATCGCGAAGCGGGTCCACAAGCTCGCCGCCGCTCTCGCGGCGGGGCTCGAACGGGCTGGCCACAAGGTCCGGCACGACGTGTTCTTCGATACGATCTGCGTCGAGCCTAACGGGAAGAAAGCGCAGGACATTCTGGCGGCGGCACGAGACCGGAGCATCAACCTGCGCGCCGACGGCAATGCCGTGTGTGTGGCGTTCGATGAGACGGTCACCGTGGCCGACGTCACGGAGGTGCTCGCGGCGTTCGGCGTCCTGAACGCGAACGTCGACGAGATCGCGATGGAAACCGACGATCGGTTCGACGAGCGGTTCGCTCGCACGAGCGCGTTCCTGACCCATCCCGTGTTCCAGAGCCACCACTCCGAGACCGAGATGCTCCGCTACCTGCGCACGCTCGAGGCTCGCGACTTCTCGCTCGTGCACGGCATGATCCCGCTCGGCTCGTGCACCATGAAGCTGAACGCGACGGCCGAGATGATCCCCGTGACGTGGCCGGAGATCGGCAAGCTGCATCCGTTCGCGCCGCGCGAGCAGGCGCCCGGCTATGCCCAGATGTTCACGCAGCTGGAGTCGGACCTCGCCGACATCACCGGGTTCGACGCCGTGTCGCTGCAGCCTAACGCGGGTTCGCAGGGGGAGTTCGCCGGGCTGCTCGTGATCCGGCGGTATCACGAGTCACGTGGCGAAGGACATCGCAACGTGTGTCTCATTCCCCAGTCGGCTCACGGCACGAACCCGGCCAGTGCCGTCATGGCCGGGCTCACCGTCGTGGTCGTAAAGACCGACGAGAACGGGAACATCGATGTCGCCGACCTCGAGGCGAAGGCCGAAGAGCACAAGGCGGACCTCGCTGCGCTGATGGTGACGTATCCGTCGACGCACGGCGTGTTCGAGGAGTCGATCACCGACGTGTGCTCGATCGTCCACGCGAATGGCGGGCAGGTGTACATGGACGGCGCGAACATGAACGCGCTGGTCGGTGTCGCCCGTCCGGCCGACATCGGGGCGGACGTCTGTCACATCAACCTGCACAAGACCTTCTGCATTCCACACGGCGGCGGCGGTCCGGGCATGGGACCGATCGGCGTCGGCAAGCACCTCGCGGCGTTCCTGCCGGGTCACCCGGTCATTCACCTGGACGGCCGGGACACGTTAGGCGCCGTGTCGGCCGCGCCGTGGGGCAGCGCGAGCATCCTCCCCATCTCGTGGGTCTACATTCGAATGATGGGTGGGTCCGGGCTCACCGAGGCCACGAAGGTGGCGATCCTCAACGCGAACTACATCGCCAAGCGACTGGAGCAGCACTTCCCGGTGCTGTACAAGGGCAAGAACGGCCTCGTGGCGCACGAGTGCATCGTCGATCCGCGAGGCGTGAAGCAGGCGAGCGGTGTGGAGGTGGAGGACATCGCCAAGCGGCTCATGGATTACGGCTTCCATGCGCCGACGGTCTCGTTCCCGGTCGCGGGCACGCTCATGATCGAGCCGACGGAAAGCGAGTCGAAGGCAGAGCTCGACCGCTTCTGCGATGCGATGATCGCGATCCGCGACGAGATCCGGGACATCGAGGCGGGCGTGCTGGACCGCAAGGACAACCCGCTCAAGAACTCGCCGCATACGATGGAAGCGGTCGTGAGCGACGACTGGTCGCACGCGTACTCGCGCGAGCGTGCGGCGTTCCCGCTTCCCTCGACGCGTCATCGGAAGTTCTGGCCGGCCGTGGGGCGAGTGGAATCAGCCTTCGGGGATCGGAACCTGATGTGCGCTTGTCCGCCGATCGAGGAGTACGCGTAGGCGTCGGGACGCGGGAATCGGGAATCGAAAGCGGGGCGCTTCTCGAAAGAAGCGCCCCGCCCTTTAGCTGATGGCTGATGGCCGATCGCTTATAGCAATTGACCCGGGCGTTACTCTCCGACGTGAGACTTGTACGCCGCCGCGTCCATGAGGCCATCGCGATCGCCGGGATTCGCGAGGCGCAGCTTGATCATCCAACCCTCGCCATACGGATCGCTGTTCACCAGCGCGGGCTCGCCGTCGAGACGCGAGTTGATCTCCACCACTTCGCCGGCTACGGGCGAGTAAAGCTCCGAGACGGCTTTCACGGCCTCAATCGTCCCGAATACATCGTGCGCCTTGAGCTTGTCACCGACTTTCGGCAGCTCGACGAACACGACGTCCCCCAGCTCGCCCTGCGCGTAATCGGTGATGCCTACCTGCACGACTTTGTCGTCGCCAGTGGATTTCAGGTACTCGTGCTCCGCGGTATAGCGAAGATCGGCTGGGATCGACGACACGAAAATCTCTCGGCGATGGATGTCGGGAACGTGGATGGACCGTGGAGCGCGAAGTCTAGACGTGCTCTAAATGAGCGTCAAGAAACCGCGGACGTTGCCGCGTGCGAAGAGGCTTCACGCTCCAGCGACTGCCATACCTCGCTCACACGCTCCTCGAGCTCGCGCACGGTTCCCGTGTTCTCGATGATGTAGTCGGCACGCGCCCGCTTGAGCTCCGCGGGCATCTGCGCCGTGATCATGTCCATCGCGTCCGTCTCGCTCAGCCGTCGTTCGCGCATCAATCGCTCGAGTCGCACGGGTCGCGGTGCATCGACGAGAATGATGCGATCGAACTGGTCCACGATCCCGCGCTCGAAGAGCAGCGGAATATCCTGGACGACGAGCCGGTCGCCCCGCTGGCGCGCCTCGTCGACGAGGCGGTCGCGATACGCGGCGACCTCGGGATGGACGATGGTGTTCAGCTCCTCGAGCTGCTCGTGCTGGGAAAACACCAGGCGCCGCAGTGCATCGCGATCGAGGCTGCCGTCGGGCGCGACCACGACCTGTCCCCAGCGGCGAACGATCTCGTCGAACGCCGGCATGCCCGGCTCGACTACTCGACGCGCCAGCACGTCCGCGTCGATGATCGTCGCACCACGCTCCGAGAGGAGCCGCGCCACGGTCGACTTCCCGCTAGCGATATTTCCGGTGAGGCCGATGAGGAGCATATGCTAGAAGGGCTTGTCGTCGAGCATCGTGGCCAGGGCGTTGCAAGGGCTCCAAGGTAGGAACCGCCCGGATGGAATGTCAACGTACGTGGCACTCACGGAGGTCACTCTGTTGACGGTGACGTTTCCACGACCCGGTCGGTGGGCTGGTCGACAGAACTAACACGCATCGTGGAGGACTGGAGTGGCGAAATCGAATCGTCGGAATGGCGCGCGGGGCAACGGAGGCGCACGCAGTGGGCCAAGGGGCGGCGGCGTTTCCTCGCCCGCGGAGAATGTCATCAAGAGCCGGATTACCCCGAACGCGCCAGTTGACCTTTCGTCGCGGTCGTCGTTTCCAACGGAAACCGTTCAGCTGCTGTCCGGTGCGGACGAGGCGGAATTCGAGGAAACGGTAAGACGGCAACTGCAGCTGTTGGGTGAGGATCCTGATCGGGAGGGTCTTCTCCGTACACCGAAGCGCGTAGCCCGTTCGCTGGCATGGCTCACCCGCGGCTATCAGCAGGATGCGTCCTCCGCGGTCGGTGAAGGGGTGTTCGCCGAAGAGCACGACCACATGGTCATGGTGCGCGACATCGAGCTCTACTCGCTGTGCGAGCATCATCTCCTGCCGTTCTTCGGCAAGGCCCATATCGCTTACATCCCATCGGGGCGGATCGTTGGCCTCTCCAAGCTGCCGCGCCTCGTGGAGGTCTTCGCGCGCCGGCTTCAGGTGCAGGAGCGGCTGACGGGCCAGATCGCTCAGGCAGTCTGGGACGTCCTCGAGCCGCGCGGAGTGGGCGTGGTAATCGAGGCGATGCACCTCTGCATGATGATGCGAGGTGTGGAGAAGCAGAACTCGAAGACGATCACGAGCGCGCTGCTGGGCTCCTTCCGGGACGACGCCAAGACCCGAGACGAGTTCCTGCGGCTCGCCCACGGTCGGGAGTAGCGACTCGCTGCGCTACGCGGCGGTGCGCTGGGGGCCGCGCTGCGCTTCGGCCAGGAGAAGGCTCACGACATACTCGGCGCCGCCGCGCTGGCGAAGCTCGGTTGGCGTCGCGTGCACGTAGCGCTGGCATGTGTTCCGGAAAGCGCTGCCCGACGGGAACTTGAGCGCCGCGGATACGGCGTCGGCGCTGCGATTGAGGTCGTCCAGCATCTGGGCAGCAACGATCAACCGCCCCCAGGTGAGCAAGCGCGGCGGGGCGGGGAAACCCGCCTGGGTGAGGCGCTTCGTGAGCGAGCGTCGAGGGATCGAGAGCAGACGAGCCAATCCGTCGCCGGTGAGGTTCTCATGCGCGCGAGTGACCGCCACGAGCACCGCATCGCGAACCGTCGGATCGAACCCCGCGAGCGCAGTTCGAAGGTTGCTCGCCACCGAGCGGGTCTCAGCCTGCTCGAGAATGGTCCACAGTTCCGCCGGCGCGTCGTCTCGATCGGCGATGATGAGGCCGTCCAGCCCGGCACGGCCGGCGTCGAAGACGTCACGAATACGGTCGGGCCGCACCGACACGTAGGCGACGGTCACGAGCCTCGGGTACAGGCGGCGAAGCTGTCGGACCGGGTCCAGGTCCATCGAGCCGTCGAGATACAGGTCGAGGACGGCGAGAGAGACGGGCTCGGTGTCGCAGAGCCGCCGCACCGCGTCCCACCCGTCGCACGGTGTGACCGGATACCGCCCGCGGATTGCGGCACGGAGACGGTGGAGTTGTTCGGGGCTCTTGAGAAGCGCCGCGACGATTCCCATGTGTGGGATTTTCTGGTAAGTAAGCTCTGCCAGAAAGGACGGTCGGCGAACGGGGCAGGTCACCCGATTCCCTATAAGAGCCGCCCTTGATCCTCGTCCCGTCGCGGAACCTGGTGGCACGCACGACACCGCGCCTCGTACGATTCCCTGCCACCCACCTGAATCACCGGAGAGTCGTATCGCGCCGGACGGCCCTCCACGAGCCGCTGGTTCCGGCTGGCGGGAGAACCACACAGGACGCAGATCGCGTGGAGCTTGTCCACGACCTCCGCGACCGCCATGAGCTGCGGCATTGGGCCGAACGGCTCACCTCGAAAGTCCGTATCGGTGCCCGCGAGAATTACCCGACGACCGCGCGCCGCCAGTGAGGTCGAGAGGTCCACGATGGCGTCGTCGAGGAACTGTGCCTCATCGATCGCGATCACCTGCGCCATCGGATCGAGGCATTGAGCGATCTGCGCTGACGAGTCGACGGGCACCGCCTCTACGCTGCGCCCGTCATGGCTCGAGATCGTGTAGATCCCTCCATAACGACCGTCGAGGTGTGACTTGAACACTTGTACCCGTTTCCGCGCGATGATCGCCCGACGCACCCGTCGAATGAGCTCCTCGCTCTTGCCGCTGAACATCACGCCCGCGATGACTTCGATCCAACCGCCGGTGAGCTGAAAAGCCGTCACGTGTCCTCGCGCCGGGGACGGCGCGCGTTTCGGACTCGTTCACCGCGCTCGCTCCACTCCTCGCGCTCGCGCGCGGCACGCGGAACACGCCCTTCATCGGAACGGTCGCGGAATCCCCCGCGCCCGCGCGGGCGATCGTCATCGCGGCGGGGCCGCCGCTCAGCGGCATCCCGGTCACGCCCGACGCCGCGCGACCCGCGGTCACTGCGGTCCCCGCGGTCCCGAGATCGATCGCCGCCAACCCCCCGCGCGCCCTCACGAGACGGACGGCCCGCATCGCGGAAGCCTCCGCGGCGCGCATCGCCCGGCCCGGACCGCCGCGGCCCTCGGGATTCCCGCTTGCCCTCGCGCCCCCCTTCGCGCGACCGCGGCGCCGGCCGGTCGTCGACGCGGGCGGTGATCCGACGTCCTCTGAGCGTGACGCCGTTCATTTTTTCGATCACCGCGTCGGCATCCGCCGAGGCGATCTCCGCGACTGAATGACCGTCCCGGATGTCGAGCTTCCCAATCCGATCACTCGTTATGCCGGACTCGCCAGTGATCGCGCCGACCAGATCTCCAGCCCGTACTCCATCGCGGTCACCGACGCTCAGAAAGACTCGCGTGAACTCGCCGGACCCACGACTGGGCGCGCCGCGCCCGGAGCCCGCCTCGCGTCGCTCCTCCTTTCGCTCCACTCCTTGGTCCGCGGGACGCTCGGCTGGCCGCTGACTGGGTCGCTCCGCATCCACCCGTCGCGCGCTCTCCTCGTTCCGATTGCGCTCCATGAGGCGGAGCGCCGCCGCCGCGATCTCGAGCCCGTCGAACTCGGACAGAAGAGGCTCCAGCGCCATCACCTCTCGCGTTGGAAATCCCGCCTGCAGCTCGGCGCGGATGGCGGAGCGAACTCGCTCGTCGCGAGCGCGCGCTTTCATCGCGGCACGTGACACATCGAGCGGCTCGACCGTGCCGGTCGTGAGCCTTCGCAGCGCGGGTAACTGCCGTGGCGTCACGAGTGCGACGACCTGCGCGGGCTCGGTGGCTTCGACCTTGACCACTTCCTCCGCCTTGAACGGCAGGTCATAGAACACGACGAGCGCGGCCTGCTCTTCGATCGGCGCGCCCGTGACGCGAACGCTCGCGTCGCCTTCATGGCCAAGCGAAGCCACGACAGCTCGGGCGTCTTCGACAGCGCTCGGATCGCTCGCGAGCACCACGACGGATGGCGGATCGAGGTCGTCGAGCAGTCGTCGAAACGCACTGTGCCGACCCGCCGGGGTGGTGGTGACGTAGCGAATCGCAAGCGACGCGGAGCTACCATCCTCGGCACCGATGCTCTGGCGGCTGGCGCGACGGAGGTGGCGCTCCACCAGGGCCTCAACGTCCGGCGATAGGCGGTCAGCTACGACGATTCGGCTCGCATCCTTCGGGATTTCGGCGAGGACGACCTCGAGGGCTTCACCTTCGCGCGCCTCCAGCAGCTCGTCGGCCCAGGCGATGATCACCGTGCGGAGCCCGTCGAGCTTCACGGCCGAGGTGCGCAAGAGCGTCACGAGCGTACTGGGCGTGGCTGCGATGGCGGGCACAGGGCGGGAACGCAGGAGTCGCGCGCCTCGGCCCGCCGCTGTGATCGCTACGATCGGTGCGGCCGACCGATCGCCCAGAGACCGCCCCACGTCAGCCATCGCGACCGCGGTGTCGGTGTCGGGTGTGATGACGAGCAGCTGCGTCGCTTCGACATCGGCTGCGATGCGCTCGAGCGCCGGCTCCAGGAGACGCGCCATCGCGAACTCGGCGTGCGGGAGTACGTGCACGGCATGCTGGGCGCTCCGTCCGACACTGGCTTCTCGTTCTACCACTGGGGCTCCTTGCGATCGAAGGCGCCGGTGGGCGGCGCGAATATTCGTTTGCGGGCCCGAAGTATAGCCCGCCGGGCTGCTCTGGTCAGCGGATCACGCGTGTCACTATCTTTTGCGCCACCGAAGCTGGGGTGCTTGCGTTTACCAGCGTCGCAGTGCAATGGATCGGGTGTGCGCCAGGCGCAGCCGACGTGCAGATTGACGCTCCCGTAGTGGAGATACACCGTGAGCATTGCAGTCCGGGTCGAGCCATTACATGGAACGCCAAGCGATGTGGAATATCGGTGGGACACCGACACCGATATCCTCACCGCGAACCTGCGCGCGCGCGCCGCGGGTGAAGGGACATCGGGCTCCGTCGAGATCGAGGGAAGCGACGGATCGTGGCTGATCCTCGATCTGAACGGCGGGTCCGTGCACGGCGTCGAGGTCGCGGTGTGGCCGGAGGTTCGGAAGCGCTCGTCGCTCTCGCCGCCGAACGAGGTGACCGACGGACGCGTCATGGTCGGCGGGTCGGACAATGGCATCGCGTCCATCGAGATGAACACGGCCATGGCCGCGGAGGCGGATGACTCCGAGCGAACGATTCACTTTCGCCTCGGTCCATCGCGACAGACCAGGACGGTTCGTATCGCGCGGGACATCCTGATCGAGGTGGACGTGAAGGACCGCATTGCGGGCGTCTGGCTTCTCGCCGTTCCTCCGTTTCCGGAAGGCCAGTGATCACCACCATCGTCCTGATCAAGGCCGACCCGAAGCGCATTCCGGAAGCGGCGATGAAGCTCGCCGGCATCGATGGCGTCCAGGAGGTCTATTCCGTGTCGGGAGAGTGGGACCTGGTTGCGATCGTGAAGGTCGCGGAGTACGAGCAGATCGCGCAGGTCGTGACGGAGCGCTTCCCGGAGGTCTCGGCGATCGAGCGGACGCAGACGCTGACGGCGTTCCGGGCCTACTCCAAGAAGGATCTCGAACAGGCCTGGGACATCGGCGTCGAGTAGGACCAGCCGCGGTCGTCCCTCCTGCCTAACGGTTCACCGGGCAGGTTTTCTCCACCCGGGCTCGCGTCGCGTTGGACCACCTTTCCGAGTACATCGTGTCGCTGTTCGCGCCGGAGGATGAGCTCCTGGGCGCGCTGCGCGAGGAGGCCGACCGCACCGGCCTGCCTCCGGCAGCGCTCTCGGCCGACGGCGGGCGTTTCCTTCAGGTGCTGTTGCGGGCGATCGGAGCTCGGCGCGTGCTCGAAGTCGGCACGTTAGGCGGCTACTCCGCGATCTGGATGGGACGGGCGTTGCCGCCGGACGGGATCGTCGTGACGCTGGAGCGCGAGGAGCGGCATGCCGCGTTCGCGCAGCGCTATGTCGAGCGTGCCGGACTGGCGTCGGTCGTTCACGTTCGACAGGGCCGAGCGCTCGACATTCTGCCGTCGCTCGACGGTGAGGAGTTCGACCTAGTGTACCTCGATGCGGATCGCGCGCCACTGGCGACGTACTTCGACTGGGCGATGCGCCTCGTTCGCCCTGGAGGCCTGATTGTCGCCCACAACGTCCTGCTCGGCGGTCGGGTCGCCGATCAGGCCTCGCGTGCGGACGATGATGACCTGCGGGCCGTGCGCGCGTTCAACGCCAGGGTTGCCGGCGATCGCCGCGCCACGTCGATCGTCATGCCGGCATACGACGGATTCATGGTCGCGGTGGTGGACAGCCGTTAGGCAGCCGGACGCGTTTGCTAGTCGGTGGCGCGTCGTGGTTTCGAGAGGCACCAGCTCGATGGGCCGCGGAACACCTCGGTCCACGCACCGTTCGCGTAGCCAAGCACGGAGATGAAGGTCTCGCCCGCGAACTGCCATCCTTCGAGGATGATTTCATCGATCCCGTCGCCGTTGAGGTCGAGGTGATCGATGTAGCGCCGGAACTCGGCGGTGCCAACGACTCCGGACGCCGTATGGCGGAACGTGGACTGGTAGCCGGCGCCGGCGTCGTCGGCCAGCGCCAGCACGTGGGCGGTCGAACCGTTGCGATCGCTCGACTCGGGGTCGAGGAACGACGCGACGAGCGTCGGCGAGCTCGTCGCGCCGGTGTTGATGGGGGTGAAGTGGAACCCGGAGGGCCGGAGCGCAGCGCTGTCGATGCCCGCCGCCACCGCCACATCGAGCGCCACTCGCCGCGCACGCGCGTCGAGGCCCTTCGCGAGCTTCACCGGAGCTTTGGGCCTAACGACAATGCCGGGCGTCGCCGCGAGCGCTTCGATGGTGAAGCTGAGTCGCGATTGCGTCTCGAGCGATACCGCGGACAGCGGGGTCAGGAGCGCGCACTCAGGAAGGCTGTACAGCGGCTCGCCGACACGCTCCCACATCCCGCGGCGTACGCGCACCTGCCCGATCTCCACGCCATCCTGATAGAGCGGGTAACTCTTGTTGGACCGTGTGTACATCGCGTCGAACTCACGCCAGCCGCTGGCGGAGAGCTCGATCGGCTTGAGTACGCCGTCGACGACCGCGGCGACCGGAATCATGCGCGGATCATCCCGTTCGCCAAAGAGCTGAAACACGACGTTCGGCCGCTTGGTCAGGTCCAGGCGCGCCTTCGGCGACGGACCTTCGGGTTCCGACGGACGCCCCAGTCCGAGCACCGCTTTCGTCTTGTCACACCCAGCGGCGGCCACTAGGATGGTCGCGATGAGCGCAAATCGCTTCATGAGCGGAACTTCCGCAAACGGCAAAGGTGCGACTCAGGCGCTTCACGCACGTCGCGCGCGCGAGCGCCCAACCCGTCCTGCATCATCGGTCCTTGTGCGCGAGACATGACAACGACCGCGACCATGGCCGACGCCCGGTTTCGCGATGCGCAACGGCTCTTCCAGCATGACGCCGCAGCGCTTCGAGATCTCGGTCCCTCACTTGAGACGACCGTCACCCCGCCGGAGCCACCTCGGGTCATTCAATCCGATGTGATCGAGAGCACAACGGTGCGCTCGCACCGTATCGTCGACCCCCCGACCATTGGGTTCGACGCCTTTCTCGACGGCTCGCAGGAGAGCAAGGTCATTCACTACGCCGACGGCGTCCCGATCGTGTTCGGTCGCGTGGCCGCCGTCGTGCGGCAGCGAGTGCTGCGCCGGATGGTCACGTGGAAGCGGCCGCTCTGTCGGTCGCGTCTCTACCTTCCCCGGGATCTCGTACCGCCCACGCTCTGGATGCGGGTGGTCGACGGGGGCTTCGACGCCGTCGATACGAGCGATCGCGAGACCAGCGCTGGCTGGACTGCTGAGGACCCGCACCCGTTCGCGCTCGCGCAACGCGCGCTCGAGGCCGTGAAGCGCGATCGCGGAGCGGCCGAGCGGCAGCTCGCCGAGGAATGGTGCGCGACGCAGCAGGAGATGTTGTTCATCGACGGCAGCATCGCCGCGAGCGACCGCGTCGCCGGGGCGCGCCACGCGGTCGGGATCATCAAGAGCCACCGCACGCTGTACGTTGCCGGCGCGGCAATGCGTGTGGTGCAGTCACTGCCGGTGAATCACCGCTCGAGCGTGATTCGCGTCGAGGCGTATCACCACACGTCAGTGGCCAGCTGGTATCTGCGAATTCGTGACTGCGTGGGCCAGGATCCGATGTGGGGACTGTTGCGCGTCGAGACGGCGCTCCCCGACATCGGTGACTCGCCAAAGGCGATTGCGGAGCACGCGAACCTGATCTCGCGCTGGATTCTGGCCGAGCTCATGCCGTTGTCCCTGCCGGATTCGCGCTGGGACAAGATGGTCTACGGCATCCGCGACTGCGAAGAGTTCCTGCGGAGCCTGCGCGCGTAAGAACGGTACGGATCGAGGGGGATCAAGGGGTCAGAGCCCTTGAAAATTTTCAAGGGCTCTGACCCCTTGATCCCCCTCGATCCGTACCGTTCTTAC
>Ga0075428_100006055_pt1 | contig 13441 bp, 14 predicted proteins | sample RhiMetdeltSRZDD2_FD_75291 | JGI IMG/M metagenome (GOLD analysis project Ga0075428, IMG submission 75291) | Populus rhizosphere microbial communities from Tennessee, USA - Rhizosphere MetaG P. deltoides SRZDD2 | ecosystem: Host-associated > Plants > Roots > Rhizosphere > Soil | place: USA...
CGCCTGCGGGCTCTCCGTCTGGCTCGGACCCGGCTGGCTCGGTGCGGTGGTCGGTGGCGTTCCGCCGCACGCGGTGAGCGTGAGTAGTAGGCAGATCAGCAGTCTCCGCATCTCGAGATAGTACGGACCCGTAGCATCTGTTGTCATGCTCTCGATCCTGTTCGACGTCTTCGAACTCGGGCAGCGGGTGCGGACGCTGGTGTCCACCGCGATGCAGGACGCCGGAATGCGGCCCGACGAGTACGCCGCCTACAGCGTCGTCTTCGAGGCCGGCCCGCTCACGGCCACCGAGATGGCCCGCACTCTCGGCATGCCGATAACCACGGCCGCCGACTACGTGCGCGCGATGGTGGGCCGCGGGCACGTGCGCAAGGATACGAACCCGGCGGACAACCGCGCGTACCTGCTCGCGCTCACGCCCGCTGGCAAGCGCGCCCACCGTCGGGCGAGCGGTTGCTTCGAGAAGGCGTACCAGGCGTTCGTCCGCGAACTGCCGCCCGAGCGCGAGGCCGACGCCCGCGAGTTCCTGCGCCACCTCTCGGCCTGCGCCGCCCGCGCCGCCCAGGCGATCTAAGATCTTGGAGAGTTACTGTCGCTATAGCAGCAGTAACTCTCCAAGATCTCGACCTACAGCGCCGCGAGAACCTCGGCGGCGACTTCTTCGGGGGTACGGGCGTCCGTCACGACGGTTGCCGTGGCCACTTCGAGGTAGAGCGGCCGACGCTGGTCCAGCAGGTGCTTGAGGGTCGCCCTCGGGTTGACCGTCAACAGTGGACGGCCGGCACCGAGGCCGACCCGCTTGACCGCCTCGGCCAGCTCCACCGACAGGTACACCACGGTGTGCCCGGCCAGCGCCGCGCGGGTCTCCTCCGCCAGCACCGCACCGCCGCCGAGCGCGAGCACGCCGCCGAAGGAGGCCAGCGCCGCGGCGACCGCGGACCTTTCGAGGGTACGGAACTCCGCCTCCCCGTCCTCCACGAAGATGTCCGGGATCGGCTTGCCGGCTACCGCCTCGATGTCGGCATCGGTGTCCCGGAACGGCACGCCGAGGGACGCCGCCACGAGCTCGCCCACTGTGGACTTGCCGGCGCCCGGCGGCCCGACGAGCACGCAGCGCGGCTTCGCGCTCACCGGATCACCAGGTTCGCCAGGTAGCCGGCGAGGTTGCGGCGCAGTTCGGCCAACGAGTCGCCGCCGAACTTCTCCACTGCCGCCTCCGCGAGCACCAGCGCCACCATCGCCTCGGCCACGACCGCGGCGGCCGGTACCGCGCACACGTCCGAGCGCTGGTTGATGGCTACCGCCGGTTCACCGGTCGCGACGTCTACTGTGGACAGTGGCCGGCTCAGCGACGAGATCGGCTTCATCGCGGCGCGTACCCGCAGCGGCTCACCGGTCGTCATGCCACCCTCCAGGCCGCCGGCCCGGTCGGTGACCCGGCGTACGCCGTCGGCCGTCGGCACGATCTCGTCGTGCGCCTGGGAGCCCCGGGAACGCGCCTGCAGGAAGGCGTCTCCGATCTCCACGCCCTTGATGGCCTGGATCGAGCACAGCGCGGCGGCGAGCCGGGCGTCGAGCTTGCGGTCCCACTGGGTGTGCGTGCCCAGCCCGGGCGGCACGCCGTACGCCAGCACCTCCACGATGCCGCCCAGCGTGTCTTGGTCCCGCTTGGCCGCGTCGACCTCGGCGACCATGCGCGCGCTGACGTCCGGGTCGAGGCAGCGCAGCGGGTCGGCGTCGATGCGCTCGGCGTCGTCCGGAGTCGGTTGGGTGCCGGGCTTGACGGCGACCGGGCCCAGCTCCACCACGTGCGAGACGATGCCGACGCCGAGGCCCTGGCGCAGCAGCGCCTTGGCCACGGTACCGACCGCCACCCGGGCCGCGGTCTCCCGGGCGCTGGCTCGTTCGAGGATGGGCCGGGCGTCGGTGTGGCCGTACTTCTGCATGCCGGCCAGGTCGGCGTGACCGGGGCGGGGACGGGTCAGCGGCGCGTTTCGGGCCAGGCCTTCCAGTTCGGCCGGGTCGACGGGATCGGCCGCCATGACCGTGCTCCACTTCGGCCACTCGGTATTGCCGATGCGGATCGCTACCGGGCTGCCGAGCGTCACGCCGTGCCGGATGCCTCCGACGATCTCCACCGTGTCCTGTTCGAAGCCCATCCTGGCCCCGCGGCCGTAGCCCAACCGGCGCCGCGCCAACTCGCGCGCGATGTCGGCGCTCGTCACCTCGACCCCGGCGGGTACGCCCTCGAGGATCGCCACGAGCGCCGGGCCATGCGACTCCCCCGCGGTCAACCAGCGCAGCACGGCACACAGTCTGTCACGGGCGCTGGACAAGCGTGACACCGGCCACACTACGAGCAATTCCCGAACGGTCGTTTTCCCAGGTCGAGAAGGCAATTCGGTCGCGAATGTGGAGAAGTACCTAGACGTCATTGGGAGGCTCGAATCAAACCACTTGGGTGGTCATCACGAATACCGCGCATGGACCAAAGGAGCGTCGCAATGACCGACGGCAAAGCGCTGACGGCAGTGGCGCGCGTCACCCGGGCCCGCGAGCAGTTCATGCAGCTCAGCGGCCATGAGCCCGAGTCCGTTTCGGGGTTCGTCCAGGTAGCCGGCGGCCACGTACCGGGTGCTTACCGACGAGGCCGGGGACGTGACGGGATACGAGCGGATCCGCCGCTTCCACCGGTGCGAATCAGATCAGTAAGCGTCAATAAGGGGAGGCACTGGAAATGAACGGCAAGCCTGGCAACATGCTGTACAGCGTGCTGCTGCGCCAGCTCATGGAGCGACAGGCGATCCGGCGCCTCGACGAGGGCGACCTGACCGCCGACGACGAGGAACGGACTGTCCGAAGAGGACCTCAACCTCGATCTCGGGCCGCTCGGTCCGCTGCTGCCGCGCTGAGTGCGGTGCGCATCTCGTCGACCGGCGCCGGTACGCCGGTGAACAGCGTGAACTGGCCCACCGCCTGGCAGAGCAGCAGATCGAGGCCGGACACCACCCGGCAGCCGGCCTCGGCCGCGCTGGCCGCCAGCGGTGTGGGCCACGGGTCGTAGATGGCATCGAGGTACACAGTGGACGCTCCCCAGTGGACGGTGGAGGCCAGCGGATCGGCGACTCCGGCGGGGACGGTCGAGACGACCACATCGGCCGCGCCGGCCTCGGCGGCCCGCGCCCAGTCCACATGGGACAGTGGCAGCTCCAGGGCGGCGGCGACCGGGCGCAGTTCGTCGACGGCCGCCGCCCGCCGGGCGTACACCGTCACCGAGGAAGCGCCCAGCGAGCGGGCGGCGGCGAGCGCGGCTCTCGCGGTACCCCCGGCTCCGAGAATCGCGACGGAGCGGGTGGCGCCGGCGGGGCCCAGCGCGGCGACCAGGCCGGGCGCGTCGGTGTTCTCGGCGTGCCACGCGTCACCGCGGCGGACCAGCGTGTTGGCCGCGCCGAGAGTGACCGCGAGCGGCTCCGCCGAGGCGGCGACGGTCAGCGCCACTTCCTTCAGCGGCATGGTCAGCGACAGGCCGGCCCACTCCGGCCCGAGCCCGGCGAGCAGGTCGGGCAGCTCAGCTTCGGCGCACTCGATCGCGGAGTAGGACCAGTCGGTCAGGCCGGCGGCGGCGTACCCGGCGTTGTGGATGACCGGCGAGAGCGAGTGCCCGACCGGCTTGCCGAGAACGGCAGCCCTCACAAGACCCCGTTCCGCCGGGCGGTCTGCAGGTTCCGCTCGTGCTCGGCAAGCGTGACCGCGAACGCCGAGTGGCCCTGCTTGTCGATGGCGACGAAGTAGTACCAGCCGCCGGCCGGCGGGTCCATCGCGCCCTCGAGCGCGACCTTGCCCGGGTTGTTGATCGGCGACGGCGGCAGACCCTGCTTGTCGTGGGTGTTCCACGGGTTGTTCGGGTTGTGCAGATCGGACTCGGTCATCTGGCCGGATGTCTTGGTGGGCTTGCCGTTGAGCTCGAGCCAGTAATTGACCGTGACGTCCATCTGCAGGCACTTGCAGTCGAAGCTCTTGTAGAGCCGGTTGTACGCCACCCGCGCGATCTTGCCGATGTCCTCGGGCACCCCGGCCTCGGCCTGGGCGAGGGAGGCGACGATCAGCGCGTCGTACGGCGTGATGTTCAGCGCGGCGACCTTGTCCATGAAGCCGATCTCCTCGGCGACCTGGACGAACTGGTTGACCATCGTGCGCAGCATGTCCTCGGCGGTCGCGCCGGGGTCGAACTCGTACGTCTGCGGGTACAGGAAGCCCTCGATCGACTTGGCGACCGGCTTGTTGTCGCTGCGCTTGAACCACAACTCCGGGACGCCGAGCTTCACCGGATCCTTGGCCAGCTTCGCGAACTCGGCCGCCGGAATGTTGGTGGCCTTGGCGAGGATGTCGTACGTCTGTTTCGCGCTGCGCCCCTCGGGGATCGTCACCTTCGTCACGATCTTGTTCTTCAGGTCGAGCAGCATCGTCACGGCGTCCCTGGCCCGCATCTGCTGGCGTAGCTTGTAGAAGCCGGGCTGGATGTTCTTGCTGCGCGGGTTGGCGTCGGCCGCTTCGACGAAGGCCCGGGCGCTCTTGACCACGCCCTTGGTCACCAACGTGTTCGCGATGTCGGTGGCGGTGTCACCCTTCTTGACCTGGACCGTTACCTCGCCGACCCCTGCGGAGTTGAAGTCAGGGGCGTTGAAGAACCCCTGGAGCCGCTCCCACCCGTACCACACGCCGCCCGCGAGCCCACCCAGCAAGAGCAGGGTAAGGAAGAGAGCCACGAAGGATCGGCCGCGCCGCTTCTTCTTCTTGGGGGGTCTCTGCGCCGACCGGCGGTGCCGGTGACGGCCGCGCTCGGGGTACTCCTCGAAGCCGAGGTCGAGCTCGTCCATCATCACGTATGCCTCCGCTGCTGCATGTCGAGCCAGCCCTGCAGAATCTCCACGGCGGCAGCTTGGTCGACTACCGCCCGTTGGCGCCTGGAACGAACGCCACGCTCGGACAGCCTACGCGCCGCGACTGCAGTCGACATCCGCTCGTCGGTCAGCCGGACCGGCACCGGCTCGATGACCTCCCCCAATCGATCCGCGTACACCCGCGCCTGTTGCGCTGCCTGCCCTTCCTGACCACGCAGGGTGATCGGCAGTCCGACCACCACCTCCACGATCCCATGATCACGTACGAGGTTCGCCAGCTCCGACATATCGGTCGGAACGTCCGGATTCTGTGTTTTCTGGTCCCGTGGGAGCGTGACCAACGGTGTTGCCAGAATCCCATCAGGGTCACTGATCGCGACCCCGACCCGGACAGTCCCGACATCGACCCCGAGCCTGCGCCCCTTTCCGTCGATCAAGGACGAATGCTCCGGCATATCGGACACAACACCCACCATTCGTCCTTGATCGACGGGAAGGGGTTACGCGGCGCTGAGCGCGCGCGTGACCGCCTCCAGGAGGGCAGGGGCTTCGGTCGCGGGGACTCCGCCGCCTTGGGCGAGGTCGGCGTTGCCGCCGCCCCGGCCGGACAGCGCGGTCTTGACCAGCGCCGCCGCGTCGAGCCCGCGCTCGCGGGCAGCCGGGTTGACCGCCACGACCAGGGACGCCTTGCCGCCGGAGCGCGCCGCCACGGCCACGACCGCGGGCCGCGCCGGTGGGATCTTGCCGCGGATCTCGAGCGCGAGGGTACGCACATCGTTGCCGCCCGCGCCCTCGGGCGCCTCGGTCGTCACGAGAGCGACGCCACCGACGTCCTTGGCGCCCTCGGCGAGCGCCGCCGCACCACCGAGGACGAGCTGGGCACGCAGCTTCTCCAGCTCCCGTTCGGCGTCCCGGAGCTGGGCGACGGTCTGCTCGACGCGGTCGGCCACCTGATCGTTGGGCACCCGGTACAGCTCGGCCAGCCGGGACACCAATACATGCTCCCGGGCCAGGAACCCGAACGCGTCCATGCCGACCAGCGCCTCGACGCGGCGGATCCCGGAGCCGATCGACGACTCGTGCAGGATCTTCACGAGGCCGAGCTGGCCGGAGCGGGCGGCGTGGGTACCGCCGCACAGCTCACGGGCGTAGTCGCCCACCTCTACGACCCGCACCTCGTCGCCGTACTTCTCGCCGAACAGCGCCACCGCACCGAGCTGGCGCGCATCGGCCAGCGAAGTGACGAACGCGTGCACCTCGAGGTCGCTCATCAGCACCTCGTTGACCTGCTGCTCGACGTCGTGCAGCACGCTGGGCGGGACCGCGTTGGGTGTGTTGAAGTCGAACCGCAGCCGGCCCGGCGCGTTCAGCGAACCCGCCTGGGTCGCCGACTCGCCGAGGAAGTTGCGCATCGTCTGGTGTACGAGGTGGGTCGCCGTGTGCGCGCGGGAGACCGCCCGGCGGCGGTACACGTCGATCTCGGCGTGCCCGTCCTCGCCGGCGCGCACCTCACCGGAGACCACGCGTCCCTTGTGGACGATCAGGCCCGGTACCGGCTGCTGCACATCGAGGATCTCTACCCGGCCCTCGCCAACGGTGATGACGCCGTGGTCGGCCTGCTGTCCCCCGCCCTCGGCGTAGAACGGCGTCGCGTCGAGAACCAGCTCGACCTCGTCGCCTTCGCCCGCGCGCTCGACAGGCTCCCCCGAAGCCGCCAACAGACCCCGGACCCGGGACTCGCGGGCCACTTCGACGTACCCGGTGAACTCGACCGGGCCGCCGTCGTCGAGCACCGCGCGGTACGCCGACAGGTCCGCGTGACCGGTCTTGCGCGCGTACGCGTCGGCCTTGGCGCGCTTGCGCTGTTCGGCCATCAGCCGCTGGAACCCGTCGGTGTCGACGTCCAGCCCCTGCTCCGCCGCGATCTCGACGGTCAGGTCGATCGGGAAGCCGTACGTGTCGTGCAGCTGGAACGACTTGTCGCCGGACAGCGTGGTCCCGCCCTTGCCGCGAGTCTCCTGGATGGCCGTGTCGAGGATCGTCGTGCCCTGCCGCAGCGTGGACAGGAACGCCTCCTCCTCGCCGTACGCGTACTGCGAGATGCGGTCGTAGTCGCTCTCGAGTTCGGGGTACGACGGCGCCATGCAGTCCCGGGCCACCGGCAGCAGCAGGGGCATCGCCGGCTCCTGCCAGCCGAGCAGGCGCATCGACCGGATCGCGCGGCGCATGATGCGGCGCAACACGTATCCGCGTCCCTCGTTCGACGGCGTGACCCCGTCCCCGATGAGCATCAGCGAGGTGCGTACGTGGTCGGCGATCACGCGCAGCCGTACGTCGTCCGGGTGCGACTCGGCCGCCGAGTGGCCGGACTTCTCGCCGTACCGCTTGCCGGTCAGCTCGGCCGCCTTGTCGAGAATCGGCCGCGTCTCGTCGATCTCGTAGAGGTTGTCCACGCCCTGCAGCAGCGCGGAGACCCGCTCGAGCCCCATCCCGGTGTCGATGTTCTTCGCCGGCAGCTCGCCGACGATGTCGAAGTCCGCCTTGCTCTTGACGTTCGTGATCTCGTACTGCATGAAGACGAGGTTCCAGAACTCGAGGTACCGGTCCTCGTCGACCTCCGGCCCGCCCTCCTTGCCGTAGTCCGGGCCGCGGTCGATGTACAGCTCCGAGCACGGGCCGGCCGGGCCGGGGATACCCATCGACCAGAAGTTGTCCGCCTTGCCCCGCCGGACGATCCGCTCCAGCGGCAGGCCGATCTGCTTGTGCCAGATGTCGATGGCCTCGTCGTCGTCGAGGTACACGGTCGCCCAGATCTTGTCGCCGTCGAGGCCGAAGCCGCCCGCGGCGACCGGCTTGGTGGACAGCTCCCAGGCGAGGTTGATCGCGCCTTCCTTGAAGTAGTCGCCGAACGAGAAGTTCCCGTTCATCTGGAAGAACGTGCCGTGCCGGGTGGTCTTGCCGACCTCGTCGATGTCCGGCGTCCGGATGCACTTCTGCACGCTGGTGGCCCGCGGATACGGCGGTGTGCGCTGGCCCAGGAAGAACGGCACGAACTGCACCATGCCGGCGTTGACGAACAGCAGGTTCGGGTCGTCGATGGCCGGCAGCGGCGCACTCGGCACGACCGTGTGCCCGTTCTGTTCGAAGTGGGCCAGGAACCGTCGCTTGATCTCCGCGGTACGCATCAGCGGTGCGTGCCTTCCTGTTCGTAATCGAGCTCGTTGTCGAGGTCGTCGAGGTCGTCGAGGAAGCCTTCCTCGTCCAGCGCCACGCCGTCGGCGAACGCCGCGTGGATCTGGGCCTCCCGTTCGGCCATGCCGTCCCGGACATCGTCGACGAAGTCTCGTACCGAGTCGAGCAGGTTTGTCGCGGAGTCGCGGGCCGATCCGGCGATCGCGGCGGGCGTGAACGCCTGCGCCCGCTTCGCCACGGCCCGGACGACGAGCGCGCCGACGGCGAGCCCGATCCCCAACCACAGAAGTCTCTTCATCGGGCGGCCCTCCGCGCCGCTTTCCGCTGTTCCTTCAGCGTCACGCGTACCTGTTTCTCCTCGTCCGCCCGCCGGCGCGCGGCGGTGGCCTTGCGGACGCCGTACGTGAACGCGGCCACCTTCACGAGCGGGTTCGCCGCGGCGGCACTGACCACCGTGGACAGATTCGCCACGTTGGCCGTTACCTGCTGCGCGTGCCCGGTGATCGTGTCGAGGCGGGCGAGTTGCACATTGACCCCGTCGAGCGAGGTCTGCACCTGGCCCAGGGTCACGTTCACGTTGTCGAGCAACGGTGCCGTACGGTCCGTCACCTCGTTGATCGCCCGCGTCGCGGCGTCGACCGTATGCCGCAGCCGGAGGATGGGCACGGCGAGCACCAGGACGAGCATCAGGAATGCGCCGGCCACGACCAGGCCCGCGACCTCTCCACCGGACACGCCCGTTCCCCCTTCACGTAGGAAGTCATTGGCATTGCACCGCCGGAATACCCATATTCAGGCAGACCCTACCGTGGGTGACGATCGGGGGCGGTAGGTTACCCCGGCGAGCCGCTGGGACCGGCCGAAGCGGATGGGGTGTTCGTGGGTGAAATCGATTCGCTGGGCAGCGGTTGTTCACCGTCGTCACCGTGGCCCCGCGGGTCGTCGATCACGTTGCGGACCTTGATGGTGACCGCCGCGCCCGTGCAGTCGTCCTCGGGCGGTGGTGCGCTGCCCGCACCGGGTGCGGTCTCCGGGGCGGCGGGAGAGGACGGGGTCGGCGCCACGGTGGGCCGGCGGCGCAGCGGGTCGTTGGCACATGGCGGCTCGCGCACGTAGAGGTCGAGCGTGAACTCGTCGCGCTTCCAGCAGGTGTACCCGGGCAGGTCGGTCGGGCAGCCGGCGACCAGCCAGCGGCGCCAGCCGGCGTTCTGCAGGGCGCGCTCGTAGACCTGCGCGGTCTCCTCGGGCGGGCGCTGCGAGACCAGGTTGCGTTCCCGGAACCGGCATTCCTTGATACACCAACGGCTGCCGAAGACCACGTCGGTCGGATCGCCGGTCGCCCAGTCCGGGACGTCGAGCGTGTCGAGGGAGTTGAACACCGGGTCGCGGCTGGCGACCTGGGTCAGCAGGTAGCCCGGGTAGGCGCCGAGGAGGATCATGACGACCGCCACCAACGTGATCCGGCGCATCCGCTGGACCTCACGCAGCTGCCGGCGCAGCTCGCTGCGGGCGCCGGCGCGCCACCGCCCGACCGTGGCGCCCATTTCGGCCATCCGGCCGCGGGGTGCCGGAGTCGCGGGCCGCAGCCCGAGCTCGTCCTCGCTCATCCGGCGCTGCTCGCCGGTGATCGTCAGGTCCAGCCACGGTGCGCCGTCGGCGCGGCCGGGTGGCGGCTCGGGTGGCCGCGCGGGGCGGGCGGGTCGCGGCGGGACGGCCGGGCTCGCCGGGGACATCGGCGGGCTGATCGGCACCGTCGGCATGGGGGGACCGGGCGGCATGGGCCGGCCCGGCGGCGGCATCGGCGGACCCTGGCTCGGGCCGCGCCGGGGCGGCATGCGTACCGGCGGGGCACCACCCGCGCCCGTCGGCGGCTCGGCGAACCGCGAGCGCGCCCGATCCGGCCCGTCCATCCCTCGCTCGGGCGGTGCCGACCGACGCCCGCGCATGCCGCGGGGCGGCGGCGTTTCGGGCCCGTGGGGCACGCCAGGCACGGGCATCGTGGCGGGCGCGGGCGGCGGTCCGGAGCCGGGGGTACCGGGCCGGACCGGCCGCCCGGTCGGGCCGGCCGGCGGCGGGAACGGACGTGTGCCTGGCCCGGAGGTCGGCGCGCTGCTCGGCGGCGGTACGTCCTCCGGCGGTGGTGGCCCGGAGCGCCGGCCGCGCAACGGTACGAACCGGCGGCCGAACGACGGCTGGTCCGGATCACGGCGCATCGGGGTACGCGCCGGACCCGCCCCGCTCGTCGGCCTCGGCGGCAGGGGCGGTGGCGGGATCACCACCGGCCCCTCGGCCGTCGAGACGGGCCGGCTTGGCGGCGGGGACGGCGGCGATACCGGTCGGGACGGGCGCGACAGCGGTGGTGGCGGGATGACCACCGGCCCACCGCCGGGCGACGATACGGGCGCGGAGGACGAACGCTTCGGCGGCAACGGTGGCGGCGGAATGACCACCGGCCCGTCGCCCCGGGCCGGCGGCGGTGGTTGCGGTGGTGGTGCTTTGCGTGGCGGTGGCGGCGGTGCCTGCCGTGAGGGCGCGGGCGGCGGCGGTACCGGTACCCGGGTCGGGGCGGGGGCCGCTGACGTCGGCCGGGCGGGTGTGGACACCGGCGGAGGTGCGGCGGGCCGCGCCGGCGGTACCCCACGAGCGGCCGGCGGGGTCTCGGGAGCCGCGTGCCGCCGCCGCTCGACGGTCGGGGGTGGCGGCGCCGCGACGTCCTCGCGGCGATGGCTGCCGGTGGTGGGCTCGGATTCGGGAGGCGACGGGGCTTCCCGCCCCCGGCGCCGGTGACCCACCGGTTCGCGGAGCTCCTCGGGAGCCGGTCCGATGTTGTCGTTGCCCGCGTTCCGCAGATCAGCGAGCCAGCTGGGATCGTCGGGACTCAGCTGCTCCTCGCCGACCCCCTCGTCCGGGTCCCGGCCGCGGCCCCAGCGCCGCCCCTTGCTCTTGCTCATCCGGCGTCCCCACGGATCGTGCGGCGTAGCTTCGGCAGACGCTCGGCTACCGCCTGCTCGGCACCGTGGCCGGTGGGCCGGTAGTAGTCGCGGCCCACGAGATCGTCCGGCGGGTACTGCTGTGTGACGATGCCACGCGGATCGTCGTGCGGGTACCGGTACCCGCGGCCGTGCCCGAGACCACGCGAACCCGGGTAGTGGGCGTCCCGTAGGTGCCGGGGTACCGACGAGCCGAGCCCCTCCCGGACGTCGGTCATCGCCGCGCCGATCGCCACGACGACCGCGTTGGACTTCGGGGCGGTGGCCAGGTGGACGACCGCGTGCGCCAGGTTGAGCTGCGCCTCGGGCAGCCCGACGTGCTCGACGGCGTGGGCCGCGGCGGTAGCCGTCTGCAGGGCACCGGGATCGGCCATCCCGACATCCTCGCTGGCGAAGATGATCAGGCGGCGCGCGATGAACCTCGGGTCCTCCCCCGCCACCAGCATCCGCGCGAGGTAGTGCAGAGCCGCGTCCACGTCGGAACCGCGCATGCTCTTGATGAACGCGCTCGTGACGTCGTAGTGGGCGTCGCCGTCCCGGTCGTACCGGACCGCGGCCACGTCGACGGCCTTCTCCGCCATCGGCAGGTCGATCTCGGTGACGTCCTGCGCGGTAGCCGAAGCGGCGGCCGCCTCGAGGGCGGTCAGCGCCTTGCGGACGTCGCCGCCGGCAAGGCGTACCAGATGATCTTCGGCGTCGGCTGCGAGGGTGACGGCCCCACCGAGCCCGCGCTCCTCGGTGAGCGCGCGCCGGACCAGGCTCCGGACGGCGTCGTCGTCGAGCGGGCGCAGCGTGAGCAGCACACATCGGGACAGTAGGGGCGAAATGACCGAGAAGTACGGGTTCTCGGTCGTCGCGGCGAGCAGGGTCACCGTGCGGTCCTCGACCGCCGACAGCAGCGAGTCCTGCTGGGTCTTGCTGAAGCGGTGTACCTCGTCGATGAACAGCACGGTCGGCGGGCCGCCGGCGCGGCGCTCGCGACGCGCCGCGTCGATGACCGCGCGGACGTCCTTGACGCCGGCGTTGAGCGCCGACATCGCGACGAACCGCCGGTCGGACGCGTGCGCGACCAGGTGGGCGATCGTGGTCTTGCCGCTGCCCGGCGGACCCCACATGATCACCGACATCAGCGTGGACCCCTCGACGAGCTGGCGCAGGGGCGCACCCGGCTCGAGGAGATGATCCTGCCCGACAAGCTCGTCCAGACCACGGGGACGCATGCGCACCGGCAACGGCGCATCCTCCGCCGGCGCGGCGAAGCCCGTGTTCGGGCCTTGGGACGCGCCGGCGTCATCGAGGCTGAACAGACTGTCGGGCTCCATCAGAGGAGACCATACCGGGCCAGTTTCACCATCCGAAATCGCGCAGTTGGCCTACGGACAAGGGGGTTATCCCCGGCGACGGAACGACCGGCGGGCCAAGGCGCCCGGGGAGACGAAGTGCAGCGCGAGGCACAGGAAGCCGGCCGTGACGAGTGTGCCCGGCGTGACCACGTCGCCCAGGTCCTCATTGATGAGGTCGAGCAGCAGGGCGAGCCCGAAGAGGATCGCAGCAATGATCGCAAACATGGCCCCCTGATACCCAGCAACGCCAGGGTTCACGCGGGTTTGGGTTTGGCGTCGACCCCGGCCTCGGTGCGCTGCTGGGGGGTGATCGGGGTGGGGGCGCCGGTCAGCGGGTCGAACCCGCCGCGCGTCTTGGGGAACGCGATGACCTCGCGGATCGAGTCGACGCCGGCGAGCAGCATGCAGACGCGGTCCCAGCCGAACGCGATGCCACCGTGTGGCGGTGGGCCGTACTTGAACGCCTCCAGCAGGAACCCGAACTTGTCGGCCGCCTCGTCCGGCGTGATGCCGAGCAGGTCGAACACGCGGCGCTGCAGGTCGGCTCGGTGGATACGGATCGAACCGCCGCCGATCTCGTTGCCGTTGCACACGATGTCGTACGCGTACGCCAGCGCCTCCCCCGGCGCCACCTCGAACCGGTCGGCCCACTCCTCGGTCGGCGAGGTGAACGGGTGGTGCACGGCCCCCCAGCCGCCGGCATCGTCGGGCTCGAACATCGGGGCGTCGACGACCCAGCAGAAGGCCCAGGCGTCCTCGTCGACGAGCCCGGTACGCCGGGCGATCTCGATGCGCGCCGCGCCGAGCAGCTCCTGCGCCTCGCGCCGGTCCGCCGAGGCGGCGAAGAACACCGCATCACCCGGTTTCGCGCCGACCGCGTCGGCGAGGCCGGCCAGGTGCTGTTCGGACAGGTTCTTGGCCACCGGCCCGCGGGCCTCGCCGGTCTCCGCGTCGAGCACCACGTACGCCAGCCCCTTCGCGCCGCGCGCCTTGGCCCAGTCCTGCCACGCGTCCA
>Ga0075428_100006057_pt1 | contig 13440 bp, 15 predicted proteins | sample RhiMetdeltSRZDD2_FD_75291 | JGI IMG/M metagenome (GOLD analysis project Ga0075428, IMG submission 75291) | Populus rhizosphere microbial communities from Tennessee, USA - Rhizosphere MetaG P. deltoides SRZDD2 | ecosystem: Host-associated > Plants > Roots > Rhizosphere > Soil | place: USA...
GCCGACAGCACGAAGGCGATCAGCTTGTAGTGCTCGGCGCGATAGCCGAGCGAGATCGCCCGCGACTCGTTCTCGCGGATGGCCTTGAGCACCTGCCCGAACGGCGAGTGGATGGCCCGGTAGACGATCAGGAAGCCGAGCAGGAAGATCGCCAGGACGACGAAGTAGAGCGTGTAGGGCTGACGCAGGTCCAGTACCCCCAGCAGGCGGCCCTGCGGCACCGACTGGATGCCGTCCTCGCCCCCGGTGAACTTCGCCTGCAGCGCAAAGAAGTAGATCATCTGCGCCAATGCCAGCGTGATGTTGGCGAAGTAGATACCCCGGCTCCGGATGGCCAGGGCCCCGACGGCCAGGCCGAGCACGGCGCCGGCCGCGGTGCCGGCGAGGATCGCCAGCTCCGGCGGCAATCCCCACACCTTGGCCGCGTGGGCCGAGACGTAGCCCGCCGAGCCCAGAAAGGCGGCGTGGCCGAAGGACAGGAGCCCCACGTACCCGATGAGGAGGCCGAAGGCGCAGGCGAACAGCGCGAAGCACAGGGCCTTCATGAGAAAGATCGGGTAGAGGAAGAACGGCGCGACGATCAGGAGCCCGAGCATCACGACGAACGCGGCGATCTGGTGGACCGGGATCTCGGCGGTCACCGGCGCGGCGATGACCGCCGGCGGCGTCCCCGTGGCCGCGGTCGTCCTCACGTCGCGCGTCCGAACAATCCGGCCGGCCGCACGAACAGCACCAGCGCCATGATGACGAAGATCACGGTGTTCGACGCCTCGGGGTAGAAGACCTTGGTGAAGCCCTCGACCACGCCGAGCGCAAATCCAGTGACGATCGAGCCCATGATGGAGCCGAGGCCGCCGATCACCACCACGGCGAAGACGACGATGATGAGGTCGGCGCCCATCAGCGGGTTCACCTGGTAGATCGGCGCGGCCAGGACGCCGGCCAGCGCGGCCAGCCCGACGCCGAAGCCGTAGGTCAGCGTGATCATGCGGGGCACGTTGATGCCGAACGCCTGCACGAGCGCCGGGTTCTCGGTCGCCGCGCGCAGATAAGCGCCGAGCCGGGTGCGCTCGATCACATACCAGGTACCCAGGCACACGACGAGCGAGAAGACGACGACCCACGCCCGGTAGTTCGGCAGGAACATGAAGCCGAGGTTGTGGCCCCCGCTGAGCGCGGGCGGGATTCCGTAGGGCAGCCCGGACGAGCCGTACGCGTTGCGGAATGCGCCCTGGATGATCAGCGCCACCCCGAAGGTCAGCAGCAGCCCGTAGAGGTGATCGAGGTGGTAGAGCTGCTTGAGCATCGTCCGCTCGAGGAGGATGCCGACGAGCCCGACCACGATCGGCGCGATGAGCAGCGACCACCAGTACCCCAGCCCGACCCACTGCAGGCAGAAGTACGCCACGAAGGCGCCCATCATGTACAGCGCCCCGTGGGCGAAGTTGATGATGTTCAGCAGGCCGAAGATGACCGACAGCCCGAGGCTCAGCAGCGCGTAGAAGGCGCCGTTGATCAGCCCGATGAGGAGCTGACCGAATAGCGCCTGGGTCGGAACCCCGAACAGTGTCACTGTATAGGAGCGTGAGGCCAGCTTGAAGCGTGGGTGGCCTGTTCGAGAGAGTTCACGGCTCCGTGGCTTTCACCGATGTGTTGTCCACCGATTTTCTGTTCGCTTCGCTATTTCTTCACCAACGGGCAGTCGCCCTGGTCGAGGGGCCGGAAGGCCTGCTCGGCCGGGATCGTCGCGCGGATCTTGTAGTAGTCCCACGGGTACTTGGACTCGGCCGGCTTCTTGACCTCGACCAGGTAGGCCGGGTGGATCTTGCGGCCGTCGGCGCGGATCGTGCCCTTGCCGAAGAGCGTATCGTCGGTCGGCAGCTCCTTCATCTTGGCGATGACCTTGCCGCCGTCGTCGCTCTTGAGGGCCTCGACCGCCTTGAGGTAGTGCAGCGTCCCCGCGTAGACGCCGGCGTGGATCATGGTCGGGTGGATGCCGCGGTTGCGCTCGGCGAAGCGCTTGGCGAAGGCGCGGGTGCTGTCGTTCATGTCCCAGTAGAAGGTCTCGGTGAAGGTCAGCCCCTGCGCCTTCTCCAGCCCCAGGGCGTGCACGTCGGTGAGGAAGACCAGCAGGCCGGCGAAGTTCTGCCCGCCCTTGACGATGCCGAACTCGGCCCCCTGCTTGATGGCGTTGGTGGTGTCGCCGCCGGCGTTGGCCAGGCCGATGACCTTGGCCTTGGAGGCCTGGGCCTGCAGCAGGAACGACGAGAAGTCCTGCGTGTTGAGCGGGTGCCGTACCTTGCCCAGCACCTTGCCGCCGTTCTTCAGCACCACCGCCTCGACGTCGCGCTCGAGCGCGTGACCGAACGCGTAGTCGGCCGTGATGAAGAACCAGCTGTCGCCGCCGGTCTTCACCACCGCGTTGCCGGTGCCGTTGGCCAGCGCCCATGTGTCGTACGTCCAGTGCACCGTGTTCGACGAGCACGCCTTGCCGGTGAGGTCGGACGAGGCCGCCGAGGACACGACGAACGCCTTGCCCTTGTCGCGGGTGATCTGGTTGACGGCCAGGGCCACGCCGGAGTTCGGCACGTCGAGGATCAGGTCGACCTTGTCGGCGTCGTACCACTGGCGCGCGATCTGGGAGCCGACGTCGGCCTTGTTCTGATGGTCGGCGAAGATGATCTCGACCTTGAGGCCCTTCTTCTCGGCGCCGTAGTCCTCGACGGCCATGCGGGCGGCCACCACCGACCCCTGGCCGGCCAGATCGGCGTAGAGGCTCGACTGGTCGTTGAGGACCCCCATCTTGATGACGCCATCGGAGATCTGGGCGAAGGCCGGCGAGGCGGCCAGCCCGACGACGAGAACGAAGGCCATAACGCGTGCGATGGTCATGCGCGCACTCCTTGTGAGCAGTCGTGGATGGATGCGGCGATCACTATACCCCGAGGTACTCGTGCAGCTTGTCCATGCTGGCGGCCAGGTCGGCGTTCGGTACGAGATCCACCACCCGGCCGTGCTCCATGACGTAGTGCCGATCGGCCACGGTGGCCGCGAAGCGAAAGTTCTGCTCGACGAGCAGGATGGTGAAGCCCTCGGCCTTGAGGCGCGCGATCGTGCGCCCGATCTGCTGCACGATGACCGGGGCCAGGCCCTCGGTCGGCTCGTCCAGTAGCAGGAGCCGGGCGCCGGTGCGGAGGATGCGGCCGATGGCCAGCATCTGCTGCTCGCCGCCGGACAGCTTGGTCCCGGGACTGCGCAGCCGCTCGCGCAGGTTGGGGAACAGCCCGAAGATCGCGTCCTCCGAGAGTCCACCGGCGCGGACCCGCGGCGGCAAGCGTAGATTCTCTTCAACCGTGAGGCTGGCGAAGATGCCGCGCTCCTCCGGGCAGAAGGCCAGGCCGCGGCGCGCGATGGCGTTGGAGGCCTGCGCGATCAGCTCGGCGCCGTCGAAGCGGACCGAGCCGCTGCGACGGCGGACGATACCCATGATCGACTTGAGCGTCGTGGTCTTGCCGGCCCCGTTGCGGCCGAGCAGCGTCACGACCTCGCCCGGGCGCACGTCGAAGTCCACGCCGTGCAGGATGTGTGACTCGCCGTACCAGGCGTGCAGATCGCGCACGACCAGGAGCGGATCAGACATGGGCCGTGCCCAGGTAGGCCTGCACCACGTCGGGATTGCGCGACACGCTCTGGTAGTCGCCCTCGGCCAGCACCTCACCCCGGCTCAGCACGGTGATCGTGTCGGACAGGTTCTCCACCACGCTCAGGTTGTGCTCGACCATCAGCACCGTCCGGTTGGCCGCCACCTTCTTGATGAGGCTCGAGATCCGCCCCACGTCCTCGTGGGCCATGCCGGCGGTCGGCTCGTCCAGCAGCATCAGCTCGGGCTCGAGGGCCAGCGTGGTGGCGATCTCCAGCGCGCGCTTGCGCCCGTAGGGCAGCTCGACCGCCGGCATGGCCACGAACGCGCTGAGCCCGACCGCGTCCAGCAGGCTCAGCGCCTGCTCGTTGAGGCCGTCGAGCACGCGCTCGGAGCGCCAGAAGTCGAACGAGCTCCCCCGCCGCCGCTGGCAGGCCAGGCGCACGTTCTCCAGCACGCTCAGGTGCGGAAAGACGGCGGAGATCTGAAACGAGCGCACCAGTCCCAGGCGCGCGATGTCGGCCGGCCGGCGCCCGGTAACGTCACGGCGATTGAACATGATGCGACCGGCGGTGGGGGCGAGGAAGCTGGTGAGCAGGTTGAAGCACGTGGTCTTGCCCGCGCCGTTGGGCCCGATGAGGGCGTGGATGGTGCCGCGCCGCACCCGGAGATTCACCTGACGGACGGCGACGAAGCCCCGGAACTCCTTCGTGAGATCGTGCGTTTCGAGAATGAAATCGGTGGACGAAGCCGTCACTGTATCGGAGCGCTTACACGGCTTGAAGCGTGGGTGGCCGGGCCGAGAGAGTTCACGGCTCCGTCCGCCGGGGATGAAACGTGGCCTCGCGCTTCTCTCGCCAGGCCTGGTTGGCCTCGGTGGTTTCCCACGAGGTCATGCAGTCGCGCTGGGCGGCCATGACGTCCTCGATCATCGCGCGCGGATCCTGATGGAACGATTCGTGGAGCAGACGCTTGATGTGGGCGTTGGCGGTCGGCGCCTGATGGTGCAGGCGCTCGACGATCCCCGCGAGGGCGGCATCGACCTGCGCGGGCGCGCACACCCAGTTGATCAGCCCGATGGCCCGGGCCTCCGCCGGGCTGATCTCGTCGTTGAGCAGCGCCAGCTCCTTGGCCCGGCCGAGGCCGACGAGCCGCGCGAGCCGGAGCACGCCGCCGTCCGGGATGATGCCGTGCCGCGAGGCGCCCAGCCCCAGCACGGCGTCCTCGGTCGCCAGACGCAGGTCACAGGCCAGGCCCAGCTGCAGCCCGCCGCCGATCGAGTGGCCGTGCAGGACGGCCAGCGTCACCTTGGGCATGTCCTCCAGCCGGTTGAGGCCGTGGATCCAGTGCCGATAGAACTCCTCGCCGATGGTGCCGGCGGCCAGCGCGGTGCGGTCCATGCCCGAGCAGAAGGCGCGGCCGGCCCCGCGGACGACGACCACCGTGACGTCGCGGTCGGCGGCGGCCGCCTCCGCGTGCTCGGCCAGCGCGGCGGCCAGATCGGTGTTGAGCGCGTTGAGCACCGCCGGGCGATTGAGCGTGATCGACGCCACGCCCCCGGCGACCCGATAGCTGACCGGTTCTTCGGTCATCGGTAATTGTGGATGGCGCGCAGGAGGTTGTAGGCTTGAGCGCAGTTGCTACCCATCGAGAGTGCGGCTTAACGTATGGAAGAACCGCCAGCATGTCAAGCGACGCGCCCCCTTTGAAGGAGGCTTTGCCCATGTCGATCAGTCGCCGTCATTTTCTCATCACCGGCTCGACCGCCCTCGCGGTCGGCGCCCTGGCGCCGGCCGTGGTCCGCGCCCAGGCGTCGGTGAAGCTCGGTACCGCGGTCCTCGGCGATTATGCGCTCGCCGGGCCCTTCATCGTCGCCGCCGACAAGGGCTTTTTTCAGGCCGAGGGTCTCAACGTCGAGTTCGTGCCCTTCCGCGGGGGGCCCAATCTCGTGAAGGCGGTCATCGCCGGTGAGGTGCTCCTCGGCGCCACCGGCAGCACCGACATCCTGGTGTTCCGCGAGGCCGGGATGCCGATCAAGATGGTGGCCACCCACACCGAGGGCAACCATTTCACGCTGAACGTGGCGCCCGACGTCCAGTCGGTGGCGGACCTCAAGGGCAAGTCCATCGGCGTCACCTCCGCCGGCTCCACCACCTGGGTGTTCGCGCGGATGGTGGCCAAGAACCAGGGGTGGGATCCCGATCGCGACGTGAAGGTCGTCGCGCTGGGCGGGCTCGACGCGCAGCTGGCCGCGCTCTCCCGCAAGGAGATCCACGCCTACGTGTGGGGCGACGGCGGCGCGGTCACGCAGCTGGCCGGCAAGTCCAAGGTGCTCATCCGCCTGGACAAGGTCACCCCCAAGTGGATCAGCCAGATCCAGTACGTGTCAGAGGACGGCATCAAGAAGCAGAACGAGCAGATCCGCAAGTCGATGCGGGCGCTGTTCCTCGCCATGAAGTACATGCGCGAGCAGACCAACGAGGCCGCAGAGATCGTGGCCAAGAAGATCGGCTGGAGCCCCGAGGCCGTGCTGGGCGCCCACAAGATCTCGGGCTCGCTCATGTCGCACGACGGCACCACGAGCATGGAAGCCCTGGCCTCGATGCAGGACACGCTGCTCGAGCACGGGGTGATCAAGAAGAAGCTGCCGGTCGAGGAGCACATCGCCCGGGATTTCGCGCCGGTCAAGATCGGTTGATGCTCGGGGCGTGGGCGCTCGGCGCACTGCTGCTCCTGGCGCCCGCGGTCGCCCACGCCCAGCTCTTCGTCGCCAGCAAGCCCAACCCCTCGTTCATGATCGGTCCGCTGTTCGTCCGCGCGTCGGTGTCGCCGGACCTCAAGCCGGTCGTGGTCGAGATCCTGTGGTCGATCTCGGTGCCGCCGCGCCGCACGGCCGGAGACCTCGAACAGGATCTCTACCTGCTCTGGCCCGGCGGTCTCGTCGTCGACCGCGCCGCCGGTCAGCCCGATCCCGCACTCGAGCGCTTCATCACGCAGCGAGGATTCAGCGTCATCGAATCGGGGCGGCTGCCACTGGCCGCCCAGCATCTGTACCGCATCGGCGCCAACGAGCCGGCGGTCCGGATCCCCGGCGGGGCCCCGTTCGTGACCTTCGTGCGGGACAACGGCCCCCTGGGACTCACCCCGCCGGCGACCTGGGTCCGCGTGCCGTGGTCGCCCTACATGGCCAACCGGGCCTTTCTCATGAGCCTGCCCCTCACCGCCCACGGGCTCATCAAGCCCAAGCCCGCCACGTGGGCCGAGAGGACGTTCTGGGGGCCGCGGTACCGGATCTCGCTGTCCTTTCACGAGGTGCGTCACCAGGCGGTGTTCCCGCTCTACCTCGAGCACCGTGATCGCATCGTCCGGCTGGCCGAGGATCCCGCGCAGCTCCTGATCGACTTCGCCGACACCGACCATCTGAAGATCGACGAGCTGTTCCCGCAGTCCGCCAAGCGCCAGATCAGCGAGACCCTGGAAAGCACGGATACCGTGTCGATGTTCCTCGACTCGGAGGGCCTGAGCCCCCAGACGCTGACCGTGCAGTTCGGCTACTTCACGCGGCTGCAGTCGTGGGCGCCCATCCTGATCCCCGTGCTGTTCTTCGTCCTCGGCAACGGGGCGGGCGTGCTGGTGCGCACCATGACCGAGCGGATCAGCAAGCGGCTGGCCGGCCGCCTGAAATTCGGGCGTCCCCGCGAGACCCAACAAGTGCGGCAGCAGGGCGTGGTGCTGGATGAGGAGACGCTGGGACAGATCCGCCCGGGCGTGACGACGCACGAGGAGGTACTTCAGCTCTGCGGGCGGGACGTGGAAGAGCGCTCACGCGTGACGGACCCCGACCACCGCACCCTCGTCTATCGAGGCCGGCGGGTGGTGCCGCGCCGACGCCAGTTGCTGGGCTGGCTCGCCACCGTCCACCACTGGGACGTGGAAGAGCACGAAGTGGAGATCGAGCTGGAGCGGGACGTGGTGCGTGACGTCCAGGCGCGAGTGCGACGCTCGCGCCTGGCGTCACCGGAGGCGGTCTGACGGACGGCGACTCAGCGAGTGTAGATCGCGAGCAGCGCGTGGGCGGCCGCGAACAGCGAGCCGAAGAGGGTCCAGTCGGCCCACTCCGACCCGGTGAAGGCGATGGCCCGCGTCCGGAGGTTGCGTCGCCTCACGAAGCCGACTCGCTGGTCACCAGCGACGTCAGCCGCGAGAGCACGTACGAATTCAGCGTCACGTGCTCGCAGCACGTGAAGCAGTAGAAGTCGAGCTCGAGTCCGGCCCGGCCGCCCATGAACTCGATGCGGCGGTTGCAACGCGCGTGGTGGATCCCGCCGTCGAGCGCCCGGTACACGGTAGACACTGGCGGCATCGCCTGCCGCGTCGCCACAAACGCTCTGGGACTCGCTACACCGGCCATCGTCAATCTCCCGGAACTATCAGCCGAGGCACACGCCTCGTGTGGTCACTCGCGCCACAGGACCAGGTAGCAGACGCCAACGCCGCCGGCGAATACCGTGAACACGATCGAGAGGTATCCGCCGAGCTGCATCCAGGTCAGCATCCGCTTCCTCCGGACGTGGCTCTGAGCAACCGCCGTTCCAGGCCGGGAAGCCGGATCGGCGATCAGAATTTCAGGCATTTACAGGACAGAACGGAGGGAGACCGGTCAGAGTCGATTCGGAGGGGGTGGATCGGCGGCCAAGAACTGGCCGTTCGGTGACTGATTTCGTCAGTCAGAGCCGGGCACGGGTCGGGCGGATCACCCGCGCCAGATCGACAGGCGCTCGTTGAGCGCGTCCAGTCCCAGCACGATGGCGATGGAGGAGACCGAGACCAGCGCCGTGGCGGCGAACAGCTCCGGGGCCTGGAAGCCGTTGGCGAGCGAGCCCAGCACATGGCCCATCCCGCGCACCCCGGCAAACATCTCGACGATCAGCACGCCGAGCAGGCAGAAGACGATGGCCAGCCGCATGCCCGCCAGCACGGTCGGCACGATCGCCGGGAGCAGCACCTTCCAGTAGAGCTGCCAGGTGCTGGCGCCGAACGAGCGGGCCACGGTCACCAGGGTCCGATCCACGTCGCGCACGCCCCCCATGACCAGGACCAGGACCGGGAACAGGCCGTGGATCGTGCCGTAGACGATGGCCGGAGTCGTGCCGAAGCCGAGCAGCAGCACGATCCACGGCAGCACGAGGATCTTGGGCATGCCGTAGAGGACGACGACGAACGGGCTCAGCACGTCCCGCAATGCCCGCACCGAGCCGATCGCGATGCCGAGCCCGACGCCCAGCGTGACCGACAGGACATAGGCCACGGCGGTCTTGGCCAGCGTATCGCCAAGCCCGGCCAGGGCGCCGCGGCCCATCCGGAGAAACGCCGCGGCCACGGCGGTGGGTGCCGGCACGAACAGGGGATCGACCCATCCCAGACGGGCGACCGCCTCCCAGGCGGCCAGCACGACCAGCACGCTGAGGATCTGCAGCGACAGCACCCGGGCGCGCTGAGTCGTCACTCGGTCCACTGCTGGGCACGGCGCTCGACCAGGCCGGCGAGGGCGTCGGAGCCGACGATGAGCACGAGCGTGACCAGCACCAGCGCGACGTAGTCGCTGGTCCGGAACAGGCCGTAGGCATGGTTGATGAGGGCGCCCATGCCGCTGCGCGAGCCGAGAATCTCGCCGACGATGACGCCGATCACCGTGAGGGCCAGCCCCGTGCGCAGCCCCCCGACGAGCGTGAACAGCATCGCAGGAATCATCACCTTGACGAACACCACCGGCGGCCGGGCACCGAACGCGCGCGCCACCATGATCATCTGCGGATTGACCTGCCGAATCCCCGCCAGCACCGCCAGCGTGATCGGAAAGAACCCCAGCAAAAACCCAAACGCGATCTTCGAAGCCTCGCCGAGACCAAAAAACAGCATCAGCGACGGATACCAGACCACCGCCGGTACCGCATACAACGCCGCCAGAATGGGGCCATAGGCACGGCCGATCACTCGGTGAATGCCAAGCGCGAAGCCCCCGGCGAGCCCAGCGACGACCGCCAGAGCGTAGGCAACCAGGATCTCGCGCAGCGTCAGCAAAAGGCTGGCGAGCAAGTCGGGATATGACTCGAGCCGCAGTAGACGGCCGAGAGCCGGCAGCACTGCGGAGGGTGGCACATAGAGCAGCGGATTGGCCAGGCGCGCAAACACTTCCCAGATCGCGAGTCCCGCAACCAGAAGGAGCACGCGTAGCATGAAGACGCGTCCGCGCACGCTAGGGGTCTCCGTGGAATGTGGGGCCGGCGGGCGGCGGGCCCGAGGGCCCCGGGCGCGCCATCACGGCGAGCCGTTGTCGCCGTTGCCGCTCCGGGCTCGGCGAGCGAGCCGCCGACAATTCGAAGAGGCCGCGCCCCAACCCCCGCTGGGGGATGGGGGGCCCGAGCGAGCCGAGCCCGGAGCGGCTTACGGCGACAGGCGAGCCGTGCGGGCGCGCCCGGGGCCCTCGGGCCCGCCGCCCGCCGGCCCCACGTTCCACGAGCTGCACACGCGCCCTCACCGCTCGCCCATCGCGCGGAGCGATTCGTCGCGGATCTCGCCCCAGAGTTTGGCGCGCAGTCCAACCATCTCGAGGCCGTCCATCGCGCGCGGATAGGGCATCGGCAGGTCGAGCACGCTCTTCACGCGGCCGGGGCGCGCAGTCATCACGACCACTCGGGTGGACAGCGCCAGGGCCTCGTGCAGGCCGTGGGTGACGAACACTACGGTCTTGCGGGTGCGGCGCCAGATGTCTAGCAGCCACTCGCCCATGAGCAGGCGTGTCTGCTCGTCGAGCGCGCCGAAGGGCTCGTCCATCAGGACGATGGGGGTGTCGATGGCGAGGGCGCGGCCGATCGCTACCCGCTGGCGCATGCCGCCCGAGAGCTCGCGCGGGTACTTGGCGGCGAAGTCGCGCAGGCCGAGCGGACCCAGCAGGTCGGTGGCAACGGCACGCCGCCGTTCGCGGGCGACGCCCTGGAGCTCGAGGCCGAACTCGATGTTCTCCAGCGTGGTGCGCCACGGGAAGAGTCCGGGATCCTGGAAGACGGTGGCGACGCGGCGGGGATCGGGGCCGGTCACGGCGCGACCGTCCACCTGCAGACGGCCGGCGTCGGGGGCGACGAGGCCGGCCAGCATGCCGAGCAGCGTGGACTTGCCGCACCCCGAGGGGCCGATCAGCGTGCAGAACTCGCCGGCAGCCACCGTCAGCGACACGTCACCCAGAGCGTCCACCGGTCCGGAGGCGGTCTGGTAGCGCTTGCTGACGCCCTCGACGATGATCAGGTCGCTCACGCGAGCGGCCGCGCGCTCACGAGAGCTGCAGGATTTCCCGGGCGATGACCATGCGCTGGATCTCGGACGTCCCCTCACCGATCTCGGTGAGCTTGGCGTCGCGGAAGATCCGCTCGACCGGGAACTCGGTGATGTAGCCGGCGCCACCGTGGATCTGCACCGCCTTGGTGGCGGCCTTCATCGCGATCTCGGAGGCGAACACCTTGGCCATCGCGGCCGCGTGCATGGCCGGCCGGCCCGCGTCCTTGAGCCAGGCCGCGCGCAGCATCAGCAACCGGGCCACCTCCACCTCGGTGGCGAGGTCGGCCAGCATCCCCTGCAGGCCGTTGAATTCGGCCAGCGTCTTGCCGAAGGCCGAGCGCTGCTTCATGTACTTCACGGCCTGGTCCACCGCGGCCTGCGCGATGCCGACGCCCATCGCCGCCATCGCGATGCGACCGCCCTCGAGCACCTCCATGGCCTGCACGAACCCCTGCCCGCGCTCCCCCAGCAGCCGGCCGGCGGGCACCCGCGCGTCCTCGAAGATCAGCTCGGCGGTGTCGGAGGCGTGCAGCCCCAGCTTGCGATAGGGCCGGCCCGCGCTGAAGCCGGGCGTGCCCTTCTCGACGATGAAGGCGGAGATGCCGCGCGCCTTCTTGTCGGGGTCGGTGCGCGCCATCACCACGGCCACGCCGCCCACCGAGGCGTTGGTGATGAACGCCTTGCTCCCGTTCAGAACCCAGCCCTCGGCACTTGGCTCGGCGCGCGTGCGCAGCGCGGCGGCGTCCGACCCGGAGCCGGGCTCGGTCAGCCCCCAGGCGCCCAGGATCTCGCCCCGCGCCAGTCGCGGCAGCCACTGCTGCTTCTGCTCGGGGGAGGCGAACAGCGCGATGTGGTTGGTGCAGAGCGAGTTGTGGGCCCACATGGTGATGCCCACCGAGGCGTCGCCGCGGTTGAGCTCCTCCACGATCAGCGCGTAGGACACGTAGTCGAGGTTGCTGCCGCCATACTCCTCGGGCACCAGCGCGCCCATGAAGCCCAGCGGCCCCAGCTTGGCCACGATGTCGGCCGCGAACTCGTGCCGCTCGTCGTACGGCGCGATCTTGTCGCCCAGCTCCGCCTCGGCGAACTCGCGCGCCACGGCGCGGATGGCCGCCTGCTCGGGCGTCAGATCGAAGTCCATCGCGTCCTCGCGGCGGCGCGCACGTGCCTCACTCGACCACCACGTCGGCCCGACTCAGCACCTCGTCCGGGACACGGATGCCGAGGGCGCGAGCCGTCCTCAGATTGACGACCAGCTCGTAGTGCAGCGGCGGCTCGACGGGGAGGTCGCCGGGGCGGGCACCCCGTAGGATCCGGGCGACGTAGCCGGCGGCCTGCCGATACAGGGTCAACGCGTTGGGACCGTAGGCCATGAAGCCGCCGACGTCCACGAACTCCCGCCAGCCGAACAGGGTCGGCAGCCGGTGCTGCAGTGCGAAGTTGGCGATCTGCTGGCGCTCGGACAGGATCAGCGGATCGCCGAGCGAGTAGAGCGCATCGGCGCGCCGGGCCAGCGCGCGGCGCAGTACGACCTCCACGTCGTCCATCCGGCTCATGGGGGCGGTCACCAGCTGCCAGCCGAAGACCCGAGCCGTCGTCTGCTTCTCGGCCCACAGGCGGTGCTCGGCCACGTTGTCCGGATTCCACAGCACGGCGACGCGCGAGGCGCCGGGCACAGCCAGCCGCAGCAGTTCGAGATGCACCGGGGCCAGGTCGGAAAAGATGCCGGACACGCCGGTGACGTTACCGTCCGGGCGGAGCAGGCTCGCCACCAGGCCGTGGACCACGGGATCGCCCACCTCGAGCATGACGATCGGCACCGTGGAGGTGGCCCGGGTGGCCGCCACGGTCGCCTCCGAGCCCGGCGTCACCAGCACGTCCACCTTGGACCGCACCAGATCGGCGGCCAGCGCCGTCAGCCGATCGTAGCGCCCCGCCGCGTAGCGCGCGGTCAGCACCACATCGGTGCCGTCGGCCAGACCCAGCTCCGCCAGGCGCCCGCGAAGGGCGTCGAGGTACTGGGCACCGACCTCCGGGGTGGTGTAGCCGAGGTAGCCGATCCGGGCGGGCTTGGACGCCGGGTGGGCCCGCGGTGCAGGCGGGCCGACGGCGGTGGCGGTCGCGACCCAGGCGGCGAGTACGGCAATCGCAACGCCCAGGCGTCTCATCGCCTCAGGCGGCGGTACGGATGTTCTCGCGAACGAAGCGGATGATGTCCTGGGTGGAGGTCCCCGGGGTGAAGATCTCCTTCACGCCGATGGCCTTCAGCGCGGTGATGTCCTCGGGCGGGATGATGCCACCGCCGAACACGGCGATGTCGTCGGCGCCCTTGTCGTGCAGCAGCTCCAGCACTCGCTTGAAGAGATAGTTGTGGGCGCCCGACAGCACGCTGAGCCCGATGGCGTCGGCGTCCTCCTGCACCGCGGTGGCCACCACCTGCTCGGGTGTCTGGTGCAGCCCGGTGTAGA
>Ga0075428_100006059_pt1 | contig 13438 bp, 12 predicted proteins | sample RhiMetdeltSRZDD2_FD_75291 | JGI IMG/M metagenome (GOLD analysis project Ga0075428, IMG submission 75291) | Populus rhizosphere microbial communities from Tennessee, USA - Rhizosphere MetaG P. deltoides SRZDD2 | ecosystem: Host-associated > Plants > Roots > Rhizosphere > Soil | place: USA...
GAAGTCACCTGAGAAATTCCAGCTCGGTGCTGGGGGCGGCTCGGTCGTCTGTGCTCGCGCGGGCAACGCGAGCAAGACCGTCGTGACGAAAAGGGGCGAGGCCGGCCAGCCGTATCCACGCATCGCGGCTCTCCTGCCTCTTCACACCGTCCACCATTGTCTTCATGATCTGCAACCTTTTCCTTTCACGGGCACAACTCCAGCGACACCTCGGGCGCGTGCGGCGCCGGGCACTCTCACGGGACCGTCTTGTGACGAAGAGGGTCGGTTCGGCCGACCGCCGTTGAGCTATCCGGCGGTCTTCATGACCGATTTCCCAAAACGCAGGTACAGACTCGGCACGACAAACAAGTTCAACAGCGTGGAACCGACCAAGCCACCCAGAATGACGATCGACATCGGATACTCGATCTCGTGACCGGGGACATCGCCGGGGACGACCAGGGGTACGAGCGCCAGTCCTGTGGCCAACGCGGTCATCAAGATCGGCGAGAGTCGCTCGATTGCCCCGCGCAGGGCAAGCTCAGGACCGAAGGCCATGCCCTCGTAACGCTCGAGATGCTGAATTGATCATGGCTTCGCCACTGAGATGCACGACGCCCTTCGCCGTGGCGCGTTCAGCAACCAAATTGGCGCGTTCTGCTAATGCCCCCGCTCCTCCGATGGCCTAGGTTAGATGGGTCGGAGGAGGAACGGAATGAGTGAGACGAGGCAGTCAGCGACGGTCGAAGGGGTCGTAAAGACCTACGAAGCAAGAGCCTATGCGGCCGCGAGCGCGAGCTCCGGGCTCGCGCCGTCGACCATCCGGCGCCGTGCGCCGCAACCACAGGACGTGCAGCTCGAAGTGCTCTACTGCGGGGTCTGTCACTCCGACCTGCACCAGGTGCGGAACGAGTGGCAGAGCATCATGCCGACCGTCTACCCCTGCATCCCGGGCCATGAGATCGTGGGGCGGGTGGTGAAGGCGGGCTCCGCCGTCCGAAAGTTGAAGGAAGGCGACCTGGCTGCAGTGGGCTGCATGGTCGACTCGTGCCGCAACTGCTCGGCCTGCCGGGACGGGCTGGAGCAGTTCTGCGAGGGTCCCGCGACCTTCACCTACAACTTCCCCGACAAGCATCTCGGCGGTGTCACCTACGGCGGCTACTCCGACGGCCTCGTCGTCGACGAGGCCTTCGTCCTCCGGGTATCGGACCGACTGGACCCGGCCAGCACGGCCCCTCTTCTGTGCGCCGGGATCACGACCTATTCGCCGCTCCGGCACTGGAACGTCCGCGAGGGCCAGAAGGTCGGCGTGGTGGGCCTTGGCGGGCTCGGACACATGGCGGTCAAGTTCGCGAACGCCTTCGGCGCCCGCGTGGTCGTGTTCACGACCTCGCCCGGCAAGGCCGAGGACGCCGTCCGGCTGGGCGCCCACGACGTGGTGGTCTCGAAGAACGCCGCGGAGATGCAGAAGCACCAGGGCAGCTTCGACTTCATCCTCGACACGGTCTCGGCCCCGCACGACCTCAACGCCTACCTCGAGCTCCTGAAGCGGGACGCCACGCTCACGCTCGTCGGAGCGCCCGAGGCCCCGGTTCCGCTCGGCGTGTTCAGCCTGCTGTTCCGGCGGCGGCGGCTCGGGGGCTCGATCATCGGCGGCATCCGCGAGACCCAGGAGATGCTCGACTTCTGCGCGGAGCACGGCATCACGTCCGACGTCGAGGTGATTCCGATCCAGAAGGTCAACGAGGCCTACGATCGGCTGCTCAAGGGCGACGTGAAATACCGCTTCGTCATCGACATGGCTTCCCTCAGATAAGCGCTATCCTCGGGATAGCGCATGACGACTCGGTTTCGCGTCGCCACCACGTTCCCACGCAAGCTCGAGGAGCTCGGGGTCTCACCGGCCGACGTGCTGCGTCGCGCGGGCCTGCCGGCGCGGCTCTTCGACCAGGAGCGGATTCTCGTCAGCACCGAAGAGCTGTTCGCCCTGTACCGCGGGCTCGCACAGGCGAGCCCCGACCCCGCAATCGCTCTGAAGCTGGGGACCGAGCCGCGCATAGAGCGCTACGACCCGATCGGCATCGCCGCCGTGTCGGCCCGATCGTTTCGGGACGCCCTGCAGCGCCTGGCGCGCTACAAGCAACTCACCTGCCCCGAGGCGCTCCAACTGACGGAGCGCGGGGACGAGAGCCGCGTCCAGTTCCAGTGGCTGCTCGCCGAAGAAACGGAACCGCCCCTGCTCGTGGACCTCTGTTTCGCGTGGGTCGTGGGCATCGCGCGGCGCGGATCGGGCGGACTCATCCAGCCCAGGCGGCTCGAGCTTTGCGGTGGTGGGAACCGTCACATGTACGAAGCGCACTTCGGGTGCCCAGCGAACTTCGACGCTAGCCAGAACGCGATCGTGTTCGCCAAGGCCGACCTCGACCGCCCGTTCGTCACGCACAACGCGGACCTGTTCGCCATGGTGGCACCGCAGCTCGAGGCCGAACTGAAGCAGGCGCTCGCCTCGAAAGCGATCGGCGAACAGGTCAAGGGCATCCTGAAGCCGCTTCTGGCCGGGCGGCGGCCGGGCATCGAGGACGTTGCGAGAGAGCTCGGCATGAGCTCACGGACGCTGCAACGCAGGCTGGCCGAGGACCGCGCGACGTTCCAGCAGCTCCTGCAGGAGGCGCGTCGCGAGCTGGCCCGACACTACCTGCTGCATTCGTCACTCGAGCTCAACGAGACCGCGTACCTCTTGGGCTACGAGGATTCCCATTCCTTCTTCCGGGCGTTCCACGGCTGGGAGGGCGACTCGCCCGGTGAATGGCGCGCGCGTCACGCGCGGTCGCTGCGCTCGAGAGCCGTGGCGCCGGCGGTATGAGCCTCGACCAGAGCCGATTCGCCCTGGTGACGTGGTCTGGTGCCCGCCAGGTGAGAAGCACTGGCACGGCGCCGCCCCCCCGACCACCGCGATGACGCACATCGCGATCGTGGAGCAGCTCGACAGCAAGGCGGTCGACTGGATGGAAAGGGTCAGCGACGACGAGTACGCTGCCGCGGCGCGGCCGCATTCGCGGGAGGCGAAATGAAGAAGCGCAAGCTGGGGCGCGGCGACCTCGAGGTGTCGGCGCTCGGCTTCGGTTGCATGGGATTGACCTTCGGCTACGGCCCCGCGCTGGAGAAACAGAACGCGATTGCGCTGATCCGGGACGCGGTCGAGAGCGGCGTCACGTTCTTCGACACCGCCGAAGCCTACGGCCCTGCGAACGAGGAACTGGTGGGCGAGGCACTGGCCCCGATCCGCGACCAGGTCGTGATCGCCACCAAGTTCGGCTTCAAGGATGGGGATTCCAAGGCGGGCATGGACAGCCGGCCGGTGCGCATCCGCCAGGTGGCCGACGCTTCGCTCGAGAGGCTCGGGACCGACCGCATCGACCTGTTCTTTCAGCACCGTGTCGACCCGAGCGTGCCGATCGAGGACGTGGCCGGCACGGTCAAGGACCTGATCCGCGAGGGCAAGGTCAGACACTTCGGCCTCTCGGAGGCCGGCGTGCAGTCGATCCGCCGCGCGCACGCGGTGCAACCCGTCGCGGCGCTCGAGAGCGAGTATTCGCTGTGGTGGCGTCAACCCGAAGCGGAGGTGCTGCCGACGTGCGAGGAGCTGGGAATCGGGTTCGTGCCCTTCAGCCCGCTCGGCAGAGGTTTCCTGACCGGCAAGATCGACGAAAACACCTCATTCGACAAGGACGACTTCCGCAACATCGTCCCGCGCTTCTCACCGGAAGCCCGCAAGGCGAATCAGGCGTTGGTCGATCTGCTCGGGTCGATCGCGGCGTCCAAGCAGGCGACTCCGGCCCAGGTCGCGCTGGCGTGGCTCCTGGCGCAGAAGCCTTGGATCGTGCCGATACCAGGCACCACCAAGGTGCACCGCCTGAAGGAGAATCTCGGCGCTGCCGCCCTCGAACTGACTGAAGACGACCTGCGCCGAATCGAGGACGCCCTCGCCGACTTCAAGGTGCAAGGAGATCGCTATCCCCGGCACCTGGCGGCGCGCGCCGGCAGATAGGTGCCTCGCGCCTGTTGCGTCGATTCGTTGACGACACTGGCTCAGGAACGCGCGGGTTGACAAGTGTGGATTCCACCGAAGTGCAATTCCTGCCCCCCGGTCCTTCGATTGGCCGCGTAACGAGCTCCGGAATCGAGCCTCCGGACGGGCGCCACTACGGCAACAGGTCGGCGAACACGAAGCCATCGCGCTCGACGACGTCTCCGGTTCGCACGGGCACGGGTCGCGTGAACATCGGTCCGGCCCAGGCGAAAGTGTGGAACTCGCCGTTCTCGCCGCAAGGGTCGACGCCCGGCGGCAGCGCGGCGAGCAGCTCGCGGTCGAACTCGCGTCCTGCGAAGGATGCCGGCAGCGCGCGGGGATCGACACAGGAGATGCGAGCCCGCAGGCCCACGTCGATAATCTCCTCCGCGAGGGCACGAGTGTCCCTGCCCCACAGCGGGAAGACCGGCGCGAGGCCCGTCGATGCCATCCGCTCCTCGCGGTAGCGGCGCACGTCCTCGAGGAACAGGTCGCCGAAGGCCACGCCCTCGATGCCGCGCTCGCGCGCGAGGGCGAGAGCCTGGCCCATCGCGGCCTCGTAGCTCTCATTCGGACAAGGGTACGGAATTGGAACGAGGTGAAGCGGCACACCCACGGCCGCGGCCTGTGCCTGGAGCAAGGAGCGCCGGACGGCATGCATCGCCACGCGGTCGTGAGTTTCATTGAGCGTGGTGAGCAGACCGGCGACCTCGACATCCGGTTGGCAGCGCAAGACCTGAAGGGCGTAGGCGCTGTCCTTGCCGCTGCTCCAGGCCAGCAGGAGCTTCATTGGCCAAAAATGTCCCCGCGCTCGCCCTCGTGTCCCCGTGTCAGTCCGCTATTCCTGGCGCAGGGCCGTGAGCGGCGCGACACGGGCGGCGCGCCCGGCGGGTAGCCACGACGCCAGCAAGCCAACGGCGGCAAGAAACAGCGTCGATGCCAAGTAGGTCGGAGGGTCCAGGGGGTTCACGCCGTAGAGCAGCGCCGCGACGTACCGGCTGAGCCACGCGGCACCGCACAACCCGAGAAGAACGCTCGCACCGACCAGACGCAAGCACTTCCCCAGCACGAGGCGGCGAATTCCTGCGGGGGCTTCGCCCAAGGCCATGCGGATCGCGATCTCCCGCGTCCGCTGGGCCACCGAGTACGAGAACACCCCGTAGATCCCAACAGCCGCCAGGAGGATCGCCAGCGTCCCGAAGGCCGACATCAGCGTGACGGCGAGACGCGTCTGCCCCATCGCTCCGGAGACGATCTCTTCCAAGGTGCGGACGCTCTCGACGGCGGCCGCCGGGTTGAGCGCGGCCAGCTCGTGGCGCACCCGGGAGGCGAGCTCCGTGACACCGTCACCGCCGCGGATCACGAGGCTGAAGCGGGAGGCGACGCCGGGGCTGTAGATCTGGGGCAGCATCGGCCTCGTCAGGTCGTGGAGCTTGATGTGGGCCACGACGCCCACCACTTCGGCGAAGCGGCCCTCGGTGCCGTCGGGCTCGATCTGGAGCGACTGGCCGACGGGATCCCGTCCAGCGAAAGCGCGCGCCGCGAGCGTGTCGTCGATGATGATCCGGGGCCGGCCGTCCTCGAGGTCCGAGGGGACGAAGTCGCGTCCAGACAGGAGCGTCGCGCCGATCGCCGCGAAGAAGTGCGGGGTGACCCAGCGGTGGTCCGCGGACACGCTCTCCCAGTTGCGACGGGTGCGATCGTCGTACGCGTAAGGCTGGAGGGGGCCGCTGCCCGCCAGGGGCAGGAGCGACACGGCCGCGACCTCCCGCACGCCGGGCAGGCCGAGCAGCCCTCGCTCCAGGTTGCGGTAGAACGCCCGGATGACAGCCGCGTCGCGAAAGTCATTCGGCGGCAGGGAGACGCGGAGCGTGAGCGCTCGCTTCGGATCGAAGCCCGGCCGCACCTGGGCCAGTGCCGTGAAGCTGCGCACCATCAGCCCGGCGCCGACGACCAGCACGAGCGACAGCGCCACCTGCACGCCCACAATGATGTCCCGCATGCGGGTCTGGCGTAGGGACGCACTGCGCACGGCCGCTTCCTTCAGGCCCGCGGCGACGTCGGCCCGTGCGGCCTGGAGCGCGGGCAGCAGGGCGAAGAGCAGCGTCGAAAGGAGTGCAGCCAGGGCCAGGAAGGCGAGGGCCTCGAGGCCGACACCGATGCTCTCGACACGCGGCACGCTCGCACTGGCCAAGCTCCTGACCAGGCCGAGGCCGCCCCAGACGAGCGGAACGCCCAGAGCGGCGCCGCACGCCGCGGTGAAGAGCCCCTCGGCGAGGACGAGGCGCGCCATGCGCCAGCGGGTGGCGCCGACCGCGACCCGAACCAGGAGCTCGCGCTCTCGCGCGCGGCCCCGCGTCAGCAGAAGCTGCGCGACGTTGGCGCATGCGATCAGGAGCACGAAACCGACGGCCGCCATGAGCAGGACCAGGCCGCGCCGCGCACCCTTCACGATATCGTGCTGCAGCGGGACCACCGAAACGCGAAGGTTCGAGGCGGCGTGAACGGGTTGCTCGCGTCGAAGCTGAGCTGCGAGGGCGTTCATCTCCTCCTGGGCGGAGGCGAAGCTGACGCCTTCGCGGAGACGGGCGAACCCCGTGAAGCCCGTGTAGTTCCGCGGAGGCAGCCGTGCATAGTCGATCTGCGCCGGCACCCACAGCTCCGAGTCCTTGAGGCGGAAGGCCTCGGCCGGCAGCAGCAAGCGGAACGCCGCCGGAAGCACGCCCACGATCTCGTGGCTTTCCCCGTCCAGGTCGAAGCGGCGGCCGACTACGTTGGCATCCGACCCGAAGCGGCGCCGCCAGAGGCGATCGCTGAGGAGCGCGACACGCGGCCCCGCCGCGACGTCCTCCTCCGCTCGGAACGAACGGCCGAGGGCGGGGGCGATGCCGAGGAACTCGAAGAAGTTCGCGCTGACCTGGCCCACGTCCACGAGTTCCGGCTCGGCCTGCTGACCGCCCAGAATGCGCTCTCCGCCCGTGGCGATGGCGAACTCCTCGAAGAGCCGGCTACGCGCGGCATAGTCCCGCAGGTCGGCGGGGTGGAGCGCCGGCAGATTCTGAGCGCCGTCGCCGAATTCGTGCCAAAGCAAGGCCAAGCGGTCGGGCGACTGGTAGGGCAACGGCTGGAGGAGCACGCCGTCGACGACGCTGTAGATCGTGCCGTTGGCTCCCACACCCAGAGCCAGGGTGAGCACGGCGACGGCCAGGAATTCCTTGCGACGGAGCAAAGAACGCGCCGCGAGTCTCAGGTCCTCCAGCACGTGCGCCTCCTGCGGCCCCCCAGGATGGACAGCCTGATCCTACTCCTTCAATCGCTCATTCGCCTGTCGAGGTCGAGAACGACGTGCGAGCGGGTTCACGCATCGGACCGAACAGGTGAGTCACCTTCAGGATTCAGCGACGTTTCGTGCGTGGGACTGAACGGGTGCCATCGAGCAACGTGCGACCAGGGTCTCCAACGAGAAGCCCGCGAGGGGTGTGGGCTCTTGGGGTCGATACTTGACATCAAGACGAGCCATCGAGCGGAAATTCTCGACGAGGGCCCGTTCCATCGTGGCCAAGCTCGAGCAGGTGCAGTGTCTTACCTTCTTTGCCTCATGATGTGCTTTGATTACGGGATCACTCCCGGGGGCGGCGGTTCTCACATTCCCGTACGCAGCGATTGCAGCCCTGCTAGCCTGTATCGCGCTATTACTGTCACGGGACTCCCTTCGTGAGGCGTCCGCCGATAGCTGGGTCACGATCGGCAACGCGCTACGTGTGCCGGTCCCAGAAGTAGCAGCTCCTGCGACAGTGGCGGGTTCGTCATCTTGCTAACCATCACCCTTCGCTGGCTGTGGCGTCAGCGTTGGCGCAGCGCCACCTTCGGGCGCCGGGCATGCATCCTGACCGGAGGCGCGATGTCGCCGGTGCTGCTCGTGTTGCTTGTGCAGGGATGCGGCCGTGAGTTGCGAGCACACGCAGGTCGCCAGTCAGGAGGTACGCTTCGCGATCGAGGAAGTAGCTCCGGGGGCAGCCGAGTTTGAGGAGGGACGTCTAACCGGCTTCAACAACCGACCCGAGACTCGCTTCGAGGACGTCAAGCGCGTGCTGCGGCTTGCCCGGCAGCGCGTACGCGCGCGGTTGAGTAGAGCGGCGTCGCCCGCGGCGTTCGGTGAGAGCGTAAGTACGGGGAATCCCACAACCAAAGGAGGGTTGAATGAGAGCAAGAAAAGTTCTGACGCTTGCGATGACGTTCGTCTTGCCGGCGGCGGTCTTGGCGCAGGGATCTGGACAGGCGAAGAGTGCTGCCAAGCCCGCAGCCAGCCGGCTCGTCGTCATGCCGGCCAGCGACTTGAAATGGACCGATCTCGACCCTGGTGCCCCGGGAGTCAAGGTGGCTGACCTGTGGGGCAACCATGCGAACGGACCGTACGGCGCGATGCTCAAGTTGCCGGCGGGATTCGCAGCCCCGCTCCACACACACACTTATGACATGAAGGTCGTGATCGTATCGGGAACGTACATTCAAGCCCCCGAGGGAAAGCCAGAATTCCGGCTGGGACCCGGGTCTTACTTTATGCAGCCCGGCGGGAACTACCGCCACACGACGACCTGCGATAAGGCGTCCGACTGCGTGTTCCTCGTCGAAAGCAGGGGAAGGTTCGATCTCAAGCCGGTCGATGCAGGAAAAGCGCCCTCGAAGTAGCACCCAGTTGGCGGTAGGACGTACGGGCCGCAGAACTGCACACACGGCACGGAACCACTAGGGCACGATGTTCTGGTTCATGCGGAAGAAGTTCGTTGGGTCGTACTTCCGCTTGAGGGCACGCAGCCGTTCGTACTTCGTCGTGCCGTAGGCCGCGCGCACACGGTCCTCGCCCTCCTCGCCCAGAAAGTTCATGTAGACGCGGCCCGTGGAATGCGGGCGCACGGCCTCCCAGAAGCCGCGGGCCCACGCGATGCATGCCCCGGACGCGGCGGCTTCGGACCAGACCCCGTCGATCGTCATCGCGTGAGTCGCGCGCCGGTCCTCGAAGGCCGAACCGTCCGGGTCCTCCCGGGAGACCGCGCCGCCCATGTGGAACACGGCCGCGTACGACTCCGGCGTCGGTACGCGCCAGGCATGGGCGACGAGCGTATCGATGAAGGCGTCGCTGAGCGGTCGCAGATACTCTGACTTCCAGTAGTAGCCGAGACCATGGGGCACGCTGGCGTCGAGCAGGGCCTGGTGCGACGAGTACGGCGTCGGCCGGATGAGATCCGCCAGCGGTTCGCCGAATCGCCGCAGCGGCGCGACCGCTCGCTCGCCCTCATCCACGGGGCCGGCACAGCACACGGCGATGATCACCACCGGTTGTCCGTGGATCGACTCAGGGAGGAATGGCGCCGGCGGCGCCATCCTGAGGACGACGATGGTCATCAGCTCGTCCGGCGCGCTCGCGATGAAATCGCGGTAGAAGGAGAGGACCTCACGGGCCCGCGCCGCGGGGTGCAGGATGATGCCGGCCAGGACGGTCGGCCCGACGGCATGCAGTCGATACTCGAACGACGTGACGATGCCGAAGTTGCCGCCGCCGCCGCGCAGGCCCCAGAAGAGGTCGGCGTGCTCCTCGGCGCTGGCCCGCACGAGCGCGCCGTCCGCGGTGACCACGTCGGCCGAGAGGAGGTTGTCGGCGGTGAGTCCGTGCCGGCGCATCAGCCAGCCGAGCCCGCCGCCGAGGGTGAGGCCCGCGATGCCCGTGTGGCTGACGATCCCGCCGGGCGTGGCGAGCCCGAAGGGCTGCGTCTCGTGGTCGAACTCCCCCCAGAGCAGCCCCGGCTGTGCTCTTGCGACTCGGGCGCGTGGATCCACCCACATCCCCTTCATCGCAGAAAGATCGATGACGATCCCGCCGTCGCAGACGGCCGTGCCGGCGACGTTGTGGCCGCCTCCTCGCACCGCGACGACGAGCTCGCGCTCGCGTGCGAATCCGACGGCGGCCCGGACATCGGCGGCGCCGGTACAGCGCGCGATGAGGGCCGGACGGCGGTCGATCGCGCCATTCCAGATGCGGCGCTCGGCGTCGTAGGGGGGGTCGCCGGGACGGATCAGCGCCCCACGGAAACGCCGTGACAGGTCGGCGATGGCCAGATCATCGTGTGCCATGTGATTGCTGGGCGCGGTCGCGGGCCCTGTTCCGATAGCCATGGGGCACCTCCTGTGTCGCGGTCAGGATGGCTCCTGCCGCCGGCGGCCTGAAAGCCCAAAAAATGGACTTGCCTGGCCCCCGAGCCGTCCGTACCTTTGACGGGATGAAGGGGTACGGCCAGTTCTGCCCCGTCGCCAAGGCCGCCGAGATCTTTGCCGAACGATGGACCCCCCTGGTGCTGCGGGAGCTCGTCTGCGGGAGCCACCGCTTCAGCCATCTCCACCGCGGCGTACCGCTCATGTCACGGACCCTCCTCGCCCAGCGACTGGCGCAGCTCGAGGACGCCGGAATCGTCCGGAGCGCGGCGAGGACGAAGGGACGCGGGCGCGAGTACTTCCTGACGCCCGCCGGGGAGGAGTTCCGCCCGGTGATCGAGAGGCTCGGCGAGTGGGGCCAGCGCTGGGCCCGGAGCCACGTCAGCGCCGACGACCTCGACCCAGGCCTCTTGATGTGGGACATCCGCCGGCGCGTGAACACCGACCGACTGCCGGACCGGCGCGTGGTCGTCCAGTTCGATTTCCGCGCCGTCCCGAAGACGTTCCGGCGCCCGGCGACGTTCTGGCTCATCCTCGAGCATCGGGACGTGGACGTGTGCCTGAAGGATCCGGGCTTCGAGATCGATCTCGTCGTCAATGCCGACCTCGTCGCGCTGACGAAGGCCTGGCTGGGGGACGTGCGGCTCGCCGACGCGATGCGCTCCGGGCTCGTAAGAGTCGAGGGGCCCACTGCCCTCGTCCGCGCCTTCCCCGACTGGCTCGCTCTCAGCGGATTCGCCGACGTCGAGCGGCCTCGAGTCGGCGCGGCGCGCTAGAAGCCGCAGAACAACCAGTGGAGCGACGGACGCTGAAGGCGTCGTGCGGATGCAAAGATAGAGGACGGACCACCCGTACGGCACTGCCAGACCCGGCCGGTACGTGGCCAAGGGGCCGCCATCGCGTGTTGTTCCACGGGGCACGATGACAGGAATCGCGCAAAAGCCCGATTTCTCGGGCGAGTGGACGTTGAATCGGCAAGCTTCCATGCTGAGCCCGGACGTTGCCCCCACGGTACAGAGTGGTGCTCTCCGGATCGAACACCGCGAGCCGGCGTTCGCGAGTCAGCTCACGATCGTGTTTAGCGACAAGCCGGTCGAATCGAAATTCGAGCTTCTAACTGACGGTCGTGAAGTCACCACGACCGGCGGCGGCCAACAAGTCGTGTCCAGCCTGGGCTGGGATGGCGAAGCCTTGGTGGCCAACTTCCGAATCCAGCTCCCGGGCGGCGACCTGATGATCTCCTTTCGCTACGAACTGCTGGATGGCGGGCGCCGGCTTCGAGCAGCAGAGCAACTCCGCGGTGCAGGCCGATACCAGGACAATCTGTGGATGTTCGAGCGGTCATGAGACGGCGACTCACTCCGCTCACTCTTGTAGGTTCCAGCGCTTCGCGCCCGCGTCGTTATTGGGTCGCGCTTTTGCAGCACTCTCTCGAGGTGGGCGGACACTGAGCGTGATGCTGACCCGGGCTGAGCAGAGATTCTTCGCCGAGGAGCTCGCACTCCAGGAGGCGAAGTACCTGGCGGGTGCGAATCCGCGGCAGCAGTCCGGCTTCGGACGAGACGAAGGCGACTGGGATCGTTTCCGCCGCCTGGTCGTGGCATCGATCGAGATGGACGGATCATTCCTCGATATCGGTTGCGCAAACGGCTTGCTGATGGAAAGCGTGGTCGCGTGGGCTCGTGCGGACGGCCACACCGTTGACCCTTACGGCCTCGACATCTCGGCGAGGCTGGCCGCGATCGCTCGGCAGCGGCTTCCCCAATGGAGCGAACGCGTCTTCGTCGGGAACGCCCTTTTCTGGGAGCCGCCGATTCAATTCGACTTCGTGCGCACGGAGTTGGTGTACGTTCCGAGTTCGCGACGCCGAGAATACGTGGAGCGGCTCCTGGAGCGATTTGTCACGCCGGGAGGACGGCTGATCGTCTGCTCGTACGGAAGCTCGAGACCCGAAGGCGCCCGCGCTGAGCTGCTAGTCGACGAGCTACGCGACTGGCGGCTTCCGATCCATCGCGTCGATGACGTCTCGAGCGCCGAGCATGGATTCGTGATCACCCGCGTGGTATCGGTGCTACACAGAGCCGCCCAACAGTGAATGCGTTCTTCGTCGCGCTCTGGGTCGGATCGGCCTTGCTGTTCCTACGCGCAAGCCCCAGGCTCGAAGTCGAGCCGACGGCCTGAGGAGCCGTCTCGACCAGAGAGCGCCGGCACGAAGCCCTTCGCGAACTACGCCGCCTTCGCCAGCGCGCGCGGCTCCAACGCAAGGGCGAGCATTTCGTCCGCCGACTTCACGGGATGGAACTGCATGTGCTCGCGGACATCCGAGGGCACGTCGTTCAGGTCGGCCGCGTTGCGCTCGGGGAGGATCACGTCCGTCAGGCCGGCTGCGTGAGCGGCCAGTACCTTCTGCTTGAGCCCGCCGATCGGAAGCACCCGGCCCTGCAGGGTCACCTCGCCCGTCATACCCACGGTGCTCTTGAGTGGACGACCGGTGAGCAGCGACGTGAGCGCGGCGACCATCGTCACGCCCGCGCTGGGCCCGTCCTTGGGGATCGCCCCTGCCGGAACGTGCACGTGGAACTGCCGCCCATCGAAGGTCCGCTCGTCGATCCCGAGTTCGGACGCATGGCTCTGAACGTAGGTGAGGGCAATCCGAGCCGATTCCCTCATGACGTCACCCAGCTGCCCGGTGAGCACGAGCCCACCCTTGCCGGCCATCGACGCCGCCTCGACGAACAGGACGTCTCCGCCTGCGCCAGTGACGGCGAGGCCGGTGGCCACGCCAGGAACGGCAGTTCGCGCGGCGATCTCCTGCTGGAACTTCGGCCGCCCCAGCGCCTCCACAACGGCTGCGGAATCGATCACCACCGGCCTCGGCTGATGGCCGGCGGCGACCTGTGTGGCCGTCTTGCGCAGGACCGTGCCCAGCTCTCGCTCCAATTGACGGACGCCCGCCTCCCGCGTGTAGTTCGTGACGACGAACCGGAGCACGTCGGCGTCGATCGCGACGTCGGTCGGATGCAGGCCGTTCCGCTCCACCTGCCGCGGCCAAAGATAGTCGCGCCCGATGGCCACTTTCTCCTCGGTCGTGTAGCCATCGAATCGCACCACTTCCATGCGGTCGAGCAGCGGTCCGGGAATCGTGTCCGCCACGTTGGCGGTCGCGAGGAACAGCACCTG
>Ga0075428_100006060_pt1 | contig 13438 bp, 6 predicted proteins | sample RhiMetdeltSRZDD2_FD_75291 | JGI IMG/M metagenome (GOLD analysis project Ga0075428, IMG submission 75291) | Populus rhizosphere microbial communities from Tennessee, USA - Rhizosphere MetaG P. deltoides SRZDD2 | ecosystem: Host-associated > Plants > Roots > Rhizosphere > Soil | place: USA...
AGAATTATAGTTGAAATTGTTTTTTTGTTTACTCCTTTCCATTCTTTCAATACAAGTCCCCACATATTGGCAACAAGAATGATGAAGGCCATGTGCAGGATCCATGAACTCGGACCATTGCCCAGTTTACTTTCTCCCATACCATAGAAAAAGAATTGAAGAAACCATGTCGTACCTGCCAACGCTGCAAATATGTAATTAGAAAGTAAAGGCGTTTTTTTATTGGTATAGTCGCCAAAAGATTTGTTCCGCGCATTTAGTATCATACACCAGATAAAATTTGTTGTTAATCCGCCCCATAACAACACGACATAAATAACGTTATTGCGGAATAAAAATTCTCCCTCGCCGGGATTATTCGTCTTCCATTGTTCATTTGCCACCATTGCCATTTCCTGTCCCGCCTCCAATCCAAAATTGAAACATGCACTTAATACACCTGATACAATTGAAACAAACATACCGAGTCCGAATTTGTATTCAGGCCTTACTTCCATACCGTGCGGCTCAGTGCCAGCAGCCTGCAATTGTTTTTCTTTCATCATGCCCGCCTTACCGCAGATTATTATACCCAGTATACAAACGAGAAGCCCTGCTAACACCGTTTTGCCCCAGGAGGAACTAATCATGTCACCAAATGTATCCTTTCCTTCTACTGGTGAAAAATCATAAAAGATAGCCGGTATCAATGCACCAAATACCATGCATAAGCCAAGGATAATGCTGCTGCCAAGTGATACGCCGAGATAACGAACGCCTAACCCATAAGTCAATCCACCAATTCCCCAAAGCACACCAAACAAATAAGTAAGACCTAACACCGATCCCGACGTGCTCTTAATGATCTCCGTGAAATGCGGTATGGTCAAAAATGCTGCAAGAGGCGGAACAATCAGCCAGGAAAAAAGTCCGCCAACGATCCAATAACTTTCCCAATGCCAACCCTTAACTTTTTTATACGGAATATAAAAACTGCCTGAAGCAAAACCTCCAATGAAATGGAAAATAACTCCTAATATGACTTGCATCGTTTATCGTTTGATCAAAAGAAATTTGTTTGGAACAGGAATGAAAGTCCTGGCTCTCCCATATCCAACGCTGCTATTATTTACGTATAATGGTTCAGGGTAAAATATGTGTCCAATAAGCCTCTTCAGAAGGACGCTCAGAAACATGGCAACTCGTTTTTTATTTTGCAAGCAAGATATTTTCATTCTCCAGTTTTGGCATCCTGTATCGTCCTGTTTGACAGGGGCTTTTCCCTGGCTGCAACGGGCTGTAAAACAATATCTATTTCAGGGGATCAGCAGAAACCTTCCGCGTCCCTGATCAACAATCATGGCCATCGTAGCGATCCAGAGATCCTAACACTTATTTCAGCTTGCTTACCTGTTCATTATAATACTTCACGGTTTGGATCACGGAAGGAAGATTGCTTGGCTGATCTTCTGCATCTCGTTCAATATAGATATGTCCATTAAATCCTTGTTGCTTCAGTTCCCGGAATATTGCCGGGAAGTCAACAACACCTGTGCCGACTGGAACATCCCGTAATGATGGATCATTATAAGCAGCAATATCTTTCAGATGCAAAGCGATAATATGACCACTTAATTTTTTAACTGCATCTAAAGGGTTCACACCACTTTTTGGCCAGTGACCAAGATCTGCACATACATAAAAATTAGGATGCCCTTTAATTGCCATTAATGTTGTATCCGTATCCCAGTAGTGACTAACCCCTTTCCAATGTTCATGAATTGCTACTTTAATTCCGTAAGAGCCGGCAAGACTATCAATGCTATTCCACATATTTAATGGTGGTTCCGTTGTTACAAACTGAACACCTAATTGTTTGGCAATATCAAATTGTTTTTTCCATGAATTGATGGTCGAATCCCCGGCAATATAAATCGATTCACATGTCAATCCCTTTTTTGCGATCATTTGTTTTAATTTTTCTATACCGGCAGGAGATAGTTGCATTACTAGGGAATCTTTAAGCTCAGGGCCTGCACTATGAAATGTATTCGGCTCGATATATTTTATTCCCGCACTATCCACTTTATCCAATGACTCGGGGAAATTCACTGTATGAAAAGTCCATAATGCTGCTCCAAGTTTCCAGTCTTTTACATTGGTTGAATCAGGCGACTGCGCTGTATTACTATCTGAAGTGTTATTGCTATTACATGCTTCAAGCACTATTATTGCAATAAGCAAAAAGGGAATTATGATTTTCATTCCAGTTAATTTTTTTATAAGTTGAAATTATTTGTTCCGGGTTTTAATGAATAAGTTTTTCCTTTCCAAACGAATCTCCCCGTGGTCTTTTCGGGTAATGTAAGTTCTATATTCCATTTACCATTTTCAAATTGATAATTCGCTGATATAAATCCATTAGGATGGGGCATATTGCCTTTCGCTTTCTTCAGATCACCAAGGTGTGGCTCTATTTTTACCTTTTTAAATCCGGGCGCATCCGTATCGATACCCAGTATCGTTCTGAAAAATTCAATATTGGGGCTCGAGCCCCATGCATGGCAATCCGAACGGGCATTATCGATCTCAGATATTTCCGCCCATGTGGTCAGACCCATATCAATATTTTGCTTCCATATATCCAGCCATTTTAAATAATCATTGCCAAGCCCGGCTTTTATCAACGCCATGTGCACATAATATTTGAAATAAATAGAAGCAGGTGACAAAGCTTTATCGGCAATTATTCTTTTTGCAAGATCAGTTGCTGCATTTCCTTTGATCATATTTGTCAGTATTGCCAAAGTATTTGCATGCTGCGAATAGCGATCCATATCTCTCGTGTCCGCATATAATTTCTTTTCCGCATTCCAGTAATTGCGCTGAATTGTTTGTTGAAGCTTAACCGCCTGTTTCTGGTAATCGCCGGCAATGGCAGGCGATCCAAGTTCCGTTTCAAGTTTAGCAGCAACCTGCAAGGCCCATAACAATTGAAGATCCAGCAATGCGGAGCTTCCGTCTTTACCAATGGGCCCCACGCCACCGGGCCAGCCGGTTTTGCCTTCCACCCAATCGGTAAATATCCAGTATGGAACATTTCTCAATGATCCTTCATTGTTTTGATATTTATTAAAGAACCAGATGACATCTCTTATTCCCTGCAGCTTATCTTTTACGAATGGAGCATCGCCACGATACATCCAGTAATCATTTACCATACCGATATACCAAAGTGAAAATGTTGGTATTTGCTGGGGCGAAAATGATGGATGACGGCTCAATGTAATTCCTTCCGCCATTCTTGAATGGTCCATCTGCGTGATGGCGTTTCTTACCAAAAGGTCGTGACCACTGTTATATAAAGAAACCAATGCCTGAATCCTAGTATCGCCGATATATTGCAATTGTTCATAGTAAGGGCAATCCATATATGTTTCCCAGGCACATGCCCTTGCTGTTCGCCAGCCGATCTCAAAAATTTTGTCCAATGTTTTATCACTGGCGTTGAAAGTGGCTTTCAACTGGAATGGATATCCTGTCGCCAAACTATAAACGTCGTCAATTATCAGCGGCTCATCTTTTGTCGTGATCTTGAGTTCTACATAGCGAAATGTTCTCCAGTTAAGCGTACTGAAGTTTTGGTTGGTCTTACCATTGGAAATAATGCTGTCTTTTCTTCCTGACATCACTTTTCCTTCGATCTCATTGCGATTCCCTTTTCTAAATGTTTTACCGGGTCCATCCGGTTTTTCAGTAAACAATGCTTCTGCATATGTAATCAAAATACCTGCATCTTTTCCTTTACTGAAATCTAATTCAGGATATGCATTACTAAGAAATGATTGATCAAGTAAAATCGTAGCAGTTGTATTTGCCGCAATGGTAACGGCAGTTGTGCTTACCGGAAATGAATTTGGAATGGTAACATTGCTTGCCCTCCGAACCGAAGCAAATCGTTGAACTGATAATTCCATTGGTGGCAGTGTGGAAGGAACAAGCATCCATTCAGCAATGTCAACAACGCCTTTCGGAGTACCACCACGCCAACCAACTCTTGCCGCCTGGGGCCAGGAGCCGTCATCAAAATCATTTTTGTTCCAGCCATCCGGCATTTTATTCATGTCAACCAATTCACCAGGACCAGAAACATAATAAGCGCCATAACCAAGACCTGTTGTTATTGGAGTATATGCTTCACTTTTCAAACATTTCCATGATGTATTTGTGTTAATGATCTCTTCTTTCGTTGTATTGCCTTGCAATAAAAAGCCTGTACGGTTTGAAATCTGACCTTCGGGTCTGTATTCTCCTTCATTCCAAACTGCAGCAGTGATGATATTGTTTCCACTAGTTAAATAACGAGCAATATCGATAGTTTGAAAATTCCAGTGATAAAGATCATTTCTTGGAGGTCCGAGCGAAACATATTTTTCGTTTATGATCAATACATAACGATTATCAGCAGTAACATGGACAATGAATGAATCAGGTTTTTCATTCAAAGAAATCTTTTTTCTGAAATAATATACACCATAACCTTTTGCCGGCGCGCCGGTCGCCGTGATCCAGTTTGCTGACCATGTTTTTTTCAACAGGTCGGGGTTGATCGTTTGTGATCTTACAATTGCACAAACAATAACTAAAATGAAAACTGAGAAACATTTTTTCATAGATACTTTTTACTTCGGTATTTCAAAATGATATTTGCCAGAGCCAATATTTAATTCAATATTACCCTTCTCTCCATTTCCAACTTTGATATCCTTTGATAGGGCCATTCCATTTTCTTTTACCATATCAGCATTGGAAACAGGAAGGATAACTGTTGCTTTCGTATTTGCAGGGATTTCAACATCTAAAATCATTTTATTGCCATCGATCTTCCATCCACTGCTTACTTTGCCATAATAAGTTTGTAAGGTTGCAGAAGCATTTGTTAATCCGCCTCCAACATGCGGTTGAATCCTTATATGCTTATAGCCAGGCGCGTCGTCATAAGTATCCAATCCTGCCACCACACGATACATCCAATCCCCGATAGCGCCGTATGCATAGTGGTTAAATGAATTCATTGAAGCAGGTTCAAATGTGCTGTCAGGCCGAATGCCATTCCACCGTTCCCAAATAGTTGTCGCACCCATTTTCACAGGGTATAACCACGATGGATACGTTTCCTGCATTAATAGTGTATACGCCATATCTGTCTTTCCAAAACGATTTAATACATGACACAAATACGGTGTACCTAAGAATCCGGTGGTAAGATGATTGCCGTAACTTTTTATATTGGCAACTAATTTTTCTACCGCCTGTTCTCTCAGGTTCTCAGGCAACATATCAAAGTTCAATGCAAGCACGTAGGCAGTTTGTGTTCCTGAAATCAATCTTCCGTTTGGCGTCAAATACTCCTTTACAAAAGCTTCTTTTAAATTCTTTAGTAGTGCGGTGTATTTTGATACATCATCACTCTTTCCTAACAGTTTTGCAGTGTTGATCATGATCTGAACAGAGTTTGCAAAAAAACACTGAGCGATCATATATTTATCTGTTACTGCCGATCTTCCATCATTGTCATCAAATGGCCGGTAGAATAACCAGTCCCCAAAATGAAACCCGGTATTCCACAAATAATCCTTGCTTGCCTTTTCCATATAGCCAACCCACGATTGCATGCTTTTGTACTGCGTCTCCAAAATCTTTTTATCTCCATAAGCCAAATACATATTCCAGGGAATAATAGTGGCGGCATCAGCCCAACCCGTAGCACCGCCCGCGCCTGGTCCCAGTACATTTGGAATGACAAAAGGTACACTTCCATTTGCTTGCTGGTCCGCTTCCACATCGCGCAGCCATTTTGCAAAAAAATTATTCACCCCGAAATTAAATGCAGCCGTTCTTGAGAAAGCCTGTGCATCACCCGTCCAGCCAAGCCGTTCATCTCGTTGCGGGCAATCCGTCGGTACATCTAAAAAATTTCCTCTTTGTCCCCATTGAATATTATGCTGAAGCTGGTTGAGCAAAGGATGTGATGAAGTAAAGCTCCCGGTGGGTTTCATGTCAGAATACAATGCAACGGCAGTAAAATCTTCAGGCTTTATATCATTTACGCCATCAATTTTAATATACCGAAACCCATAAAAAGTAAAATGCGGTTCAAAGATGTCTTCACCTTTGCCCGATAAATAATAAGTGGCCGTTGCATTGGCCACGCGAAGATTTTCAATATAGAAATTCCCATACTTATCTAACACTTCAGCATGACGGATAGTTATTTTATCACCTGCATTTCCTTTTGCTTTTACGATTACCCAGCCAACAAGGTTTTGTCCGAAATCGATCACTTTCTCTCCTTTTGGTGTCGTAAATATTTTTAGCGGTTTAAATGTTTCATGTTTTTTTACCGGTTCGTTATAAGTCGCGATCAAGACATCATCCGGGTAATTTGCGACTTTAACGCCGCTCCAGTTTGCATCATTAAAAGTTGGCGTTGACCAGCCGCTCTTCTCTTCCCTCGCATCGATCGTTTCGCCATGATAAATTTCTGAGTAGCGTATGGAACCCGTTGAAGATTTCCATGAACCATCGGAAATGACAGAAGCAGTTGTTCCATCTGCATAGGTAATATCAAGCTGGAACAATACACCGTTAGTTTTTCCATAAATGTTTTTATTACCGGCCCATGCTAAAAAACCGCGATACCAGCCGTTGCCTGTTATTACGCCAACAACATTGTTTCCATTCACAAAAAGACCTGTTACATCATACACCTGGTATTGCAGTCTTTTTTTATAGCTGGTCCACCCGGGTGTCAAATAATAATCACCAATACGTTTACCGTTTATTTGTGCTTCATACATTCCGTGGGCAGTGATGTATGCAATAGCAGAAGCGACTTTTTTGCTAACTGAAAATTGTTTTCTGAAATATTGCGCGGGTCTGTTAATAGAATCTTCAACGAAATCAGCTTCGATCCATTTTGCTTTCCAATCCGCTGGATTTAATAATGCCATTTGAAATGATCCACTCTCACTCCATGGTGATGCTTTTCCGTTGTTATCCCACACCCTGACCTGCCATGTATATTTTTTTCCTGATAGCAAGGCCTTACCTGCATAAGGCACATGTACTGATTGATCTGACATTATCTTTCCGCTTTTCCATACATTGGCTTTTCCTTCATTCATCGTTATTTCATAAGCCGTTTGCATAATATTTTTCTGATCGCTTACGAGTTGCCAGGTAAAACGTGGTTGCTGTACATCGAGACCGATTGGATTGGTCAGGTTTTCTGTAAGCAGATTTTGAACTTTAACCTGTGCGTTAGAAAAAAGAATGAATAATAAAGTGGGTAATAAAAATATTCTTCGCATGGCAGTTGGTTGAAAGTTAATAAGGTGTAGTGATTGAATTTTTATAAAGAGCCTTTTATTAATAAAGATAATCGTTTACACTTTAACGGCAATTAACTGTGCTCAACGCCTAAACATCATTATCATGATTGTGTCATACATTAATACAATTTAAAAAAAATTATAAATTTTTTTTGTCATAAATGCAGCATCGAATGGAATTGCATTGCCTTTTTACGTACTACAACCACTTGTAAATTTCCACTCCGCTTTTCGTCGCAACCAATACTACAGCCTTAACGTACCGTCCCTATGGCCGGAGTATGCGCAATACATACTTCCTATTGGGGCGGGTCGGTAGCTGATGCCACATCTTATCTTGGTCAATCGTCAGTGAATTATGCGACAGCTGCAGGAACATTCAAACAAAAGATCGGTGTACAGAAATGGATAGCGTTGTATAATCGTGGTTGGGATGCATGGATAGAATGGAGACGACTGGATTACCCGCAATTAGCTCCTGCAGTCGATGCTCAATCTGATATACCATTGAGATATCCTTATCCTGTAAACGAGCAAAACGTAAACAGGGAAAACTATGAAGCTGCTGCCGCGGCTATCGGTGGCGATATGGTAGAGACTAGATTATGGTGGGATAAGTTTTAGCGAGTGAAACCTTGAACACGCGAAAAAGAGAAAGGAAAAGCCTTTCTCTTTTTTTAATTTGTTACCTGATAACTCCTATCCCGCAAAAATAAAAAGGACCGCGAAAAGACATCACGGTCCCCATAGGATGATTAAAGGTTAATGGTATAAAAACGTTATAAACTTTGTTCGGGTTGGTATGCTACGAGACTATTGTGGTGGCAAGCTCAGGTTGTAATCTTCAGAACCATTATGTAGAATAAACCTACATGATAACTTAATACCATTAAAAGATTTCTCCTGTCTGCGCAAAAACGGGCAGTAAGTGTGCATTTTTGGCTGTATGGCGAGTCATCAGTTCCCCGGAAAGGGTATTGGCTGTAATAGTTTCCGGCGTAACTTTCCGGTTCATCACTGCCCGCATGTTGAGAACTTGCCTTTCGTTGCTGGTCGTATTTCTTTGCAAAAATCTCTGTTCCCAGGATTTTAGTTACACCCGATATGATATCAAAGATGGGCTCGCAGGCAGCCACGTGTTTTGTGGCGTTCAGGATAAAGAGGGCTTTCTATGGTTCGGAACAGAATCTGGTCTAAGCCGTTTTGACGGAGTTCATTTTAAAACCTTTACCACCGAGGACGGTCTTCCCGATAATGAAATTATAAATCTTTATTGCGATTCAAAAGGACGTGTGTGGCTGATCCCTTTCCGCAAATCGATTTGCTATTATTACAAAGGGAAACTGCATACCCAGCAAAATGACTCATTGCTCAATAAGTTCCGGATAAAAGGCAATATCTATTATGTGGCAGAAGATAAACACGGCACTATCGCATTCGCCGAGTCGTACCGCATTCATTTATTAAAGGGCGGTACAATTTCTACCATTGATACGGCTATTCTTAACACCAGCAAACCACGTGAATTCTACATTACAGCTCTTGCACCTGACGACTCCGGTATGATCCAGGTACACACCAAGGCTGGCCTTTTCAAAATAGCGGAAAACAGGTTGGTTCCAACTTATATAAAGGAAGTCCATAGTAACATGGGCGAGGTCCTGGTCGGAAGGAATTTCTTTGTGGACGTAAAACCAATTGAAATTTTCAAAATAAATCCGGCGAATAAATTTATTATTACATTTTTCCGAAAGCGGGTGCAACGTATAATTGGAACCACATCCGGGCACATCAATTTCTCTCTTATATCTGACAGCTTGTTTTCAAATAATACAAATGACGGAGCCATTATCTACAATAGTAACGATCCTGGGTTTATGGTACATCATTTGGCTGGAAAAAGCGTATCCTTCGTTTTCCAGGATGCTGAAAAGAATACCTGGTTTTGTACTCAAAGAGAGGGTGTATATAAACTTAATTCGCCTTTTGTATCCGGTCATCAATTTAAAGGGATCAACAATAAGCCATTAAGTGTGTACGCCATTTATTGGCACAAGGATAATCTATGGGTAGGAACTGAGGACAGTTATTTGTTTACATTCAGGCCCTCTACCGGAGTTTCCAGGTTACAACCCCATACAAAAGATATAATCGGGAGTACAAGAAATTCTGTAAGGGTCTTGTTTGAAACAAATACCCGGGATCTTATCATTGGCCTGCAAAAACAACTCAAGACCGTTTCAGGCCTGGCAGGTACTCAAACAGGTTCATTGAAGGATCTTACCGCTGGTTACGACAACACTGCGCTTGCAAGTACTTCGTTTGCTGTCTGGGTCTTAAATACCGTATCGTTAAAAAGCGTGGATACTATCTGGCGTGGCAGAGCCACCACTGCTCACTATAGTAACCATGATCAACATTTTTATGTCGGCACCCTGGAAGGACTTTATATAATTTCAAAACAAAAGAAGATCCATTTCGCAGGTGATGATACTTCCTTGTTTAAAAGCAGGATCGCCGCCATAAGGGAAACTCCGGATGGCACGATGTGGATCGCCACTTATGATCGTGGCATAATAAAATATAAGAACAACAAAGTGATCGATCATATTACAAAAGAACATGGATTAAGTAGTAATATCAGTCGTTGCTTGTTCTTACGGGGAAATAATTTATGGATTGGAACGGACCGGGGACTTGACAAAATTACTTTTGGGGAAAACGATTATACCCTTACAAAATATTCAGTAGCGGATGGATTAGTATCGGATTTTATCAACTGTGTATACGCAGATGATTCACTTGTATATGTCGGTACCCCGGAAGGTATCAGCTATTTTGATCATCATAAAATATCGCAAAAAGCTCCCTGCCTGCTTCATCTTACTGATATCATTGTTTCAGGTAAATCCATTGTCAATAATGGTTCATTCACCCTGCCAAGAAAACAAAATAATATCAGGTTCGAATACTCGGGGATATCCTACCGCTCAGGAGGCGATATCACATATCGCTACAGGTTATCGGGATTAGATACAGGGTGGCGGATCACAAGGGAAAGTTTCCTGAACTATCCCATACTGTCACCGGGTGATTATGCCATGGAACTGCAAGCCATCAATAAGTTTGGGGTGAAAAGTGATATCATCCGCATCCCCTTTTCAATTGAAAAATTCTGGTGGGAGAAACTGGGAATCCGGATTGCAGCGATCATCGCATTCTTACTTCTTGTTGGGTTTATAACAAACCGCCGGATAAAACAGGTGCGACTCAGGGAAAAAGAAAAAAATTTATTGCGTGAACAAATATCATCGATTGAACAAATGGCGTTAAGAGCACAGATGAACCCGCATTTTATATTCAATAGCCTTAACTCTATACAACATTATGTATTAGATAAGGACATTGTTGGCGCTAATAAATATATCGCTGGGTTTTCCAGGCTCATAAGATTGACTTTGGATAACTCATCAAAATCAGAAATATCGATCGAAGAAGAAGTAAATTATTTATCACAATATCTCGAATTAGAAAAAATGCGGCAGGATGATAAATTCAGCTATTCCATCACTGTTGCTCCGGACATACTTCAGAATGGATATACCATCTCCCCCATGCTGCTGCAACCTTTTGTAGAAAATAGCATAAGACATGGTATCCGGTACCGAAGTGATTCTGATGGCCATATTAAAATAGATATTACCGGATACGAAAAAGGATTACGATTTATCATCGAAGATAACGGTGTAGGTCGTGCCGTTGCCAGCGCATATAAAAGCAGGAACCCGATCGAGTACCAGTCAAAAGGTATTGCATTGACCGAACAGCGTATCAACCTTATCAACAAAAACAATAAAGAACGAATTGACTTAACAATTACTGATATAGAAAAAGATGGCGTTGTGGCAGGAACAAGAGTGGTCATGAATTATCCAGAATCAATTAACCAACAACTATGATAAAAGCAGTGCTCGTTGACGATGATCAAAAGAACATTACGGTGCTCAAAGCATTGTTGCAAAAGCTCGATCAGGAAATCGAAATTATCGGAGAAGCGGGAGATGTTGAACAGGCTGCAAGATTAATTCCTGCAGTAAATCCAAACCTGGTTTTCCTCGATATCGAAATGCCATTTGGCAACGCATTCGATCTGCTGGACAGGCTGATGCCGGTGAATTTCGAAGTGATATTTATAACGGCGTTCGATGAATATTCATTGAAGGCTTTCCGCTATAGCGCACTGGATTATTTGCTCAAGCCGGTTGATATCGATGACCTGAGAGCTGCTGTTCAAAAAGCGGAAAAGAAAATTGCATTGAAGAATATCAATGGCCAGTTAACAAATCTATTGTTCAACCTGAACAAATCCGACTCGGGTGTTTCCCGAATCGCATTACCGGTAAAAGAAGGATTCGATTTTGTGAGCATCAGCGAGATCATTAGTTGCCAATCAAAAAATCACTGTACAATTGTTTGCACGCAATCAGGGAAAAAATATATCTGCGACCGCAACATTAAAGAATATGAGGATCTTTTGCCTGGAAGCATTTTTTTCAGGATCCATAACTCTTACATCGTGAATGTAAACTTTATCAGAAAGTTTTTTAAAGAAGGCCGTGGCGGCTATATAGAACTATCTGACGGCGCCACAGTACCCGTTGCCTACCGGCGTAAAGACGAGTTTCTCGCAAAGTTTGGATATAACTGAACTAACCGTGCTCCCACCCATGTTATTGCACTTTATAAATCTCAATTTGATTAATGACAAGATGTTTATTTAATAATTCAATGGTTATCGTGGCCACGCCACTTTTATCTAGCGTATGAACAGTTTCGCCAAATGAAAAGCCCCTCACTACATTTTCTTTCCACGCTGGCGAATCTGCTTCTGCATTTACATTTACCATTTGTGCTTCATCAGCATTTAATGAGATCCGGTAATTCATCACCCTTTCCTTTTCCATGGCGAAAGTGGGCAGGCATTTAACCACGATAATAAAAGTACCCGCATTTAAGCTTGTCTTATAACTGATCTGCGCTTTTGTACTATTTGAAACCGGCGTCAGCCCGGCTCCACTAATACCAACGCCAGGCAATAACCTCAGGCCGGAACTACTTTTTGTGTGATACAATTGTTGTGCTGTTGTGATCTGAACTAATTGTGCTTCTCTCTTTTCTTTTTGCAACAATGCAGAATCAGGTGTCGTTTTCAGACTGTCGAATATTGGCGGCGCATCAAATACTTTCTGATCCCGCGGATGCCAGCTCATGATGCCGTTCCATTTACCTCCCGCAATAAACCTGTTATAGCGTTCTGTTATTTCAGGGATGATCCTGAAACTTAATTGTGCTATGTCAAGATTTTCTCTTGCCTCAGAAATGCTGTTCTTTTTCAAAAACTGTATTGCGAGTTGCTGATGCAATATTTTTTGGTTCATCAGGTATGCTGCCTCCACCGGGTACTTTATTAACTGGAAATAAACATGCGCCAGGCTATTGTCTATTTTTTGAGTACAACTATCCGTCACACTGTATAGCTTATGATATGCCTCCAATCTTTGATGGATTTCTTTTACTGTAAACTTCAGCATATTCAAATGTTCGGGTTTGCCCGATTGGGCAAGGTGATAGTATAACTCTTTAATGCTTGTAATGGCATCTGCGGATTTGCTATCAAAACTTTCCGTCGCCCATTTTTTAATGTAGCCCGACGGATTGGTCGCGTTATAATTGCTGATGTCCCATGCCATATCGAGAGCAAATTGAATCTCAAGTTCTGCAGGTTTTATATCACCGACATTGAATACCCATAGTTTTCTTGCATTGTGATCGTATGCTTTCTTCATTTCATAACCAATCAATGCGGGCGATATTGAAGACAACCACAGATAATCTGCGGGACTACCCCAATAAGATAAATGATAATACACACCATGCCCGCCGCTGCGTTTTTGTTCTGCAGCATCTGGCAATTGGCGGATATATCCATGATTATCATCAGGCCAAATGATCGTGATATCGTCAGGCAGTTTCATTCCCATTCTATATAAACTCAAAACTTCTTT
>Ga0075428_100006062_pt1 | contig 13437 bp, 7 predicted proteins | sample RhiMetdeltSRZDD2_FD_75291 | JGI IMG/M metagenome (GOLD analysis project Ga0075428, IMG submission 75291) | Populus rhizosphere microbial communities from Tennessee, USA - Rhizosphere MetaG P. deltoides SRZDD2 | ecosystem: Host-associated > Plants > Roots > Rhizosphere > Soil | place: USA...
TCGCGCCAGCGTCGTGGAGTGCGCCGGTGCTCTGGCGCTTTCCCACTTGCCCCCACATTCGCCTACGTCATCCTCAAACCAGTGACCATCCTGCACGCAAACTCCCCCGCGCTTACCGATGAAGCGCGTCGTCTCTTCCAGGAGTACGCCGCTGACATCCGCGTGGACCTTTGCTTCCAGAATTTCACGGAAGAACTCGCCAGCCTCCCCGGCAAGTACGCGCCTCCCGAAGGCGCGTTGCTCCTGACGAAGCAGGGCGACCAGTTCGCGGGCTGCGTTGCCCTTCGCAGACTCGAAGACCAGGTGTGCGAGATGAAGCGGCTCTACGTCCGCCCGGCGTTCCGTGGGCGCGGCATCGGGCGAGAGCTCGCCATTCGCGTGCTCGAGGACGCACGCCAAATCGGATATCGCATCATGCGTCTGGACACGCTGGCGTGGATGAAACCCGCAATCACCCTTTACGAGCAGCTCGGTTTCCAACGGATTGATCCTTACTGCTACAACCCGCAAAGCGACGCGGTTTACATGCAATTCGACCTCCGCGCCTTTAGGCCAGCGTCTCTGTAACCACCGACGTAAGGAGGTGGTTGACTTGTTCCGCGGCGGGTTTGGGTGCCGTTCTAAACATCGTTCCCAATTGTAATCCCGTTTTCTCTTGCGCGCGCGTAAGCTTCGGCGGTTAAATGAGATGACAGCGAGCAACTTATGGATGCCTTCCTCATCTATTTCATTTGCTTTGGCGTCGGACTCGTTTTCACGATCATCAGCGCGATCATCGGCGATGTGTTCGGCGGCCACGATGCTCATACCGAAATTGGCACCGGGGGCCACGCCGAAGCGGGCTTCGAGCACACCGGCATGCCGGGTCTGTCGCCTTTCAGCCCCACGACTCTCGCCTCGTTCATTACTGCCTTTGGAGGGTTCGGCATGATCTTTTCGAAGATTGCACTGACGCGTCCCACATGGATCAGCGCGCCCCTGGCTGCGTTGGGCGGGCTGCTCATTGCCGCCGGCGTGTTCTTCCTGTTCAACGCGATCTTCAGCAAGACCCAAAGTTCAAGCGAATCGCGAGTGGCTGCTCTGGTGGGCGCCAGCGCGACAGTAATCACGCCGATCCCACAGCAGGGTGTGGGCGAAATCGCCTACGTTCAGGGAGGTTCGCGCTACACGGCGCCGGCTCGCAGCGAGTCGGGCGCGGCAGTGGCTAACGGCCAGACCGTCAAGATCAATCGGATCGTTGGAACTCACTTCTATGTCGTGCCCGTGTAATCGTTCCAGGAGAAAAGTTTTATGAATCCTCATTTGGTTTTTGCGTTGAGCTTCGGCGGCTTCGAAGCGGTGATGGCTATCGTCGGCATTGTCATCGTCGTCTTTCTTCTGCTGGCCATCTGGGCGAGCCGCTACACCAAAGTCGGACCCAACCAGGTGCTTGTTGTGTCGGGACGCCGATATAGATCTGCTGATCCCGACGGGACCGTTGTCACACGTGGTTTTCGCATCGTGAAAGGCGGAGGCACATTCGTGCTGCCAGTTGTGGAGAAGATCGACCTCCTCTCGTTGGAACTGTTGACCATCGATGTCCAAACCCCCGAGGTTTACACCAGCAAAGGCGTGCCGGTGAAAGTGGACGGCGTCGCGCAGATCAAAGTCAAAGGCGACGACATCTCCATCGCCACTGCTTCCGAACAATTCCTCAGCAAAGGCACCGACGAGATCAAGAACATCGCCATGCAAACGCTCGAGGGGCACCTACGCGCCATCCTCGGCACCATGACGGTTGAAGAGATTTACCAGAACCGCGATGCGTTCGCCTCCAAAGTGCAGGAAGTCGCTGCGGGCGACATGGCCAACATGGGGCTCGGCATCGTCAGCTTTACGATTCGCGATATCCGCGACACGCAAGGCTACCTCGACGCGCTCGGCAAACCGCGCATTGCCCAGGTGAAGCGCGACGCGCAGATCGCCCAGGCCGAAGCCGATCGCGACGCGATGATCAAGTCCTCGCAGGCAACGCAGGCCGGGCAGGAAGCGAGATTTCAAGCCGACTCGAAAATTGCGGAAGCCCAACGCGATTACTCGATGAACGTTGCGGCCTATCAGGCTTCAGTAAATCAAAGAAAAGCCGAGGCCGACCTCGCCTACGATCTCCAGAAGTACAAGACCGGCCAACTCGTGAAGGCCGAAGAAGTGCAGGTCCAAATCATCGAAAAGCAGAAGCACATCGAACTCCAGCAACAGGAGATTCTGCGCAAGCAGCGCGAACTCGAGGCCAACGTGCAAAAGCCGGCTGATGCCGAGCGCTACAAGTTGGAAACACTGGCGAACGCTAAAAAATTCCAGCTTGAAACCGAAGCTGCCGGTGCTGCGGCCGCCTCCAAGGCCACCGGCTTCGCCAACGCCGACGTTGCGAAAGCCACTGGTATTGCTCAAGCCGAAGCCGAGAAAGCCCGCGGTCTGGCGGAAGCGGCCATCATCGAAGCCCAGGGCCGCGCCACCGCCGAAGCCATGAAGCAAAAGGCCGAGTCCTTCAAGCAATACAACGAAGCCGCCGTGATCGAAATGCTCGTGCGCATCCTTCCCGAAGTCGCGGCGAAAATCAGCGAACCGCTCTCAAAGACCGAGAAAATGGTTATCATCAACAGCGGCAACGGCGTGGGCGGCGGCGCCAGCAAACTTACGGGCGACGTCACCGCCATCATGGCCCAGTTGCCTCCGGTGCTCGAAAGCCTCACCGGCGTGAAATTCGAGAAACTCCTCGAGCAGGTTCCCTCTCTGAAAAGCGCCATGGAGAAGGAATCCGTCAAGCGCGTTCCAGATCGTTCCTAGGGGTTGCGGGCCATGCGCCTGTTCGAAGCCATTCTGGATGCAAATCACCGCGCGCTCAGCGGCGACGCTCGGGCGGGACTGCGACCGGAAGAGCATTCAGCGGCGCTGCCGATTGTCGCCCTCACGTGCATTGATCCGCGGCTCAACCCGCTCATGCCCGAGGTCCTCGGCGTTCCGGAGGAACAATTCATCTGGCTGCGCAACGCCGGCAACATCATCACCGGGCCTACGAGCAGCACCATGCGCTCGCTCGCGCTGGCCTGCGCGGTCAAGGGCGGAAAGGAAATTGCCGTGATCGGCCACACCGATTGTCTTGTTTGCAAGACGACCGCGCTGGAATTAACCAACGAGTTCGCGCAACTCGGAATTCCGCGCTCCAGGCTGCCCGACAACTTGCAGGAGTTCTTCGGGCTCTTCGCGAGCGAACGGCAAAATGTTTTGCGCGGCGTTGAATTCATCCGGCAAAGTCCGTTGATTGGTCCGAAGGTTCCGGTGCACGGGCTTCTCGTCGACGTCAACACTGGCCGCCTCGAATCGATCGTTAATGGATATCAAACCTTCGAAAGCGTTGTCTCACGGGACCCGGCTTCCCTCCGCGAAGAGTTTCAACCGCTCCGCGGCTTCGACCAAATCGGCGATTTCAAAATCGCCGAAATGAAATTTCCCGAGGCGAAGATCGGCGACGCTGCGACTCCCAACCGTCCCGAACCAGTCCGCGTTTCTGCCGTTGTCCCTTCAGAACCTGAAGCGCCCGAACCCGTCATCGCCAGCCATGGTGATCCCTCCGGCATGCGCTTCGATCCCGCGGCTGTCTTCAAAATCGTCGGCGCCGACCGCAAAATCTACGGCCCGTACACCGCCGACGAGCTGGAGCACTGGATCAACGAAGGGCGCATCGCCCTGGAAGCGCTGGCGCAACGCGTCGGCTACAAGGAGTGGAAGCAACTCAAAGAATTCGTCCGCGAGAAGGCCAGCCACATCCCCATTCCGCCGCGGCTTTCCTCCCTCAAAATGCGCAAGCCCGATCGTCAGTCGAAATAATGCCACCGGCCTTCACAGATCTCGAACTTGCACGACGAGGTTCTTCCGCAATTCCTCGCGGTTCTTCGCGTCGTAAAACTCGACGGGATTGAAGTCGTCCGTCAGGACGATCCCGTGCGCTGGATCGGTTTCGCGAAGCCCGGCGAAAGCCTCTTGAACGCTCCAGGCCGTTGAGGCGTGCACGCGGCTGAAGTCGAACTCCCGCACGGGCGCGAGATCAGCCCGGTCCGACGCCACGAACATCGTGTTGCCACCCCTCCCGGCGTGTATACGCACGCTGCGAAACACGCTGCCCAAAGTCTTCGAGAGCGACGCCGCAAAAAAATCATGACCGCGATTGAGATCGGCAAACGTGTTGATCACAAGTGTCCCGTGCGGATGCAGCACCCGTTTCATGGATGCGAACGCTTCGCGCGACATTAAGTGCGACGGCGAGGAATCGCCCAGAAAGGCATCGAGCGAGATCGTGTCGTACTTGCGATTGCACTCATTCAGAAAATGCCGGCCGTCTCCATAAGTGATGTTCAGCTTCGCGGGTTCGAGATCGAAATATTTCGTCGCCAGGGGCACCACCGCCGGATTGATTTCGACGACATCGACCTTCGCGCCGTCGCGCACGTACTCCATCGGCACGATACCAACCCCGAGCCCGATGCAGAGGACGTTGGTGATGCCCGGGGTATAAGCGTTCGCCAGCCCATAGAGCATGTACGTGAACATTGACGTACTCTTCTTCTCCCGTGTGTCGTAAGTGTTTTGCGTGAGGTAATCATTCAGGTAATAACGGCGAGAGCTCGTTTTGTCCTGGATAACCTGAAGCAGCCCAAATTCGGAGTTGCGCCGGGCTAGTTCGTCGACGCGCGAAAAGCGTGATCCTGATTCGCGCGATATGCCGAACGCGGCGAGCAGAATCGCGACGACTGCGACGGTCACGGGAGCACTCACCGTTCTCCGGTGTAGCCCGAAATATCCAAGCGCGACCAGGATGAGCGCCGCCGCCGTGCCGTACATCGTAATGGAATTCGGAGCGAGGGGGATCAGCACGTAACCGATGAGCGCCGTTCCCACGACACTCCCGAGCGTGCTGATCGCGGTCAACCGCCCCATGTTGCCGCCAACGCCGGCGACCGATGCGCTGAGCACCCGAACAATGAACGGCCCGGCCATGGCGAGCAACGCGAGGGGAACAAGGAACAGAAACGCGGAAGCCAAAAGCGAACCCCTTGCCAATCGAAACTGTAGGCACCAGTACGCGACAGGCTCGATCACCAGCACGGCAAAGCACAGGTAAACCGCCGCCCAGAGAATCGCCCAGTACAGCCTCGTCAAATCGGGCGACCGGTCCACGATTCGCCCGCCCAGGTAATAACCGCAGGCCAACGCAACGAGAGTCACCCCGATCTGAGCCGTCCACACGAAATGCGACGTGCCCACGTACGGCGCCAGCATCTTCGCGCCCAGAATCTCCACGATCATGATCGCGGCGCCCGTGACCGCCGCGGTAAAGTAAAGATATTTACGAAGGCCGGGGGACACGAACTCTGTGGCGGCGGCAACAGGCCTGTTTTTCACGCGCTCCTTTTACTGGCGCGGCCCGTCCGCCGCAAACGAATTGACGCGCCATGGCCCCACACCCATGCTCTGCGCCGTTCTATGCGAGACGCGTTGCTATGGGTTGTCTGCTGGGCGTGGTCGGTGAGTGCGATGTTTGGCGCGAGCAGCCCGCTGGCGCTGCATCCTGACAATCCCCACTACTTTCTCTATCACGGCAAGCCGACAGTGCTGGTCACTTCGGCCGAGCACTATGGCGCCGTGCTCAACCAGGATTTCGATTACGAGAAGTATCTGGACACTCTCTCTCGCGACCGGCTGAACCTGACGCGCACCTTCGTTGGCTCGTACGTGGAACCGGTCGGCGCCTTCAACATTGCGAGCAACACGCTGGCGCCGCTGCCGGGTCGGTTTATCTGCCCGTGGGCGCGCAGCATCACCCCCGGCTACGCCAACGGCGGCAACAAGTTCGATCTGGAAAAATGGGATGACGCTTACTTCAAGCGCTTGCGCGATTTCGTCGCATACGCCGAGAAGCGCGGGGTCATCGTCGAGGTCAATCTCTTCTGCCCTTTCTACGAAGAGGACCAGTGGAAAATCAGCCCGCAAAATCCAGCCAACAACGTCAACGGCATCGCCAGGGTTGCGCGCACCAACGTCTATACCCTCGACAAGCACGGTGGACTGCTCGCCTACCATGAAGCGATGACACGTAAGATCGTCACGGAACTGCGCAACTTCGACAATGTCTACTACGAGATTTGCAACGAACCTTACTTCGGCGGCGTGACCACGCAATGGCAGCACCGGATCGCCGACGTGATCACCGAAACGCAGCGCTCCTTCCGCTTTCGCCACCTGATTTCGCAAAACATCGCGAACAAAAAGGCGCTGATTCAGCGGCCTCATCCGCAGATCTCGATTTTCAATTTCCACTACGCTTCGCCGCCGGACCCGGTCGGTATGAACTACGACCTCAAAAAAGTCATCGGCGACAACGAGACTGGATTCGTGGGCACTAACAACTTTCCTTATCGCCGCGAGGGTTGGGAGTTCATTCTCGCGGGCGGCGCCCTTTACAACAACCTGGATTACTCCTTCACCGTCGGTCACGAGGACGGCACGTTTACCTATCCCGCAAAGCAACCCGGCGGCGGCAACCCCGGTTTCCGCCGTGAAATGGGGATCCTCAAAGACTTCATCCATGCTTTCGATTTTGTGCGCATGCGGCCTGAAACCAACCTGGTCACCGACTTGTCGGCGGGTTTGTCGGCGCGCTCGCTCGTGGAAGCAGGCAAGGCGTACGCGATCTACATTTCCCAGGACCCGAAGCAGATCGAGCAAGTATCAACGCCGGTCCAGCTGGACCTCCCGAGTGGGCGTTATCGCTTGGGATGGCTGGACACTCGCTCTGGGAAGATCGATGCCGCGCAACGCCTTCAACATCCGGGTGGAACGTTGCGACTGACTTCGCCGCAGTTCAGTGAAGATATCGCCCTGAAAATCGTCCGTTGATTTGCCTGACCATGGTCCAAACGTACGACATCAACCAAACGTACCAGTACAATTACGACCGCGGCCCGTCATTTGCGACCCAGCCGATCCCCGTGCCCCCGGGTCCGATGAAAGATTTTCTCGGCTTGGAGGTCCGCAGCCGGCTGGGCATCAGCGCCGGACTACTCTTAAACAGCAAATGGGTTCTTGGGTACGCGCAGCGAGGCTTCGACATTCTGACTTACAAAACGGTGCGGTCCTCCTATCGTGCGTGCTACGACCCTCCGAACTGGGTCTTTGTCGAGGACGAGAGCGGCAAGGGTCCAGTTTACGCGACCGACCGTATTCCAACCAACCCTGCGCAAATCAGTTCGGCGGTTTGCTTCGGCATGCCTTCGATGGCCCCGCAGACCTGGCGCGAGGACGTGCGCCGCGCCAAAGCCGCCCTGCCGTCTGGAAAGGTGTTGATTGTTTCTGTCGTCGCTACGTCGCCCGAGAACGCCGCCGCGCGCCAGGTCGCGGATGACTTCGCGCAATGCGCCGCGTGGGCTGCGGAGTCCGACGCCGACGTGATCGAAGCAAATCTGTCGTGCCCGAATGTGTGCGCGAAGGAAGGCAGTATTTACATGGACGCGCAGATGAGCCGCACGATTGCGGCGGCGATCCGCGAGCGAATCGGGAAGAAGCCGTTGCTGCTCAAGGCCGGGCAGTTTGGCGACGCGAGCAAGCTGCGGATGTTCCTGAAATTCGTGAATGGGATCGCCGACGGCATCACGATGGCGAATGCGCCGAGCCGCCCGGTTTTGCAGCGCAACGAACGGCCGGTCTTCGGTGACCTTTTCGTGAGTGCCGGCGTGGTCGGTCGCGGGATTCACGGGAACTCCGTCGAAACTTTGAGGCGCGCGGCCCGGATTATCAGCGAGCAAAATTTTAAGCTGGCTTTGGTTGGCGTTGGGGGCGTCTCGTCGGACGAGGACGTGCAACGGTTCTTCGACGCGGGCGCGGCGGCGGTGCTCATGGGCTCAGCGCCGATGTACTTGCCCAACCTGGCCGCCGAAATGAAACTGCGTCACCCGGACTGGTGACGTTTCGCTACTCAACGAGAAACGAGACGTCCGCGGACTCGAGCCGCACGTAGTTGTTGACGTCACTCACGTTGACTTTCACCACGAAAGTGTGCGTGCCGGCCGGGAGGTCGGCGACGACTTCGGAATTTCCGCCAACCGGTTTGCCGTCGATCCAGGCTTTGGGCGATCCAACGCCTTCGAGTTTGAGTTTTACCGGGCCGCTCTTTGCGGTTTGAAAACGCGCCGCGGCGAAGAGCGGCAGGCGCTTCTCGCCCTGCTCCGTCTTGAGTTCCTCTTTGGGAAGGGCGCCGCGCACCGTCGTGTACATCACGTCCCAGGCCTTCACGTCGCTCTGCAGGATTTCGGGATCGTTGGTCCCGGTGCTCGTGGTGTTGATGCGCCACGCGCGGGCGACGTTCCCTTTTGAAGCGTCGAAGGGGCCCGGCTTGCCGAGTTCAATGAGAAAGCGGAAGAGGTCGATGCGCTCGTTCGGATTTAGAATATCGACCAGCCCCGCGGGCATGAGCGAGCCGCCGATTTTGCGCGAATCGACATTCTTCTTCGGCACGGAGACTTCCTTGTTGGTCGCGTCGCGCAGAATGATTTCCTCATTGGTTTCGCGCAGGAGAATACCGCTGAGGTCTTGTCCATCTTTGGTGGTGAGCTGGATCGAGTGATAACCCTCTTTGACTTTTTTGTTGGGAGCGAGGACTGCTTCCACGACGTAGTCAGTGACTGTGCTTGCCCCAAGGCTGGTCATGTCGGGCCCGACCTTGCCGCCGGCGCCCCCGATGGCGTGGCAGGTGATGCAACCGAGTTCCTTGCGGCGGTAGATCGCTTCGCCCCGGACTGGATCACCACGCGTTACGTTGTAAGCAATGGCGTGAATCTCTTCGTCCGTAATATTCACGTCGGAGGTGAGGCCGCCGGCGCGGTTCAACGCGAGCACGAGATCAGGTTCGTTGCGCCCGCCTTCGCGCGCGACGCGCACGCCGGCTTTGGCGACGGTTTCCGGGAGACTTTCCCTGGCGAGCCCACGCGTGAGCGCCGCGGGCGCGTTCTTCACGTTGAGCAAAGCACGCCAGAGTGCCAGCGCCTCGTCCTCGTGACTAACGTCTTTGAGTACGGCCAGAATCTGTAGCATCGAACCGGCCATGCTTGTGGTCGCCAGCGCCACGGTCGCCTGCTGTCGGAGCGCGAGTGGCTTGTCTTTCTCAGCGAGTTTGCGCAGCCCGGAGATCGCGTCGCTGTTGCCGATTTCGCGCAAGCCGTCGAAAGCGGCCTGCCGCACGGTGGGTGAACCGGTGTTGTCGCCGGCGATCTTGAGCAGCGTCGGGGTCGCTGCCTTCATCTTCCAAACGCCCGCGACTCGGATCGCTCCAGCGCGGATTTTTTCATTGGCGCTTTCGATGAACGCCAAAACGCTTTCCAGGTCGCCCTCCGGGCGGGCGTTCCGGAGACGCGCGGCTTCGGCCAGCGCGCCGAGCGCGCGCGCCGCGGCATCCTCGGTGAATCCTTTCGCGACGAGTTGATCGAACAACTGTCGTAGCTGCTTCGGGCTTCCGGCCTGGCCGATCAGTTCGATGATGCCGCCGGGGCCATCCTTTGGAATCGTCGTGATGACTTTGGCGAGCCCGCGGGTGGCCAGTTCCGGCTCGATGGCTTTCAACCCAAACTCAAGTTGTTTTTGACGGCCTTCGGGTTTCCATTCGCCGGCCTCGATCGCCGCGATCCACGGTTTCGCGAGATCGTTGATGCTGAGCCAGAGTGCATAATCGAGGTGCGTGTCCACCGGCATATCGACCGCGGACAAAACCAACTCGGCAGAACGGGCTTCCGGAATGCGGCTCAACGCGCGGGCCGCTTCGAGCCGCACTCGAGGATGATTATCCTTGATCCGCAGCGCGAGGAGCTCGAGCGGGTTGCTGACGCGCTTCACCCAGTAGCCAAGCAAGCGCGTGGCTGCGGCGCGAATCCGCGCGTCGTCGCTGGCGAGTAACTGGTTCAAGAGCTCAGGCTGGACCACATCAAGCGCCTGGTACATCCAGAGGCCCGCCAGACGCGGAAGATCGGCGCTGCGCGCGGCCGTCCACGCCCGAAGATCTTCGAGAATATTCGTTCCGCGCTCGGCCAGAACACGCCGTGCCTGTTGCTTTTCGTAACCATTGGGCGAAAGCAGCGTGTCGAGCAGTTCGGAGTTGCGCGCTTCGAGAAATTTTGGCGGTTGGAGAGCCTTGCCGTCCTTCCTGGCGACTCGCCAAATGCGGCCATGGACGCGATCGCGGCGCGGGTCTCGGAAGTCTACCTCGCCGTGTTGGATAATGGGGTTGGACCAATCCGCGATGTAGAGCGCGCCGTCGGGCCCAAGCTTCACGTCAATCGGGCGGAAGGTCACGTTCGTTGTGCGGATAAACAGCGGCATTTCTTTGGTCGTGTAGGCCGAGCCTTGCTCCTCGATGGCAAAGCGCACGACTCGATTGGCGCGGAAGTCGCACGTGATCATGTTGCCCTGCCAGTCATCCGGGAAGTGCTTCGAGTAAAGAGTTTCAAGGCTGCAGAATTTCGGGTAACTGCCGGGGCTGACGCTGCCAAGGATGCGCCGCGCGCCCGCGTAGGTAACATACATCGCGCCGGGGACCACATAGTTGATGCCGCCGCTGCCCGCGCCGTCGGTCGCGAACGACTGGCCAAACTGGTCGTAGTGGTGCCCCCAGCCGTTGACCAACCCTTTCATGAACACATCCAGCTCCATCGTTTGCGGCCGGAAATTGAAAATGCCGCCGCTGTTCAGGCGCACGACGCCATGGGGCGTCTCGATGTGGCTATGAATGTAGATCGACTGATTCATGTAGAGCTGCCCGTCGAAACCCCAGCGCAAGGTGTGCAAAGTGTGATGCGTATCTTCGGTGCCGAAACCGGAAAGGACGACGCGCTTCTTGTCAGCCATGCCATCGCCGTCGGTGTCCTTGAAGTGCAGCAACTCCGTGCTCTGGCCGACGTACACGCCGCCGTCGCCTGGTTCGACTGTGCTGGGGATAAGCAAGTCTTCGGCAAAGACGGTGGTCTTGTCGGCTTTGTTGTCTCGGTTCGTGTCTTCGAGGATGAGAATCTTGTCGTCGGCTTCCTGGCCGGGCGAAATCTGCGGATAAACCGACGAACTCGCGACCCAGAGCCGGCCCTGCGGATCGAAGTTCATCTGGATCGGCTTGGCGAGCAGCGGGTTCTCGGCCCACAACGCGATTTCAATATTCGGATCGGTCTGGAACACCGGCAGCGGTTGGGGGCGAAACGGTGTTTGTGGGTGGTCGGTGACAGCGAGCGGAGGCGCCGTTTTTAATTTTGCAGGCGCGCGATTGGTCGCTTCGGGAGACTGGTTCGCCGAATAAACCCACTCCAGAGTGTGTTTGCTTGGCCGGCGAAGGATCGAAATTTTCTGTTCTTCCCTCTCGACCAGCGGATCGAATTCGGGAATCTCTTTCGCATTTTGTCCCTGCTCGTGTTTGCGGAAGAGAAACAAGTAAGTGTTGTTCTGCGGACGCCAGCGGTGGAAGAACAACTCGTTCTTTTTAAGGATCGTTTGACGCAACAACTCGGCCTGTTCGAATTGCGGGCCTTCGTCGACGACCCATCCAGGGACGAGGTCTTTGTCAGTGATGACTCGGACAACTTGACCGTCGACTTTGAAGTCGTAGTTGCCGGGTTTAATGCCAAGAATCTGAATGCGGTTTACGGGCGTCCTGGTCGATTTCGGCGTTTCGCCGGGCCGCCACGGTGGCACGTCGAGCCGCTCGTTTTGAGTAACGGCTTTGGCGCGCTCCTCCGTTTTGTTGTGTTCGGTTACCTGCGTTCCGTAGCCGCCGGGGCGCAGACTCCCGTCTGATTGGATTCCGAACCGCCACGCCGAGGACCTCCATCCCAGACCCGTGGCCACCATTTCTGCCGCCCTGCGGTAGCCGTAATCGGTCAAGTGAATCCCGTTATCCGTGAGCGGTTCGTGCGGGGGCGCCACCATCGCGTTATCCAGGGTTCGGAAGAGATTGATGAACTCGGCATTCTGTTCCTTCGCCAGCTTCTCCAACGCCGCGGTATAGGCCGCAAGCTGTTCGTTATGCTTCGCGGGGTCGGGCAGCGGAGGGGGAAGCTTCTCGTGCTTGATCGGGCTGACAATGACGAAGCGCACGGCGCGACCCGAGGAATTCGTGATCGCGCTCATCAATTGCTTCATCTCTGAGACAAACTTCGGCAAGCCCTCCTGGCTGTCGAAAGACGCGGCCATGCCGTAGAACAGGAAAGCCACGGTCGGCTTGAATGCGGCGGTCTGTTCTTTGACGCGGTCGAAGCCCTTCTCCGGCGGATCGAAGCCGGCGCGGGAAACTCCCAGGGGCGTGTCGGCGCTCCAACCCAGGTTGCGAAACGTGACGTCGAGTTCGGGATACTGCGTGGTCAATGTGTATTCGATGTAACCGTAGGACTGCTCTCGTTCGATGAACGTGTCACCGATGAGCACGACACGGTCCCCGTTTTGGAATTGGAATGGGGCTTTGAGTTGAGCTGCCGCCGGGCCGCCGCCCGCGGCCACGAAGAGGGCACAAAGCAGAATTGCTAATCGCTGCATAATGAGATTGCTCATAATAGACTGAAATCCCTTGGACGGCGCAAGCCTACCCATCGCGCATCAAGCGCCGGATGCTTCCGGCGATTTCCATAGCGGTTTCGGCGGGTGCGACATCGATCCACGTTGGCTGAAGCTGGTTGCGAAACCAGGTCAATTGCCGTTTGGCAAATTGACGTGTGCGCAGCTTGATCAATTCGATGGTTTCGTCGAGCGTTCGCTCGCCCCGCAGATGCTCAACTACCTGCCGATAGCCCAGGGCCTGCATGGCGGTGCGATTGTTCGCGAGGCCATGTTCGAGCAACCGCCGCGTTTCCTCTACGAGGCCGCGCGCGAACATTGCGTCGACACGGTCACTGATCCGCCTGTGCAGATCCGCGGGGGCGCGCCGCAAGGCAAAGGCGTGCGGCGTCACTGAGCGTAACTCCCAGTTCGATTTATGCTCTGAAAAGGGCCCGCCTGTTTGACGGATCACCTCCACGGCACGAATGACGCGCCGGGGATTCTTGTGGTCAATCTTTGCGTAGGTCACGGGATCACGTTCGGCGAGTTCGCGGAGCAGCTCTTTCGCCGGTGTCTGCTCCAGAGTGCGGCGCAGTTTCGGGTCGGCTGCGGGCGCCGTGCCGACGCCGCTGAAAAGCGCGCTGAAGTACAGGCCGGTGCCGCCACAAAGGATCGCCCTGTTTCCCCGCGCTTGAATTTCGTCAATAGCCGCTCGCGCCGCGCTGGCAAATTGCGCGGCGTCGAAAGACTGTGTGACGTCGACGACGTCAATGAGGTGATGTGGAGTTTTCGCCCGCTCGGCCATGGACGGTTTGGCGGTGCCGATGTCCATGCCGCGGTAAA
>Ga0075428_100006067_pt1 | contig 13432 bp, 9 predicted proteins | sample RhiMetdeltSRZDD2_FD_75291 | JGI IMG/M metagenome (GOLD analysis project Ga0075428, IMG submission 75291) | Populus rhizosphere microbial communities from Tennessee, USA - Rhizosphere MetaG P. deltoides SRZDD2 | ecosystem: Host-associated > Plants > Roots > Rhizosphere > Soil | place: USA...
GCCAACGGCGAGCTCCGGACCTTCAAGGCCAAGGCCGGGAAGCAGAACGTCCGGTTCGTCCGGTTCATCATGAAGACGAACCACGGAAACGCGCTGTTCATGGACGTGCTGGAGGTCACCGTCCGGGGCCGGTAGCGCTCGAGACTCGGGACGATCGGAAGGGCCGGCCCCGCGCCGGCCCTTCCGTCGTTCAGGGATGCCGAGCGAGGCTGAGGAACGCCGCCTCCAGGACCAGGCGGGTGTTGAGGTTCAGGTCCTCGGCGAGCGCCGCGCGGGCCTCCTCGACGGCGGCCATCGCCCGGGTGGCGGGGACCACGTCGCCGGCCGCTGCGCCCACGTCGGGGTTCATCAGCACCTCGGCGCCGCCGCCCACCGAGACCGCGACCGTGTCGCGCAGGAGTGCCGACACCCCCATCAACACCCGGTCGGCGTACTCGCGCTCGGCCCGGCGGACGAGCCGTTTGTGCCGCTCCTCGATCCGCCGGATCGCGCCGCGATACGCGTCCTCGGCGCGACCGCGTTCGTCCAGGAACGGCGTCAGCTCGTCCGAGAGCCGGGCGTCGAGATCCTTGCGGTACCGCTCGGCCGCCTCGAGGACCATGGCCGCCGCCTCGACCGCTCCCGCGCCCCCACGGCGGGCGGCCTCGAGCGCCTCGCGCGACGTCTCGCGGAACCCGATCCCCTCCTGCTCGGACGCGAGCCGCCGGGCACGGCCGAGGTTGCCGCCGGCGAGCCGGGCCGCGAGCGCCGCGCGCACCGGTTCCACGCCCTCGTCGACGAGGGTCTCGACGACGAACGGTTCGGACAGCGGACCGAACGACACGACGTGGCAGCGCGACATCACCGTCTCGGGCAGCTCGTCGGGTCGCGCCGACAGGAGCAGCAGCACGGTGTCGGCGGGCGGCTCCTCGAGCACCTTCAGCAGGACGTCGGCGGCCGCCGGATTCAGCCGGTCGGCCTCGCGGATCACGAACACCTTCCGGCCGGGCTCGGGCGCCGTCCGGTACGCCGGGTGCCACACGTCGGCCCGGACGGTGTCCACGTGGATGTCGCGCCCCTCGGGTTCGACCACGACCTCGTTGGGGTGCTTGTCCTCGAGGGCGAGCCGACAGTCGCGGCACGTCCCGCATCCGCCCTGCGAGCAGAGGAGCGCCGCGGCGAAGGCCCGGGCCGCCTGCTGCTTCCCGCCGCCCTCGGGACCCGCGAGCACGTACGCGTGATGGGGCCTGGCCGCCGCCTGCCGCAGGAACGACATCGCGTGGTCCTGGCCCGGGACGAGCTCGAGCACGGGGAAGCCGCCTCCCGCCGCCGACTCAGCCACCGGCTTCGTCCTCCCGCTCCTTCAGCACGCGCCCCAGCGCCTCGACGACCTGGAGATGGACGTTCTCCGGCGTCTGGTCGGCGTCGACGACGACGAACCGCTCGGGGTGCTCCTCGGCGATGCGCAGGTACGCGTCGGCGACCTTCGCGTGGAAGTCCTCCCCTTCCATCTCGATCCGGTCGGGCTCCTCGAGCGAGCGGAGCAGCCCGGCCTCGGGCTCGAGATGCAGGAGCAGGACGAGGTCCGGGAACAGCCCCTGCGTCGCCCAGACGTTCAGCGTGAGCACGTCCTGTTCGCCCAGGCCACGGCCGGACCCCTGGTACGCGAGCGACGAGTCGATGTAGCGATCGCAGATCACCACCGCGCCCCCCGCGAGCGCTGGCCGGATCACCGAGGCGACGTGCTGCGCGCGGCTGGCCGCGAACAGCAGCGCCTCGGTGCGCGGCTCGATCCGGCCGGTCTCGTGGTCGAGCAGGACCCGGCGAACCTCCTCGCCGACCGGCGTCCCCCCGGGCTCCCGCGTCACGAGGACCTCGATGCCCTGGGACTCCAGCCACTCCTTCGCCAGGCGGATCTGCGTGCCCTTGCCCGCGCCCTCGACGCCCTCGAACGCGACGAACAGCCCGTTCGTCGGGGGGCGTTTCAGCTTGGGGACGAGGCCGAGGGGCTGCGGCTTGCTCACCCGGAACCGGCGGAGACCGCGGCGGGTGACGGCGCCCGCGAGCAGGGCCCCGACGCCCGCGACCATCAGGGCGACGCGCGAACCGGACAGGTCGATCGTCCGCTCGCCGATCGTCAGGGCGCGCGTCCCGATGGCACCGGCGAGGACCGGGAACAGCGTGAGCGAGAGGAACAGGCCGAGCCGGGACAGGACCGTGAGCGCCGCGAACGTCCGCCCCCGGTACTCGTCGGTCACGTTCTCCTGCAACAGGACGTACCCGCTCACCCAGGCGGAGCCGCAGAACACGCCCAGGATCACCGTGATGACCGCCGCGTAGCCGATCTCGGGCATCGCGGCGAGCACGACCAGGGTGCCGGCGGCGGCCATGATCGACCAGACGAACACGTTCTCGCGCTCGACGAAGTCCACGAGCTTGTTCGAGGTCGCCATCCCGATGCCCATGCCGATCCCGAACGACGTCACGAGGATGCCCCATCCCGGGTTCCCCGCGCCGAGCGTGTCGGTGGCGAAGATCGTGCCGAGTGCGAGCACCGCGCCCACCGCGCTGAACGCCGCCACGATGCCGAGCGTCATCGCCGAGGCGAGCGAGTTCTCGCGGAGGAACCGCACCCCGTCGGCGATGTCCCGGCCGATGTGCGAGAGCTCGAACCGCGAGAACGTGTGCGGCGTGGGCGCGGGGATCTTGATCCGGCTCACCAGCAGCGCCGAGGTCGCGAACGTGCCGGCGTCCAGCCAGAGCGCGAGGAACGCCGGATTGTCCGAGAGCCACGGGAACAGGTCCGACCCGCCCGAAAGGAACGCGAACACGAGGCCGCCGAGCGGCAGCGTCCCGTACGTCACGATGAGGCCGAGCGAGTTCGCGTTCGCGAGCTGCCGGCGCGGCACGAGGTTCGGGAGCGACGCGTCGCGGGCCGGTGTCCACAGCAGCGAGAAGCACTCGATCACGAACGAGACGAGGAAGATCCCCCACAGCGGGCCGAGGAACGGCAGCAGGGCGTAGAGGCCGCCCCGTGCGACGTCGGCGGTGATCATCACGGTCTTGCGGTTCACGCGGTCGACGATCGCGCCGGCGATCGGGCCGAACAGGATCGCGGGCGCCATGCGTGCGACCATGACGCCGGCGACGGCGTACGCGCCTGCGTCGCCGCCCTTGATCGTGACGAGCGCGGTGACGGCGACGAACCCGACCCAGTCGCCGAAGGAGCTGATCGTCTGCGCGGCGAGGAGCTTGGAGAAGGACGGGTGGGTGATGAGGTCCTTGAAGGTCGCCGGGCGCGTCCCGCGGAGCGCCGCGACCTCGTCGGCGAACGACGCCACCTAGCCCTCCGTCGGCGGAGCGTCGCCCGTCGCCGGCGTGGCGGCCTTCACCGGATCGGCAGCCGCCTCGTCGGAGCCGTTCTCGGACTTCGAGCTCGTCGTCGTCCGCTTCTTCGTCGTCTTGGCCGACCGCTTCTTGGTCGTCTTGGCCGTCGACCGCTTGGTAGCAGACTTCCTCGTGGTCCGCTTCGCCGTCGTGCCGCCCTTCTTCGCCGCACGCGCCGCCCGCGCCGCAGCCTTCGCCGTGCGGGCCTCGGCCTCGGCCTCGGGGTCCCCTGACTTGGTCAAGTTGAGCTCGAGGTCGAACTCGGCGCCGCATCCCCAGCACCGCACGCTCTTCGGACGCCGTACCAGCAGCGATCCGCACTGCGGGCACGGATGGTCGGCGTCGGGCGGATGGTTCACGGCGAAGTCGCAGTCCGGGTATCGCTCGCACCCGTACATCAGCCCGAACCGCGTCCGCCGGATCACGATGTCGCCCTCCTTGCACTGCGGGCACCGCACGCCGGTCGACGTCGGGGGCTCCTTCTTGATGTAGCGGCAGTCCGGGTAGCCCGAGCACCCGACGAACGGCCCGAACCGGCCGAACTTGCGCTGGAGCGGGCGCCCGCAGTCGGGGCAGGTCTCGTCGAGCATCTCGGGCTCGGGCCGAACCTGCCCGTCGAGGTTGCGGATGTACTTGCACCCGCCGTCCTCCTCGGCGAACCGCGAGCACCCGATGAAGAACCCGTACCGGCCGAGCCGCTTCTGCAGGCGGCCCGGCGGGGTGCGCCCCTCCTCGATGCATCGGGGGCACTCCTCGTCGAGCTCCTCGACGTACCGCTCGAATTTCTCCTCGGCCCGCTCGAGCGCCTCGGAGAACGGCATGTAGAACTGGCGGAGGACCTGGACGCGCTGGAGCTCGCCCTCGGCGATCTCGTCGAGATCCTCCTCCATCTCGGCGGTGAAGTTCACGTTCACGATGTCGGGGAAGTGTTCGATGAGCTTGTCGGTCACGACCTCGCCGACGTCGTTGGGGAAGAACCGGCGGTCCTCCAGGCGCACGTAGCCCCGGTCCTGGATCGTCGAGATGATCGACGCGTACGTCGAGGGCCGGCCGATCCCGAGCTCCTCGAGCGTCTTCACGAGCGACGCCTCAGTGAAGCGCGGCGGCGGCTGGGTGAAGTGCTGCTCGGGCAAGAGCTCGAGCAGCCGGAGCGCCTGCTCGGCCGTGAGCTCGGGGAGGCGGCGATCGCCGTCCTCGTCGGCGGCGTCGTCGCGGCCCTCCGCATACACACGGAGGTGGCCGTCGAAGACCATCGTCCGGCCGGTCGCCCGCAGGCGGTACCGCGCCGCCCCGGCGACCGCGTCGATGTCGACGCCCACCTGGTTGAACCGGGCCTGCGCCATCTGGGTCGCGACCGTCCGCTGCCAGATCAGGGTGTAGAGGCGGAGTTGGTCCCGGTCGAGCGCCGCCGCGACGCGGTCCGGCGTCCGGAACACCGACGTCGGCCGGATCGCCTCGTGCGCCTCCTGCGCGTTGCGGGACCGCGTCTTGAACCGGCGCGGCTCCGCGATCGCGTACTCGCGGCCGAACTCGGCCCGCACGAGCTCGGCGATCTCGCGCAGGGCGGACTCGGCCAGGTTGAGCGAGTCCGTCCGCATGTAGGTGATGAGCCCGACCGTGCCCTCGCCGGGCAGGTCCACTCCTTCATAGAGGCGCTGCGCGAGCGTCATCGTCTTGCGCGCGCCGAACCCGAGCTTGCGGGCCGCCTCCTGCTGCAGGGTCGAGGTCTTGAACGGCGGACGCGGCCCCTCCTTGCGCTCCTTGCTCTCGACCTTCGCCACCGCGTACGCGGCCTCGCGCAGGCGCTCGACGTGCGTGGCCGCCTCCGCCTCGGTCGAGAGCAGCACGCCCTTCTTGTCGGGCGAGGGCGCGAGGCGCCCGTCGGGCACGCTCGCGAGGCGCGCGACGAACGGCTGCTCCTCGCCCTCGGGGGTGAGGCGCGCGTCGACGCTCCAGTACTCGACGGGCTCGAACCCCCGGATCTCGCGCTCGCGCTCGACGATCAGGCGGAGGGCGACCGACTGGACGCGTCCGGCCGATAGGCCGGGCTGGACCCGGCGCCAGAGCAGCGGCGAGATCTTGTAGCCGACGAGCCGGTCGAGGACCCGGCGCGCCTCCTGGGCGTCGAACAGCTTGAGGTCGACCTCGCGAGGGCGGGCGAAGGCCTCGAGGATCGCGTCCCGCGTGATCTCGGTGAACGTGACCCGCTTGGCCTCGGACGGCTCGATCCCGAGGAGCGAGGCCACGTGGTAGGCGATCGCCTCCCCCTCCCGGTCGTAGTCCGTCGCCAGGATCAGGTCGTCCGCCGCCTTGCGAGCCTTCCGCAGGTCGGCAACGTGCTTCTTCGAGTCTGCCGGGACCTCGTAGGTGACCTCGAAGCCGTTGTCGACGTCGACGCCGAGATCGCTCTTGGGCAGGTCCCGGATGTGGCCGTACGAAGCCCGGACGGCGTAGTCGCCGCCCAGGTACTTCTCGATCGTCTTTGCCTTGGCCGGCGATTCGACCACGACCAGCGTCTTGCTCATGGCCCCTGACCTGCAGCTTTCCGTCGTCTGGGAGGGGAGCGGAGGACCGCGAGCGCCGAGGGGGCCCTCCGCGCGCAGGGTACCAGCCCGCCCCTGTTGGCCCGGGTATCGTCGGCCATCGCGCCGTCCGGCGCCACGACCGGGCTTCCGGGCACGTTTCAACGCGCTGCTAGGCTCCCTGCATTCCCGCCCCGGCTCCCGGGAGACGCTGTGCTCGCCCTGCTGACCGAGTTCGTGACCGACGAGATCGCCCGCTACGGGCTGCTGGCGATCTTCGTGCTGATGCTCCTGGAGTCCGCCTGCATCCCGATCCCCTCCGAGGTCACGATGCTGTTCGGCGGCGCGCTCACGACGGCCTCGTTCCTGGCCCCCGAGCAGCAGCTCGACTTCTGGCTCGTAGTCCTCGCGGGGACGGTCGGCAACGTCGTCGGCTCCTGGCTCGCCTACTGGGCCGGCTACTCGGGCGGGCGCCCGCTCGTCGACCGATGGGGCCGCTACCTGTTGATCCGCCCGCACGAGGTGGACCGCGCCCACGAGTGGTTCGAGCGCCGGGGCCAGAGCGCCGTCTTCGTCGGGCGCCTGCTCCCGGTGATCCGGACCTTCATCAGCCTGCCGGCCGGCGTCGTGCGCATGGGCTTTTGGCGCTTCACCTTCTATACGGTGCTGGGCTGCCTGCCCTGGTGCCTGGCGCTGACGTGGATCGGCGCCCTGCTCGGGGAGCGGTGGGAGTCGGCCGAACGCCTGATGCGGCCGTTCGCCTGGGCGATCGCCGTGGTGCTTGCGGCCGGCATCGCGTGGTGGATCTGGCACCGGATCCGGACGATCCGGGCCGAGGAGGCCGTTCGGCGCGCACGGGGGAAGGACGGCCCGGAGCGCGTGACCACGACGGAGGGGTCCGAGGAGTAGCCGCCGCCGTCAGCCGAGCTCGGCGCGCATCACCCAGGACTCGCCCTCCGCCTCCTCGCGGACGCGGGTGAACCCGACCCGCTCGTACATCATCCGCGACCGGTTGTGGACGGCGACCGACAGCGACAACGCCTGGAAGCCTTCCTCGCGCGCCTGCACCATGAGCGCCCGGAGGAGCGTCTCGCCGATCCCCTTGCGCCGATGCAGCGGGACCACGGCGATCCCGAGCTCGGGGGTCTTCTCGTCGACGAACCCGTGGCCGGGCTCCTCCTCCGTGAACAGGCGGTACCACGCGGCCCCGACCGGCGTCCTCTCGAGCTCGGCGATCACGCCGGCGTCGCCCGGCCGGCCCCAGTCGCGGTGATAGCGCTCGAGCACCGGGTCGGCGAGCGTCGCGATCGTCCGCTCGCGCGGCCAGTCGGGGTTCCACGCGGCGGCCTCGTAGAGCATCTCCCGGAGGAACCCGTCGTCCTCGTGCGTCGCGGGACGGATGTTCACGCGTGCTCCCGTGCAATGCTTCGGCGGATGGCCACCCTAGCGCAGTCGCGCCTCGCGGCGCTCGCGCGCGCCGTTCGCGAACGCTACCGCGACGACGAGGTGGGCACGCACGCGGCCGCGCTTGCCTACCAACTGTTCCTGTCCACCCTGGCCCTCTCGCTCGTGGGCCTCGCGCTGATGGGGCTCGCCGAGGACGTGCTGCCGTTCGACCTGCCCGAGGGGACCGAGGAGCAGTTCGCGAACCTCACCGGCGGCGCGAGCGCCACCCTCGGCATCGTGAGCTTCGTCGTCCTGCTCTGGACGGCCTCGGCGCTCGCCCGTCGCGCGAGCAATGCCCTTCGCGCCGTGTTCCGCACGGGCCGGGAGGGCGCCGTCCGCGGCGGCCTCCGCGCCGTGGCGACCACGCTCGGCCTCGTCGTGGTGATCGGGGCCCTGCCGGTCCTGACCGGCGTCATCACGGCGATCCGGGTCGCGGCCGGGCTCGAGGCGCCGTTCCGGATCCTCGGGCTGGCGGCGACCGCGGCGCTCGAGTTCGGGCTGTTCCTCCTCGCGTACACGGTGCTCACCCCCGGAAGGCTGGGCTGGCGGACGCACCTTCCGGGAGCGCTCGTCATGACCGCGGGCTGGGAGCTGTTCAAGCTCGCCGGCGGACTCCTGATCGAGTACTACCTCACGAGGGCGACCTTGCTCTACGGGACGATCGGGGCGATCGTCGCGCTGCTCCTGTTCCTCCGGCTCGGCAGCGACCTGTTCCTGATCGCGGCCGAGCTGTCGGCCGCCCTCCGAGACAGGCGCCGGGCGGCGGGATCGAACCCCGGGGGGTCCCCGGCCGGCTGAGTCGGACTCGACCGCGGGGGCGGGCGGTGCCATCCTCGTGGCATGGCCGGCCGGCTCCGGACGTTCCGCGGCGTGATGCGCGATCGCGACCTTCGAGCCGTCGCCCTCGCGTACCTCGGCTTCAACATGACGGAGTTCGCGACCTGGATCGCGATCCTCGTGTTCGCGTTCGACCACGGCGGCGCTGCAGAGGCGGGCGTGGCGTCGCTGATCCTGCTCGTTCCCTCGGCGATCGCCGCGCCCTTCGCCGCGTACGCGGGCGATCGCTTCCGTCGCGACCGCGTACTGCTCGTGACCTACCTCCTGCAGGCGCTCACGCTCGGGGTGACGGCGCTCGCGCTCTTCGCCGATACCTCCGTGGCCCTCGTGTACGGAGCCGCGACGTTCGCCTCGATCACGATCACCTTCACGCGACCCGCGCAGAACTCCCTCGTCCCCGCTCTGACCGAACGACCCGAGGACCTCACGGCCGCGAACGTCGCCACCGGGATCGTCGAGGGGGTCGGCAAGATGCTGGGTCCGGTGGTCGCCGGGATCCTGCTCGGGGTCTCGGAGCCGTGGTCGGTGTTCGCGACCTTCGCCGTCGTGACGCTGGTCGAGGCGCTGCTCGTCGCGCGGCTGCGGGTGGACACGACCGCGGTGACGCCGGCGGCCAGGATCGGCGCCTCCCACGTCTGGCACGAGACCCTGGGCGGCTTCCGCACCCTGCGCCGCGAGCGCGAGCCGCGGCTGATCGTGATCCTGCTGTCGTCCGGGGTCGTCGTGGTGGGCGCCCTCGACATCCTGTTCGTGGCGACGGCGATCGACCTCCTGGACATCGGTGCGAGCGGCGCCGGCTACCTGAGCGCCGCGTTCGGGTTCGGCGCCATCGTGGGGGCCGCGTCGACGATCGCGCTGGTCGGCCGCCACCGGCTCACGCCGCCCCTCGCCACCGGCGCGCTGGTGTTCGGCGTGCCGATCGGGCTCGTCGCGGTCGCGCCCTCGGCGGTGAGCGCCCCGGCCCTGTTCGCGGTGGCCGGCGGGGGGCGCAGCATCGGCGACGTGGCCGGCAGGACGCTGCTCCAGCGGGTCTCGCCCGACGAGTTCCTCTCACGGGTGTTCGGTGTGCTCGAGGGCCTCATGATGCTGGCGCTCGCGATCGGGTCGATCGTCACGGCGATGCTGATCACGGCGTTCGGCGTGCAGCCGGCGCTGGTGGCCGTCGGCGCGTTCCTCCCGGTCGTCGTCCTGCTGACGTCGGGCCGCCTGCTCTCGATCGACCGGCATGCAGAGGCACCGGACGCCGACTCGCTCGCATTGCTCCGGGCGATCCCGTTCTTCTCACAGCTGCCCGCCCCGGCGATGGAGCGGGTGATGGCCGACGTGGTCCGGGGAGCGGTGGACGCCGGCGAGGTGCTGATCCGAGAGGGGGACGTCGGGGACCGGTTCTACGTGATCGTCGACGGCGTGGCTGAGGTGACCCGGGACGGGGAACACGTCGCGCGCCTGGGTCCCGGCTCGTACGTCGGCGAGATCGCCCTGCTCCGCGACGTCCCGAGGACGGCGACGGTGGTCGCAGCGACCCCCCTCCGGCTCCTCTCGCTCGAACGCGAGCCGTTCCTGCTCGCCGTCACCGGACATCCGCAGAGCCACGCCGAGGCGCGGTCGGTCGCCGAGACGCGCGTGCCCTCGGCCGACGGCTCGGTCACTGATTGAACGACAGGGAAGCGGCGACGGCGAACCCGAACGCGACCGCGAGACCGACCGACTTGTTGCGCTTCGCGTACTCGAACGCCTCGGGCAGCATCTCGTCGGCCAGCATCGTCAGGATCGCGCCGCCCGCGAACGCCTGGATGCCGGCGATCCACGAGCCGGACGCGTCGTCCAGCAGGGCGTAGCCCACGCCCGCGGCCAGCGTGCTCGTCACGACCACGGCGCCCCAGAGCGCGAGGACCCGGCCCCTCGTCCACCCGCCGCCAGCCAGGTCGGTCGAGGCGGCGATCGCCTCGGGGATGTTCGAGAGGAACACGGCAACGATCACGGCGACGCTCGCTTGGTCGCCGGTGAGGAGCGACGCGCCGATCACGACGGACTCGGGGATGCCGTCGAGGACCGCGCCCAGGACGATCGCGAGGCCGCCCGTCGCGCCCGTGGGCCCGGACAGCTTGGCGCTGATGAGGAGCGTGCCCGCGTAGAACACCACCGCGCCGAGCGCGAAGCCCGCCGCGATCGCGAACGGATCCGCCGCGGTGACCACGGCCTCCTCGACGAGCTCGTACGCGACCGCGCTGATCAGGACGCCGGCGCCGAACCCCATGATCATCCCGAGGAGCTGCTTGCCGATCGGGAGGAAGAACGCGGCGAGCGCGCCGAGCAGCAGGGACGAGGCCCCGAGGAGGGACCAGGCCATCGCCTCCGTCATGCCGGCAACAGGTCGATCTCGGCCGCCACGCCCTGCAGCCCCTCGATCGAGACCGCGAGGAACTCGTCGAGCGGGAGGCCGATCCCCTCCTCGACGCCCGTGACCTCCTCGCGGTTCACCCCGGGCGCGAACGTCTTCTCCTTCAGCTTCTTCTTCACCGAGGAGACCTTCATCCCCTGTGCCCGCTCGGGACGGACGAGCGCGGCCGCAACGAGCAGGCCGGCGACGGCGTCCGCGTGCACGACGGCCCTCGACATCACGTCGGTCCGGTACTCGGGGTAGGCGTGGGCGAGCACGCCGTTGATCACGCGCTCGTCGACCTCGGCCTCGCGGAGCCACTCCGCGGCCAGCCGCGCGTGGTTGGCCGCATCGTCTCCCGTGTGGTCCTGGTCCAGGTCGTGGAACATGCCGGTCAGGCCCCAGAGCTCCTCGTCCTCCCCGAACCGCCGCGCGAGCGCGCGCATCACGCCCTCGACCGAGATCAGGTGGCGGACGGTCGTCTCCTTCAGGCACTTCTCCCGACACAGGGCGACGGCGGCCTCGCGGTCCATCAGCCGACCCCCGCCACTTCCGTGCGATCCGACGAGACGACGAACGGCACGCTCGAGAGCACCACGTTCGGCTCGAACAGGAACAGGCGCTTCACGAACAGCGCGTTCTGGTTGTGCAGGACCCGGTGCCACCACCTCGACACGACGAACTCGGGGAGCACGACGATCGCGAGCGTCCCGGGGCGCGAGGTGAACCGCCGGACCTCCTCGAGCGTCGGCCTCGTCAGGTCGCGGAACGGCGCCTCGACGATGTCGAGCGGGATCCGGATCCCCGCCTCGGCCCACTCCTCCTGCATCCGGTGGGCCGCCTCCGGGTCGAGGTCGAAGTAGATCGCGCGCGTCTCCGACGCCTCGAGGGTCTCCGCGTAGTTGACCGCACGGATCGTGGCGTCGTGCACCGCCGAGACGAACACGAGGGCGACGGTGCGCTCGGGGATCAGCGGCCGGGCGTCCACGCCGACCGGCGCGCCCTCGTCGACGATGACGGGGACGTCGGTGACGACGATGTTGCGCTCGCGCAGCAGTCCGCCCTTGAGCCGGATCAGGGCGAAACGACGCAATAGGTAGCCGAGCAACGAGCCCTCCACGATCTCCGGGATCACGACGTTCACGAAGTCCTCGGGCGCGCGCTCGATCCCGCGCACGTACCGCTTCACCGCGTCGAGCAGGTTGTCCTTGCCGAGCGGGAGCGGCTCGAGGGCGGGCGCGTTCATCGAGAACTCCCGCCAGCGCTCCTGGAGCTCGTGCGGGACCGGCTCGTCGGTCGGGTGCAGCATGTGGAGCTCGGTCGGCCGGATCGAGCGGATCAGGCCGACGGCCTCGGCGGCCGCGGCGTCCAGATCGCGGATCACGACGACCATGTGGTTCACGCCGTAGTCGGAGGCGTGGACCACGCCACGCCGGAGCTGCTGCATCACCGACGCGTAGTGCCGATGCACCATCGTGAACATCACGATCAGGATCGCCATGAACAGCATCGAGATCCAGCCGCCCGCCGTGAACTTCGTCAGGGTCACCACGACGAGGACGATCCCAGTGACGGTGGCGCCGACGATGTTGATCGAGATCGACCGGCGCCACCCGCGGGGCGCGCGACCGGCCTTGTTCAGGCGCAGCCAGCGCACGATCATGCCGCTCTGCGAGAGCGTGAACGAGGTGAACACGCCGATCACGTACAGCTGGATCAGCCGGGTGAGGTCCGCGTCGAACGCGTAGATCAGCAGCGACGAGGCGGCTGCGAGCACCACGATGCCGTTCGAGAAGACGAGCCGGTCGCCGCGGTTCATGAACTGGCTCGGCATGTAGCGGTCGCGCGCGAGGATCGACGACAGGCGGGGGAAGTCCTGGTACGCCGTGTTCGCCGCGAGGATCAGGATCGCCGCCGTGAAGAACTGCACGACGTAGAAGCCGAAGCCGCCGCCGAACACCGCATACGCGATCTGGCCCGGCAGCGACCGCTCGTCGCTCGCGACCGTCCCCGGGATGTGCGTCGCGAGCCACGAGATCCCGAGGAACATCGTGATCCCGATCACGGCCATGATCGCGAGCGTCTCGGCGGCGTTCTTGGCTTGCGGCCTTCGGAACGCCGGCACTCCGTCGGCGATCGCCTCCACGCCGGTCAGCGCCGTCGCTCCGGAGGAGAACGCGCGCAGGATCGCGAACACGCCGATCGCGCCGGCCGCCTCCGCCGCGTTGTGGATCGGTTCGACGTGTTCCGTTGACGGACATTCGCTGGAGCACATCGCGAGGCCGACGCCGACCAGGATCATGATCGAGGCGACGAAGCCGTAGGTCGGGATCGCGAACAGGACCCCCGACTCCTTCGTCCCGCGCAGGTTGGCGATCGTGACGAGCCAGACGAACGCGATCGCGAGGATCACCTTGTGCTCGTTCGCGGCCGGAAGCGCGGACCCGATCGCGAACACGCCGGCCACGATCGAGACGACCACGGTCATCGTGTAGTCCACGAGCAGCGCGGCGGCGGCCACCAGGCCCGCGGGCGGTCCCAGGTTCTCCTTCGCGACCCGGTAGGCGCCGCCGCCCATCGGATAGGCCCGCACGGTCTGCCGGTAGGAGGCCACGACGATCGCCATGAGCGCGGCGATCGCGAACGAGATCGGCATCACGAAGTGCTTGAAATCCGTGCTGACGATCGCGAGCGCGATGAAGATCTCGCCCGTCGCGTAGGCCACAGAGGACAGCGCGTCCGACGCGAAGACCGGCAGTGCCAGCGACTTGGGCAGCAGCGTGTGCTCCAGCTTGTGGCTGGTGAACGCCCGTCCAACCAGGATCCGCTTGAGGATGGAGCCGGCGGGGCGAGAGGTGGCGTCGGCCGACATGCGCAGGCG
>Ga0075428_100006068_pt1 | contig 13432 bp, 10 predicted proteins | sample RhiMetdeltSRZDD2_FD_75291 | JGI IMG/M metagenome (GOLD analysis project Ga0075428, IMG submission 75291) | Populus rhizosphere microbial communities from Tennessee, USA - Rhizosphere MetaG P. deltoides SRZDD2 | ecosystem: Host-associated > Plants > Roots > Rhizosphere > Soil | place: USA...
CCCGGAGGCCGTGGACAGTCGCCGTGCGATCTCGTAGCCGTAAAGATCTTCGGTGCTGTCCGCGAGCACCGAAAGCAGCACCAGTGCTGTGAGCCCGGCGCCGAGCTCGCGCTGGAATTTTCTTGTCAGCGATTCAGCCGAGTCCACGCCGGTCTCCGGGTCGAACACGCTCATTCTAGCCCCAACCGTTGCTGAGTTGTTGGCATTATCAGATTACTAATATTAGTAAGTCAATAGTAGTGTTGAGCACAGAGCACAGGATCATTGAGGGTGCCTCTGGACACGAAGGCCGGTGCATAGGGTGGCGACTATCGCCGTCGCGCGGAGGTGGCGGGGTGTCCGAGGTAATCCGGGGCCGGTAACATCCGTGGCGTCCCGCGCACCCGGAAAGAAAACTCCAGCGGATGTCCTCCGACCCGCAAACCGTCGCACCGCGCCGCTACCTGAGCCGACTGACCCGCGGCACCCTCGCGATGGTCATGGCCGGCGGTCGTGGCGAGCGCTTGAAGCACCTCACCGAGGATCGCTGCAAGCCGGCGACGCCCTTCGGCGGCAAGTTCCGCATCATCGATTTCGTCCTGTCGAACTGCGTCAATTCCGGGATCCGCCAGATCTCGGTGCTGACGCAATACAAGGCGCACTCGCTGATTCAGCACATCCAGCGCGGCTGGGGCTATCTGCGGGGCGAGTTCGGCGAGTTCGTCGAGATCGTTCCCGCGCAGCAGCAACGCGGCGCGGAGTGGTATCGCGGAACGGCGGATTCGCTCTGGCAGAACATGGAGATGATCCGCAACCACCGCCCGCTGCACGTGCTGGTGCTCGCCGGCGATCACATCTACAAGATGGATTACGGTCCGATGATCGGCTACCACGTCGAGAAGGAAGCCGACATCACGGTCGGGGTCGTCGAGGTGCCCCGGGCTCGTGCGCGTGAATTCGGCGTCATGACTGTCGACGAGGGAAACCGCGTGGTGCGGTTCCTCGAGAAGCCGCGCGATCCCGAGCCGATTCCCGGCCGGCCCGACGTCGCGCTCGCCTCGATGGGCATCTACGTGTTCAGCCCGCGGCTGCTCGAGCGCCTGCTGCGGGCCGATGCCGACGACCGGGATTCGGCGCACGACTTCGGCCGCAACATCGTTCCCGATGCGATCGACAAGCTGCGCGTATTCGCCTATCCGTTCGAGGACGTCCGGACCAAGGCGCAGAACTACTGGCGCGACGTCGGCACGGTCGACGCGTACTACGAGGCGAATCTCGAGCTCGTCACCGTGTCGCCGGATCTCAACATCTACGACGAGCAGTGGCCCATCTGGACGTACCAGGAGCAGCTGCCTCCGGCCAAGTTCGTCTTCAACGACGACGACCGTCGCGGCCAGGCGATCGACTCGATGGTGTCCGGCGGCTGCATCATCTCCGGGTCCAAGGTGGTGAGCTCGCTGCTGTTCTCCAGCGTACGCGTGCACGATTACTCCTCCGTCGAACGGTCGGTGATCCTGCCGCACGTCAGGGTCGGCGAGCGCTGCGTGATCAGGAACGCGATCATCGACGAAGGCACGGACGTGCCGGATGGGACGCAGATCGGCGTCGATGCGCAGTCCGACGCGGCGCGATTCCATATCACCGACGCCGGCGTCGTCCTCGTCACGGCCGCGATGCTGCGCGCCGCGCAGCGCGGCGGCTAGGCCGCCTGCGCCGTTCAATGTTTCCCCAGGAGAGTGTTTCGATGCCGAAGATGTCGCAGTTCCGACCGACCTCCGCCGCAGCCGTGCTGCTCATGATTGCCGCCTGCACGGGGCTCGGGGATCTCCAGACGCCGCAGCTCGAGGTCGTGGGCATAGAGATGCTGTCGACCGACATGTTCGCGCAGCGCTTTACGGTGCGCATGCACGTGCAGAACCCCAACGAGGTCGAGCTCCCGGTGCGCGGCATCGACTACAAGCTGTTCCTGATGGGCGATCAGTTCGCCGAGGGCATCACCAACGAACCGTTCGTCCTGCCCGCGAAGGGCGAAGCGGAATTCGACATGACGGTGACAACCAACTTCGTGAGCAGCTTCGGTCGGCTCATCAGCCGGAAGGGCGGCGGCAAGCTCGAGGACGTGGATTACGAGCTCGCGGGCACGCTGATGATCGACAAGGGGATGGTGCGCAAGATCCCGTTCAACAAGCGCGGGACCGTCGACTTCTCGCGCGCGCTCGAAAAGGCGAAGTCCGGGACGACCTGACCACGCCGCGCGGCGCAGATCGCCGCTGGCCGATCAGTCGGTCAGCAGGCTGGCGTAGAGCCGCTGGTACTCGCCGACCGCGCGCTGCCAGGAGAAATCCTGGCGCATGCCGTTCTCCATGATCTGGCGCCAGATATCCGGCCACTCGTACCACTCGAGCGCGGTATCGAGCGCCCAGCCGAAGCCGCCGGCGTCGAAGTCGTTGAAGACGATTCCGGTGCCTTCGCCCGACTCCGGGTCGTATAGCTGGACGGAATCTGCGAGACCGCCGGTGCGTCGCACGACCGGCACGGTGCCGTAGCGCAGGCTGTACATCTGGTTGAGCCCGCAGGGCTCGTAGTAGGAGGGCATGAGAAAGATGTCCGCTGCACCCTCGATGAAGTGCGCGAGCTCCTCGCTGTAGCCCGCGTGGAACACCGCGCGGCCCGGGAAGCGCCGCTGCAGGTCCTCGAAGAAGCGCTCGTAGCGCGCCTCGCCATTGCCCAGCGCCGCGAAGCGCACCTCGCGCGTCTCGATCAGCGCCGGCATCACCTGCATCACGAGGTCGATGCCTTTCTGCGAGGTGAGCCGCGTGACCATCCCGATGAGCGGGGATCCGGCCGCGCCCCCGAGCCGCAGCAGATCGGTCAGTGCGAGCTTGTTGAGCGCCTTGCCGGACATGTCGTCCCGGTCGTAGTTGTGCGGCAGGAACGGATCGGTGGCCGGATTCCACACCGAGTAGTCGACCCCGTTCAGGATGCCGACCACGGCGTCGCCGCGCGCACGGAGGTCCGCGTCGAGCCCGAAGCCCGCCGCCGGCGTCCGGATCTCGCGCGCGTAGGTCGGGCTCACCGTGGTGACCGCGTCCGCGTACATCACGCCGTGTCGCATCGGGTTGATCCAGCCCGCGGCGAGATCCGCCTGCTGCAGGAGGTTGCGCCCGACCCCGGGCGCGAGATCGGTCGCGTGCTCGGCGCCGAAGCTACCCTGGTAGCCGATGTTGTGGATCGTGAAGACGCTCCGGGTCCGCCCGAAGATCTGCCGGTCCCAGGCGTAGGTCGAGCGGAGCAGGAGCGGCGCCAGGGCCGTGTGCCAGTCGTTGCAGTGCACGATGTCGGGCGCAAAGCCCAGCCGCTGGCAGCTCTCGAGCGCGGCGCGCGTCAGCATCAGGTAACGCAGGTACTCGTCGGGCGCGTCGGAGTAGATCTGCGGGCGATCGAAGAGCGGCGGGCAGTCGATCAGGTAGGCGCCCGCGGCCGCTTTCGGTCGCCGCGCGGCCTTCACGTCGTAAACGAACTCGCGCGCACCGATGGTGAGCATCCGGCGTTGCAGCGGCTCGACCGGCTCGACCCGCGCGCCGCGCAGGTTGATCTGCCCGTGCAGGGGAATGAAGCTCAGCACCTCGTGACCGGCGCGCGTGAGCTCGGCGGTCAGCGCGGCGGCGACGTCGCCCAGGCCGCCGGTCTTGGCAAACGGGGCGTACTCGGCGCAGATGAAGCAGACGCGCATCGGGGTCCGTGAGGCAGCCTGCGGAGAGTCGCGCTCGTTGCGTCGCAACAACCCGCTGGGTTTCGCGCCCTTGCCTGGCTACTTGTCGCGTTTCGGGGCAAGCGCGCCCAGGACCGTCTCCTGCATCTTCGAGAGCGTCTCGAGGTTCTGCCGGGTGAGATCGGCTACGGTCGCGAGCGGCGTGTTGGCAACCATCTTCGAGATCTGGCTCTGCAGCGTTTCCTGCTGGCGCAGGAAGGTCTCGATGCTCTTCTCGAGGAAGCTTGCGAGGAAGCCCTGCATGGAGCTGCCGTAGAAGCGGATTATCGACTCCAGCACGGGCGTCGAGAGGATCGGGCGGCCAAACTGCTCCTGCTCGGCGATGACCTGCAGCAGGATGTGGCGAGTGATCTCGTGTCCGGTCTTGTCCTCGACGACCTTGATCTTCTCGCCCTTCACGATCAGGGCGCGGATGTCGTCCAGGGTGATGTGCCGGCTCTGCGAGGCGTCGTAGAGACGACGGTTGGCGTACTTCTTGATCAGGCGTTCCTGGCTCATGAGAAAGCAGTTTACCTCACGCTTCCTGCACTGCACCAAAAACCCAAAAGAAGAGAGCGGCGGCCCGGGGGGAGGGGCCACCGCTCTCGGGGGGACGGTCGACGTCAGGCGGCCTTGCGGGCGACCTGCGCGGCTTCCTCGATCCAGTTGGCGAATTGCGACTGGGTCTCGGTCGCGAGCTTCACGAACTCGTGCGAGCGCTTGCTGGCCTTGTCCGTCAGGCGGCTCACGATCTCGGCCTGCCGCGAGGCGAGCGTGCCGAGGTCCTTGGTCGAGGCAGCGACGTTGAGCTGCTCGAGTGTCGCCTGGATGAGATCGCCGGCAATCTCGTACTGGAAGCGGGTCGTCTGCTCGAAGTTGCGGACCACGAGCTCGTTGAAGCGCACGGTCGGCGCAAAGGCGCGCTTGGCAAAATCGAGGTAGGTGAAGGAATCCTGCTGCTTGGTGGCCATGTCGAATATCTCCGTTTCGTTGCCCGCGCCCGCGCGTGAAACGCGACGTCGGGAGGACTTGCGTTGTTTCATGGGCGGCTATCGTACCGTATTTTTTGTGCAGTGCAAGAGCTTTTAGAAAGACGCGGAAAGGGTGGCGTCGAGATGGCATATATTTCAATAAAAACAGGCATGTAGGTTTATGTCGAACTCGCAGAGTATCAGTCCGAAATGGATCACGGCTGCTGCGTCGCAGTAGACAATCGCCCCGCGATACGCATGCGGCCGCCTGGCGCCCGCGCGGGACCGGACGCGACGGGTCGCCAGCCCGGCGCGCTCGCGTGGTGGCCTCTGGCTCTGCCCCACCCGTACACTTCGACCGGTCAGTCTCGAACCGCGCGATGTCTAACCCACTCCTCGAAGAACTCCAGAGCCGCGTCGGGCACGAAGTTCATCTCAGCGACTGGCTGACCATCACCCAGGAGCGCGTCAACGCATTTGCGGATGCGACCAGCGATCACCAGTGGATACACGTCGACCCGATGCGCGCGGCGTCCGAGTCGCCCTGGGGCACGACGATCGCGCATGGCTATCTGACCTTGTCGCTGTATCCGGCGATGCGCGGTCTCGTGGCCACCGAGCCCGTCTATCCGGGTGTCCGGCAGGTCATCAACTATGGGCTCGAGAAGCTGCGGTTTCCGAACGCAGTGAAGGTCGGACGTCGGATCCGCCTGCGCTGCGTGCTCGAACGCGTCGAGGAAGTCAAAGGCGGCGTGCAGACCACCGAACTGGCTACGTTCGAGATCGACGGCGAATCGAAGCCGGCGTGTATCGCGCAGGCCATCATGCGGCTCCACGTTTGAAGCGCATGGCGTCATGCCTCGATGGCATCGGGCGTGCGCACGCACGCGGCTATAGTCACGAACCCAACACGCACACGTCCCGTCAGGAGGAGAAGCAGACGTGATCTACGACAGCATCCTGAACACCATCGGGCGCACGCCGGTCGTGCGCATCAATCGTCTCGCGCCCGCGAACGTGACCATGTACGTCAAGTGCGAGTTCTTCAATCCGCTTTCCTCGGTCAAGGACCGGCTTGCGATCGCAATCATCGAAGACGCCGAGCGCACCGGCGCGTTGAAGCCCGGGCAGACCGTTGTCGAGGCGACGTCCGGCAACACCGGCATCGCGCTCGCGATGGTGTGTGCCGCCAAGGGCTATCCCTTCGTCGCCACGATGGCGGAGAGTTTCTCGGTGGAGCGGCGCAGGATCATGCGCATGCTCGGCGCCAAGGTGATCCTCACGCCCGCGGCGGAACGAGGCAGTGGCATGGTGCGCAAGGCAGAGGAGCTCGCCAAGAAGCACGGGTGGTTTCTCGCGCGGCAGTTCGAGAACGAGGCGAATCCCGCCTACCACCGCCAGACTACCGGGCCCGAGATCCTGAGCGATTTCGCGGGACGGCGGCTCGACGTGTTCGTCACGGGCTGGGGCACCGGCGGCACGCTGACGGGGGCCGGCGAGATGATCCGTCTCGCGCGTCCCGAGGTGAAGATCGTCGTCACCGAGCCCGCGGGCGCATCGCTGCTCACGGGGATGGAGTTCAAGCCGCACAAGATCCAGGGCTGGACGCCCGACTTTGTGCCCAAGGTGCTCAATCGCTCGGTGCCGCACGAGATCCTGCCGGTGGCGGACGAGGCGGCGATCGGGGCAGCACGCTCGCTCGCAGCACGCGAGGGCATCTTCTGCGGGATTTCCTCGGGCGGAACCTTTGCGGGTGCGCTCAAGCTGGCCGAGCAGGCCCCCAAGGGCTCGGTGATCCTGGCCATGCTGCCCGACACCGGTGAGCGCTATCTGAGCACTCCGCTTTTCGAGGGCATCTCGGACGGAGGCGACCCCGAGCCCTGAACCGCCGCGGCGGACGCAGGTCCAAACAGCGGGTCGCCATCGCCCGGCCGCCGCCGGCTGCCGTCACGGTTTCGGTGCGATACTGACCGCGCGCCCGTGATGGCGTCGGTGCGGCGCGCAGGGTGCCTATGTCGGAGTCCACCAAGAAGCTGCTGATCGCTGCCGCCGCCGCGGTGGCAGTCCTGTTGTTCGCGCTGCATGTGCGCGAGCAGCGCGCGCGCCGTGCTCCGGTATCCAGTGCCGCGCCGGCGGCGCCCGCCGGCGCCGCGAATGCGAGCCCGGCGGGGCAGGGTGGCTCGCCCAGCTTCAGCCAGATGCCGCTAGCCGTGGTCGCGGTGCCCGTACGCGAAGCCAGGCTCACACTCGAGGCCGAGGCCCTGGGGACCGCGCGCGCCAACGAGTCCGTGGACGTGACCGCCAAGGTCTCCAATCTCGTGACGGCGGTGCGGTTCGCCGAGGGTCAGCAGGTCCGCCGCGGCCAGGTGCTGATCGAGCTCGACGGCCGCGAGGCGCAGGCGGAGCTCGCGATCGCCGAGGCGGCGCTGAGCGAAAGCCGCAGCCAGTTCAACCGCAGCCGCGAGCTCTACACGACACGCGCGCTGTCCGAGGCCCAGCTCGAGCAGATCGAAGCGACCCTCAAGGCCAACGAGGCGCGGGTGGCGTTCGCGCGCTCGCGCCTGAGCGACACGGTCATCTCGGCGCCGTTCGCCGGACGCGTCGGGTTGCGGCGGGTCAGCGTCGGCAGCCTGATCAACCCGGGAGCGCTCATCACGACGCTCGACGACACGAGCATGATCAAGCTCGACTTCACGATCCCGGAGACCCTGCTGTCGTCCGTCGAGGCCGGTCGCGAGATCGTGGCGCGGAGCGTCGCCTGGCCGGGCGAGGACTTCGCGGGCAAGGTTGCGAGCGTCGACTCGCGCGTCGACCCGACGACCCGGTCGGTGACGGTCCGCGCATTGATGCCGAACGAGCGCGGGATGCTGAAACCCGGCATGTTCCTGACCGTGCGCCTGGCGCGTGGCTCAAGCAACGCGCTGCTCGTGCCCGAGCAGTCGCTCGTGCCGGAGCAGGGCAACGTGTTCGTATACGTCGTGCGCGACGACAACCGCGTCGAGAAGCGCCAGGTGCGCACCGGGGAGCGCCGCGTCGGCGAAGTGCAGATCGTCGCGGGGCTCGCGGTCGGCGAGCAGGTCGTGACCGAGGGCACGCAGAAGCTGCGTGACGGCGCACCGGTCACCGTGCAGACAGAGCCGACCGCGCGGGCCTCGAACACCGCCGACGGCGCGCCGACGTGAGGCTGTCCGAGCTCTCGGTGCGCCGCCCGGTCCTCGCGACCGTGATCAGTCTGCTGCTGGTAATTCTGGGCCTGCTCGCGGCGTCGCGGCTCGCGATCCGCGAGCTGCCCGACATCGAGTCGCCGATCGTGTCGATCGAGACCGAGTATCTGGGCGCGTCCGCGGACATCGTCGAGACCAAGATCACGCAGGTGATCGAGGACCGCGTCGCGGGGATCGAGGGCATCGACAAGATCACCTCGCAATCGAGCGACGGGCGCTCGAGCATCAACCTCGAGTTCGCCCCGGAACGCGATGTCGACGAGGCGGCGAACGACGTCCGGGACCGCGTTTCCCGTCTTGCAGGCAGCCTGCCGGACGAGGCCGATCCGCCCGAGATCGGTAAGGCCGACTTCAACGCCGAGTCGGTCATCTACCTCAATCTCTCGAGCGACACGCTGAACTCGCTCGAGCTCACCGACTACGCCGAGCGCGTGCTGGTCGAGCGGCTCGGGGTCCTGCCGGGCGTCGCCCGCGTCCGCCTGAACGGCGCGCGCCGCTACGCAATGCGTGTGTGGCTCGACCGCGAGGCGCTCGCTGCGCGGCAGCTCACGGTCGCGGACGTCGAGGCGGCGCTCAGGCGTGAAAACGTACAGCTGCCCGCCGGGCGGCTCGAGTCCTCGCAACGCGAATTCACGCTGCGCACCGAGACGGGTCTCGCGACCGAGCAGGAGTTCCGCCAGCTCGCCGTGGGCCGCGGTCCCGACGGCTACCTGGTGAGGCTCGACGAGGTCGCCGACGTTCGGCTCGCCGCCGAGAACGAGCGGAGCCTGTCGCGCACGAACGGCGTCCCCGGTCTGAGCATCGGCGTCGAGCAGATCTCCAAGGCCAACACGCTCGAGGTCGCAGGGCACGTCAAGGACGAGGTCGAGCTGCTGCGGCCGGACCTGCCGCCCGGCACGCGGCTCGAGATCAATCTCGACCGCTCGGTGTTCATCGAGGAATCGATGAGAGAGGTCCTCATCTCGCTGGTGATCGCGCTGGCGCTGGTCTTGATCGTCATCTATCTGTTCCTGGGCAACGTGCGCGCGACGCTGATTCCGGCGCTGACCATCCCCGTGTCGATCATCGCCGCTTTCCTCGTGATGGCGGCGATGGGCTTCTCGATCAACGTGCTGACCCTGCTCGGCCTGGTGCTCGCGATCGGCCTCGTGGTCGACGACTCGATCGTCGTGCTCGAGAACATCTACCGGCGCATGGAGGGCGGCGAGCCGCCCCTGATCGCGGCAGTCGACGGCAGCCGGGAGATCGGCTTCGCGGTGATCGCCACCACCGCGGTGCTGGTCGCGGTGTTCGTGCCCATGTCGTTTCTCCAGGGCGCGGTCGGGAAGCTGTTCCGTGAGTTCGGCTTCACGATCGCCGCCGCGGTGCTGTTCTCGGCGCTGGTGGCGCTCACGCTGACGCCGATGCTGTGCTCGAAGCTGCTCGCGGGCGGCGCCACGCGCTCGCGCTTCTCGCACATCGTCGATTCGTTCTTCCATCGCCTCGCGACCCGCTACGACCGCACGCTGCGCCATCTCATGCAGCGGCCGTGGACCGTGGTCGGCGCCACCATCGCCGCAATGGCGTTTGCGGCGCTGCTCTTCCGCGCGCTGCCTTCCGAGCTCGCACCCGCCGAGGACCGCGGGATGATGTACATCGGCATGACGGGCCCCGAGGGCGCGACGCTCGAGTACATGGACCGTCACGCGCGCATGCTCGAAGACATCCTGATGGCCGAGGTCGCCGACGGAGAGGTCGTGCGGGCGATCGTCCGCGTGCCCGGTGGCTTTGGCGGCGGTGCGCAGATGAACCAGGGCCGCGGGTTCCTGCTGCTCAAGCCCTGGGGCGCGCGCGAGCACAGCGCGGAGCAGATCGCGCAGCGCATCCGCGCCAGGCTGGACCAGATCCCCGGCGTCCGCACCTTCGTCGGCACGCCCGGCGGCTGGACGGTGAGCAGCGGCTCGCCAGTGCAGGTGGTGCTCGGCGGCACCGAGTACGCCGACCTCGTGAAGTGGCGCGACTTGCTGATGGCGCGCATGGAGGACAACCCCGGGCTGTCGAACATCCAGTCAAACTTCGAGGAGCGCAAGCCGCAGATCCGCATCGCGGTGGACCGCGACCGGGCCGCCGACCTCGGCGTGTCGCTGCAGACCGTCGGGCGGACGCTCGAGACGGTGCTCGGCTCGCGCATCGTCACGACCTTCATCGAGCGCGACCGCGAGTACAACGTCATCCTGCAGGGCCGCGCGGAGGACCGCGCCACGCCGGCGGACCTCGACAGCATCTACGTGCGCTCCGACCGCACCTCGGAGCTGATCCCGCTGTCGAACCTGGTGCGCCTGAGCGAGATGGCAGGCGCCACCACGCTCAACCGCTTCGACCGGCTGCGCGCGATCACCATCTCGGCGGCGCTCGAGCCGGGCTACACGCTCGGCGAGGCGCTCGACTTCGTCGAGGGCGTGGTCGAGCGGGAGATGCCCCCGTCGATCCGCCTCAACTATGACGGCCAGTCGCGTGAGTTCAAGGAGTCGGGCGGGCGCCTCTATTTCATGTTCGTGCTGGCGCTCCTGATCGTGTTCCTGGTCATGGCGATGCAGTTCGAGAGCTTCCTGCACCCGTTCGTGATCATGACCACCGTGCCGCTCGCGGTGACGGGTGCCCTGCTCGGGCTCTGGTTCTACGGGATGTCGATCAACGTCTTCAGCCAGATCGCGGCGATCATGCTGGTTGGCCTCGCGGCCAAGAACGGCATCCTGATCGTCGAGTTCGCCAACCAGCTGCGTGACCGCGGCGTCGACTACAGCGAGGCCGTGATCGAGGCGGCAGCGATCCGCCTGCGCCCCGTCCTGATGACCAGCTTCTGCACCGCCTTCGGCGCGCTACCGCTGATGGTGGCGGCTGGCGCCGGCGCCGAGTCTCGGCAGGCGATCGGGGTGGTGGTGTTCTACGGGGTCGTGATCTCGGTGTTCCTCACGCTCGGAGTGGTGCCGGCGGTCTATACCCTGGTCGCGCGTAATACGCGATCGCCGGAGGCCATCGGGCAGCTCCTCGACCGGCTTCGAGTCAGTCTGCCGCGAACCCCCGCTCCGCCCCGGACCGAGCCCGGGGAACCTGGCGGCTAATTGCGGGGCTGGCCCTCCCAGATTCCGTTAAGTAATTGATAGTATTGCAATTAATCAAAGGATGGCGCTCCGCCCACCGGGCTGAGAGCACGCCGGCTTGATAGAATGGTGGTCCTCAAGAACAAACCGGTTCCGGCTGATTCAGCGGCTCGTCGCCGCTCTTCGGTGCGGATCGGTCGTCTCGATCATGGCGCCGTCCCCGTATCAGCAACTGGAGCAGGAGTTCCGCCGGCTGCACGCCTTCCGCGGCGCGGCAAGCCTGCTGCGCTGGGACGCAGCGGTCATGATGCCCCGCGGCAGCTCAGACGTGCGCGGCGAGCAGCTTGCGGCGCTCGACACCGAGTGCCATGCACTCCTCACCTCGCCACGCGTGTCGCGCCTGATCGAGCGCTCGCTCGCCGCCGGGTCCCAGCTCGAGGACTGGCAGCTTGCCAACCTCCGGGAGATGCGCCGCGAACGAGACCACGCGATCGCCACCCCGCTCTCCCTGGTCACGCGGCTCGCCAAGGCCACGGCCCGGGCGGAGGTGCGCTGGATCGAGGCAAAGGAGCAGGCGGACTTCTCGCTCTTCGCGCCGCATCTCGAGGAGGTCGTCGGGCTGACCCGTGACCGGGCGCAGGTTCTGTCGAAGGCCCTGGGGCTCGCGCCCTACGACGCGCTCATCGACGAGTTCAGCCCCGGTTTCACCGTGGCTGAGATCGACCAGCTTTTCCGGGTGGTGTCGCGGCGCTTGCCCAGTCTGATTCGCGATGCGATCGAGCTGCAGGCCGCGAAGCCGCCGCTGCCCATTGCCACCCGTGTGGGGCCCGCGCGGCAGCGGGCGCTAGCGCTCGAGGTGATGAAGGCGCTCGGGTTCCCGTTCGATCGGGGGCGCCTCGACGAGAGCAGCCATCCGTTCACCGAAGGCGTGCACGGCGACGTGCGCATCACGACGCGCTTCGATGCGACCGACCCGTTCGCCGGGCTGTTCGGCGTGCTGCACGAGACCGGACAGGCGATGTATGACCTCGGGCTTCCGGAGGCGTGGCGGGACCAGCCGGTCGGCCGCGACCGCGGGATGGCGCTCGAGGAAAGCCAGTCGCTGCTGCTCGAGATGGTCATCGGCCGCGGGCGGCCGTTCATCGCCTGGCTGCATCCGCTGCTCGAGAAGCAGTTCGGCGTGAGCGGTCCGGAATGGGCGCCGGACAACCTGTATCGAGTCTTGACCCAGGTGAGGCGCAGCGCGATCCGCATGGACGCCGACGAGCTGACCTATCCTGTGCATATCATGCTGCGCTATGAGCTCGAAAAACGGATTCTCGACGGCGATCTCGCCGTGCGGGATCTGCCGGCCGCCTGGAACGAGGGCGTTGAGCGGCGCCTCGGGCTCAAGCCGACGAACGACGCTGAGGGTTGCCTGCAGGACGTGCACTGGGCGATCGGCTCTTTCGGCTATTACCCGTCCTACGCCCTGGGAGCGTTCATCGCAGCGCAGCTCTACGAAAGCCTGCGGAATGAACTGCCGACGCTCGATGAGCAGATCGCGGCCGGTCAGTTCGGCGGTCTCTTCGGGTGGTTGCGCGAGAATGTGCACGGCGTCGGCGCGCGCGTGAGTTCGCAGGAGCTGATCAAGAACGCAACCGACAAGCCGCTGTCAGCCACGCCGTGGCTGCGCTACGCCGAATCCAGGTACCTGGAACAGTGATGACCACCCGCGTGGGGACGCCCCCCTTTTCGCCAATGCCGGCTACCGCGCTCGAGGGAACGCTCCCCTTTTCCTCGACGGTGGACGTGGGCGAAACGGGCATCGCTGAAAAGGGGAGCGTCCCCTCGAGCGAAAGGGGGAGGGTCCCCTCGAGCGTCTCCTTGTCCAACTCTGCGCGGCGGCTCGCCGCGCGCCTGCGTGGTCTGGTCGGCAAGGCGATCGCCGACTACGCGATGATCGGCGAGGGCGACCGCGTGATGGTCTGCCTGTCCGGCGGCAAGGACTCGTACACGCTGCTCGACATGCTGCTGTCGCTCAAGCGCAGCGCGCCGGTGCGGTTCGAGCTCGTGGCGGTCAACCTCGACCAGAAGCAGCCGGACTTCCCCGCCGACGTGCTGCCCCGATACCTCACCGCGCTTGGTGTGCCGTTCCATGTGATCGAGCAGGACACGTACCGGGTCGTCAAGCGGGTGATCCCCGAGGGACGCACGATGTGCGGGCTCTGTTCGCGGCTGCGGCGCGGCGCGTTGTACCGCTACGCCAGCGAGAACGCGATCACCCGTATCGCGCTGGGGCATCATCGCGATGACATCGTCGAGACACTCTTTCTGAACATGTTCTATGCCGGCAAGCTCAAGACCATGCCGCCGAAGCTGCTGTCCGCGGATAAGCGGCACATCGTGATCCGGCCGCTTGCCTACGTCTCCGAGCGCGACATCGAG